>ERZ1740065.2634-NODE-2634-length-11178-cov-11.173514_pt1 | contig 11178 bp, 11 predicted proteins | sample MGYA00581738_ERZ1740065 | MGnify/ENA primary metagenome ERZ1740065 (study PRJEB43018, sample SAMN04849749) | marine metagenome | isolation source: floating plastic debris | place: Pacific Ocean | collected 2008-09-01 | study: EMG produced TPA metagenomics...
ATTATTTCTTATCATATCATTTTTTTTTCTTTTCTTTCTATTTATTTTTTTATATATATAGATATATAGATAGAGAGAGAGAGAGAGAGAGAGAATAGCAGACGTCAATGAATGTTTGATGAGAGAGAACAGTGAAGGCTGATAATAGTTAGATGAGAATCAGACCACGATCTGAGGGTGGCAGGTCATTGGGTCCTGCTGTGGAAACCATGAGACATATGAAACTTTTTGCAATGCAATGCATATAAGTATGAACATCTGTATATGAAGTGGCTGCAATGCAGATATATGTATCAGAAAGTTGGTTACAACAGTCAGGGAGGCTCTACTGTCTTCATTCTCCATAGTGGTCAGATGCAACATTCAACAGCTAGTAAATAAGAGGCTGATGAAGGTTTCTTTCCTAGCCTGTGATTATATATTCCTAGCCTGTGATTATATTCAGCAGCTGCAGAGGTAATGCATGGAGTGGTTATCATCATAACCATTGTTACGCTAGGGTAGCTATAGATATAATGATGTATCAACTTAGGGTAGTGGTGAAGAATCAGAAATGTCTTCCTTACCTGCGACTTCAAGATGGCTTCCTTTTCCAACTCATTCTGCAGTCTGTTGCACCGATCAACTAAAAATTAATACTAGTATTGAATATCACAATCATATTCCATAGAGCTCCAATCAAATGAACTGAAGCTACAGCCATCAACTCAGCATGTAAGTGGAGGTAATTACCGGTGGCATTGATCTCTGCATTTTTGTTGTCCAGTTCATCCTCGAGTGTACCAATCTCTCTATCTTTAGCTTTGAGCTGCTCTTTCACATCTTCCAGCTGTTTCGTTAGTGCATCAATTTTAGTTGTGTCTTCCCTCGGAGGGGGCTGCAAATTATTGGCAATCAGATGTGAACAGGCCATGTCACCGCAGCACTATGGGAAAGTAATAGAAAGAAAGTATATAGTATCAACAAGAACTGAAGAACTAACCAAACAACCAACTACAAGGCAGGCTCAAACAAGAGCCATAGAATCTTGCATTTTGCATGTGATTTACTGCATATTACACAGTCTACGTGGGGTATATTAGATATTGCATCTGTTCTATGGCTCGTGTTTAAGGGATAGAAATCTCTAGTTTACGTGGGTTGCCCAATGGCAATGGTGAGAATGCACGGAGTGTGTGGAGCGATAGGAGGAGCTGCATTGCATTGATACAACGTTGGGATGACTAGAGCTATTCGGGTCCAACATGATTCGCTGCTGACAAAGTAGACAATGATCTGATTATCAGAAAGAGAAAAAGTCTACTTGGGTAAAATGATTGGGTAATACACAGACACGATCATGAGACCATCTTTACCAAATGAGAAATAGAGAAGGCTTTGAAACCCTGGAAAAAATATTGAACCTATAGTGATCAGCCATCAGTGGTGCAGTGGTCAGCCAGATGAAAGCTGGTGCCTGGAAACAATAAATGTGACAACAATCTAGTTCCTTCGTTGCACCTCCTGAGATTGTTCATTCTGTTGTGATATCACTGCTCCCTCTGGTGGTTCATCCTCATGCACCACAGTGCCAAGTAAACACTGGATACCAATATCCAGCGATGGTAGAGGAATTCTAGTCCTCACTTTTGACCTCAAAGCTTGAAGTTCCTTTGAGTTATTGTTAAAATGAATGAGGGACTGGCATGTACGAAGGACATGAGAGAGCAAGAGAGTGAGAGTAACTGCTTAATTGCTAAATTAACACTGTTGATAATTACCTCTTCGACTTTCTGTTTCGAGGCTAGCTGCTTCTTTAGCATGATTATAACGCTTTCGTTCCGCTGGATGGTTTGAGTGAGGTTTGACACCTGACCTTGCAGTTTACTGAGCTCAACTTTGTGCTTCTCTCTATCTCGTTCCATCTGTTTCTCAAACCTTGACTAGAGACAAGATACTATCCGTGAGTCTCAGGAATCTGACATGGCAAAGGTGAATGAAAAGAAACCAGTGCATGCATGCATAATGACATGACGATACAGTGATCGAAGAGTGGGTGTGACGAAGGAGGAGGAGTTGTCACCACGACACAAAGTGAGCTACATAACCATGGTGCAACATGTCCATAACGGGTCACTATTTGAAGTGTCAGACATCATGAAAATGATATTTGCCAGAGTGATTGTGTTCCAATGATGGACAGTAAGTTGAAGTGTTGGCAGCACATTCTATAGACTGAGAAATGATTGAGTGCTGGACATTTACCTCTGAGCCACCCTGTATGTATGCGTTGAGTGTTATTACATTATACATTGTAATAGTGATATAACCATCAACCATTATCTACTTATTATTTTAGCTGCTTACCTGAAAGAGAGTCTCAACTCTAGCTAGAGCGTCTGCAAGCTGCTGTCTATATGCTTTCCTCACAATGCCAACTCTCTAGCAAAAGTGGAAAGAACATAAAAAAACAGCTCAACTCTACGAACTTCCTTATAGTGGTAGGGAGTTACCTCCACATGAGTTGCTTCCAGCTCCTTGAGCTTCTCATTAATTCTGCTGTACCTGGAATACCATCGCATTTATGTGACTTACTGTACATATGTGTACTTACCATAACTTCACCATAACCTCACTTACAGTGCAAAGGTTTTATCTTGAAGCCGAGTTTCATAATCTGTTTCTAACTTTTTTCTTGTGAGGTGAATGTCTCGTTTGATAGTTACGGCATCCTGAGAAAGAAAATAATTCTAAACTGTACAGGCATGATTTTCAGTGGCTACCACAGTATATCGGATAACCGCTACTATACTAAATCAGTGTGATAAGCTTACCACATGAATTTACTGCAGAATTGTATGTAACAGTAAGTACAACTGTAAACATACACTAACACACCAGCTGAGACTTGTATGCAGCAATAATGGGTACTTTCCTGTCCTTCCGTTGCTTCATTGATGCAATAAAGTTACATATGAGACATTACCTTGGTCAGGTCTTGAAGCACCACTGTCATTTCTTTGAGTGGAATGACATCACTTTCGTGAGTCTGGCATGCTCGGTCGAGGTTGAAATAACCAACCTTGACATTGTCTGCTAGAGTTGGCCTTCAAAATAATAGCGAGCTAGCTATGAAGTTCATCAACAAGCCATGAGCGTAATTTTGACCAAAATGTCAATGTACTTTCATAATTGGTGATCTAGCTAGTTTTCAGACAGAATGGATTCAGTGATAATTAATTGATGTTTGCAAATGTCCCAAGTAGTGAGCATGTCTGCAGGTGATAAGGAATCAGGCTGGTTAGATAGATTGACAAAAATGGGCATGAGCAGTGTAGGTTTTGCTCCGAGCAAACGTTGTGTGAGAAGTTTGTTACATCTGAATCAACTGTAAATTCTCTAACAAGTACGCACCGAAACAGATCGTCTTCATCATCGCCAAATAGAGCAGGGTTCAAAGAAGATTGGTTCTTGTATAGCTCTTTGGATAACTTGTCTATCTGTGCGTCGGCCATTTTGCTGTTACTTGGTAACAGATGTACGAGACTGTGTAATTTAAGTAGGGGTATAGTCAGATAGTGAGCATTCATGTAATAAAAATTACGTATAGTTAATAGTTACTTTAATCTTAACTTATTACAACTATACTATGTTCTGAACGATCATACGAGATCGCGTAATCTAACAAGATTCTCTAAAGCCACGTGGTAAGATTTTTGGCAGCTTTTTTACTCATTTTATCTCCAGATTACAGCGCTAATCGTATATAAAAAATGGAAATTCGGCTTGCTTGGGGTAAAAATTCTGAGCGATAGTCTCGTTCTCTCCATCAATATATGAAATTTTGCACAGTTATGAATATTGACACTTTCCAGTTCAAAGTGAAACTATTTTCCTTCCCGAAATGCATTTTTACATTGTTACATGCGCATGCGTCAGTTGTTAGGTGCCTCAGCCACCATGAGCTCAAAAATTCAAAGGAAAGGTGAGTAAGATCATATTTTTTGCCTTTTGCTGTTATGATGCTTGTAAATTTCTACCATAGAGCTAATTTTCTGAACATTTATGTTCGTCTAATGTAGCCATGGCTATTCAGTCAAGGAAGAAGCGTACTAAAGCAAAGGGTAAAACTAAACCTGAAAATGGCAAGAAGAAGAGGTGAATACTTTTTGTGTTATATCCCATAATGTGAGAGGTTTCGAGTAGAAATTTTTCCAAACAATTTTTAAATTGCTTTTCAATGTCGTGATACCGCAACAACAGTTCTACTTCCTTATATTCGATGACATACAAGGCGTTACATGAACGAACACTGATGGATGCATCAACATGTGTTGATTTTTAGCCACCCTGAGTCCTGATATGTTGCTGTTCCGCCTCTTCGATAAGCTGTTAGATAACACCATGGGATTTAATTAGCTAATGCGTTAGTTTGTCGAAAAAATTTTACTGCTAACCATTGGTAGTTATTATATTGATTTATTGACTTGTGCTACACCACATTACTCAACACAAGCCACACGCAGCACCTACCTATCCTTCGGAGAACAACATTGAGGTCTACACTCGTTAGTATTGAGCAATTGAAACGGTTTGCAGATGTTTCAGCGATAATTATGAGTATTATTTTATTTCTAGTTGGGACACGACGATGTGTAATGTTGCTCTGTGGTCAAATAATTTGTGATTTTGTGTTGTAGGATGCCACAGAGATCTGAGAGTACACCGACAGCTAGTCAAAGCGAGGACACGATGTCATCCATGTATTCTGATGAGGAAGAAGATGACGATCAGGAAATAGTAGCCAGCAGTGACGATGATGAACAGGAGTCACCCGAAGACTATTGTAAAGGTAGCCGAAGGCAGCACATCTTATCACTGTCTGTATTTCCTGCAAGAATGGCTGCTCAGCGCTACCGCATGCTGCGATACCTCTACATCTCTCCAGTCTGTTTATCCTTGCTGAAATACATGATTAATTAGTGTTCATTGGCTGTTACACCTGCCGTGTCTGTCTGTCCGTTTGTCAGCCTGTCTCCTGACGTTTGGGCTACCTGTTACAGGTGGATATCACCCGGTTAAGATTGGTGACTTGTTTAAAGAGCGGTACCACATTGTGCGTAAACTCGGATGGGGACACTTTTCGACTGTGTGGCTATGCTGGGACCTCATGTGAGTGTTGTTACACTGCTTCTTTCTGTCTTTCTCTCCTCTTGTCGCTATCCCCTCATCCTCTTTCCCGCCCCCTCCTGCTCTCCCCTCCCTTCGATGTCATTACTACGATGCTGGGACCCTTCCACTCGAAGCTACGGCCTCTTGCTGCTCCCTGCTGACTTGACAGTCTATTAGTTGGATAAGTAGGCTATTCAACTATCTGTCAGACACCTGCTCTGTTCTGTCAATGCATCCATGTTGGCAATCACCTCAGCACTACCCAGTGCTCCCAGAATGTGATAATTAGTTATTGAGCTTTCACCACTGCCAGGTATCCAGTAGCTACAGTACTGATAACACACATGCATTGATCATGTTGCTGCTGCTGACCTTGCTTTGTGTTACTGGTATATGCAGTACGCCTGCGTTACTGGTATATGCAGTATACACATCCACTCACCAGCCTTTATCTTGTGTTTTGATTTTTGGCACTGTTCACAATAAAGACGGCTGAAAATTGCAGTCCCATTTTACCCTAGCCTGTGCTTTGTTTCAAATGTTTGCTGAAGGTGTTTCGCCTCACTGTATAGAATTTATCCTCCTGTGAAGCAGTTGGTTCCGATTCCCTGGGTGGTTCAACGCACTCAGTCACAGCTCCTACGCGTAGAGTATGTGTACAGCACCATTGCAACTCGGCTGAGTCAGTAGGCTGTGATCTTAATCTCTGTATGTAGTATTGATGGCTGGTACGGCTTTACTTGCAGCGGTAAAAGATTTGTGGCTCTGAAGATACAGAAGAGTGCACAGCATTACACCGAGACTGCCCTAGATGAGATTAAACTCCTCAAATGCGTAAGTACTCAGCCTCTCTTCTCTCCCTCTCCTTGCTTACCTACTGTTAGCCCTCGAGTGCTTAGGTACATACAGAGCACGAGCGCAAAAGCTTGTCAGATATTGATAGACTGAGCAGACCTAGGCTCTACAGAGACAGCTGCTGCCCCCCTCCTCCCCCCCCCATGAATTCAACTCCGGCTCCCTCATGTACCCGCTGACTGATTGTCACATATGTCTGAGTCAATACTTGTCAGCAGCGCTCCCACTCTGTCAGCGGGCAGCGCTTTCTGTCAGCTGGCATCTGACTGGCCGTGCCGTGTTACAGGTGCGGGAGTCTGACCCATCCGACCCGTACAGGGGGCGTAGCGTGTCACTACTCGACGACTTCAAGGTGTCGGGAGTGAACGGTGTACACGTGTGCATGGTGTTTGAGGTACTTGGCTGCAACCTGCTCAAGCTCATCATCAGATCCAACTACCGCGGCATCCCGCTGCAAAACGTTAAAAACATCATGAAACAGGTCAGTGCCGAGCTCGTGGCATTCCTGCTGCTGGCGCCCTCTACAGCTGATAGTGTAATCGATAGGAACTTGTAGGCTATTATCGTAATTATTGTGCTGTTCTACTTCGTATCTCAGTATTACACATGTTCTGCCACAGCTGCCACGATAACTCCACCCCTCACACTCCAATAACTCCGCCCCTCACTCACTCTATCTCAGTAACTCTGTCCCTCACTCACTCTATCTCAGTAATTCCGCCCCCTCACCCAGTGTCATCAGTTTGGCTTGTGTTGCAGACTCTGCAGGGCTTAGACTACCTGCACACTAAGTGTCGTATGATACACACGGATATCAAACCAGAGAACATACTGCTCTGCGTCTCCGAGTCTCATATCAAGAAACTCGCTGCCGAGGCCGTTGAGTGGCAGAAAACTGGCCTCAAACTCCCACAGTCGGCAGGTAGGTAGGGCTGGGTACTGCAACGTCTCTCATCAGCTGCTAATCCTGGTGTGTGTGTGCGTGTGATTTAACCTCTCACCGCTCTCTTCCTCCACTTCTTTGTTTTTGATGGTATATTTTCCCACTATATGTACGGCCAGTATGACCTGCCCCCATGCCGAGACAAGCGCCTTTGTATAGGTATCGCAGATGCAGTGGGTAGGGGGAGATAAGCAGGGACGTTGGTTAGAGGAATCTACTATTACTAGGAGAGTGGTGACTGTATGCTGGAGAGCCGGCGATTGTCAACGTTACAGAACTATAATAACCTATGAAAAATTGATAGATTGCTTGCCGCTATGATATAGTATATAGTTGTAACTACTGGCTGTCGGTGGTAACTGTGGAATGCGAAGCGCCATCTACATGTCGACACTACACGCTGCCTGATGTAGTTCTAATAATATTTTGGCGTCCAGCAAACAAACAAGCGTGTGATGAGGACATGTACATGATGAGTCATGGAGTTGAACGCGGGCCAGAATAGATGTCATCTATAGGGAAACTAACCTCCTCGTTTCCAATGGCAATCACCATTACTTGGCCTTAGTTTCACGTGTGCCTAGTGCGACCAGTGTGGGACGGTGGCTAGTCCGGGAGGTAATTGCCAGCGCTCTCAGGCTTTGTATCAAACTGCTCACTATATGGTGGGATAAATATTGCTGCTTCATCAGTCCCCTCTCTTGTAACACGGCAAGTATTATAAAACCGGATTTGATAGCGATGGAAATTTTAGCGTTTTCATCAAAATCATCAAGAAATGAAAATGTTAGCAATCAAACGATAGCGATCCCATAAATGAGAAGACAACTCCTGTATAAGGTATAATGGGCATATATCTATAGCAAATTCCAATGATAGTGATACCATTTTCGCAGCCGTTAGACCGTTGCTATTAAATCTGGTTCTACAGTAATAAATGAATTTCCCCCACAATAGTTTAGCCTTGATCTCAACAGCTACTAGCGCTTTTCGATGCTATTTTTGAAAACTTAACTATGACAGGGATTTGTAACAGAAATCTGGCTTAAGCCTCACTATTTTAGCTTATTATATTCTCATCTTTCTACCTTACCTCTTGCCTTATCTTACCTGTGTATCTATCTCTCCACGTGTAGCTGACTACCTATCTACCTGGCTACCTATCTACCTGGCTATCTATCTATCAGTTACTCTTTGGTGTGTTTTTGTTCTAGCTTTCCTTATATTTTCTCACCTATCTATATATGAGAGTTATCTCCCCTTGTAATCACTGCTCCCCACCCTCTCATAGCACTGGGCGCTCTGTGTGACGCACTGGTGCACGTTGTGTGTTGGTTGTAGTTTGCAACCTTCCCCCCAATTTCTCTTCTCGTCATCTGGGTGCTAAGCAAGTAAGAAAGGCTGCTGGCAATGCTCTAAATGCGCTGTCTGGTGCTGCCAAAGCTGCCAAAGCGCTACTGCAGCTGCCTAAAAACCAGCAGCAGAAACCCGACTCAGGTAGAGAATTCGCTGACTAATCTAACGCTGACACCCTTCCCCTGCTAACCTTCTGCCTACCAATGTCTCTCTGTCTGTCACTCCCGCTAACACTTACCTCTGCTCTCGTAGGTTTGTCATTTATGTGTAGCTGCTTCTCTCATTCACTGTCATGTAAATGCATTGCAGTGAGCACCGCCCCTAAGGAGCCCAAACCCGATCTCTCAAAGCTCACAAAGAATCAAAAGAAAAATCAGAAGAAAAAGCTGAAGAAGAAAGCCAAGCGGCAACAGGAGCTGCTCCAGCTGCAGGAGAAGCAGCTCAGCCAACTGGACGAGATCTCTGATTCAGAAAACGGCGGAGAAAACTACACCCCACGGAATGAAGAGAATGGGGTGACAACTCCGACTAATACTGGTGCTAACCCTGAGGAGGTATGACTGGTGACGGATAGACTGTGTTTGTGTGTGCGAGTCTGACGTAGACAGTTTGCAATAGCTCGCTATATAGAACTGTATGATGCAGATTGATGATGATGATGACGATGATGATGCCTTTGACCTCAAGGATGAGCAGTCGTTGTCGAATGGAGGCTCTGGTGATCAGACCGATGTCAAAACAGGTAACGGCTCTCATAGCGAGCACAGGGCTGGCTCTATTGGCTGACGCTGTTGCTGTTATGTAGGCCAAAGAGAGAAATGAAATCTCCATACGAGAAGTGACATGTCTCACCGATTTATGTGAATAGTGTTTACCTAATCGTATCCTGTGTGAAGTAAGATCGGCCCTCCGTTAGGGTTTCATTGAACTTACAAACAGAAAAGTTTCACCTCACGAATTCCGTCATTGAAATTATAGACTAAGTTTTTACTTACTCTGCCAACTAACCTCGGGAAAATTTATACCAGAAAAACGAACAAGTCTAGATCGCTTTGTAACCGAGGCGGTGCTTGACTCGTCTCCCCTTGCTATCAGTTATATGGAGGAAATTCTGTAGCTTTTTTAGCGTCATAAAAACTGATGTTGCAGATTTTCCCGATACTAACCTCGAGCCAGAACCAGCTGCGATAAGGAAACTCGAGGCGACGGAGAAGGAAGACGATATCAAAGACGGACAATCTATATTGCCATTGAATGATGATAATGAGCCGGCGGCACTGGTGAACGGCGACAGCGCTGCGCTGTGTAACGGCACTAAGGAATCTCTAGACAACTCCAATAACAATGCCGACGGCGACGCTGATACTAATCTCACTTCTATGAACACTGGCCAATCAGAAAGTGTCGACTGCAGCAGAAATGACGACAGCGATATTAACTCTCAGCAGACGCCCAGCCACTCTGTCGACGATGGCGCGATGGCAGCGGCTGCAGTTGATCCGCTCACAGATCCAGCGGACCTAGTGCCGTATGACCAGTCTAGTGTAGATAACGGTAAGTGAGGACAACTCCCGACTCTGGATGGTGATATGGCGTTGTGACATCTGGTCAGTACGCTTGTACTAATTTACTGCCAATTACTGTCCTATGTTGGTTTGTAGATGATGACGATCTTCCTTCCATTGATCTTTCCAAAGAAATTGGTACCGTAAGGTGTAAGATTGCTGACCTGGGCAACGCTTGCTGGACGTACAAGCACTTCACCGAGGACATACAGACAAGACAGTATAGGTGCCTGGAGGTGCTTGTCGGTGCTCCGTATGGTACCGCTGCAGATATGTGGAGTTGCGCGTGCATGGTGAGTGGCTGCCCTTTGCTTAGCTGGAGTTGTCTGCACTCGAGACGACATGATGGTGGCGACACTCTGAAACCGATATCTGTTGACAGGCGTTTGAGTTGGCGACGGGTGACTATCTGTTTGAGCCTCATTCCGGCGATGGTTACTCTCGCGACGAGGATCACCTCGCCCACATCATAGAGCTGTGTGGTATGATACCCAGGCACATTGCTCTCGCTGGCAAATACTCACGGGAATACTTCAATCGCAGGGGTGAGTCCGCTTCGTCCTTGACCTCACTCCTGCTTCCATTGGTTGATGCGAACGTTCTGTCACGAGTGCGTGTTTTGTAGGAGAACTAAGGCACATCACCAAGCTAAAGCCGTGGCCATTGGTTGACGTTCTGATGGAGAAATATGATTGGCCGGTAGAAGAGGCGGAAGCGTTCAGCAGTTTCCTTGTTCCAATGCTCGAGTATGATCCTAGAAATCGAGCAACAGCCAGTGACTGTCTGAAACACCCCTGGCTACAGGACGCCGAAGACTAGCCCTGCCTACCCGTCACTCCTAGACAAATTACTCGATAGCATGCCACTCCCTTCGCGCCCTCTCTCTCTCTCTCATTCACCATGCACATTTCCACCATGTAATTGTCTCTATCAACCGTATATGAAACTCAACTTGGCTCATTGCTTTATATGTGCAACAAGGCGACATTTCCCTCTCTTCACTATAGTTTCGCCATCAAACAGCTGTTTTTATCAACATGTCCTCGGATATATCAGTAGAACTTTTATCTCCTTCTCTGGATCTGGTCTGACCTCAGATCATCACCAATTCTGGAAACTTGAATGATTTCACACTCAAAATACCAGTGATACCAATCTCACATGATGCAGCTACTCCTTCCATATCTCCCCTCTCTCTACTTCCAAAGACAAACAAACAAAGAACGACACAAAAACACCACAACAACCACGAAGCGAGACAGGAGACGCAACCAAAATCCCTATTGGATTGGTATTTCTGGCGGAAAT
>ERZ1740065.2635-NODE-2635-length-11177-cov-11.757777_pt1 | contig 11177 bp, 11 predicted proteins | sample MGYA00581738_ERZ1740065 | MGnify/ENA primary metagenome ERZ1740065 (study PRJEB43018, sample SAMN04849749) | marine metagenome | isolation source: floating plastic debris | place: Pacific Ocean | collected 2008-09-01 | study: EMG produced TPA metagenomics...
TCCTCCACCTCCCTTAGTCGTCTACCTCAGTCGCCATCCTTCCTCCTCCCTTCACCATCTCTCCTCTCCTATATCCTCCTCTCCATCCTTCCCCCCTCGAACTTCCCTCCCTCCTATCCCTCCCTCTCTATCCTTCCCCCTCCCTCTCCCTCCTCCCCCTCCCTCTCCCCCCTCTCCCCTCCCTCTACCTTCTCTACCCTCCTACTTACCTCGCTATCCCCCACCTCCCATACATTACATCACACCCCTGTAACACTTTCCTTCTTTTCCTGCCAGCTCTGTCCCTGTCCTTATTTTTCCTTCACTATTCTCCTCCATTTTGCTTCATCTATCTCTCTTGTCAATATACTGTGGTGAGTTTTTAATTGGAATTGCCTCCCCTTCATCCGCCGATGAACTTCAAGCCATTCCCACCAATCTAGTTAAGCCTCAGTATCGCTATCCGCAGCGTTTGATTACTGCCATTCCAGGTGTTTACTATTCTCTCTATTTATCGCTCCACCATGAGCTACAAAACGTCCTAATTTGGCCTGTTTGTGTTATTCCAGGGCGAGTACATCGATATAACATTTGGAGCGTGGCTCAGCATAACAACAATGGCTGCCGCGGCGCTTGGTAACATGGTTTCCGACGTGCTCGGTATAACGTGAGTGTGCCCATGGCAACTTCACGTCACATCCATAGACGGTGCTATTGTCAGCTGATTACTCCGTGTCTATAGTATATATCAGTACATATTTATCCTTGCCTACACAATAGTACTGGTAGCTGGCTAATTTATCCTAGGCCACTCCGCAGTCATCATCACGTGTCAGTAATATAATGAATGACAATGTGTATATATGGAACCTATTGTCAACTACATCATGTAACTCCACGGCTAGTGGTAAATCCTCGCTGTTACATCCAGGCATGTCTCGAGTCATTAATGTCCATTTGTTGGTAAGGCTATGCTGGTGTACGTCAACATAACGTAAGTTATTTCTAGGACTGCTGGGTTTGTTGAACAGTCGGCATTGAAGTTAGGATTGAAGGCGCCTTCGTTAACTCTCGAACAGATGTCATTGCGACAGACGAGGTGGTCCGCCAATCTGGTACGTAGAACACCAAAAATGTAAATTGAGTACCAATTGTTAATTAGAATACTCGTATTTGGACGTGGTGCTGTTTCAGCATTTGGCCACTCTTCACGAGGCCTATTCTTGTTGTTGTATTTTTGGAACACAATTCTATAAAAAGGTATTCAAAACTAAGAGTTACTATGAGTGTTGTCTTATAGCATCGTTAACAGAGACTACTGCATAATTTTGTGTATTTATGGTACTAGCGACTGAGTAACCGACATGGATTTTGTTACAGGGCCGCTGTCTGGGTGTCATTATTGGCTGCATCCTGGGTATGTGGCCTCTATTGGTGTTCAGCAAAGAAAAAGAAAAAGAAGAGGAATAGCTGTGCTCAGTTTCATGCATGACATGATTCTACCTCGCTGATTACTCTACGGCCACTTATTTCGTTTGTTGCCCCATAGAAATGACTTCCCCTCCCCACTGATTTACCTCATACCAAAGAGACAGCATCTCTTTAGTGCAACTTCTAGCAAGCTGAGCTATCCCTGTACAATCGCCAGTATGCACTGTACTGCAGTATGTAGATATTTGTAGCTGTGATACCATTAGGCGAGTTCTCCTAGGAGACCACAATTAACCGCACCTCATACCAGGCTTTCACCTCATTACACTGATTGTTCTAATCACTCTATAATAGATATTTCTATAATAAGACACCATTGTACAATCCAAACAATAGCAATTCGTACCTATGAGATTTACTACATCAACTAGTTTTGCCAAGGGAGGTAACTCATCACTAGTTGGGTAATAGAGGAGATGCTAGTCTTGCTGTAACCCTTAACACGCCTTTATTGAGCAGATAAACCAGGAACAAGGAGCCGACTGGCATTTCAAAGTCTGTGTCGTCGTACATCAGCTTTAAATTAGAAGAAAAATATTAGAACGTTATTGCACCAAAAACGCAACGGAAAGGCTTGATTTTAGTGGTCGGGATTAAACTAGACTTGCTCCTTTATGTACGGAAAAATATCACAGCTTCAAACATTCAATCCATAATCAGGTCAGCGGTAGATTTACTAAATCTAAGCTTGATAGTAACTGAGCAGCAGATCAAGCATAAATTATTACGCGTAAAACGATGAACGAGTCGTCTTTCGCCTAACGCCAGTGATGCACGATAAATAATAATTATGACTGCTAAAAATATATCTATACCGATTGATAGTCTAGTCCTTTATATGACCAGATGTTGAGCACCTGCACTGTCAGATTCTACTACTGTACGTCGCGTCGCTGACATCCTCCGTTGGACATGAGAGAAATGAAGATCAGCCAAGGGCAAACGACTCCTGATACAACCAAGACCAGACGGGAAAAGAAAATTTACGAAAATAAAACTTTGCATTAATTTTTTTTGGTGACGACAACCGCCTAAATCTTCGGCAGCTTTGGAGCGCTGACAACAGGATTGTTTTGTTCTAGGAGTTGTCTTCCCTCAGTCTTATAGTCGAATGTACAATCATGCATCTCCGCGTAACGGTGAGTGGCACAGAAGTTGTTGCCGCATCTGCAAGAAATATTCATCTGGCTGCTTATTGGTGCGAACAAGGATGCAGATTATTGCCTGATGTTCACACAATTACCGGCACATATAGCTGGTTGCCAGGCCTGTCTTCTTGGCACAGAAGTAGCAACGTTTGCTCTTGCCGCCTTTCTTCTTGGCTTTGACTGGTGGTAACTTGGCTGAAGATGTACTAATACTTTCTAGATGCTCCACAGTGGAATGGCCAGCAGACTACAAACAAGATTCTATCATTGAGGCTGACTGTGGACAGGTAGTCAAGCAGACAGTGTTAGTCAAACATACCATGGCTTTCTCCAGGATTCTATCTCCGTCGTCCACGCTGACTTGGCTGCTGAAGCTCCTGCGAGTTCTGACAGGACTGAAGTTACTGATGCTGGACGTGCCTAGCCGCTCTAAAGACGCCTGCTGCAGTAGTCCAGACATCATACGCGCCTCGTTGGAGCTCAGGCTCTCCAGCGTGATCCGCTGAGGGTGAAACGAGTCTTTGAGCGTCTCGAGAGTCAAATGGTCTGAGTGCTGGCGCGACGACGACCTGACCTCGTAGAGGCGCGACGATGACCGCCGCAGTAAGGGTGGGTGTGCGCCCTCGTGCACAGCCAGAGAGCCCCTGCTAGCCTCTCTCAGGCGCTCTCCGCCGCCACTCGCCTTGTCATGTGCCTTGGAAGACCTGAGCAGCCGCGTTCGACTGCCACTGTCTACCTCCTCATCCTCTGGTATAGATTTGATGCGATAGTTGGTCATTTGCTCGCACTCGTTCTGACGCGTGGAACGGGAACCAGCAGCTTTACTCTTTCCAGCGCTGGAGGTGTTAGTACTAATTGCCATGCTGCTGGCAGCAACAGCGCCAGCCATTGACTGGTGTGGCGTCTCAGCGGCGGCGTGAGGCGACAATGATAAGTCTTTCGCTTTCAATTCAGGAATGGTGGATTCCCTGTGCTGCTGTACAGAAGGGACTTGAGCAGAGAGAGCTGTCATGCTGTTGTATTGGCTGGAGGACTGACTGGGTTTCTGCGAGACAGGAGGAAGACACAGGTTCCTGTTGAGAGCCGAGGACGGTTTCAGCTGCCCGCTACGGATAGATTGAAGACGCGCCGAGCCACTCGGCCGACCTTGAGGGGGTGCTGGGATCATTTTGCGTGTCTAGAAAATCAGCAGAAACATTCGCGGATTAGACAACATAACAGTGGCTAAGCTGTGTCTACTGCGTGGGCAAAACAACTCTCACTCCTCACCTTCTTTGATACGCTCATGTTGTCCATCTTACTCCGTAACGAATTTATCTTCTCTCGGATCCTAGCATTCTCCTCCGTCATCTCTTTACTGGCGCCCTCGCTCTCCTCCTCCTCGTCGTACATGTTGTACATCGAGGCGGCACTGCTCAAAACAAGCACCTCGAGTGTCAGCCAATCACAACTAAGTACAAAAACTGGGTCAACGCTGACCAACTAAATATATACCAACTGGTGATTTACTTTCATTTAGTCAGGGTCTAGAGCATTACCTCAGGTTAACTGAGTGATTCATAGCCATGACAACGCAGCTAGCTCGCATCATCGAATCACATGATATCATAATTAGATACACGAGTTACACCATTCTAGTGAGAGATGGGTGCCCACGTCAACAGTAAGGGTGAAGCAATGGGAGAAGGGCGAGAAAAACTCGCTTAATTCCATTTGCCACAAGTTGGGTGAGAAGATAGTATGTATCATCTATCATCAAGCAGTACAAAGGTCTTCCTGGAGTGTGACTATGATATATACAAGGGGTGACTAAATATAAATCAGTGCGCAGTTACCGAGTTACTGATAGCGATTCATGTGGCAATCCTAGAGAGCACTGGAGAGGTAGGAAACTGGAGAGGGGGAAGGGGTAGAGAGAGATATAAAAAAGAGGAACAAAAGATATTAGAGCTAGAAAGGGAGGGAGGCAGCTGTGAGAGGAGGATATCAATGGGAGAGAGGAATGAGGGAGGTAGAGTGTGTGGGATTGTGTGAGGGATGGCGGGAGGGATGGCGAGAGGGATGGGGATAGGGGGAGGGATGGCGGGAGGGATGGGGATAGGGAGAGGGATGACGAGGTGGAAAGATGGCGGCAGGATAGGGAAAAGATGTATAGGGAGGAATGAGAGATAGACAGGGATGGAGGGAGTTGTGAGAGAGGGGAATATATGAGAGTGAGAGGGATGGGAAAGGTGGGAGAGAGGACTGGATAGGTAGGGAGGAACTGCATGAGAGATCCTGTACCTGAGTGACTCTGAGAGTGGCGTGAGCGTACCATCACCTCTGTCCACCACTCTGAAGAAGTTGAGTTGGTCGCCCTCCCTGAATACGAGCAGAGTGACCTGCCTGCTGCCAGCCACCTTCTCCAGCAGCTCGTCGGGTGATGACTCGACATACTCAAGGACAGACGAATCCTCAATCGGCACTGTGGTACAAACACGTCATTTCATTGCGTAACATTGACCCGCTGTTAGGCAGCGGTAGTCAGCCGCAAGGTGAAGGACGAATTGATATCCTAACATAAGGGCTTTGGTAGCTGTGGCCCAACAATGACCGGCATCACACCTATGAACACCATTGAACACAGCAACGGAGGGTTAATAACAACTAGCTGATATTGCTGGCCAGGTCCCCTGCAAAGGTTGACAAATCAATACATGACACTGGCCAGTTCTGTTAAAGTTCACTCGATTGAGTTCACATCATTGTGTGATGGCTAATCCTCAGACAATACAGAAAAACAGTCATCTATACCCACGAACACAGGAAACCAAAACTAGCCGTCAGCAGAACAGGAGAAAGGATAATACGCAATAGCTGATCCCAAATATACTATACAATAATGCGAAGGAGCCTAGACATTTTTCTTGATCCAGTTCCAATTTACGTAAGAGGGAGCCAATTCAAAGCCTATTGTCGCAAAGCTTGAATAGAAACCTGACCCGTGTCACTGATAGTTACATCAGATTAGGAGGTGGGAGGGAGAGAAAGGGAGACAAACCTCGACGGGTGTTTATCGGTCCACCCCTCATGGCCAAGACCAGTTTTAGAGTTGCACCATTATGAATATCATAGTCGTGAAGGCAATAATCGTCGTCTAACTCCACCGTCTGCCAAATCAGGTGCTGCTGGCTTATAGGAATACCTGGGGAAAATTAGAAGAACGCTGTAAGACAAACTACTTCTCCAGCAGGATTCCCTAGCTAACCATCCTAACAGCCATGTGACTGTAAATGTTAGAAAATCTTTACTACATGCAGTATAATTAATTTCAACTTAGTGTCTGGTTAACCCATTCGTCTTTTTCAACTCAACTCAGTAGTGTTTTTCACCATTCGATAGGCAATGTTGTGGAGATAATTAGTTTCCAGGTAAATCACTAGCTAAGCATATTTACTTACTTCTTTGTGCAAAGATTGTAACGTAATTTTGTATTAAATCTCACCTTCCAGACGTTGAATCTTTGACTTAACAGCCATTATTGTTTCAAAGGGAGATACTCTTAGCTCAAACGCAGCACCAGTCAATGTCTCGATGAAGAGTTCAATCATATTTGCAACCGGCAGAGTCCAAGTCAACTTGAAGAGGGTAATGCCAAACTAGTTTCAGGTATTAACTACCAATACTACCACCAGTTGGCAGCGCATATCCGATGGAGCGCAACAATCATTCCATGTTGAGTTATCACTTCCTATAGTCACATGCCTCAAGTGGGGCTGTACTTCCACCTGCGATATAAAAAGCTCAGATAATTAGGTTACGAGAGAATTATCATGACATAAACAGAAGGTTCTTTGCTCAAAATCGTGGTCCGACCTGAAGGTTGAACTCGGTTAAGAATGAAAACTAAAACGAAACAAAAAAGTGGAACAGACCCTGTGAACCGAAGTGTCATTAATCACGTTACTTATTCAAGTACAATCGTTTGAATACTCAGTTCAGACACACAAAAACCAACTCGCCACTATATATACGCTGAAGATTACCTTATTACAAAGTCTTCTGACAGGGAGTCGTCAGGAAACCCTGCTCCAATTATCAGATTCCCTGAGTCCACCCCGCCAGTAGCTAGCGTGTCGACCGTTCGTTGTTTTGGATGCAGGAATGTAAGGCCCGGATGAAGATCTCCACAACAGAAACACGTGACACTACGAGCCTCGTGAATACAATACCATCAGAGTTGTCCTCTCGTGAAGACAAAACCATAGCCATTTTAGCAAGCGTATGACGTACTTTTGCAAAGAGGAGTAATAATTCCTCCTATTTCCTTTTAAATAAGACAATCCGCCTCTAATGGTACACATATGAAGATAATGCATAAGTTTTCTTAGTAAAGCCAATGAAATATTTCCCTAGTTTTACGGCGTTACAGTACGCTTTGCATTGAAATAGCAAGCTTCTTACTTACATGATTTTGGACGAGTATCTTTTAAATAAAACAATTGCGATCGGACCGTCTGATAATAGAAATTCCAAGACCGTGAGCTATGTTGTAAAAATCACGGAAAGGGCCGTTTCGTCAGTTGCACATGAAAAGTGATCTATAGCACCATTCATTATATTTACCAAACATTATACGTTATCTCGAAGTGTTTACTTCATAAAATATGTCGGTTGAAGACTCTAGTGTTCTTCTTGACTCCACTACTTCTCTTCATGATGAATACAAGGCTTTGTACAAAGGTTATGAAGGTGTTGAGAGATCAAGCTTACCTTCAAACAGCCATGAATATCAAGTAATACTTCTTACTTTTTCAGCGATTGGAGAGTGAGGTTACTGATCATATCTATACCTTGTAAAAACACTTGCTTATCAGCTGGCTATCTTAGCTGTTTGGTCATTTATTTTGCCTGTTCGTAGCTGCTTTTTCGGTCACACAGCAATCTCATATGCCCGTTCCAATCTGACTTGATGAATATAGAAGGTCATTGATCGATGAGTGAGTCTAGTCATATCTGTATCGGTGCAGCTGGTGGTCATGTATAGCTGGTAGTGGTGGCTGCATACCTCTGGCGAAATAGGGCAACTTTTCTCTCAATATCCAGCCTCTTTGATTTGTGATCTATTGGGTATTGATGCTCTTAGAGTTGTCAGGTTGTATGTATGCCTGTGTCATAAAGCAACCCACCTATCAGATGTCTCGTCCAGGATATAGTGGCTTCACTGATCAAGCGGGCTGAAAGGCTGGTTTATGGAGTCAACGAACAAAGCATGTTTGGATCCAATGAAAGGTTGAAGGAGCTTCCGTCAGAGAACCTCAGGTATGTCTTTCCACTCTCAACACCATAATGTGATCGCACACGGGCTTGTTGTCTATGTGATATCATTTCTCAGGATCGTAATTTCAGACTCTGCAATGTCAAGCGTTTTAGATCGTCACCGATTGTTTGGGTGTCGATGTTTTATATTTTATTATTTTTATTGTATATTTTTCTTTTTTATCTCATTATCACAGGTTTCTACTGCTACCCGCGTTGCTAGGATACCTTACATCCAAGCAGTCTCTGGTAGGTGGTGCACCTGACCAAACTGCTGCTCATAGGAAGGAGTGCGTGGCTCAGTCAAAGGTTGGTTTGCTCGACGCAATCTCAGACCGAAAGCGATGTATAGAAGGGTGTGTAGTGGTAATCTTACCCCCCCCCTCTCCTGTGAGCTGCAAGTTCAAACTGCTAACACTACAGCGCACTACTTTATGCAATTGTGAAGGAAGTCGTAATCCGTAGCAAATATGTCCATCCAGATAAGTCACGCCCCAAAGTTACCATCTTCTGCTAGTCAGCAGATTTAGTCAGCCAAAATATTATCGGTAGGGTTTGGTGTACTATGAAACAGAATTTTGCAATCATGTTGTAATTCTACTGTTCTATTTGTATGTCCAAGTTATTGTATTGTTTCTTCTTCTGTATACATGTGAGTAGTTTGGTGTTTCAGCAGGGTACAGTTAGTCATGACTCGTTCTCACTCTAGGTCTATTACAACGATTTCCTCCGTCTGTGCCGATTGTACGGTGTAGATGGCGTACCTGAAGAGCAGGCTGACAGCGATACAGAGGACCAATCAGAAGGCGCTGGCAGCAGGTTAGTCTATCAGTGCGGGGAATATGGAGAAGGCAACATCTGGTTCTGTTGATCTCTGAACTGCGAACTCTGAACCTGTGAACTCTTAACTGACACTTTGGCTGTAGGAAAATGCATCAGAAGGACGCAGTAACTAGGAAAACAGAGAAAGTGATGCGGTACAAGAGGAAAAAGTCAGTTGAGTCAAAGTTAGAAGATCTCTTCACGAAGCTCGATCTTGATCATATTGATCATGATGCCCAGGTAACAGCAATATCTTAAAGCTCAAGGAAAGTAGCTGTTTCTCCCCCCCCTCCCCCCCCTGCTTCAGTCAGTGGAGTGTGATTTAGCCACAGCCATGCATTATCGGCGCGCTGTCAGTAATGTACGTACTGTCCGCCAGACCTGTCAACTCTGCCAGATTTCCTCGGCGACTCCTGCACTTTAACTGGCAGAATTTAGGGTCAAAATTGTAATTATTGATTTCCTAATTTTCTCCTGCGGCTCATCATATAGACCTTGCTGAGCTGAACTCAAATATGCCAGAATCTTAGCTTTAGGGGGTAGAAGTTTGAGCTATGGCTTCTCAAAGTTCAGAAAAACGGGATCTCCAGTATTTTCAGCTTCACAGGTTGACAAGTCTGCACTGTCCATTCCTCATTTGTTAGCACTGAATTTATTCTCATGCCACATCCTAGTTCTATCTCATGCCTCGCTTTGTTGTGTGATATCATGCCAAAGGTAGGTACTATGCTGTAGAACTGGATTTGATAGCAGACTTCAAACTCATCAAGAAATACCAATGAGACTGCTCTAACGATAGGCATCCCACCTATGAGAAGACAACTCCCATGTAATTGATAATGGGTGTAATTTCTATAATGCAATCTAATGATAGCAACAATTTTCACTACAGTTAGGCTATCATTATCAAACCTGATTCTACATTTTTAGTAGTACGTAGTATCGTTGTAGTACGTATTATCGTTGTAGTACGTAGTATCGTTGTAGTAAGTAGTATCATTGTAGCACGTAGTATCATTTTAGTACGTAGTATCGTTGTGGTATGTAGCAGTAAGAACACCATAGTAATAAACTGATAATATAGTCGCATGGTGAATCAAGTTCCTATCCTCCACATGTTCTGGTTAGCTGGGAATCGGTGAACTCAGCCGACTCGTTCAATTTTAAGAAAAGAAAATTCTAATTTATGATTTAGTTATTGTGATAATCATAATGAAGCCTATGAACAATGGCAGCAGTGAATAGCGACAGCGAATGCAGGGATCTCAACTACTCAGATTTAATCCTTACTGTTCGGATTTTCAGCTTGTGTAAGGATGAAAGGACGGATTTCACTTAGCATAAGGATTTTCATTGACCCACTCGGATTTTTGCCTTTTAATTCGGATTTTTGATGTTTTCACCCATTTCCCTTGGTAAAATGATGCCATAAGTATCCCCAAAATAAACTGAAAGTCAGTTTTTTATGTTGAAAAACTAGAAAAAGTATGATAATAATATGGCAATTCTGAGCTATTCATGGCGCTACGATATTTCAAAATTTAAATGTTTTTCTTGATGACATCGTGACACCTGCTGTAAGGATGTCTTATTGACCCAGGTTGAGAACCCTCGTAAATACAGTAAATACAGTGAATACAGTAAATACAGTGAATACACATCAATATGATAGCTATAATTGTTATTCTAATAAATGACATTGATGATAGCCTTATAGTGATAATTATTATTATTGTAATTATTATTATTATTATTATTGTTGTTATTGTTATTGATAAAGAAGTTGAAGTAGTAGGAATACTGTGATTACGGTTGTAGTTACTGACAGTCATAGTAGCAGCAGTAGTAATAACGGTAATGATAAGTACTCCTATACTATGTTTGGTGGATAAAGATAGTGGTAAACATATTCACTCCCATCAGGTTGTGATCATTCTCCATTAGAATTTCTTTGACGGTATTATATATTATATCATATATTATATTCAATAAATTGCCTTTTAGAGAGATTATTATGAGACCTTATTAAAGAAATGGATTTTGAATACTGTGGAGGAGCTGGAATTCATAGCCGGTAAGTGGAGTAGTTATAGATACGTACACTATTTACACGTACATCTGTCGCAGGTGATCCTTTCCTTTGTAGAGGAATTAGAGATTCTGAATCACATGAGTAAAATGAAGAGTGGTGCTGTTTCTGAGCCTCCTAAACCAAAGATACAGGTACTACTCTCCTTCAACTGTGAGGTATTCTTTAGGCATTTGGGTCCACATGACTGGAGTGGAGCTGTAAATCCCATTCAACAGAGCAACTCAACTGCTATGCATCAGATCGAAGCAAATTTAGGAGCATCTTACGTTATACCTCTGTGTCTATGTCCATGTCTGTGTCTATGTCCATGTCTGTGTCTATGTCCATGTCTGTGTCTATGTCCATGT
>ERZ1740065.2636-NODE-2636-length-11175-cov-11.642626_pt1 | contig 11175 bp, 22 predicted proteins | sample MGYA00581738_ERZ1740065 | MGnify/ENA primary metagenome ERZ1740065 (study PRJEB43018, sample SAMN04849749) | marine metagenome | isolation source: floating plastic debris | place: Pacific Ocean | collected 2008-09-01 | study: EMG produced TPA metagenomics...
AATTTTTTTTTAAATATGTTATTTTTTTTGTGTTTTACAAAATTTTTTTTATATTTTTTTTTTAAAAATTTTCCCCCCCCCCCCCCCCCCCCGTTCACAGCGTTGCCGACTTTGCGCTTTTAGGCATGGATCTCCGCTCTTTTATTCTCTGAGGCAACCAATTTTTTTGGCTTGATAGATCATTCGATAGCTCTGTATGGGCACCGTGGGCCACAGAAATTGATTGTTTGCATTTGGTAGTGCACTACATTAATACATTAATACATTAATACATTAATACATTAATACATTAATACATTGGTACATTAATACATTAATACATTAATACATTAATACATTAATACATTGGTACATTAATACATTGGTACATTAATACATTGGTACAGTGAGTTTTGAGTCACATCGTGATATTTCTATTTTTAGATACATGTATTTCGTTTGTCACCGCGGGACTAAAAGCGATAATATTATGAATTATAACAATTTTAGACTGAAATTTACCGTTTGGAGTTGGCAACATTCTGTACCTGTAGGAACGCTATTTAATATTTCTCCCAAATATGCAACCGGTAGCAATGTAAGATTCAAGTTTGCGAGTAGATCATGTTTTGCAGTTCATAAGTTACGAAATTTATGGAACTGCTGGTTTAAAAAAAGGCTGAAATCACCAGCGATCTCCATGTAACTCATTAGTTCGTTGCTGTAGATGTTGAATCTGTTGGTAAAATAATCCTCAGCTAAGGAATTTTGAGGAATCAAGCAAAGAAAGTTGATGACCTGTTATGTCAGAGTGTCACGATAGCCCTTATGACAATGGCTTATATATAAGAAGCTTGGTCCAAATAACACGAGACTCAGAAAGAAAATCCTATTGACCTTTCACTGACTTGTTGATCATGATGCTCAAAAGAGATGCTGATAATGCCATTTTATTATGGTGGCTTGTGTGGGAGCTATGTTGACCAAGCTTCAAACATCAAACATGGCGATCAAACCCTTTTTTAATGGTCACACACTCACACTCACTCACACTCTCACTTACCTCACACTCACACTTACCTCACACTCACACTTACCTCACACTCACACTCACACTTCATTTATCTGCTGTAAAACTCTTGTCTTTAGTCGGCAGCTATGGGAGCAGCAGGCAGAACGATCAGAAACATAGCCGTGGCAGCTGAGATGTCACTGTCGGAAGCTCTCGACCAACCAGTGATGCTGAAGCTTTTGATCAGCCAATCAAACAAAGGCAGAAGAACAAGGAAAAGATGAGTATGACAGTAAAACACGCAGCTATAACCAGTGGGAGACATTCTGATATGTACCATATGTATGTATGACAAGTTTCAGTCTCGTCGAGTTTTATATTTTGAGATAGATGAATCACCTCTATGTAAATAAAGTAGACGTGTGGGATGTATAGAGTAAGTATTGTGAGTCCTGATACAGCTTCTGCTGCGGAGATTAGTTCAGATTCAGTCAGTGGAGTCAGTATATAACGGATGGCCACTATACTCCTCCGCCGCTTCTATCAGTGGGTATGTACTTCCTGTCTATTCCTGCAGCCACTGCCAGCCTGCTGTGGGCTACTCTACCTCCCTTTATAGAAGCCATCAACTAGAAAATAACCAGAATTCTATCAGATACTGTTTGGGTGGAGTATGAACAAGTCCTGAACTAATGGATACTACCTGTAGGAACTCGGCCACGTCTATCTGCCCATTTTTATTGAGGTCTACTTCGTTAAGCATCTCAGTCAGCTGCTCTTCACTCAATTTCTCTCCATGAGTCTGGAAGAAAGGCACGTGGTAGAATTGAATCGGACAATGATGAAACATCTTCAGTTTTAACGAAGATAGCGGACACTGCAACTGATATACAAGTTCAAGCGGAAAACTTTACTAACAATAATCTTATAGTTGTATCTTTCTTGCTAACTAACCATTGATGTGTCTCTGCAAATAAAAACTATTGGGCTTGTCTGGGATTTGAACCCAGGACCTCTCGCACCCAAAGCGAGAATCATACCCCTAGACCAACAAGCCGCCTTCATGGAGGATGGAAATAGGTTTTTGGATTTATCGAGTTCAGTACTGCCTGTTATGAATTAAGTTACCCGCAGGTGAGTTGAGTTACCTAGGTGATAAGATTAATTAGCAGTTGGTTCACTGCATCTCACTCCTTCACAGAAACTGGGCTGTCATCCTGAGGAACACAGCCTACCTAATCTTAGTGCATCAGTTTTCTGCCCTAAAATAAAATTCACTGACTACCAACTTCTAAGACGCTAAGACAAGACCTAACGTACAATCAATAGCTTTGTGTTAACACCTCACGATCTGCAATAGCTGAAGTCTTTTAAGCCTCGTTTACGTATACAGTTTTGGGTATCATGCTGCTGTTGATGTGGAAACCAAATACCCCTCCCCCTCCCTCCCCCTATCACCAGCTAGTAGCTATAACTTGCCACACTCAGACTGCATATCTACTCGGCACAGCTGCACTATGCAGAGCCTACATGGAAACTGGGCTTTAGGTCCTGATGTACATGAGACATCTGTAGACCTCACAGTATGTTAGTATAACACTATGTACTGTCTATACATCTATAGACGGTATACATGATCTGACCTTTGGCATGAAACATAACGGGAAAAAAACTATTGGGCTTGTCTGGGATTTGAACCCAGGACCTCTCGCACCCAAAGCGAGAATCATACCCCTAGACCAACAAGCCTCCTATATTTAAATGAAAATCTTTAGAAATCCGAAGGAATCACCTTATCCTTCCGTTTCCATGGAAATAACAGGTATTAATTATGGTTAGCTGTACGATGGTTATTTCTTCATCAATATGTATGAGTTAAAGCCTAAAAGCATAAGACATAGCATCGCTAGAGAAGATTCTGAGCTACTCTCCCACACTCTACTCTATCACATATCTTAGCTCCCTCCTCCTCCCTCTCTCCCCTCCCCCCTCTCTCCCCTCCTTCTCTCCCTCCCCCTCCCCCCTCCTCTCCCTTCCTCCCTCTCTCTCTCCCGCGATACCCCTCCCTCCTCCTGCCTCTCCCTGCCTGCCGCTACCATGCCTCAAAGATAGAAGCATGTCTCCACTTGCTCTATCACAGAAGTCGCATGACTGGCAGCGCTGATAGCAGCCCTACTTACAGATTCCCAACATGGCGGTTGGTTCTGGGACGCTGCCTCCTACAGGTTTGACCACGCCACTCGACAGTCAGCCTCACCTCAACCAGGAGATCGAGTCAGCGAGAAGTGCTGACTCGGGGGAAGAGGTCAAGCTGGACAATGAGGTGCTGGACACTCCGGAGACGGCCGCAGAGCTGGACGCTGCCTTGGAAACTATTGTCATTGACACGCCGGGCAGCGACAGTCAGAAACCCGAGGATGCCGAGTAAGCTCCCTCATTCCCTCCTCACCCTGTGACTTTCTGGCTGCGTTCGGGAGTTATCCTCCCATGCTCCACATTCATTTTGTCAACAAATCGAGACCAGTGAACAAACTGCAGTGAGGTATGAGCTGCACAGTACAGTACAGCAGCTAATGCATCACAAGCTTACCATTAGTGTGTGGTCCAATGCAGTGTCGAATGCTGAGATGGGCTCGCGCAGCTGCTGTCTTCCCAGGATGCCGTTCTTCCTGTCTCTTTATCTGGTTCTGAGGGGCCCTCGCTCTGCAATTGAGCCTCATTGCCGCAGTACTTGAGAGGTTGTCACAAGGTCAGATACTGTGTCTGATGGTATGGCCTCCCTGCTGGCCTCTCAGTCGCCGCCAGTCCTTCGGCGGCTCAGCTCGTACACTCGACCAGCTCGGTCATCCTCTTGGCGTGATCTGTTGGTGTGGTATGGCTGAGACAGTCATTCTGAGACACAACAACAGGAGATTCAGTGTCGTCTACCGCTATCTATCCTACAAGTAGGCTTCTCACTGCTAGTCAGCCTTTCTCTCTTACAGTCTCTCTCATAGACCTGCGCGTGTCCTATTAGCTCTGCATTGTGACAGCAGTGTGACAGCGGTGTGACAGCGGTGTGATTTCCACTATGCAACATACCATAGTGCAGGTATGAGAGAAGTACAGGATCTTCGACATGGATGATTTGTTGCCCTTTAGGAAAATGGTAGATAACGATGATAGCGGTGTCGATATCTTGGTACGGGCGCTGGCTGACATGTTTTTTATCGTTCTATCAATCGGTGGTTTTGATTGACTGGACCCTATCGGCCGACAGCCAATCAGCATCGCCCTCTAACGTAGAGATAGAAAGGCTAGCACTGCGCCTGTAGCACGCCAGGAGACGAGGTGTGCCATGTGTGATGGCGTCTCCCATGGCCTTCTCATCTCTGTTAGACAGGAAGCGCTACTGCTCTCTCGGCTCCCAGTCTGTCGACAGCGCGATCAGCGACATTGACAGTGATCTGCTTATCGTCTTCGATTCCCATATTCATCATGATCCAAACGAAAGGTGAACCGTCTCTTCACTGCGATCCTCGTCTTCACTGCGCACCTCGTCTCCTCACTGCGTTCTTGGTCATTGTTGGTTTTTTACGGCGATGTCAGAGGCTTATTCCATTGACTGGTTTATTTAGTAACTGATCTCCCTGGTTATCATCCCTACTCGTCTGTTCTGGTGTCTCTACGAGCGTTTCGGTTATGTTGCTGTTTGTTACTGTATTGCCTCAACATAAGATACACTTACACCATATAAAGATGTGTGAATCAGGGCTCCTTCTTATAACATGAGTTTAGCCAACAAACAGAGGCAATTTTAGGACAAACTCGCACCCTTAGACACAGTGTCTTATAGTAGAGATGATACAGTACACGATGCTGTTAGTATTCGTGTGACATACAGTACAGGTTGACGAGTTTCATCTCATGGAAAGTGACTGCGTTAAGTACAGCATATCATGAGCAGGTCATCAGTAGTCAAGTGTCTTGTCATGGTGCCCGTCGACTGAAGTCTTATCAGTGCTGATATATCCACTGGATTTTGTCCCCTGAGCTGGTGATGAGGTGTGGAAAATACCCGGGCTCTGGCTGCCCTCGGAAGCAGCGGCCTGCAATGGCGGATTGGTTTGAGTTAGTTGTCCCTGCCCCTCCCTCACTGACCCCACCCTCCATTGACGGAAATATTTTGTTATTTCAGTGCTACTGCCACTGGTATGGCCATAGACAACAAGATAGAGCAGGCAATGGTGAGTATAATACTTCACACTGTCAGTTGTGTACGTGTTGACTCGCAGTACATGTCTGGTCATGCATCTATTCAGGATCTGGTGAAGAGTCACCTGATGCTGGCTGTCCGGGAGGAGGTGGAAGAGCTGAAGCTACAAATCAAGCAACTCATAGAGAAAAACAATCAGCTCGAGCAGGAGAACAAGCTCCTTCGTTCGTCGGCGAATCCTGAGACGCTGGCGCAGCTAACTCTGCTGACAAGACAGCAGAGTCATCCTGCCAACAAATAGCTCTGGTCTCTCCCTCTCTCCGACCGTCTCTCTCTCTCTACCACAGCAGTGTCTGTCCTTGGCATGGCACGTCAGCTGTGTGCAGCTGCAGTGACTGGTCCTCTTTGTTGAGTGGTGACAGTGCAACAGGCTGTGCTGCAGGCTGTGAGGCACAGAGAATAGCATAATACAGCGTCCGGAGTTGTCTTATCATATATATGGGGCACATCGGTTACCTCTACACTACGAGTGGGCTTAGCGAGACAACATCATCACCATCACGCTGTTTGCCCAAAGTTGCAGCGCAGTTTTGATTACACTATCCAATCATACAGTTGCTTTCAATTGACCGCATCATTGACAAAGAGCTTTTAGCCTACAATAATTGCTTTATTATCAAAGTTTGCTGAATTCTTTTTGTCACCACATGGAGTCACGGCTGAACTCTTTCTTTACATGTGTGAAAGGTGTCTTAGGAGGCAGTATGTTTTTGTACATAGTAATGTGAATTAACATACTCTCAAAATCTTTTGTATTGCTGGTGCTATAACGTTGATGGGACTTAATGATCATCCTAGAAATACAAAGAAGCAATCGGAAAAACACCTTGTTTTCCATAATATGTCATCCCGATTTCTCATGGACGCTATGTATATGTACGTGTAATACAATTCATTTCTTGAGATTAGGGAGTTGTTCCCTCATGCCTCTCGGTACGCTTATATTTTTCGAACTAAGTTCGCTGAGACACCATCTACGATTTTTGTTTAATATAACAAAGCATTAAATTTACCAGTATACAGAAGAAGAATATTTTAAATAATTCAACTTAGCATATTGTTGTTATAAAAATACTTCTTTTCGATTCAGTACAACCGCGGTAGAAGTCACTTCCGGGATACAGTAACTAACAAACATACCTGTGCGAAGATCACTGAAAACCGCGAATGCGATTACACCAGGTATCTTCGAATGAACTAACGTTTCCCTGCAATAGCCATTGTCTGTCTGGTATTATTATATCATCTTTTAAAGACTATTGAGGTAAATTTTAATTCTATGACATTCGTGAATTGATTGTTCTTTGGCGCAACGCAGTCACTTTCTCTCTAACTCATGCCTTCTTTCTTACAGTTTACTCAAAATGCCTAGTAGCAGCATCTTATCCGAGATAGAATGGGATGAGGGATTTTCTATGCCAGTGGCAAATTCTGAAAATCGCCTCCTTGAAGAGAAAGTTACTCAAAAAGAAAAGAATATCGTGCGCAGCCAGCAGGAGTTGCAACAGAATGAAGATAGAGTTCATCATCTATCTGAGCATTTAAAAAATGTGAGACAGGAGCTGAAGCACACACAGGTATTGAAATTAATCTGACAGAGTCGATGGGATACTCTCGTGGCAAGACATGACACTGTATGCATGTTGGTAGTATGCTCATCAAGATGAAATTAATGTTTAGGGACTGGTGAAAGCTCGTGAAAATGAAATCGATACCGAAGATCACATGTTCAAAATAGCCGAAAGAGAGGAGGGCAGACTATTTCAAGAGATAAGCAGACTCCAGAAAGAGATGGATGAGCTGAAAGAGAGAAAGAACATCTATGAAGTGAGTATAAAAACCGTCCACAACTTGATTGGTTTGGGATTGATAAAATATTGCAAAATCGTCCTGATTATTGCAGAACAGCATTTACAAGCAAACACAGAAGCTGGAAGAGCTCAAAGCACAGATGAATTGGGACCAGCAAGCTCTTGAACTATGGCTAGAAGAATCTGCCAGAAAAGATGAGGATGCTATGACTTTAGCCAAGTATTCGCGCGAAGATGAAGGCAAGGTCAAAGAGCTGACCTTGAGGCTTGGCCGCCTAACAGATGAAGCTGCAGATCGTAAGAAGAAGCTCAACAATGAAATGATGGAGACTCAGACAACTCAGGTAAATAGGTCATGAATAGTTTACTCATCAGTGCTGCAACGACACGCCACTGCAACATCCATCATTAAATATTGAAGATTGAACTGGACAAGGCTGCTGAGGAGTTCCGATCCGCTCATCAGGAAAGGCAGCAGTTGATCAAGCAGTGGGAGCAGACCATCGAACAGATGCAGAGACGAGACAGAGAGATGGAGAGCTTGGCCACTGTAGGCAGAACCTCTGAAAACCTGTTTGCCTTCCTAGTCCGTTTATAACCGCGTTTCTCGCTGGTAAACTATCCATAACCTACAGGAACTCGCCAGACTCAGGATGGAGGTACACAAGAAGGAAGATACGATCAGAGAAAAGAAGCAATTCCTCGAGAGTCAAGAGAACAACAATCAAGAAATGGACAAGAAGATCTCTGTAGCTGAACGCAATGCAGCCCGGCTGAGACTAGAGTATCAGCAGGCTGATACGGAGAGGGTCCGGTTTGGTGACGAAGTATGAAGATCATCTTACAATGCTTGATCACAAATGTGTAGAACTGTTGCTATAGCGATGAGCTACTGTTTTGCAGCTGGATGCCTTGAAAAGAACTGTGGACAGAACTAACCAGGACCTGGAGGCCACGAGAACTCAGGTCTCTCAGCTGAAGAAGGATATAATGGACAAGCAAGGAAAACTCCGCGACATTGTCGAGCTGAGGGAGAGCCTGAATGAGAAACTCAAAGTTGCCACTGAAGCTGAGCTCAGCGCCGAAGAGTTGGCGGCCAGAATGGATGAGTTGATGGAGGGTGAAGAGCGGCGGCAGAAGGTAGTAGAGTAGTAAATACCTCCCTACTCACCCATCGTAGCTACGCTATGAAAAATGATTGGATTAACACTATATGAATTTTTTAAGCAAATTGAGCAAGATCTCAAACACTTGAGGGACATCAAGTTCAGGAAGGGTCAGGAGCTGTTTATGGCAAAGAAGACTGAAAAAGACACAAATGCAGAAATTCAGGGCACTAAAGCAGCAATCAGAAACTTAGACAGCAAAATCAACAAACTGGACCACGACTCGCTGAAACAACTCGAAATCATCTACAATCAGGTGAGACTCTGTCAAATGTGCAAAAAAAGAGAAAAGATGCATTTCCCGTATTTCACCATTACATGTCTCTGATTTCAAGGACTTTTCGATACAACAACTCGAGAGACGAATCAACCGCATGCAAGGCGAGCACAGCAATGAGGAGAAACTTTCTCTGGAGGCAAGGATTGAGCAGCTGACCAAACATTTGGAGGAGCGTCAGCAGTCGCACACCCTCCTCACCGCCCAGCTGAAACGCCTTCAGGATGACATCAGACGTGCCAAACGTGACCTGGAGAAGGCCAACACAGAAATGGAAGATCTAACTGTATGTATTATAAACGGGGTTGTCAAGCCTCCCACATTTCCCCGGGACTCACCGCTGTTTTAGCTGCCAGAGCTCTCATGGTTGATTGCCTCACGTAGTAGTTACATCTAGCTGATGGTCTTAGCCTTAGCTGCAGAACGTAGAGTTTGACTTCTTAGAGTTTGGAGAAGCTAAACCAGTATTTCTTGTCAGACAAGTCGCCTGATTAGAACTATTTATATATATGGCGGTTGGAATTTATCTGAAAATGATGCGTCATCCTCTGGTTTCCTGTGTCCAGACAAAGATCAATGAGCTGATGTTGTACAACGAAAATTCGCAAAGAGAGCTCAGCACGATTGTCAGGGAAAAGCAGGAGTTGATGGTGGACGACAACCTGCTGAAACTGGAGATAAAGAGGCTGAGAGAGATGGTCAACTTGAGAGCAGACGATGTCCTGTCTCTCGAGAAACGGAAGCTCCAGCTGCAGACGGTGAGATCAGAGATAGACATGAGTGGAGGTCTGTAGAGGTCAGTGATTTACTGTCGCAATGATCTCTTCAGGCAATGAAAGAGAGAAGAAATGAGATAGGCATCCACACTGATATGCTGAGAGGCCAGATCAGGGCTGCTGACGATGAGAGACAGCAGATCAGCTCTGAGCTACATGAGCGCATTGCCAAAATTGACAAACTGCGCAAGAGGTACGAGATACTGATGGTGGCGATGGCCCCACCTGAAGGAGAAGAGGAAAGATCTCAGGCTTACTATGTCATCAAGGTCAGGCGTTGAGCCTATCATACTTCAAGGAATAGCAGAATCAGAATCTCAAATGGTCATCATATTTCAGGCTGCACAAGAGAAAGAGGAACTTCAGCGGACTGGAGATGAACTGGACATGAAAATACGTAAAGCCGAGAAGGAGATCCGAGCTCTGGAAAATACAGTGCGGCTGATGAACAACAGAAATGAAACCTACAGAAAGAGCTTCAACAAGGTATAGATGTCTGACCTGATTTCGTCTCCTACTCCTACTGACCTGATTTCTCATTTTGTCCTTCATAAAACACATGCATTCCAGATGCTTGTATTCCATAGTTACTCACAGTTGTCTCATTCTTTCGTTCAGGTGACAGACACAAGCGAGGAGATGGAAGAGAAGTCTCAACTAGAGGAACAGCTCAGAGCTGTCATGGACAAATACAAATACAAGAGAAGACAAATTCGAGAGTTGCAAGAAGACCTGCAGACGATGGGAAGAACACTAGACAATCTCAGTAAGTACCAGTCAGCCAATCAGCTAGTGTGGACTACGTTACTGCCGGATATTTCAGCCATGTGACCTCCTCTCCATATCAGATCGAGACGAGTCTGCTTATGGCGAAATGCTTGAGGAGAAGAAGAACAAGATGCTGCAGCTACAGAAAGAGTTGGATGACCAAAAAGTCAAGCTGGACAGAGTTTCAAAACAGAATTCGAAACTTTCCAGAGACATACGATCTGCCACAGGAAGCAAGGGCGAGCTCCCCGAGGAGGTATACTTCAGTAGTCTGAACTCAACTTCTCTGAGTTCAAGGTCGTCATCAGCCACCGTTATTGCTTGCAGAAAGACATGGAGCTTCGAGAGCTGAAAGAGTTTAACAAGAATGCCCTAAAGAGCATTGGTGAAGTGGTGGCACAGCATCCAGATCTCACCCAGATGGTTAACCTCTACTTCCAACAGGCAGATCTGCCGCCCCCTCCGAGTCCTGGTTAGTACCACAGGCTATCAATGTTACCCAGAATCCTCAGGCGGATGTTACTAAGACTTGGCTACACTGCAGGTGCCGGTGGCAGCAGATTCAGCTCTCGTCCATCAAGCGCCAGAAGCTCCATCTCTTCTGTGAGGAGCGTAGAATCGGTGAAGAGTAGAGAGAGTGCCAGAGCTGCCGCCATAGATATCGGTGCTGGATTCACAGGAGGTACAGTAGAAGCCTTGCAGCTAGTCGCTCACACACCAATATAGAAACTAACCAATGGTTTGGTCTGGTTACAGGATCAGCCAGAGGCTCAGCAAGCTCCAGGCAAAGCGGCAAACGTTGAGATGTATTCGTTACTAGGCACCTATTTTATGTTACAGAATAAATTCATTACTTGGATGAGTCATGTTCTGTACAGAAATATTACAGTGTATGTTAATCACGGAGTTAACATTGCAATAACCAACTGCTGCTGTAAACAGCAAGTCTGTCTCCCTGACAAGCCCTGGCTGGAACCTGAGATCTTGTAGTCACTGCACACCTCCAGAACATCATGGTGACGAGGAAGCAAAGCAGCTCAAAATCAAATATTTAAGTTACTCGGTAAGGAAGTGAGCGGGGGGGGGGGGGGGGGGCGGGGGGGGGGGGGGGGGGGGGGGGGGGGGGGGGGG
>ERZ1740065.2637-NODE-2637-length-11172-cov-12.253756_pt1 | contig 11172 bp, 8 predicted proteins | sample MGYA00581738_ERZ1740065 | MGnify/ENA primary metagenome ERZ1740065 (study PRJEB43018, sample SAMN04849749) | marine metagenome | isolation source: floating plastic debris | place: Pacific Ocean | collected 2008-09-01 | study: EMG produced TPA metagenomics...
GGGGGGGGGGAGAAGAGGGAACATTGCTAGGAAGGGGAACACCCTGACCCTGAGAAAGTAGAGAAGTTCAGATGGGCTGTGGTGAGTAGACCATCAGGTGATACAGCAGCCACACTAGAACTGTACTGACTGCCCAGTGCCAGATTCTCTAATGTAACGAGCATAGAAAATGTCTACAATATAGAAACACAGGTACTACAGGTAAAATGCAGCTATTTGACAACTAGTAGCCCATCCCAACTCTGAGGTCAGACTTTTGGCAAGGTAGGGAGCTCTGATCAGGCACTACATGAGCTTATATGAAGTGCCTGATCAGAGCTCCCTACCTTGCCCAAAGTCACACCGTCTAGCGAGACAACAAACATCAACGGGGTAGTCGCTGTAGTTGCACTGTCCATTACTTGCCATCCAATAACCACTGACACATCCCCACTGGATAGGGTGGTCTGACAGACCACCCGCAATCGTATCAGTGTAGTGTTTGACTCTTGATCTAAGCAAAGCAAAGAATCAAAGCTGTGCAATTCTGACAGGCTGAAAGTCAGCATACCTTGAGTATCCGTTTCATCAGAGGAAGAGAGCAGGAATTGGCAGCCATGGAGACAAGCTGCAGTCTCCTACAACATGTGTATGAGAGCCTGAGTATATGAATTCGCAGGTAATCATAAATACATGCAGATTGGTGCTCATTGTCAGCTGTGCTGCAACCTCACGTGGGGCAGGATCCTATTTGGATAGACACACTGTCTGTGATTGGCTATCAACCCCCTCTCCCCTCCTGTGTAGATACTAGGCTATCCCTGTGACCTGATGGTAATTGGGTGAACAGGAAGCTCGTGCAGCGAGTCGACATACAGTTATTTTGTCTGACTGTACATCGTGAGTGTCAGTTTTCTTAATGAACAACAGGCTAAATCATTATCACTACATACATGTAACTATATGACAGTGTTACAGCATACAGAGGTGGAACTGTAGGCTATCCATTACTAGGGGTGAAACGATTCAGGATTGTGGGTTTCGATTCAATTTCGATTATTGACTCTAGATAATCGACGATTAGATTTTTCTGATTATTCGATGGCCAAATTCAGATGAATAACTATGCTTATGCATTCTGACAACAAAAAGATCACAAGCAAGTTATAGCTATACCATTCTGGATGTAGCAATAAAAAATGTATAAAAAACCAGACGTATAACGAGCTGTGTCAACATAGATAAACACTGCGATTGTATTTCTGAAGTGAAAGAGTAATTAAAACACTCATTCTGAGCCTAGAGATAATCAATTTTGCAGACAATAATTAATCGCAGAGGCATCGAGACTACGCTGCATCATTTCACCCCTATCCATTACCTGTCTGGTGTGAGTCTTATCGTCACAATCCTGGTGACACAGACTGAGAGATGAGAGAGATCGTCCACACGCCGCTGAACAGCTTTGACAGGCAGCACTGAGGCATCGGTACGGTATATACACATCCATGGTTGAGTACTCGTCAGGAACTGTGGAGACGCCATACTGCAATGAATACTGTATATGGTTAGAGTAGGTTTATTAAGTAATGATCAGCTAGTTACAGAGTCTTCATCACCTCAAATAGACACTCAGCTTCACACCTCGCTGTCAGCACCATATCCTGAAATCCTGCTAGCTCTTCAACTACGCAGTAAAGTAGCGTGTAGATAAATAGAAGGTTGTACAACATGGTGATCTGTCACGTACAACATGGAGTATCCCCAACTCCAGCCTATGGAGCTCACTCACCAACTGAGAGCCAGTAAGCTAGTGAAGGTACAGTTCAGTGTGAAATTAGATCATGGTAACAGTTAATCTTTCCAATCTAGTCTCACTTGGCTCCCGACATTCTTGGAATGATTAGATTTAAGAGATTTGAGTTGAGAGCTCTTCATTTCTGAACTGATCTGATCCACTGTATTCAAAGGACGAACAACACAACATCATCATCCATTGCAGTCAACTAGCCGCAGCACCTATAGAAAAGGTGAGATCAGTACAGGATTTCTATTTCAGCTTGCCCCAGGGATCCACCATGTCAACAATGCATATAATGAAGTATGGACCACATTCAATATTACCATTGCATTATGAGAATGATGTAAAAAAATCTTATCGTTTGGCGAAGAGAAGTTCTCGGTAATCGATCAGAATCAATGCCAGCTTTCTCTAAATAAGAAATGGAGAAATTTCATGCAAAACACAAAACACTATTATGTTACCAGACATGATCTATGATACGCTACATCAGGTTCTTCCACAAGCAGGGGTGTTTTTTTTTCAGATTTGATGAAGTAGTGGCTCCATAGGCCCCTGGACCCCGGCGGGGTCCAGGGGAGGGGGGCAATGCCCCTGGTGGGGTCTGGAGCAAAGCCCCAGCGGGGGTTAGGGGGCAGCGCCCCCGGAAAAAAATTTTATTTTTTCAAGTTGAAAATATTATTGCAAAACAATACAGAGACAACTCTTCACTAAAATTAGAATGCTTCAAGGACTGAACATGTAGGGCCGTTTGTAGCTGCAGCTACCGGATGAACAGCTGTACTATTAACGGGCCTTACTGCAGTAGTTATCCCCTAGTAGATCTGTGTAAGAATATCTGAACTGCTCAAAAATCCTGGAGAAAGTCATGCAGCTTCCAATATCTGGCCGGGTCCAGCTACAATCCACCTCTAGTGACGATAGCTGGTCAGGATAAGTTTATTTCTGGCTCTGATGACTTGTAACTGTGGGCAATGGGTGCACAGGGCAATTAATGGTGTGAGCCTGTTGGGAAGATGACCAAAAATGTAAACAAAAAGTAACCTCGGGTAGGATGAAGTAGTGTCACGCGACACCACAGCCAATAACAAAATACGCCACTGACAAGGCACGGGCACCAGTTCGGGTTAGGCCAGCCAGTTGGACTAGTCTTTGGCCAACCTTTAAACACTCTCAGGTATGGAATAAGGTTTCGCTATCCATAGTCAGAATGAGATCAGGTCAGAATAGGATGTCTGAATAAATTTTGCTCGCCATTGCCACTTCCGTCTGCTAACTTAGCAGGAGTAGACAACTCAAGCATTGCTTATCAGCGAGTCAATCGCTACTTTAAAGCTCTCCCGCCTTAAACGTCATCGTGCGACTCCATATTTTTTACCGGGAAAAGACAAAGTGTCTCCGATCCTGGAATATCATGGGCGACAAAGAGGGTAAGAATGTCGTTCTATCACATTTCCCTTTTACTTGATGGACTATGAATGATAACGTATACGTTGAAGTAGTTTATCAGCCGTGGTTTGTCGTATTTATGTTGACTACTGGATCACTGGCTGAATGAATGGCCGGCGCAACGAGGTTCTCAGTTTTCTCGCCAACGGAGCTATTGTTGGTCGGTGTTGAGAACGATTCTTGTCCTACCCCTTCATCACTTGCTCATATTTTCAGCACGTTAAATAAATTTCTAGTGATAACGATGGAGAGCCCAACTTCGTGGTATTTAGCTATAGCAGGTCTGTCTTCTGAGAATAGGCCGACTTCGCCCACTTCTCCTACCAACTCATATGTATCCAGGTGCCGGCTACGATGATGCTATCGAGGAACGAGTGATAAATGAAGAATACAAGATATGGAAGAAGAACACACCATTTTTATATGATTTGGTGATGACACATGCCTTGGAATGGCCCAGTTTGACAGCTCAATGGCTGCCTGACGTCAGCAAGTATGTTTAGATTTTTCCTGCATGTCAATGTTGTAGAAAGAACGTCTTTTATTAGGTTCCTACTACTACTGCTACTTATTCTACTACAGGCCAGCCGACAAAGACTACTCCATACACCGGCTCATCCTTGGTACTCATACATCAGATGAGCAGAACCATCTCCTGATTGCGAGTGTCCAGCTCCCCAATGATAACGTCCAGTTTGATGCCACCCAGTATGACCATGATCGTGGCGGTGAGTCCATCGACATTATTTTTTCATTGGTATTCGAGTATTGGATTGTGATGAGTTTATGGTCTCCGACTGTAGAGTTTGGTGGATTCGGGTCCGTGAGTGGCAAGATTGAGATAGAGATTAAGATCAACCACGAAGGAGAAGTCAACAGGGCTCGCTACATGCCACAGAACCCAACAATAATTGCTACCAAGACACCAAGCAGTGATGTCCTCGTATTTGACTACACCAAGCACCCCTCCAAACCGGGTAGGCTTTCCTATAGCTCTACTCCTGTCTGGCAGTTCCTCTGAGTTCATTGCTGTATTCGCATGTGTCATAATTTCAACAGCTAGTCAAGAGTAGGTAACTCCCACTACCAGCTCATTATGGCGGTATGCTAATGGGCATGTTTGGAGCACAGTATAGAGCTGGGCATGTCATGTAGCCCAAGGCAACCAGACAGTGCCAGTTTCCTTTGGCTAGACTGGTTGGTTGGTAAAAATCTGTCTCATAGCAACGCGATTGTCAGTGACTTTCATTAATACACGACTGAATGGGATTTTCCGTTGTGGATAAGTTTATTCTCCATCACTATCTAATATGATTAGCAGCCTGTAAGAAACTATCAGCCCCACGAACCGTTTTATATACCACTGTAGAACCCAATGGGGAGTGTCAACCGGAGCTGAGGCTAAAGGGCCACCAGAAAGAGGGCTACGGACTCTCATGGAATCCTAACCTAGACGGACATTTACTCAGCGCTTCTGACGACCACGTAAGTTTGCAGGCTAGGTGCTGCTGGTACGGGGTGGGTGCTGCTATGCTCTGTGCTGCCGCTCACGATCTCCGCTGATTTCAGACTATCTGCCTATGGAATATCAATGCTGCAGCGGCCGATGCGCGCACACTAGATGCCAGTCGGATATTTAATGGCCACACTTCAGTGGTGGAGGATGTGGCCTGGCATCTACTTCATGAGAGTATCTTTGGCTCGGTCGCTGACGACCAGAAGCTGATGATGTAAGTGGAGCGTCTGCCATTGATGGGCTCCGTGTCATAACTTCCTCACTGTCATTGTCTCTCTGTCGCAGATGGGACACCCGCTCCAACAACTCATCCAAGGCAAGCCACTCGGTTGATGCCCACAATGCCGAGGTCAACTGCCTCTCATTCAACCCGTACAGCGAGTACATTCTGGCTACTGGAAGCGCTGATCGTACCGTTGCTCTCTGGGACCTGCGCAATCTCCGTCTCAAGCTGCACTCCTTTGAATCTCACAAAGACGAGATTTTCCAGGTCTGTTGCAGCGAGCAGAATCCTTGGCTTGATAGTTGCTTAGACCCCAGCAGGTCTGAGAAACTGCTGCAACTCCCATTGTAAGCTGAACTGTAACGGACAAACATACACCAGCAGACATCAAAAGTGTCATTGTTTCGGGTAGTCTCTGCATCTAGAATGGTCTTCAGTTGGAGCCATGAATTCAGTATCAGCCAATAGCTGCAGCCACGTAGTGTGAACTAGGATGAGCTGGCCGGCTAGTAACAAGCGTGTTGGTAATGATTGAATGCTGACTATTAGGTGCAATGGAGTCCTCACAACGAGACCATCCTGGCATCGAGTGGCACTGACCGCCGTCTGCATGTCTGGGACCTCAGCAAGATTGGAGAAGAGCAGTCAGCTGAGGATGCCGAGGACGGCCCACCCGAGTTGCTGTTTATACACGGTAAGAACTCGGCCGAGCTCAACCAACCACCTCTAGAGGCAGTCATGTATTGCGTCTATGTCAAGGTTGGTAATCTTGTTGCAGGTGGGCACACCGCTAAGATTTCTGATTTCTCATGGAACCCGACAGAGTCTTGGGTTATATGCAGCGTCAGTGAGGATAACATCATGCAAGTGTGGCAGATGGTAAGTGTGACGTCAGGCGAGATAAGTAGGTCTCATTTGTTTATCTGTTTTTGTTATGAATTGATCTTTGTTATAGGCTGAGAACATATACAACGATGAGGAGGCTGAGCCAGCGGCCGGTGAACTGGAGGCCCACAGCTGATTGGTTTGTCAGTGAGGTGTCAATGCTGTCAGTACATTTATTTATAGTTGGACAAAGTTGTTGTCAGCAGTTTTCTGTATCATATTATATCAATAGAAAAATCATTGCCTGTTACTCAGATTTTGGCCACAGTGACTGTCGCCAGTGGCGAATCTAGTTATGTACAAAGAGGACATATTATGTCTCAAATGGTATGTCGCGATAAAAATCCAAAACAATTGTCTCAAAATCGATGATCAACACTGTCATACTGATAACAATCGTACAAAGATTGTATGAGCAAATCCAACTCAACTATACAAGCAGCTCAGATAGAAAGACATGAGTTCTGATGGAGCTGAGTACCTCCACTAGATAGCAGGGTGCTATGGAGAAAAATATGTCACACTCCACTTCACTAGTTGATGATAAGGTAACACTGATGGCAGGCGAGTTAACAACAAAGGTGACTAAAGCTAGAGCAAGACATCAGCTGACTATATCACGGAGGGCCTGAAACAGAAAAGGGTTTTGAGCGCATGCATGATAATGCCAAGAATGTCAAGAGAGAGGAAGTAATGCGTGCGTTACAGGAGCATAGGCCAACAGAAAGGGTAGCAGGTCAGCTGACAACATTCAGGGAACACACGACAGATAGGGGCACGTGACTGAGCTCTAACTGAGATGAGCATGGCAGAAGCATCCAGCCTGATGAGTACATGTGGATGTTTTAACTAGGCCCGCCGACGGGGAGGCAGCAGTGCTGACTGATATACCTCTCGGAGGCCTGGCGGTGTCGCACATCTCACACGTAGCGACTAGTCCATGGTTCTCATAAGTACATCTCAAGCATGACCACTTGGGTACATCCGGCTGCCTCTGAGGCATAATGACAGGGGGAGGGGGACGAACCGGCTGCGCAGGCTGAGTTGGAGGAGGCTGCTGATCTGTAAACAAATTGATCTGTTATGACTCAATCGGTCACCAGAAACTCTGAGGCAACATAGCATTGTAAATCACTACTAACAGCTGCGTATGCGTTCCATCAGTTCTTTTATCTCTGACTGCATTCGAGAGTTCTCTTTTCTTAGATTATCAACTTCCGCCTCCTGTATCGATAGAAGAGTGACTGCTATCTAACCACAGCAATGGCGAATGTGACATATTGTATAAAAGAGTCACTCACAGTATCTAGATCAACGGAAGAGCTGCTGTCTCCACGTAGTTGATGATACTGATGTTGAAGTGATGATATGTCTTCCTCTAAGTTCTTCAGTTCGCCTTCCACAGTATCGTACGCCTGACCTAGCCTCAGCATCCTCTCTCTCTGGTATCCAATGACACCTGCCAGTACAATAAAAATAGAGCATATCGACTCGCCCAACAGATGAGGAACTAAATAGGTATTGGTAAATCCCTAGCCAGAAGCCTGCATTCAAACAATGAGGGCTGAATGAAAGGAGAAACATGACTCATAGTCACCGCATTCAGTCAATGACTCAGCTACAATAGTGAGCTAGCAGGTACATGATATACTAGTAGTAGTGACAATCAGCAGCATCCTCAACCAATGACATAACTGTATACATGAAAATAAAAAACTCATCAATGACAGCTGATCAGGAACCATTAGCAGAGTCAGTTTCACAAGTGATGAGGACACAGACTGCAGGCAGTGACATGAACTGTACCCATATTAGTCGAACACCGGAATAGAACTGATACCATAGCGAGGTGACAACTGTTACAAGTGATTGTATGAGGCTCACTCCTACCTTCTTCGTATCCTTCTTGCAGAGCGGGAGACGATCTCGGAGGAGTGCTATACGGTGCTTCTATCCGTGAATAAGGATTTGGTTGAGGACTCATAAAAGTCCCAACAGGTTCTAGAGTGGGAGATGGCTCAGGTTCAAAATGGCCGACATCTATGCTCAGCCTCTGATGATATGGCACTGGGTTTGGATTGTGGGCAGGCGGCTGGGAGGAGGCCGTACTGTATGGCACGGGTTGAGGGCCGGTCACACCGGGTGGTTGGGAGAGGAAAGGTGCAGTCCATTGAGGTTTCTGATTGCTTGCCCATGTCGGGGATGTATAAGGACGTTGGAAAGGAGGAGTGTCATATCCACTGTCGTTACTGAAGCCCTCTCTGCACACGGGTATTTCAGACACAGTCTTACTGTGGGTAAGCCTCGCTGCCGAGTGATGATATATGTTCTCCACACTACCGGTACGACCAATAGCATGGTGATCGTTTAATCGAGACAAAGGGTCGCCTGTTGGGAAGCCTTGGAACCCTGACGGCCGGTGTGTGGCTGTCCTTGTGTGAAACGAGTTACTTCTCTGGCGAACATCCCCGCAATCAAATGCTGGCTGAATATTCAGTAGTTCAGGCTTTTGACTAGTTAGTCCTACCGGCTGGCTCACGTTGGTAGCAGCATTTTCAGGTGAGTAAAATCTTTTACTGGTGCTAGTAGCTTGACTGACACCTGAGGTAGGATGCATAACATGAAGTCAGAGAAGGAACGAACAGTTCACAGACGTCTTGGCTCCCTTATTTCCGGGATCTGACTTCTTAGTAGATTTGAAAACAATTTTCACTTATCCAGATGAATATCGTCGGTACAGGAGCTTCGATGAATGACCAGAATTAGCATTCATAACGCTAAAAGATAAAACAGGAAACTCCGATAACATCAAATACGACCAACAACATAACTCATGAACTGATAGCTGCAATGACAAGATTGCACAACATTCTGAATATACTTTGTATGGTTCATCACATATGGCGTTAAAGTAACTCACAAGTAAGAATGAATGTGTGAACTAGCTGTATCAGTCACACCATAGTACTCTTACCTTCAATGTTGACAGCATATATCGGCGAATGTACGATCAAGGAGAACAAGCTTATTGTTGATTATCGTTGCACTACTACTTATAAAGCAACCCCTTGTGGTTTTATATATGATTTAACAATTCATATACGTTTTGATAGGGTGGTAAGTAAGCAGACTGCAATCTGGGAAGCGTTCCGACAGAAAACTGAACCAAAACATCATCCACTTTGCCGGAGGATCTAACGACAAAACTGTCATATGATCTTAGCTCGAGTGTCTAAATAAGCGTCCCGAACTCCCGCATGAACCTTTTATAAAACAAGGTTACGAATTTTGCGTCTGCGCAATCATAAAGTTCTATGTAATGAAACTTTCAATACTCTACATAATGATATCAGATTCCGATATATTTGAAGGAAAATATTTACTACAGTGTTTTACATCGAGTCGCATTTTACTCTTTTTTGGTAGACCTGATCATGTTTTCTATACGGCGGTTGTTCCTGACCATACGTAACTCTTAGATTCTCAGCACAAGTTTCTCGGTTACATAAAGGGCACTGAGTAGGCTGCAGACGCTGACCATCGTTCTATTTTCATGATTGAACTCAGCTCCCTGACTTTATTGCAGCTGTTATCTCTCTCTATATTTTTTATACCTCATACTTTACTCTCATGAAGGCCAGAGCCGGATTATCCCTCTCCCTAGGCTTGTCTTCGATCAGCCTTCGATCTAGCAAGCGATCAGCTTTAGTGTCTGCACAATGTCACAATCAATACCACCTTTGGGCTCGCAACGATCCGTATACAGCTGCAACTCAAGACGATAGGTACGTGTCCATATACATGTCGTCGTGTTTTACCTTGCCATCTAGGTATCAGTTTATTCAAATATGTACCTGCTTGCTTTAAGGTTTGGACTGGCGATGACTGATAGCAGCGGTGTGCCACATGTTTCAAAGCCATCTGATCTGCTTATACGTGTCAAGGGAGCCAGTGTCAACCCAATTGATGTGCGTATGTCCGGTTAGTGGAGTGTTATAGTTTGGTCAGATAACTAGATCAGCAGTCTAGTTGAGATTTTATAGGACTTTCAAATATTTTTGTTACAGGTGGATATGGCAGAAATATGTTGGGTCTCTACAACTTAGTAAATTCAGCATCTGAGTTCCAGCAGTCCGCAGCTGTAAAGGTTCTTGGACGAGACTTTTCTGGTGTTGTTGAAGTTGTAGGGCAAGCTGTGACTCAGTACTCAGTGGGTGACAAGGTAATTAGATTAACCTCATATCCATGCACGTGTACCTTTCAGTATGGTTGAATTGTGCTGCATCTAATGTGTAACCACAGCACCGAAATCACAGCCAGCTACATCCTTGTCATTAATGATCTAGTTGAATCGCATTTATTCTGTAAATATGTATCACGTGTCATTGGTTCTACAGGTGTACGGCGCATTGAAAGCCATAGATGAGGGGGCACATGCAGAGTACGTGCTGGCTGACGAGGACAGTGTAAGTGTCACCCGATTCAGACTGCGCTGCTTTACTCCTGGCCCCTGTGTTGGTAGTCAATGTATCATGTTTCGTTGTAGATTGCTTTCAAACCCAGAAACCTGAGTCACATAGAAGCAGCATCTATTCCGTATGTCGCGCTGACTTTTATTTCTGCTGTAAATCCCCTGGGCTGCAGCAGTCTAGCTGGTCAGAGGTATTCGCTCTAACATGTCGTCCTGTACGTGATGCACCGTCACACAGCGCTCTAACCTGCGCTATGATCACTGTGTAGAGTGTTTCTGAATGGAGGTTCAGGTGGCATTGGTTCTTTCGCCATCCAGTACCTGAGGAGTCTGAACTGCGAGGTTACCGTTGCCGTATCGCAGTCAGGTCGAGCTCTAGTCGAACAACTCCAACCAGATCACATCATCAACTACCAATCCAACACCTTCACCAGTGATCTACAGTCATTATCAGGGTAAGCTAACCCTCCTCCCCCCCCCATCCTCCCTTGTACCCCACAGTTACTAGTATTGCTGTTGTACTACTGACAGGTTTGACCTCGCCTTTGACTGTGTCGGTGATGAGTCGGCCCTGCCTTACGTCAAGCCAGGCGGTCGATTCGTCACAGTTGTCTCCCCTCTCCTCAGTGAGACTGACGAGCTGGGGCTCATAGCTGGATCGGCGTCGGCACTACTCACCCTCAGCCAGAAGGCATACGCTGTCAGTATATCAGCTCATTAATGTACCATCTTCTCTCTGTTTCTCTCCTACACTGTACTCCGATCTCTCAGTAAAATCAGATGTCTATGGCTATCAGGGTTCTCAACCTGGGTGAACAAAAAATCCTTACAGCAGGTGTGAGGAGGCC
>ERZ1740065.2638-NODE-2638-length-11172-cov-11.920752_pt1 | contig 11172 bp, 12 predicted proteins | sample MGYA00581738_ERZ1740065 | MGnify/ENA primary metagenome ERZ1740065 (study PRJEB43018, sample SAMN04849749) | marine metagenome | isolation source: floating plastic debris | place: Pacific Ocean | collected 2008-09-01 | study: EMG produced TPA metagenomics...
CTCTCTCTCTCTCTCTCTCTCTCTATCTCCTATATCTACCTTCTAAAGTCTTCCATCACCCTCCGCCTCTGATTATCCCACAGTTTTGAGCATGTAATACAGTTTCGAGCATGTAATACAGTTTCCAAGAGAATTCGACTAGTCCACCACTCAGTGTTCATAGCTATCAGCATCATGACTAGACTATTATTTATGTTATGGTGGGAGGACTGTGTTACAGGCTTAGCTGATGGGACATCCTTATCAACCAAGAAGACACGTAGGGTGACAGATGATCAGCCAGCTCTGAAAGACCCCAGTCTAAGGATACCGTGGGTATGCGGACGTTCATTGTCACCTCATTTCCTTTTCCTTCTTCTATGATCAGCGCTTTCCTCCTTGTATTCTACTTTTTTTATTGCCGCAGCTTCCATACACACTCTACCTATTAAGATATCACTCTATACTCTTTGGAGAGCAGGCTTCCTGTTTTTACCTGATTGTTCCTCTCCCCAACCTCCCAGTCCTGCTCTAAGCTTGACATACGGCTTCATTTTGACTTATTTCTCTTCCTCTTCTATATACAGTTGCTCTAATCGTCATATAAATCTTCGTACTCCGATAAGACATAACAGAATCTATTGCACATGTGAGCTCCGTTCAGTTTTTAACTAGACATGACTGGTAATAACCCCAGCGCCTACCAGCTCTCAGACTATCACGTACTATAAGATACCCCTAATTACTAACCACTAGCCGCTGCGTTGGTGTTGCTTCAAATCCATCTCTTTTCCTTCAAAACCTGAAATCGTGCGGTCAGGCTGAGTTCAGTAGTTCTGTTCCTTCTATGCAGCATTGTTTACTACTTTGTCATCGGATTGGTATCGGGCTTGCCTGCTGTACCTCGATTCAAGTCCCACTTTACACGATCTCTCTGCGGGACATAAATCAGGATTATTGACATTCGCCAGTCAGTATCTCTCTGCTAGATTTATTGGGACTTGACTCATCCGAGAGTCATCTTAGAATTTCAATTAATATATATTAGATTTTCTGTCAGTATGTGTCGAGAGAAGCTTAGTCGATTCGATTAGGATGAGGTGTCTTGGTACAGCCTGGGAGATGGATAAATGATAGCTGGTGAAGTATACAGGATTTGTGGCTTTCTTTAGAAATCTGACGACGAGATTGTCGGAATGCTGAAGGCCGCCATATCAGCATTTAAATTCAAGCGGGCGAGGAGAGATAACGGCCCATCCTCACCAGACGCTGGAGCCCAGTCTAACCTGACAGAGTCAGACATCGTTAGGATTGTGGTATGTAACCCCCAGTCTGTCACTGACGTCGTATAGTCTCACCTGCCAGTGCCGGACAGGAATGATCGCCGGTCGACATATGGCGCAACGTATAACATCCTCTGTGTCATATTACAGAGTACCGAGCTCAACGTTGTCGATAATGCCACTGATGCTACGCTGCCTGATAATGGAACTGAGACTACGGAGTCGCTCTTTGGTGGTAAGCTTCCAATATCAGTGGCCCAGACTCCAACAATAGCCCTAATTCCCGTGATAGCCCAGACTCCAACGATAGCCCTTATTCCAGTGATAGCCCTAGTTCTAATAGTAGCACTAGTTCCTAAGATGGTTCACATTCAAGAGGAGTGGCTGGATTTTAGTAAACCTCCCATCCAGAAATTCTTGATTCTCGCTAGATGACTTGAGTCTTTTAAATATTTTCTGCTTAGTCAGAAGAAATCTCTGCAGTGTTTGACAAAGCTTTCCCTAGCTTGAGTTACAGCTAACACCCTTCCGCTGTGGCTCATCATTGCTTTAACCTCTACTGGGATCAATGTTTAATCTTGTTAGACATCATTGGATCAACAACTAGCATCACAACTACGGAAGGATCTACGAGTAATGAATCGAACATGCCAGACCCGGAATTCCGCGCTATCAGCGGAAAGGTAGGGCCTCCCACCCTCCACCCCCCACCCTCCACTCGTACTGCATTACCGATCTATGCGATATGACTCATGTACGGTGGCTTTAGTTGGTTGGCTGTCCTCTTGCCTGGCCGTTCCACGACCCCTACCCAGTGGCTGACCCTGTATGTCAAGTCGACGCAGATTGTACGGGAGACAAGATCTGCTGTCAACTCTTCACTAAGAAGCACTGCCTGAGCGGCGTGGACGCCACTCCCAGAGAAGGTATGTGTAACCGTTTGGAGGCGGCCATACTCTACCAGCAGTCGCCCTACGACTGATCCTACGGTTGGTGCGGCGGAGATAGAGCGGATTCGGTTTGGATCCTCCCATCAGAGGCATACCGCTAAAACTCCACCCAGGGATTTGTCGATTTGCGGATTGCATTGACTGTGGTTAGCTAATCAAGCGTTCGTTTGCATGGAATTCGCTACAGCAAAGCTAATGAGTTGTGCTCTTGCCATGTCTAATATTATACGTTTCCATCGACACCATTGTAACTCCATAATTAGCCGCCAAACACTTCTGCCAACTTAGAGTCAACAACAAAAAGATCTGAGGATAAATTTTGACACAGTTGATGTAAATGACTCACACTCGCGCGTCATATGGCTGACAGAGTAGTGCGTCCTGCATAAACTAACAAATCAGAAAGATTCTATTCTTTGAGTTGATGAACATCCAACGCAGTGTTGCCAACCCTAAAGGGCAAAAAAAGTGTAGATGTCACTAATCTAAAGATAGAATCACTCCTACTGGCTTGAAACCCACTTTATGGTCTGTAATGTGTGGGCAGCTGCTAACCTAATGCAGATCATCAGCTTCCGTGGACTCGTGGTGAACACAGAAAATATTTGACAGACCAGTTGGCTGTCTCAGAAAATGAAAAAAAGCGTAGATCTACGTCAAAAAGTTGGCAGCACCGATACAGTGTTTAATTAGAAGATGAATGTATACTCTTGTAACGGTAGCCATGACGATATCGATGGTGAAAATATCATTTCCCCAGCCATAAAATTGACAGCTGATTAGCATATGGCTCACGTTGTCAGGAACTAGTGTAGTGAAACAGAGTAATGTAACCCCTTATTCTTACTCCACCAGGTGACTGCAGGCTGAGTCGATTTGATTCACTATCATCTATGCACTGCATGGTGGACGACCCTGGATGTAAATACGACTCAGAATGCGCCGAACCGACTTGGAAGTGCTGCCAGGGTCCGTGTTCATACAAAGAGTGTCTGCCCTCTACCATGACCCCTAAACTGACAGAGGTCGTATCAACACGCAGACAGCCGAGGCCGTCCAATAGGGACCTACCTCCTATTCCTCCCACAAGCGGTAACTGAAACAGAGCTGTTCATTGGTTCATCCGTTGCTTTAGTGTGAAGTTGCTGTATCACTGTTATGACAGGAGAGAATTGTAGTAGAGTAGGAGTCTTCTTCCTCATCCAGCGGAGCACTGTAGTAGCAGCAGCAGTATCAAAGAATATCATTTTCTGAGGGATTACGGAAACTACTGTAGAGCCAGATTTGATAGCGACGGTCTAACAGCCGCATGAAATAGCGACGAAAATTGATCATCGCTATCGTTTGAATTCGCTATAGAAATTATACTCATTATACCTTATATAGGAGTTGTCTTCCCATTTATGGTATCGCTATTGTTAGATGGCTATCATTTTTATTTCCTGATGATTTTGAAGTAAACGCTATCGTTTTCGTCGCTATAAAATCTGGTTCTACAGTATATTTTCAAAGCACCTAGAAAAACCTTGCAGTCATGGAAAAAGGAGGGCAAACTGATGGGCAAGACGAAAAAGAAGACAACTCTTCATATATAAGGCCTTGTCACCTTTAGGATTTATTATAATATAGTTTCTTGTAAATGACAGATCAAATTTATCCCTCACCGTGTTTACTTCAGGTGACGAGGAGCCAAACGATCAAAATCGGGATAGAGGACATAACTCTAGATCGCCAGCTCAAACTGATTCACGAGAAAGCAACTCCAAACCAGTCACACCACCATCTGTATCATCTAGAGTGTTACAACCCAGAGTTGATTCCGATACCAGCACCCAAGCTAGGAGAAGAGCTACACCTCCAGAGCAATCTACCACACCCACAACATTGTCTACGTCTATACCCACATCTACACCCGCATCCACATCTACCTCTATAACAATGTTAGAACAGATATCTACGCCTAGATCCACACCCAGATCGATGCCAAGAAATCGATCTACACCCAAACCTAAACCTACATCCAGACCTACATCAACACCTACACCGGTGTCAACACGTACGCCAACATCAATACCTGCATCTACATTCTCCTTCACAACCCCAACTGCACCTGTATCTACTACCCGGCCAGTCAGGGTTGGTCAACTGCACTCTTCTCATCGGCAAGTCAGACAGGATGTTGAGTCACAGTCAGTACCAGGACGAGAGACAGTTCGGCGTTTCAGCGACAAGACTGGCCCCAGAAATACCGCCGAGCAAACCCAGGAGCCGAGGACTGATGGTAGTGGAAATGGAGCGGAGGAATCAAAACCATCCGGCTCATCTCAGACAACTAACGGTCCTCCAATGGAGCTATCGGCAAGAGCAGCCAACCCATCATCAGGGGACACAACTCTCAATACCGATCCTGCAATGAATGGAGTTGAGGGGGAGACAACTCCTGATGTTAATGAAGTGACAGAGGCTAGCTCTGGATTGCAGGATCTTCTGCTAGATAACAGTTTCACGTTTCCTACATTCAAACCGCTGCTACCCTCATCATCTAACGGTATTCAGAAGTTTATGAATGGTGCAGACGATGGTTGGCGTAGCTTTCTGGGATGGAGGAACACGCGCTGGGACAACGGATTCTTTGAGAACACGGACAATTGAAGGACAGTAACCTAACGGTTAAAATTATAATTTTCAAGAGGTCATAGTAATGTGATATACAGTTTTTTTTTACAAGATTAAAGTACACAGGGTACATATACACTAGCTCCCAATGGTTCAGGCTCGCGAATGATTCTCCCTGAGGGAATGGCAAGAATTGTATAGCCGCCATTCCTGTAGACAAATCACGCGCATACAGTTAACGTCACGGCATGTAAATAAAAGTATATAAATGAAATAAAACCTCTACTTACAAAACTAATAGTTGAAAAAAAATAATTACAATAATATACTAGAGTATAATGATATAATAATTATATGTTGCGTAGATACTGATGATGTCGGTTTATGCCGTTTTGCTGTCTTGTTTGTCGTACTCGATATCATGCGACGAGGTCTCAACCTCACTCCGTCCCGTCTGCTCCAGTCCGTTATCGAGACTGTTAGCCTTAGAGTCATTGGCGGCTATGGACATGGAGAAGATGGAGTTCACCAAGTGTCCCGAGCCTGCAGAATGAAATAATGTGAAATAAGCAGTTTGATTCATGAAGACAAGAATATCAACTAGAGAGCACGGTCATAGCGTGCCAACATTCAAAATGAAAGACTGGAAATGTACCTTTCATTGCAGTCTAAACTAGTGCTGCATTTCTTCAGAATAATTAATCTTGATTAATCTTCCAATTAATATTTTCAATCTTGAATTTATCTTATTTTAATCTTGCCACCATAAACTAGTTCCTGAGCTATAGAACTCAGAACAGTATCATTGCTACCAGCTGCAGCAGCTGAGGTTGACATCACTGTAACGCCTTTGGTGGGTCATTAATGGTATTCAACTGCACTGGTGTTGAGTTTGCGTAGATAAATATGCTATCATACTTGTTCACAGATCTTTGTAGCGTATTGTTGTTAGCTTTTCAGTGAAATTTGCCTTAATCTTGTGGCATAAAATTAATCTTCTGAGCAAAGAATCTTAGTTAATCTTAGAATAGCGCGATTAAAATACAGCACTAGTCTAAACTATGAAGAGTTTGAGTGATGGAAAATGACACTAGTAGCAGTTGAAATAATGAAACTGGCTGAGCAGCTCAAGAGAAGACAAATCCAAATTACGATAGCAAACTAAAGGAACTTGTTACAAAAGCTATCAATAGACCCTCATTATGAAAAGAACCTCTGGCCGATGGTAAATTTGATCTTGACTGAGTTCGGTAAGATGCAGTGCGCATAACACAAGAAGGAGAACATGACTCCAAATACAAGCACCCGGCCGAGGGCTGATCATAGATGAATGCTGGGAACAGAGACCTGATTTGCTGTTGAACTCTCCCCAGGCTTCTTTCCATGCGGCAACAGGGTAGGCTGGCTCCCCATGCTTCTCTACGTCCATCCCTACATGTGGAAGAAGATAATTGATGGCGCCCAAAAACAACGTAGTGATCACTCCTCTCCACTGGAATTCAGCAGAGCGGAACTGCCCCTTGATGTGAAGGGGATAGAGAGATATGACATCTTTATCAGGTCCAGTGAAGATATTTGACAACTGATTTTCAGCTTGTATAAGAGACAATAAATAAGCTAATTCAACCTCATTCAGTGTTACATAGATCACATGACTTTGATATAGATCACATGACTTTGACACCAGGGTGAATTCCACACTTGAAATGATGACTGTCGGCTGTCACTAGGGTCGAGAAGCGCTCCACTAATTACTTGCTGTGGACATATCTGGTGTTTGCCATTCATCTATCCCCCTCAAATGTCCCATGATCAAGTCAAGACGACTATTGTAGGCAGAGCAAACATCTAGACTACACTCACCTTTCAGTTCAACCAATCGCGGCACACGTAACACTTTGAATGCCTTCATGGAACCAAATATGGCCGCTGACCACGCAGACGCCCACAAGATTATTGCTATCGCTCCCACCAGGTTGACGGCGAATTGCTGCAAGTTAGATATTTAATCTGACTTTCATGTATTGGACTCGCCGCTAGTATGCTAATATAGGTCGCTGCTAATATAGGTCGCTGCTAATATAGGTCGCTGCTAATATAGGTCAGCATGTTGAAGCATTAAACCGAGTCTCTGCAATTTCACAAGTTCAAATGGACGCAACATGAATTCTGAGTGCTGTACTATCAGCAAGTCATGGACTCTGGACTCTGTGACATAGGCTCTGGGTCATAGACTGAGTCATAGAATCTGGACTCTGTGACATAGGCTCTGGGTCATAGACTCTGTGTCATAGATTGAGTCATAGACTCTTAGTTATAGACTGGGTCATAGAATCTGGATTCTGTGACATGCTCTGGGTCATAGACCGAGTCATAGGCTCTGGGTCGTAGAATTATTTAGACCATAGAATTGGGTCTTAGGTACAGAGTCATAAGGCCTGTATCGTAGATACATAGACTATATTCTATAAACACATGCGGCAGACCTCGCCCCCCCCCCACAACTGTGATAGTCAGCAGAGCTTAAGTAAGCTTTTACTCACCTTGCCAGCGTCTATAGTTTCATCCTTAACGCTGGAAAACAAGGGAGTGGCTAGAACTCCCCACAGACCTCCACCCGCGTGAACTGGAAAGAACGCCAAATACCAGTGAATATGTCACGTAGACTGGGATGTACACTGGTCATTGGCATGTACCGGCGACGGCGTCGAGTGGATCATCAATTCTTAGCTTGATTAGGCCCATTGATATTCCAAAGTAGAAGAAAGCGGATATGATGCCGATGATGAAGGCTGACCAATTAGAGACGGCATTACATGAGCCACAGATGCCCACCATACCAACCAGAACTCCGTTAATCGTGACGAGAATGCTCCAGCTCGACTTGATGCCCTCCAGCCCAATCTACAGGCATGGCATACCTATCAGCTAACGATCTTCACATTCAAATGATGCTACCCATTTCCCTGTCCAGTGTGTTCTGTAATACTGACAATTAACTCCTCAAAATCCGCATTCCAATGAACGTAACCAGTTGTCGGTGGATGAGATTTCTAACTATATGCATATTCATCCATGACATGTTTTCTGTCATGCACGCTGTAAGCCATGAGCCTATCTATAGTTTGCAACTATGACAATGGAGGCAATAATGCGCAGCCCAGCTCTAGGCAGAAATCGATATATGGGGCCGCTTAAATACTAAGCACAATTACTAATGAATGTTGCAGCGGGGTGGGGATGGGGGAGATAACTTCTCACACTCTAGTAACCAACTGCAGAGACTGCAGCACATCAAGCTTAAAGTTTCCAATAATGGCATACGAGAAAGTCATTGATGACAGCGATATTGCCAGCCTAGCTCCTCTCTTATCACATCATTCTGACATGCTGACAGGAGAGGATGATTTCTGTCCTATTTTCAGATGATCAATAGGGTTAGCCGGTCGAGTGATTGCCTCCTACCACTTTCTCTTGCAGGAAACCGACGAACTTGGTGATGAAGAACGTGGTAATGGCAGCGCCCATGCCAGATATCAGGGTGTTGTTGATCACGAGGGCGACGGTTTGCCCGTCTCCCGGCTGAGCGATGGAGAACTGAGATCCGCCGTTGAACGCCAGGAAGCCGAAGATGAGGATAAAGGCACCCAGTGCAGCCAACTAGCCAGGAGAGAAAACTTAGAAAGTCAGTTTTTGTTTGTGTTTTCAGTCTTTTTTAAAACCAATAAACACAATGTGGATGAAAGAGATGCTGAAGATCTCTAGCCTATTTCACTCACACCCTTGGAATCGATTCCAATGAACTGAGTCCATTCTGATTCAGTTCGTTATAAGTTTGGAACTCCAAAATGAATCCCCATAGCATTGAAAGGAATCAGAACGGAACTCTGTACACGATAAAAAGAACTGTTGGATCAACTGAACTGTTCGCTTGAGAATTTTGATGAAGCATTATCCCTGAATCAATGATAGCACTAGAACTGAACAGACTCGGACTATATCTGAACCAGTCTAATAGGAACACTGTCGCTGATATGGAATCGTGACCTGAACTATACCCATTAGAGAACTGGACTGAACTTAAATCACTGAAACGTCATTTGAACTGACCTGAATCTATAATTCTGAGAGAGAATCGGAATGGAACTGAATCCTAAAATCAATGAATCTGTAAGGGTCTGCTGAACACTGAGGGAGGTAACTGAATGACAGGTGTGTGCTTATGATCATGTGACTGTAGTGAAGGAGTGTTTGGATAAATTCTCACCACTGATGGATTCTGACAGAAAGAATGTAATGAATCACGTACTTGATGACGGACCAAGTCTCAGCTGGGAGTGTAAATGGGACAACAACGAATGCGAGACCGCAGGGGACCATCTTGATAGGATTGTAGAGAGAGGGCGGGATGGGGAAACAATTGATTGGGAATGAACAGGTAGAATATTAGAAAGAGCTGATGAGAACCAAGAGGAAATGGAAATGAATAATTGTTGACAATTTATAGTAGTGAGAGGGAGAGAGGGAGGGAGCAGGACAGAGGGGAGGAGAGGTGTTAGAGGAGGGAGAGGGATACAGGGGAGAGGGGGACAGAGGGAGATGGGTACTGGGGTACAAGGTGCAAGGGGTGCAAGGGGTGCAAGGGAATAGGAGTGCAGGGGAGAGGAGGAGAGGGGGAGAGGGGAGAGGGAGAGGTAGACTTACTGGTATGGAGTGACCAGGCAAGTTGTTAACAGATCCCAGTTCAAATCTGCCGAGTCGTGGTCCGCAGAAGATGGCTCCAAATAAAGCGGCAATGCCGCCTGTCATATGAACCACGCCGCTGCCAGCGAAATCGCTGTAGGCTATGCCTTCGATAATGGTTCCCTCGGTGCCGAGCCAGCCACCTCCCCAGGCCCAATGACTCACCACCGGGTAGACAATGCCTGGAACAGACGATCATAACGCTCCCCATCAGTACATGATATGTAGGAAAATAAAACATGTAAAATTGATGGGATCTTTGCCGATAGGCTTGTTGAATGTTAATTTTTATGGGTTGCCGCTGACTTAAGTAGATCATAACCCCAGGTGACCCATGTGACATAAAAATATCAGAGTGAACCTGCACCTAGTCAACATGCACCTAGCCAGCATGCACCTAGCCAGCATGTTGCAAGGAGTTAGATCATATCGCCATACCACATTAAAATCAAGTGGGATGTCGCAATAAGCTCGCTCATTCAAACTAAGCTCATGTTTTTAGACTGAGAATAGGCTTAAAGCAAAAACTACAGCGTGGAAACTGGGGAAAAACTTCAATAGAGCCAGTAAGTACCGATGGTGTCATGTCCGAGGCTGTATTTTATGGCATGGCATAACAAAGGTGCTTCTCAAAACGATCCTGCATGTTTTCACAGTAAAAAATTGACAAATTTAGGAAACTGGAGACACAACAACAGCATATCTAAGACTATTCCTTACCGGTGATCAGAATGCTGTAGAGGAAGTAGGGCCATATATCGCAGCGTTCCGCCACGCTGCCTGACACTATGGTGCAGGCGGTGGCGGCAAAGACAAACTGAAACAACCAGGTGCTGCTCTCCTCCTCGGGGTAGGTGCCGAACCAGCCGGTGTGTCCGATGAACGCGTTGCCTTCTCCGAAGGCCAGAGGATAGCCAATGGCCCAGTATATGAAACAGCCAATCACTGAGGAGGATGAATAGTAACAGCAAATAAATCAACAGCACGGCTACAGGCTGGTTCAGATTTTGTATTGCATTTGATGTGAGTTGTATTTTCGTATTTCTAGATTGACTGGTATAACATCGAAATATATTTTCTCAACGATTTCTCCTTATTCTACCGGTTACCGGATAGTGTCATTAGCTAACATAGGCAATGAACATTTAAACCATGTTCTCATATGTATACAGTATTGATATATACAGTTTACTCCGCTGACACCTAATCACCATGGTACACTAAGTGAGATACTGCCAAATATAATCTCTGTCTAGAAGTATTTTCATGAATCAATTATTCTTGCATGTACCAAGCTAACAGATCAGGAAAGCTCTGTTCCCATTTTTGACATCCCTTGAAGCTCTGCGACTGTTTCATCAATTGTTGAAGTCTTGCCAAAGTATAAATCATCTGTTAATGTGCGTTTTTCTCGGCGCCAGCGATATTTCTGTCACTACTTAACTTGTCAAAATTCCAACATAGAGACGCTGCATTTATCTGCTGACAAATTAAAATCAAAATCAGAATCAAAACAAAAATTTAAATGGACTGCAACTAGTAGGGGGGGAGGTGGACTAAAACGCCAGAAAGGAAGAGCACCAGTCAGGAAAACAGGAACG
>ERZ1740065.2639-NODE-2639-length-11171-cov-3.606783_pt1 | contig 11171 bp, 10 predicted proteins | sample MGYA00581738_ERZ1740065 | MGnify/ENA primary metagenome ERZ1740065 (study PRJEB43018, sample SAMN04849749) | marine metagenome | isolation source: floating plastic debris | place: Pacific Ocean | collected 2008-09-01 | study: EMG produced TPA metagenomics...
GGCACATGGGTGATCACGGTGGGCGGGAAGAAATACCCCGCCCCATTCGGGCGCACGCCGCCAAGCTCCAGCGTGGCCCCCTTGTCAACGGCGTCGCGGACGAAAAATTCAACCTTGTCGCGGGTTTCGGCGTTGACCAGGGGGCCAACATCGATCCCGTCCTCGATGCCATTGCCCATCTTGAGCGCGGCCATCTTGGCCACGAAGGACTGCACGAAGGGCTGCTCAACCTCCTGGTGCACGTAGATCCGGTTCGCGGCGGTGCAGGCCTCGCCAAGATTGCGCATCTTGGCAACCATGAGCCCCTCTGCCGCAGCCTCGATATCTGCATCTCTGCAGACGATGAAGGGCGCGTTGCCGCCGAGTTCCATCGCCGGTTTGATCACATTATCCGCCGCCGCGTGCAGCAGCTTGCGCCCTACTTCGGTAGAGCCCGTGAAGCTGACAACGCGGGTTCGCGCAGCGGCCAGCATGGCGCCCACGACTGCGCCCGAGGCGCGCGAGGGCAAAACGTTCACCAGCCCCGGCGGAACCCCCGCTTCTTCGAGGATCGGCATCAGGGCCAGCATGGTTAGCGGGGTTTCCGACGCAGGCTTGATCACCGCCGGGCAACCGGCGGCCAGCGCCGGGCCGATCTTTCGCGTGCCCATGGCGGCAGGGTAGTTCCAGGGCGTTACCAGCACCGCGATCCCGGCTGGTTTCTGATGCACCATGAGGCGCGCTCCGGAGGCCGGGGCAATGCCAAGATACCCGTCCGAGCGCACGGCCTCTTCGGCATACCAGCGGAAGAATTCGGCGGCGTACTTCGCCTCGCCCATGGCATCGCCGCCTGCCTTGCCGTTTTCCAGCGTGATGAGGCGGGCAATCTCATCGATCCGATCCATGAAGAGATCGTAGGCCCGGCGCAGCACCTCCCCACGTTCCCGCGGGCTCCGCGCGGCCCAGAGGCCGAACGCGGCTTCGGCGGCATCGAGGCAGGCCAGCGCATCCTCGACGGTGCCGGAGGCCACGGTAGCTAGCACCGTTTCGTCGGCGGGGTTCAGCACGTCAAAGGTGCCGCCATCCGATGCATCCCGCCACTGGCCATTAATATAAAGCTGGGTTTTGAAGCGGGTCATCGGGGCCTCAAAGAAGCTGGCGGATCGGGTTTTCAACCCGGGCCGCAATGGCATCGAGAAGGGCGGCTGCGGTTGGAAACGGCAGGCGGTCCTCGTTGAAAGAGAGCGTAAGCAGGAAGGCATCGCCCTCGCGGGCGGCGGCCAGGGCGGGCGTACCACCTGCCGGGGCGAAAGAATCCAGGCGCGTGTCGCATAGATCGATGAGAGAGAGCGCGGCATCGGCCCCGGCATCCGCGGGGTAAGGGGTGATCGATCCGTCAAGGCCCCGGATAGCAATGCTGACCGCGGCGTCCTCGACCGCCGCGCGCCAGGCGGAGGCGGCGAAGGCGGCAAAAAGTGCCGTGCGGCTCGCGCCCTCGGAACGCTCCAAAAGCGCGGCCAGGGCGCCGCCCTCCACCCTTGCGGAAAGAATGGAAAGCCCGCCCGCATGCGCCCGCGCCAGATCGCCGGCATGGATCGGCTCCGAAACGCCGCTGGCCCGAAGGGCTGCAAGATCGATGCCCTGCTCGGAGGCAACGCGCTTTGCCAGGGGTGAGGCCAAGATCCTGCCCGCCGCAATCGCGGAAGGAACGGTCGTGAACGGGGCTGCGACCTCGGCCTCATTCGGTTCAGGCGCCGGGCTCGGTACGGGCGCTGGCTGGGTCGGTGGCGCCTCCGCAGGCCCGTCGGGCGCGGTCGCTGCACTCTCATGCTCCCCCACCTCGGCCTCGCGATCGACGATCATCGCGATCACATCGCCAACAGGCACATCCGCGCCTTCCGGCGCCCGGATGCCCGCCAGAAACCCATCCGCCGCCGCCTCAACTTCAACCGTTGCCTTATCGGTCTCCACCTCGAAGATCGCTTCGCCTGCCGCGACCTTCTCGCCCGCGGCCTTGAGCCAGCTGACGATCACGGCGCTGTCCTGGTTCATCCCCAGCTGCGGCATCTTCACTTCAGAGGGCATGTATCAGCTCCCCGGCCACGATCCTGCGCGCGGACTCGGCCACCTTTTCCGGGGTCGGAACCGTCAGATCCTCCAAGGCGGGGCTGAAGGGCACGGGCACATCCATCGCCCCCATGCGGATGACCGGCGCGTCGAGATGGTAGAACGCCTTCTCGCTGATCCGCGCGGCGATCTCCGCCGTTGTCCCGAAATTCTGGTGCCCTTCATCAACAACGATGGCGCGTGACGTCTTCTTAACGCTTTCGAGGAGCGTGGCTGCATCAAGCGGCACAATCGTGCGCGGATCGATAACCTCGGCGCTGATCCCATCCCCGGCCAGCATCTCCGCGGCTGCCTCGCAGACCTGCCGCATGGAGGAGGTTCCGATCAGCGTTACATCGCGGCCTTCGCGCAGGATATTCGCCTCGCCAAAGGGGATCAGGAATTCCTCCTCCGGCACCGGCGCCTTATCCTGATACATCAGCTTGTCTTCGAAGATGACGACCGGATTGTTATCGCGGATCGCCGTTTTCATCAGCCCCTTCGCCTCATAGGCCGAAGACGGCATCGCAACCTTCAGGCCCGGAATATGGGCGACAAGTGCGTGAAGCGATTGGCTGTGCTGGGCGGCAGACCGGCGGGTCGCCCCAAGATTTGTGCGCAGCACCATCGGCACATTCAGCTTTCCGCCCGACATGTAATGCGCCTTGGCGGCCTGATTGCAGAGCTGATCCATGACGAGGAAGAGAAAATCGCCGAACATCAGATCAACGATCGGGCGCGCGCCCGTCATCGCCGCGCCCACCGCCAGCCCTGAAAAGCCCGGTTCTGCAATCGGTGTGTCGATCACGCGCCCCGTGCCGAACTCCTCAACAAGCCCCGAGGTTACCTTAAACGGCGTGCCCGCCTCGGCCACATCTTCGCCGATCAGGAAAACGGTCTCATCGCGCCGCATCTCTTCGGCGATGGCCTCGTTCACGGCCTGGCTGAGGGTAATGCTCCGCATCACGACGCCTCGAGATAGACGTGCATGGAAACCTCGGATCCGTCCGGGTACGGCGCCTCCAGCGCATAGGCCACGGCCTCGGCCGCTTCCGCTCTGATCGCTTTTGAAAGCGCCTCAAGTTCGGCCTTGGTCGCAACGCCCTCGTTTACCAGCCAATCCGCGAACAGCGTGATCGGATCGCGGTTTGCCTTCCAATCGGCCTCTTCTTCCTTCGATCGGTAATAGGTTCGGCTGATGTCGCCCACATGGTGGCCATGGTAGCGATAGGTCTCCAGTTCCACGAAGAACGGGCCATCGCCCTTGCGGCAGCGCGCCACAAGATCGCGGGTCAACGCATTGACGGCCAGAACATCCTGCCCATCCACCTTGAACGCCTCGATCCCAAAGGCGTCCGCCCGCGCGGTAATCTCCCCCGCGGCAATCTCATCGGTGCGCGTGTATTCAGAATACCCATTGTTTTCACAGGCATAGATCACCGGCAGCTTCCAGAGCGCGGCCATGTTCATGACCTCGTACATCAGCCCCTGCGCGGTTGCGCCATCCCCGAAGAAGCAAACGGTCACATCCGATTGCCCCAGCATCTTTGCCCGCAGCGCCGATCCCGTTGCGATGCCCATGGAGCCGCCGACGATCGCGTTGGCGCCGAGATTGCCGTTGAGCTGATCGGCGATATGCATCGAACCGCCCTTGCCGCGGCAATAGCCCTCTTCCTTGCCCAAAAGCTCGCAGAACATCTCCTTGAACGCGGCGCCCTTGGCCACGCAATGGCCGTGGCCGCGGTGGGTGGAGGTGATCTTGTCGGTCACCTCCAAAGCCTCGCAGATCCCCACGGCCACCGCCTCTTCGCCGGAATACATGTGCGTCAGGCCAGGCATCTTGGCGTCGAGGTAAAGCTGGTTGGCGTTATCCTCGAAGGTGCGGATCTTCACCATCTGGCGGTACATCCGCAGGTAATCTTCGGCGTTTTGCTTCGGCGCGGCGGTCATCTTCTCTCCGATCCTCTCTGGCGAGAGGTCTCAGTAACGGTTCGCAATGGGCAGCTCTTCGGCGGGGAAAAGGCTGATCACTTCGCAACCGGTATCGGTCACCACCACCTCCTCCTCGATACGCGCCGCGGAATACCCGTCCGCCGCGGGGCAGTAGGTTTCGAGCGCGAACACCATGCCTGTCTGGATCTCCATCGTGTGATCCTGGCTGATGGCACGGCTGATGAGCGGCCGCTCATGCAGCGGATGGCCCAGCCCGTGGCCGAACTGAAGCCCGAAGGCTGCATCTTCATTCGGAAAGCCCAGGCTTTCCGCCGTTGGCCAGACCGCGGCCACCCGATCGGTGGAAACGCCCGGCTTGATCATCTGGATCGCCGCATCCAGCCATTCGCGGCATTTCACGTAGGCGTCGTTCTGCTCTGGCGTGGCGCGCCCGATGTTGAACGTTCGGTAATAGCAGGTGCGATAGCCCTGATAGCTTTGCAGGATATCGAAGAACGCCTGATCGCCCGGGCGGAAGTAGCGGTCGGTGAAGTTGTGCGGGTGCGGATTGCAGCGCTCGCCCGAGATCGCGTTGATCGCCTCCACATCGTCGGACCCCATCTCGTAGAGCATCTTGTTGGAGAGCGCGACGATATCGTTTTCGCGCACGCCGGGTTTCAGCTCTTCGTAGATCATGTGGTAAACGCCATCGACCATGCTGGCCGCCTGGGTCAGCAGCTGGATCTCATCCCAGTTCTTGATCTCGCGCGCGGCCAACATGATCTGCTGGCCATCCACAACGTTGATCCCCTCTTCCTGCAGCGCGTGGAACATCGCTGTCTCGGCGTAATCAACGCCCACGGGCATATCCGACATGCCCGCATCTTTGATCAGCTCGGCGATCCGCTTCGCGTATTTCCGCATCAGCCCGAATTCGGGCGGGATGGTCCCGCGCATGCCCACAACGCCGGCCAGGCAATGATCGGGTTCCAGCCAATCGGAGTACTTCTGGTGATGAACGGCGGCAGAGCCAAAATCCCAAACATACGGGCTATCATCGCCCGTGAGCAGGCAGAAACGGCACATCTTGTCCCGTTCCCACTCCCCAATCTTCGTTGCCGACACGTATCGGATGGTATTGACATCAAAGAGCAAAAGCGTTCCGGCGTTGGAGGCTTTCAACGCCTCGCGCGTGCGGCTCAGGCGATAGCGGCGCAGGCGATCATGATCGACCCGGCGTTCGAAATCCACCGAGGTGTGCCCCCAGGCCGGCAGCCGGTTTTCCCACCGCCAATTCGGCTCAAGATCCTGCGGGGTCAGTACGTTTGGCGTAAGCGCACCCATGTTGATCGTCCTTTCGATGAACCGGCGGGGCACCGGTGCTTCCGGCCCGCATCGGTTCGGTCTGCTGGCGGCGCCGGAGGCCGCCGGAATGGATGGGAGGGCCGGGCCGGCCCCGGATCACTGCATGACGATGCCGCCGTCGATCATCAGAAGCTGGCCGGTCATGTAATCGCTCTCGTCCGAGCAGAGAAAAGCCGCCGTTCCCATAACGTCTTCGGGGGTCGAGAGCTTCTTCATCAGGATCATGTTCTCGCGGAGCGTCTCAAGCGACTGGCCCTCTTTCTCAAACATGCCGATGTCGACGAGATCCTTATCGAGCTGCTTCCAAAGCTCGGTATGCACAACGCCGGGGCCATAGCCGTTGACGGTGATCTTATGTTCCCAGAGCGCCTTGGCCCCGCCGATGATCATCGCAAGCACGGCATATTTCGAGCAGCTATAGGGAATCACATCCAGAAAGGCGGTTCGCGAAACGATCGAACCCACGGGAATGATCTTGTAGGGGTGATCCTCCATGGGGCCTTGCGCGATCATCGCGCGCGCGGCCTCCTGCATGCCGAGCAAAACCCCCTTGGCGTTGATGTTCATGATCATATCCCAGTTGTCTTCATCGATATCCATGAACATCCTGGGCTAGTTCACCCCGGCATTCAGAAGAGCCACGTTGATGGAACCGAACGCCTCGACGGTTGCGGCAACGGCGGCGGCATTGTCGGCGCGGCTTGTGACATCCATCTTCACCGCAACGGCCTTGCCGCCGCCTGCCGCGTTGATCTCATCCGCAACCGCTGTCACGCCGTCCAGATTGACATCGCCGATGCAGACATTCGCGCCTTGCGCTGCAAAGTACTTGGCATTTGCCGCGCCCATGCCCTGGGCGGCGCCGGTGATCATAATGTATTTACCGGTAAGCCGTTGCGTATCCATACTTGTTCCTCCCAAGACACGGATCAAGCCGTTTCGGGAAAGCCTGCCCCATGCGTGGAACGGGCCACAGCGGGATTGCGTCCAATCCGGATGAAATTTGTCCAAAATGGACTAAATTGCCGGAGATGCGGTTTTGGAAGTTTGAGATGTTGACGAAGACGAAATGAAATCGTCCATCTGATACCAGGGAGGAACAAATGTCGTACTTCGGAAAGACGATGCGTGCGATGCTGGCTGGGGCCGTGGCGCTCGGCGCTATGGCGACCGCATCGATCGCGCAAGACAAGCCGTCCATCATCTCATTCAACGGCCCCGCTGGTGAGGCCTATATCGGGCGCTTCATCACGGGCATCAAGGATACCGCGGAACTCAAGGGCTTCGACATTCAGGTCTTTGAAAACCAGTTCAACCAGGCCGAACAGGAGCAGCAGGTGCAACAGGTTCTGGCCGCGGGCATTCTGCCCGATGTCTTCATCTGGTGGCCGTCCGATGCGGTCGCGGGCCTCGGTTCGCTTCGCTCGCTGGCGCGGACGGGCGTTCCGGTGCTGAAGCTCAACCAGCTGCCGAACGAGCAGGATCAGGAATACATCTTCGGTTATGCTGGCCCCGATGACCGGCTGCGCGCACGCAATGCCGGTTACATGATGCGCGAAGCGGCTGCGGCCAAGAAGGCGGCGGGCGGCGAAGGCTTCAACGTGCTCGTTCTCTCCTACCCGCACAGCTACGGCGGCTACGGCCTTTCGATCAACGCGTTCAAGGAAGCGATTGCCGGATCGGACCTGAACATCATCGGCGATGTGGACGAGGGCTTTGGCCAGGCCAACGGCTATTCCGGCGCGGCCAAGGCGATCGCAGCGCTGCGGGATGAGGGCATCCACTTTGTCTATGGCATGGACGACGCCATCCTGACGGGCGGCATCAAGGCCCTTGAGGAAGCGGGCTATGTCATGGGCGAAGACGTCATTGCCGTCGGCACCGTCTGCAACGGCGACAAGCAGCTGATCGAAGAAGGCAAGCAGTTCGGCACAACGCTGCAATCGCCGCTGCATGAAGGCCAGCTCGCCATCGCGATGGTGGAAGAGTATCTCGAAACGGGCGCGCTTGCGAACTACATCAACTTCACGCCGAACCCGGCGGTGACTGCCACGAATATCGAAACGGTTGCGCTGCGCGGCTTCGACGGGAAGCTCTATGGCATCGACGAGCTCTGCTCGGGCGCCTGGGGCGGCTAATCCAAGATCCTTTAGGCGGGCGTCCCGGCACAGGGGCGCCCGTCTGCAATAAGAGACGTTTGCCCAAATTGGATCCGGGAGGGGACCATGGCGGCTCAACCGCTCTTGCGGCTTACCAACATCAGCCGGCACTACGGCGCGATCCAGGCGCTGCGCGGCGCAAGTTTCGAGATCGGGCGCGGTGAGGTCATGGGGTTGGTCGGCGAAAACGGCGCCGGAAAATCTACCATGGTCAAAATCATCGGGGGTTTCGATCACGGCTTTACCGGCGAGTATTTCTACGATGGCGAAGTGCGCCACTTCAAATCACCCACGGTTGCCGAGCAGGTCGGCATCTCCATCGCGCAGCAAGAGCTGAGCCTGATCCCAACCCTCAGCGTGGCCGAAAACATCTTTCTGGCGGGCGATGGGGTGCCGGTTTTTGCCTCGCGCGGCTACCTTGCAAAAAAGGCCAAGCCGTTTCTCGAAGAAGTCGGGCTTGGCCATGTCGATCCGCTGCGCAATACCGCGCGCCTTTCGGTGGGCGAACAGCACCTTGTCGAAGTTGCGCGCCTGATCGCTCACAACCCGCAGGTGCTGATCCTCGATGAACCCACCGCCGCGCTGGGCGAAACGGATTCGATCCGCATCCTCGATATGGTCAACCGGCTGAAAGAAGGCGGAAAATCCGTGATCTACGTGAGCCATCGCATGGACGAGATCTTCAAGATCTGCGATCGGATCACCGTGTTGCGCGATGGCGAAAGCCAGGCCCCGCGCGCCGCCGCCGATATGGATGTAAACTCGCTTGTCGAGCTGATGCTCGGCTTTGAACTGGGCGACATGTATCCCAAGCGCAAGCCCGTCACCCGCAGTGCGCCCGCTCTGAAAGTGCGCAAGCTCTGGCCGGATGGCATCCTCGAACCGATAAGCTTCGATGTGTACCCCGGTGAGATCCTGGGCCTTGCCGGGCAGCTTGGCTCCGGTACATCGGAAATCCTTGGCGCCATCGCCGGATCCACCCGCACCCGGGGCGGAACGCTGAACTACAAGGGCAAGGATTTCCTGCCATCGCGGCCCAAGGAAGCAATCGAGCACGGTATCGCTTATTGCTCCGAGGACCGGAAGTATGACGGGCTCTTTCTGGGCCGCCCGATCATGGAGAACCTCTCGGCCCCGGCGCTCGAGACAACCTCGAACCGCGGGTTTCTGAGCGGGTTTATTTATGTCTCGGCTACCACCGAGAATGCGGTGAAATTCACCGTCGATCCCAAGCGCGTGCCGAGATTTACCAGATCCTGCGTGGCCTTGCCGATCAGGGCGCCGCCATCGTGGTGGCGTCGACAGACATTCAGGAAATCACCAACCTGCCGGACCGGATCATCAGTTTCTACCGCGGGGTCCTGGTTGGCGAACTGGCGCTGGAAGAGATGACGTCTGCCAACATCCTCGAACAGATTACCGATCCGTTCCACGAGGCCGGCATCGCCGTTTCGGGGAAAGCATCATGACCGACGCAACCGCCCCCTCCGGACAGGCCCTCAACATCATCCAGCGCATCACGCGGGATTATTCGCCGCTGGTGATCGCAATGGTCAGCCTGTTTCTGATTGTCTTCGTGGCCGGTGCCGTGCTCACGGATGATTTTCTAACCTGGTTCAACGTTAAAACGATCATCCGGGATGCCGCGCTTGTTGGCATCATGGCAATCGGGCTCACCTTTGTAACGCTCAGCGGCAACTTCTTCCTTCTGTCGATGAAGGAAATCGCGGCCCTGTCGATCATCTGCTTTGCCACGCTCATGGGGGCAGAGTGGAACCAGTGGGGAGCGCCCGGTGCCGATCCCACAACCTATTCGCTGGCGATGACGTTCCTTGTGGCCTTCGCGGCCACCATGGTTATCGCAACAATCGCGGGCGCCCTGCAGGGGGCGCTGGTCGGCCTTGGCGGGAACCCGATCGTTGTGCCCCTTGGGGCGGCGGGCCTCTTCTTCGGGATCGGCTCCTGGTGGTCAGACAATCTGGTGGTCAGCTACCGCCGCCCGCATGGCGCCGAATGGCTTGGCACGGGATCGTTCATCGGTGATATCCCGAATATCACCGTGGCCTTCGTGATCATCGCCATCGTGGCCGAGCTGACGCTGCGCTACACCACCTTCGGGCGCCAGGTCTATCTGGTGGGCGCGAACCGCGCCGCCGGGCGGGCAACGGGCCACGAAAACTTCGGCATGGCCATCAAATGCTGCATCATCGCCAGCCTCTGTGCGGCCTTCGTGGCGGTGGCGTTTTCCGGCCAGGTCTCTTCGGCGCATGTGAACTACTTCTCCTCCGAATTCGGTTCCTCGGGGGATATGACGATCATGGTGATCGCCATCGTCATGGTTGGCGGAAACTCGATCATGGGGGGCTATGGCTCCACCCTGCGCACCTCGCTGGCCGCCGTCTTCATCTCAAGCATCGACAATATGATGGTGCTGAACGGCTTCAACTCGGGCGCACGCGTGCTTGCCGTGGGCCTGATGATCGTCTTCTCAATCGTCGTCTTCGCGCTTGTCCGGCGCGGCAGCCGCTCGGTAGAATAGGAGAACCCAATGCAGCGCATCAAGCAGTGGGTCACAGACAACCCCGATCTGAGCTTCGCCATACTTCTGGCGATCACCGTCTACACGTTCTTCGCGATCACCGAGCCGTTGTTCTTCACCCATCGAACGGGCTTTGCGATATTTGAGCGCTTTGCCGTTCTGGGCCTCGTCGGGCTGGCCCTGACGCTTTGCATAATTGCGGGCGAGATTGATCTTTCCATTGGCTCGAACGCCGCGCTCGCCGCGGTGATCACCGTGCGCTTCACCGATGATTGGGGGGCCATCAACGCGCTTCTTGTGGCGCTTGCCGTAGCTACCTCAATCGGCGCGATACAAGGGTATTTCATCGCCTATCTGCGGATCCGTGCGATTGTTTTGACCGTCGGCACCCTGATGTTGCTTCGCGGGGTCGCGCTTTTCGCGGCGGAGGAGAAAACGGTGATGCTGACCGATTTCCGCATCCCCGATTTCATCTCTACCAAGATGCTCGGCTACTTCTCCCCGGCATCGCTTTTGGTGATCGCGATGTTCGTTCTCGTGGGCCTGTTCATGACCTATACGCGCTATGGCCGCGAGATTTACGCCATCGGCGGCGCGCGCAAAGAGGCGCTGGCCTCCGGCATCCCGCTGCAGCGCCCGATGATCATCGTCTTTGCGATCTCGGGCTTCTGCGCGGGGCTTGGCGGCGTGATTATCGGGTTGCGGTCGGGTACGGCGCAGGCGCTGGGCCTTCAGTATCTGCTTCTTGCCGGAACGGTGGCGGCCTTTATCGGCGGCGTTTCGATCCTCGGCGGCAAGGGCGGGGTGATTGGTGCGGCCATCGGCACGCTTACGGTGAACTTCCTCAACACCGGGCTCGTCTTCAACGTCACCCCGGCCTTCATGGTTCAGCTCTATCTCGGGATTCTCCTGCTGGTCGTGATCATGTTCCAAACCGGCAGCCGCGTATTTGACGAACGGCAAAGGCGGAAACTGCTTCTCGACGACGTTGATCGACGACGAAGTATCTGGTCCGACAAGATCGCCGAGATCCGGGGGCAGTCGGGCTAGATCAACGCGAACTGGCAAAATGTCCAGAATGGACATAGCGT
>ERZ1740065.2640-NODE-2640-length-11170-cov-11.815655_pt1 | contig 11170 bp, 9 predicted proteins | sample MGYA00581738_ERZ1740065 | MGnify/ENA primary metagenome ERZ1740065 (study PRJEB43018, sample SAMN04849749) | marine metagenome | isolation source: floating plastic debris | place: Pacific Ocean | collected 2008-09-01 | study: EMG produced TPA metagenomics...
TTTCTCTTGTTTGTTCCTCCTAGATTCGCTTGTTAGTTTTTTCGATGTGTTTTTTCTTGTGTTAGAGATGCAAACTCATGGCTGCTGATTACCTGTCAACTCTCCCGGATTCCCACAAACTGCTGTAATTTAGCTGTGAGAATTCAGGGTCAAAATGGTAGCTATTGGTTTTCTTTGGCTTGTCACTTAGATCTTGCTGAGCTGAGCTCAAATATGCGCAGTGTTTAGCTTTAGGGGATAGTCACTCTGAGCTATGGCTTCTCAAAGTTCAGAAAAACTGAGTATCCAGTGTTTTCAGCCTCGCAGGTTGACAGGTCTGGTTGCAGACTCAGTTACAGCCTGAAGAGAAAAAAGATTTTCGGGAGCATTGATTCCCGAAACAATAAAATGAATAAACAACACCCTTATGTCTTATGCTCAGATTAACTAATAGGGTTGCAGGATGTCTTTCTTCCCTCTCAACAATACAGTGTTGACATACATGACAAGCTGTAGGACCAGAAATACTAGGGATTCAGTTTTTATGAACATTTTGGAACTTTGAGAAGCCATAACTCAGAACCCCTACCCCCTACAGCTAGGATTCTGTCATATTTGAGTTCAGCTCAACAAGATCTCACCACTAAGCCAGAGAAAACTAATAACTACCATTTTGACCCTGACTTCAATAAGCCACAGGAAAACATTAAAAAACCAATAATAGCAATTCTTCTTGCTAAAATACTGGAGACTCCCAGTAAATACTGGAGACTCCAGGTAAGCACTGGAGACTCCTGGTAAGCACTAGAGACTCCTGGTAAGCGCTAGAGACTCCTGGTAAGCGCTAGAGACTCCTGGTAAGCACTGGAGACTCCTGGTAAGCGCTGGAGACATGTTGATGATATCTGTTGTCATGTATGAATGCTGATCATAAATGTACGTTCTGACAATGAAATATTTCCTATGATGCATAGCGCACGCTGCTTATAGTGCCTTACTAATTACAGCAATCGCTGACTCATGCTGCCGCTGATGCGCACCCTCACGCTTCACACAACTCTGAACAACGTCGTAAAAAATATTTCTGTGCCTAGCTATACATAGATGCAGTAGTGTTACGCAACGCATACGTGTATTTCTTCGAGTTTCTTCTAGAATCAATAACTGTGCAGGTACACATGGCTGTTGTCTTCCTGTTGGATTCTAGACTCTTCCGTCTACCAATAAGATGAGTTTGCAAGCCGCTAGAGTAAGTAAAATTAACTACACTGACATGACCTCTCACACGGGTCATCGCCGGCATTGAGAAATCGGGTACTGCTGTTTGTCTAAGGCGACCCGGGGTAGATTCATGCGCCTCCTCCATTTCATCTCACTAACTATAGCTTCCTGTCAACCTAATCCGTGGAATGTAAGAACAATGCCTAGGTAAATAAATTACCTGGATTAGCTTTCAAATCAACTGATTCTCCAATGTTAGAAGGCTGTCACCATGGCGTTTATGTAAACAAAGAACCGCTCAACAACAGCTACTATCATATCGTAGCATCAGGTAAGTCGATGAATGTGGGAGCTGATTCACCTTCAGCCGAATAGAATACACGCAGAGCTCCGTTTCTATGAGTAAACGTGGAAGTGACTCAATTCCCAATTCTCCAACCGTACGTAGATATATTCATTCATCTGATTGACAGCATCACTTCTCCCCGCTTGAGTAGGATACGCTACAATACCGTACCGTCTTCCGACGCAGGATTCTGTGCTAAGATGATCGGCCTTTGATAAAGCACCAATCTGCTACATTGATGTCAGCATTTACATCTAGGTTGCTGCCGTATATAATTAGTGAGTCAGCTTATGGAGAGTTCGCTGCCAAAGGAGCTTTGTTGACATCGGTGTTACCCAGCGATGCTACTCTCTCAGCTGCTGACTCTCCTCTCTGCGGGTTTCGAATGTCACCGACGAACCAAAGTACACGACAGGTAAAAACAAACCAACAGTTTGATGGCAATTGACATCCAGCCAACTCTACGGGCCTGTTTACTCCCTGGTGAAGAGGAAGAGCGAGTAGGACAGACCTCAGCAGTCCAAATATCACTCACGTCATAGCGGCCTGTCTATGACATCAATCAAGCAGCTTCAATTAGGCGTATGTGTCTGCACGCTCGTGTACATGTGTCCACGCATGTAACTTGTGTTGTTTTCACGTGTCACGTCTAGAATAGTGGACCGACTGCAGCCTCAGTTGGTGACGGGGCGGCGGAGTAAGCACCCGTAATATGTTGTAGACCATGTCAGACTATAGTTATGTGTCATTTCCACAATTATAATTGACTTCCATCATAAACATCCGATAATTGAGCAGTGAAAATTATCATCATCAGTGGTATCAAGTCTGTGAACTTGTTAGATCACTTGAAACTCAGCAGCTCTCTTGGGAACGAACTGCAAGATTATGAGTTCACTCGACGGATCAGACAAACGAGTCAGTGACAGTTAAACCGGTTTGGCAGTTCATTCACTGTTTCAGCACCAGTTCTAAATAGTAACCGATAGTTTCTGTGCACGATAAGACTGAGTTAGTGACTTCTACCTGAATGACCGCTCACGCACACCATACAAACACACAACAAATCAACCATTCATTATCCTCACCTACTTTGTTCTTGAAAGTGAGGCAAATAGTGATAGTTACTCAGCGTAACCACTTACAACATCACTTCTTACGTTAAAGCCAACAATCGACTTCAAACACGCATGTGCTCAGGTACAACATTGCAAAACTTGAATACGTCTCATTGTCTGCGTGAATGCGAGGAATGCGCCTTTGTGGCACGATTTAACGTCACTTACAATAGTTGGTCGTACAACACTTTTAAACTTCCGTCGGGTGTACAAATGTGAAATACTTTTACAAACACATTTATTCTGCTGGCTCTGCTATCTCACTGGCCGTATGTGTAATCTATTTTGAGCCCGGAACCTTGTTGAGTGTTCATCGGACTGTTTCGTAGCCGCGTCGTTTGCGATTACCCGTATCCGTGCCCTTTATATACGCCCACCATCTCTGATTTCACTCGTTGTCAGTAGTGCTGTCGTTATGTTTTATGTTGTTTTGTCTCGCTGACACGGAGACGTCTGTTCAAAGGCGGCTTCTGTTTTACTTGCTGACGCATGTGACGTGACGAAAAGCTTGACAGCAATTTGACATGAATAATTTATCAGCATCTTGCTTGACACCGTTAGGCAAAACCTACGAAAAATGCTGGATAACCAAGAGAGGATCTGTAAGCTCTACATCATCACCTTCCCAACGGTTGCATTAGCTGGGGAACACCTGTCTCCATGCATAGAGATAGCGATCTCTCATAAGCTTCGTTTAGTTCTCCTCTCACTAGATCACAGTGGCACAGTCCTACGACCTCAGTTCCAGAGATGGTTCAAACGCTTCAAAATCTTCGATTACAGTAAGTGGACTAGTGACAGAGAGCAAGATGTTAATGTCCACTATCAGTTTCCCTAAATCACTATCATGTCTCCGATGATTGGGGACTTGGTGGGCGGCGTTATTACTGTCTTCGTTACGTATCGACGCGATGAGCAGAGTACAATCTTGAAGTCCATGATCTAACATCTTGATAACAGTGTGGAGGAGAGCACTGGTGTCTTGTTTCATAGGTACGCAGCCATCCACTCACTCATGAGTGCTATGGGATACGACAAGACAAACAGCCGTTCAAACACACCCTACAAATCTCATACGAGGCTTACACACTGGAGTCTGGGAGACCGTGGCTAATCGAGCGTTAACAAATGCCGGGTAACTATCAAACCTTGGGCTCATAGCATACATGACAAGTTGTAGGACCAGAAATACTGGAGATTCAGGTTTTCTGAACTTTGAGAAGCCATAACTCATAACCCCTACCCTCTACAGCTTAGATTCTGCCATATTTCAACTCAACTCAGCTGGATCTAACCAATGAGCCACAGGGAAGCATTATGAAGCTAATAATAGGAATTCTAGCTCCAAAATCCGGCTGCAGATATACTGGAAACTCGGCATGTATGGCTCATAGGCCAGCCCCGACAAGCACCTGACAAGCACGAGGCTTGGTAGTATGGACAATACTCATAGTGTTTATTGTTATGAGTTATTGGACGAAGAAGCAAGTTGCATGAGCACCGTGGAATGCATGTCACAAAAGTGACCATCAAATCGACGCTAGAGCGCCATCCAGAGGTTGGAATATCAACAGGACAAAGTGACCTCTGGTAACAAAAAGTGTTAAAAATATCGACATATCTTAATAAATAGTCAGATGGGAAGTGAGAGTGAGTGTGAGAGATAGTGAGGCAGTGACCGCGCCAGTCGGAAATAAATAGAAAATAAGTTAGTATGGCCAACACTTGTCGGCGGCACAATACACAGAGAGATTTTGCCTGTCGGCTGAGCAGAGCTGCTTCCAACCGACGTAGACGGTGTAGGTTATTGGGACGGGGTATTATGACAGCCTGCTGTCATCACAACCCGTCTATTTGGTCCTCATGCTAGTTACTTCCACCGTCTTGAGAGAAGTACTTTCAGCCACTTCTGTAAAACAGAAACCGATGGCGTTATAGACAGAGTGTATGTAGAGTGTTCATAGGCAGAGCAGTAGGCGGTGAGACTTACGCGATGGGCGGTCGGTGAGAGTTGCCTATAGACAGTTTGAATCCGCCTTGACGGAATCCAGACAGACGCTTTATGATGTGTTCTAGAGACCTGCCGATGGACGGGTCTTGTTTATTATCCACAAGACCGAGGTTTTCCATATCCAACAGTTCAGAAATACTCCTTCGTTTCAGCCTACAATATGATACAAAGGATTGTAAACACCATGGAACGTAAGTACAGGTATATGTATGTATAAGTCTAGGTATGTACTTACGGTTTAGCGTGAGTCATAGTAAACGCCACGAGCAGTAGTATAACCAGTGCACACAGTTTGATGGAAGCCATGGTAGCCTGTATATTGTATAGCCACGTGTTTGATAGTGGTTACTGACTGAGGAATGGCACGCCTTACGGCTGCGAATCAATTTATACTGACCATCGACCAATCAGCTTCGAGCTGGTGGCACTACGCAAGATTTCATTGATGAATCACGACGGCGGTTTAGGCTGGAGAACTGACCTATCAGAGACAAGACACTCTGCTGTCTTCACACACGGTTTATTCCAATATCTCACATAGAATTTAAATGGTACGAGCGTGAGTGTGTGCACTTCAACTTATCGGAAGTGTGATGCTTACGTATAACATCGTTGATCCGTCACTACGACGATGACATCAAATCAAATAGAGGCTCCGGTAGACAGTATTTGTTCTGGGATCACTCTTTCGCGAACTGAATATGATGAGCAATACACTGCTGATGCTGACAGCTTGGGTGATGAAACTGAGTAATTAACACCGGCTATTTTGCATGATCGATGGAGTGGAAACGTGGAGATAACGAGGGTATAAATAACTACCTTACTATTGATGGATATCATAGGGCATTTCAATTACACATAGCTTATCTGTCTACCTCAATATCTGCAACGACTCAACGCCTCCCTAAAATCGATGAAGCTTGAATGTCTGTATGGTTTGTTCGCTGTTACAACACACCCTTTACACACAGATTTGCAACAATGCCTGAGAACACTGAATGGGACGGTTGTAGATCGGTGGCCTGATTATCAGCAGTGTCAATTGAAACAGGAACAAGCGCCGGTGCAGTTATATTGATTCAAATGGCGTTGCGGAGTTTGTAATATGGTTGACAGAAGCTGTTCAATTTCGCCAGTCATTGTGACAATTTAATGGTGCATCGAAAGCTTCATCTGAGATATTCTGTTCACATGACGCTAGACTCTTCGATCACTATCATTATCATCATTATCATCATCCTTTTGTGCTCAAATTTCCAATGCATACACAGTACTGCAGTGGCGTCAGATTGTGAAAACTGACAAACCTGGTCTGTTAGGGCAAGACTGAACAACAACTCATTCTCATTTGCAGCACACGCCTCACTGAACACAGTCCAAAAGTTTTTTGGGGGTTTTTTGTATGAAGCCAAATACGGCAATTAAATGACGTACACTTATGCTACATTGCATGCGTCAGAAAACAACAGTCCTGGTAAAGCTGGCAACAATCTTTTGTCTCCCGTCACATTGTGAAGAATAACAAAAATATTCTTGCATATTTTGCGTGTCATAGGGGGATTAGCATTCTCTGCTGTTATGGATATCAGAAGCCAAACAACTTGTCTATCTACGTGACTCCCTCTTCCAGCTTATGACTGAGTAATGGAGAAATGAACGATACAAGATAGCGTACTTTATAGCAGATTAGTAGCCGCTGTATGAATGAAGATGATACGGCAGCGTGTTGACTCAGCTACTATCAACAACAGCAGCGGCTGCCAAACGGTCATCAGAAGTCAACACTGTATTGCTGGCACGTAAACAAAATCAACAAGGAACATTGGATCGGTTATGACTTGAGAAACTGGTGCCAAATCACTTTTGCACTTGCGAACAACAAACTGATTAATTAAGGGTCGCCCTGTATAATTGCAAAATGATACAACGTTGTTTTGAGCTGTCATGTTGCTGGAACTATAGTGTCACCACCAGTGACGTGAAGAGAGAGACTTTGAGTGCGAGAGAGAGAGGGGTCTTCTCTGATTGGTCGATGGGCGAGTAGAGACTGGTGACACCAGAGATAAGGAGAAGCAAAGTACGAGGGAGGAACAAAAGCACGTGGCTATGAACTGAATTTTTGAGTTATCTCTTAAACAAACACTACGAAATCAATGTCTTAATAAGCTTATCACGTAGTACGCTTGAACTATGCAAGGAGCAGCAGAGTAAATCTTGTCATCACAGAACACTTCCTGCAACCGAAAACTGTCCCTTTACACAGGGAAGTGTTGGGTTATGATGTGATGTCAGGTTTGGGCTCACAGCGTATGTGTCAATTTCTGATCAAAGAAAGTGTATGGAAAAATTATACAGCGTCTGTTTTGTCATGGATTTTCACATATCAAATATTCTTGTGTGGCGACTTTCTTCCATGTGAAACTGAATGCATTTGGAAAGTGTCCAAGACTAAATTCCAACCGGCCCCAACCAGCCATAAATCAGCACCCTCCTACTCTCAGGCTGGCCACGTAGGGGTAAAGAACCGGGAGGTGTGGGTTGTTTATAAGGTGTTTTTAGATCGAACCGCATTCTTGGTTTGTGGTGACCTATGAATTTGTAAATGGAGGTGGGCGGGAGTGGGAGTAAATGGTGGCAAGTTATGCATGCAGTGGAGTAAATCCTACCATAAAATTTATCACTTGTGAAAAGAAGGTTCCCAAAGAGTCACGGCCACAACAGCGGAAGGCGTGAGAGGACCAGCGAGATAGCGATCGCTTTCAGCAACAGGCAACAAAAACTGCTCGAATGAGTCGGTTCTTTTTTGGCAAAAACACGCGAGGACATCGGAAGGTTAGGATGCTGGGTAATTTATTCGATCAGCTTCCAGCAGAAACTGAAATCTCACGGTGTAGGAATTTCATACACTCAGTATATTCGTGGTGACGTCTGTCCCAGAGTAGAGCAGATGTGTCGTTTCACTCATTTACATGCTATTGCTCTTACTGCCGGTGTCAGACATGGCACAGATTGCTGTTTGAATAATGGATCTGCTGCTTTGTGAGCCTACTTATGCCATGAAATCACCAGCCTGTCAATCGAGCAGATATTGGCTCTCTGTGGACACACATAATTCTGGCACAGCACCAGAGACATATGTTTATAGGTATTGGTTGCCAACGGCTGTACTGTTGTCGCACCTCCCAAAGGAAATACAACAGTCACTGGTATGAGCAACCACAGGCACCCTAGGCGCGTACTGCATCTCGCATACAATCAGTCATGACTCCTCCAGCTGCTTCCGTGCGCGTAATCCCCCATAATCCACCACAACTAATTGATTCCTGGAATAATCTGACGGAAACAATACGTGGAAGTGACGTACAGCTCTCTCCATTCCCATTATCCTACTGTTCATTATCGTGACGCCGTGACGGTTTTATAGCGTGTCCTACATATAACGTGACAGGCTGCTCAACGGTGTGTAGCCGTGACGTACTGACTTGTTTTGACAGCTGATCCGCCCCCTCGTAGCTGATGCCGCCGTCTGCAGTTCGTGATTCGAATTCCGGAAGGACCGGAGGAGATGCAACCGAAATATTTACTCGATAAGATTGTCCATCAGTGGAACGTCCCATTAATAGAATATTTGTCATACCTGTATGACGTGGCTACCGTGCACAATGTCGTAAAAGTGATAAGGTGATAGGCAGAGAGGAGAGAGACACACATGTGCTGCGTACTGGCATAATGTGATACCGCAACGACAGCCGCAGCAGACTTCAGCAACAGACATCGACTAGTGAAATGTATATAATTTATTGGATGAAAAGTTATTTGAGCTATTGAATACAAATCTACCTTGTCTAATAAATAAGTCATTGAGGTCAGCAGCTTGGAGTGTGACACATCACACATCACGTGTCACATGTCACACTTGTAAATTTGACGTAGCGATGATTCCGTCTTCGCCGCGAATTCTATTTTCTAGCCTTCTTCGGATTACGTGACCTTGACTTTGCTTTGCATAATGGACAGATGGGAGCGTTTCGATGAATAAGCTGTTGACAAGAGCCGCATTGCTGAAACAGAACATATTCACACTTGTGGAAATCCCAGAGGCACGAGCGTGGTAAACAAGATATCTTGCTGCAACCTTATATACCAGCGACACTGAGAAGGGAAATTATTAGAGTCAAAGCGTTCTAATCAGCAGTCAAACGACGTGTCATGACGCTTGCAAACGTGCGTTCATGACATCAAAATGGGCGGCCCGCGTGACCCAGGGGACCCGACACGCTCACAAGTCGACAACATGGAGCTGTGACAAGCTGCCGGCGCCACTCTCCGCTGTCACAAAGAAAGCTAATGTCATTAACGCACAATAAACAACTGACAGCAACTGTCTGTGGAGTGACCGTCGTCGTCTGCACAACGTGGTGGCGGATCTAAATGTCGAAACCTTTCGTAGTTGTATCGGCGCATCATTTTGATGACTTTAACATAACACAGCGGCAGATATGGGCATAGCAGAGACTGGGTGATGTCAGAACCAGATGACAGGACAGATTTCGATTGACTTGTAAACTGTAGTGATTTACGCATGTACATGTACGCATACACATACGTGTACATGTAACTGGGTCGATATAGGTGATGCACATCATCAGATAGCATCCAGATCTCATAATGCTTAGAGTCAACTCAACAGAGGAGTGTAAACGTGCGTACATTGACACGTACGTACATGGGTACGTACGTACACTGACACGTACGTACATTGACACGTATGTACATTGACCGGCTCAGTATCAGTTCAAATTCAAAGAATGTTAGAATATCAATAGCAACAATCAATGGGGGAGCGTGTCAGATAAACACCTGTCTAGTGAAACTGTTTTGTTGCAGATCAATCGAAGTGGGTTTTATCGGACACGAAGAGAAGAGAGGGAAATATCGACATCCATGGAGAGGGGAAGGAGAGAAGAAAGGAAATAGGAAGGGAGGGAAGAAGGGAGGAAGGGAGGGAAGAAAAGAGAAAAGAAGGGCAGGAAGAGAAGAGATAGTAGGACAGGGAGAAGAGAGAGAAATGTGGGAAGGGAGGGAGAACGGAGGAAGGAAGGAAAGAAGAGCGGAAAGGAGAGATAGGAAGGGAGTGGAAAAGAGAGGATGGGAGTGGAGTAGAGAGGGTGGGAGTGAAGTAGAGAGGAAGGGAGGGAAAGAGAGAGGAACTGAGAGACATATTTTCATGGGGAAAGAAATAAAGACTTCAGAATTAATGACAAATATTTTTAGCAGAAGACAAATTTTCTGCTTTACCAGAAGATTGCCAGTGATTGGTCTAATCTTGAGGCTAAGATGAAATTCGGTAGACAGATTGAGCCTCTGCTTGACTGATAAATACTAACTATAGCGATCAGCTGGGTCAGGAAAAAGAACCTGTTTGAAGTCCAGATCTCCGTCAATAAATTCTGCTAATGAACGCAGTACGGGATTCTATTGAACTCTCATGGGTAAAGAGAAGATAACTCCAAATGCAGACCAAACAACTAGTAGCTAGAAATCCGCCACCTAAATTGAGCTTTCTTATAGATTGCGATAGAATCAAAAATCATTTCAAATAGAGCCTTATCGTCGTCCACAGCAAGTATTTAGTCCCATTTTTATGTTTACAAAGACGCCTTGGAGTTACCAGCTTAGTCTTAGTTCTGTATGATACTATTTTGGTGGTGGGAGGGGGGGGTTAGTTTAGTAACAGAGGTTGGGAGAGTCGCTAGTATGAGGTGTAGAGGATCATACACAGCTACAGTGACTCACCTTCATTGGAGGTAGATGAGACTTCCTGCCCGTCTGATGGCCGGAGAGGTCTTTGTTCGAGCTCCTAGACAGAGGCCTCTTCATTTTCCTCTGCCCTCCGCTGCTGTCATCCCTGGGAGAACTGGACGCGTCCAATTTGTTCCTCTTGGGGACTTTGGACCTACGGAACGGTCAGCAAACAACAAAGGGAGACGTACAGTTTGACATAACGCGTCACACAACTGTCTCCTACTGCAGTAGGAAATCCGGTGGAACACTAGAGTACTTGGGACTCTCAATCCATAAATAAACAATGATGATAAAAAACAATAATAACAAATAAACAATAATGACAAATAAACAATAATGACAAATAAACAATAATAACAAATAAACAATAATAACAAATAATAAATTCAGAGGAATCCACAAGAATTTTGGAAAGACATTTCTGTAAGAGTGGATGCAGAAGAAATCAGCTTGTAGCTGTCCGAAGGGGAGCTTGGTCTGTTGACTGCGTATACAATGATTGATGACAGCAATTTGTGTAGCTGTGCAACAAGCGCCGTTGTAGTTTTTTTCATCCATGTACTAGCAAACAGCAAACATCAAACAGCAAAAATAGTAGATATTTTTTTGACTGACACCAAGGCACGAATCTGACTGTAAAGAAATCAACTGCCGTGTTTTACCCCTTAAAGGGGAGGGAGGAGGGGG
>ERZ1740065.2641-NODE-2641-length-11168-cov-11.793755_pt1 | contig 11168 bp, 11 predicted proteins | sample MGYA00581738_ERZ1740065 | MGnify/ENA primary metagenome ERZ1740065 (study PRJEB43018, sample SAMN04849749) | marine metagenome | isolation source: floating plastic debris | place: Pacific Ocean | collected 2008-09-01 | study: EMG produced TPA metagenomics...
CCTTCTCTCCCCCCTCTCCTCTTCCTTCTCTCTCCCTCCTCCCCCCCCTCTCTCCCTCCCTCTCCCTCCCCTCCCCCCCCTCTCTCCCTCCTCTCTCCCTCCTCTCTCCCTCTCTCTCTTCCTCTTCCTCTCTCAATAAAAGATTGATATACGGTATATACATAGGCATTGGACTATTATTCTTTCCCTTCTCCCGTCCACCCGTTATGTTTCCCTGCCCATCCGGTTAACTCTCCCCCATTTTCTACCTGCTACACTCACCCTTCCTGAGTTCGCCAGATACGATGTTTACAGAATGGTATTGTCTCTCTTGAATCATTCAAACACCATGAAGTGTTACCAGATGACTTGAATAAAACCAAAAACAAACGGACAACAACGTATGAGGATACTCCATTGCTCAACTACAATCTGGGTCATCATGTCATTCAACACCAGTCATGGATTGCAGCACATGGTTTTTATGTGTCAACACCATATCGCTCTTACATACAACATCAAGCTGAATATATATTCAGTAGCCTACCTCTCTCTCTCTCTCTCTCTCTCTCTCTCTCTCTCTCAGCCTTTTCACAGCACCTGTGCTCCTTGGCTCGCTACCCGTGTTTTGATCTGATAATATGGTTCGTGATACAGCCTGTAAACAGAGGGAACCCTGCTTCTCTATCAGTATAAACATGCATCTCAATTACCTCAAACAAATATTGACAGCATCATCTATGAACCTGGCACTTACCTCTAGCCTCTGCACAGGTCAATACAGCATAGCTCATAGAGTGCACCATGTGGGTCAAGTGTGAAATATTGCTCTGATGTGAAACCAGACTCGTTAGCGATGTATCATGTGTAATTACCTACTTGCTACATTATCCACATCAACACCATATTAGCTGCTGAAATGTCAAATAATGAAGTGTAAGGGAGGAAAACTCCAAGTTGTCAGACGTAGTTGCTCTGTCTCTCAGTTTTATTATGGCAATAATTCTGCTGCTGTATTGGTAAAGAGGTAAAGATCATTTTGATAACTAGAAATTAGAAATAGAAATAGAAATTTGAGTGTTGAAATGATTTTATGCTCGACTACGCAGCACCAGAGAGGAAAGTATTGTGAGAAGCAGAGTGGTTGTCATCCAGCCATTTCTTGACAAGCTCGTTGCATCGATCGTCACTGCCAGCATGCAGGCTCTTACACATGTTGACTAGTTCCCGTTTCTGTCCGGCCCGCAGTGTGGTGTGCTCCACCAGATCGAGAGCCAAATATGACGGGTATTTCATGTGAGACTGCTGAACTGATGGAAGTCTCAACTGGTCGGAGCGCTTCGATAGTCGCGATCTCACTGCACTGTCGCTTTCAGACCTCTCTAACCGGTCTAGGTAGCGTAGAGAGTCAACCGTGGAGCCCACAGATGGCGCTGCACTCGGCTGCCTTCTGCTAACTGGGTGAGCCGTCTTGACTCGCTGGCAGAGACGGGGTTTGCTAATCAGGGTAGGAATTCCTTCATGTAGAGCGTCTACTACAGAATCGGGCAGCACTGCCATCGCTGACTGTGCTCCCTCACTCTTCGCCTACAAAATAATAAGAACCTCTAGAACACCCACCCATACCATTACGGGGAATCACTCTAATGCCACCACCAGGATCATAAAGGAAGGAATTGTAAAGAAAGACGATACTGGCAAAGCCATAATAGAAATTTTACAACATTTTCAATGCATTTGCTGATCAAATTCCTCACCCCCATTCTTCATCAAGAATTTTAGTTCGTTATGCATGTCAGCGTCCCTATAGCTGCCTCATGAGTTGCATTACAATCAATAAAGTAGTGGCCACTCTGTTCCTCCGTCACTGAGATTTACAAGCCTTACCCGGTTGGACAGCTCTTCTAGGTCGCTAGCAATCCTCAGGCTCTGCCCCGCAGAAGACATCCGCCTCTTCTCATCCAAGCATTTGATCTCTTGGCCAACCTGAATGTGCATGAGAGCTCCTATGTGGCGCCGCCGGTCAATCTTGAACATCTTCTGGTTGGCGCGATGCGATCGCATGAACTCGTGCTGGGTGTTTGTGATTGACTGTAACTTCGCTTCCAGGTTATGGGACTCGCCAATGTTCAAGAATTTCGCTTTTGAATAGTACCTTTGCACCTGTAAATCATGGCAGATGTAATGTAACAGGTAAATCGACTCTCATTTCCGAGTATTCATCTGTGTGTTAGATTTACCTGACGTGATTTAGCCTTCTGTATGAGTGTACGTCGCACTCTCTCACTCGGCGTGAATATATCATCATCCAGATCTGTCTTACACATTGTCGCGCAGTTTCATAGCTGTCTACACCATCAGTAGTGTGATGAGCAGTGCGAAGGAATACGTGAAGCACATGCCAAGTACCTGAGACCTATCGTCTTGAAGACTTAGCAACATTTATGGCTGATTGATTGACGAATTGATGACAAAGAGTAGCTCTCCGTTCAATGGTATTGATCCGGTGATGAGCAGTGTGTGTGCTTGTTCTGTACATAACTACCGATGATATGAACTCAAATAGAAATATTGATCATCTGGTACATCATTTGGGTGATAAATTATATTCATCTTGTGACGCAGTCGGCGGCAGTGGAGAGTGGCGGGATGACTAGAGCGATATAGTTATGCCCCAGTGCCTGGGTCAGTGGAAGGTCAGGATGGCAGTGAACCAGAAAAAAATTATCATATCCACAGGAGAGCCATTATCCAAGGAAGAGCGTTGGCATATTACTATTGAACATATTTGGCTCATTATCAGACATGGACTCAGAAATAGCAAGTAAATGACGCCAGTGTGCAATGTACAACAATCGTCCATGATTGATTGCACTGCAGAATCCACAATCACTATCAACAGTGCTCCTGCTAGTAAAGAAAATGATGAGATTTGGCTGAAATATTTTTATTGAAGGTTGGACTCGTTGGAGGAAAGTGCAAAGAAAGCATAAAGGACTGTGAGATATGAAGCCAATCTGAAGAGAGTAAAACTTTGGCAAATAATAAATACGGGACGCAATGTATGCCACCATTATTTACCGCCATGATATACGAGCAAATGAGCATTTTTCATGACGATACAGAACTGAGTTTGGTGTACTGCTGACTTGTCTGCTGTTGCATGGAGTGCTGTTCAGACTACATAGAGTGAGAGAGGAGAGTCACGGTCAATGGAGGCCAGTCAATCGGCAGAGAGGAGAGTCACGGTCAGTGGAGGCCAACACGGTCAATCGGCGGCATTGTTAGTAGTAGTTCTCTCGATTAGCAACTGTCAGATAGTGTCTTCCTGTGTCGTATCAAATCATCAGAGGTCAGTGTCAACTGGAGTGAACTCGAAAACTCCTGGTGTCAGAAACTGGAAGTGGATATCTATGACATCGATATGTCGGTAGTGAGATTCCACCACACCAGATAGCTTTTACGCATGCCAGTATGATAGTGCGTGATAATAGTGTTATCTGCGAGCAATCTGCCATTGGCAATCTACAATCGACAATGTGAAATTGGCAATCTACAATTGACAATGTGAAATTGGCAATGTACACAAGCTATTCACAGTTCATGATTGTCCATCTCTGTATAGGTAAGGAAGTCACCAGAGCAGATGTTCCACCTGGAAGGTCTTGAAACCATCCATTATGCAGTAGAGTGTGATTGCATGATTCGTGATTTGATGACATGTTTACGATCTCGAATTGAGGCTTGAACACGTATTCAGAACACTGACAGACTGCCGTCGGTGGTGCTGCATTTTGTCACGGTATATACAGTCGTCTCATGTCGAGTTCGGTAAGTAGAAGCCATGGGCATTGACGTCTCGCTTTATTTCTGTGGAAACTTATTATTCCATGAATTAATCGAATGAGATGGAAAAATGATTAAATTAAAATTGAATAGTACGTCCGGAGCTAAAACACACACTAAAATTAGAGAGAAATACACAATGCAAAAACACTGTCTGATAAGCTAGCAGAAGTCTCCTATTGGCTGAGAACTTGGGAAAACTATGTTATACCTGCACATAGACCTCATAGCTTTAAATACAGAGTGGAAGAGAAGCAAATCAGAACAGAGTGACCGGTGTGGATGTTGTTGGTTTGATGTACCTAGCCTCTTTGTCTGGTCCCTCCAGTATCTCCTTGGGTGTCTTTATCTCATCTTACTTTTCCACTTTCACTATTCCTGCTTATATAGGTACACTCATTCACCCTTTCCACTTCCGCTCTTCTGAATTAACCATCTGAGGCCCAGCCTTAGCCAGCTCTCCACTTTTTCAACTCTGTCTCCTTCTGCTCAGCTCTCATGTTTCACACTACGTATAGGCATTATGAAGTATCTATATAACGTATCTTCAATCTACATCAATGCACGTGCAAACGAAAAATGTAAATACCAGGATATCTCTAGTAAATTTTGATAATAGTGTCAACGGAGGGGAACAGGAGGGGACCCAGTTGCTGAAAATTATAGAGGGAACAATCTTTACCACAAAGAATTTCAGCGTCAGGTGGTTTCTGCTCACAGTCATAGCTTCATCTATGTGTGGCTTATGTGGCAACTGCAGCAGCTGGTAGTCTGTTAGAGTGCCATATATGAATAAAATTTTCTCTTGTTTCAGTGGTGCCATAACAGCGGACGATGCATCTATGCATGACAATCAGCTTGACACCATTATCAAAGATCGCTAGAGTTCCCTTATAAAGAAAACTGGGTGCCAAGCTGATAGCTATGCATAAATGGATAGTCAGTCTGAAGTATAGCATCACTGAAATGAGGGAAAATTTTTATCCACATGTGGCACTGGACTGCCAGCTGCTGCCGTTGCTGCATAAGCCACACGGAGATGAAGCTGTGACATGAGCAGAAACCACCTGACACTGAAATTCTTCGTGGTAGAGATTGTGGGCTGTAGAGATTGTTCCCTCATTCGGCTGTAATTTCCTTACAGCTACTGCGATCCCTCTCTCTCGGACAAGAACGTTTGGTGTGCCCAAATACATGTATACGTGTATCACCAGGAATAAAACTCCTTGTGTACGCTTATACTGGGATGATAACTCCTAAACAAACGTCTCAGCAGCTCGAGTTCAATAACTGGGTGCTACGTCTATTGACGACGACGAGTCTGTGGCCACGATAAAATAGCGGGATATGCACGCTCCTCCCTAACGGAACGACTCTATTAAATTCTGTTACGATATATTTCGGTTTCTAGTATCTACGTACGTACTGCTCTGCTATGTAGGCAACAATCAGTTGTTGTGAATGGGAAAAGATTTTGTACTCCCATAAAGGGAAGTGAAGTAAAATACCACGAGAGAATTGACAGTGCAGCAGCAGATGATGGATGATAAAAAAATCGTAATGAACTACTAGTACGTTCCATAGCGGATTTATTACACGAGCAACCTCGTCCAGCTACAAAATGACCTAGATTCTGTCCACCAATAATAGGCGATCGTTGTTTACAACTTCGACCACCTAACCTTAGAACCAGACTCAGAACGAGAATATCTATATTTACGAGCGTGATAGGTTCGTTTCGACTTAGCTGCTAATCTGTGATACTCCTGGGCTAATTACTAACGGCTGGCTTTACAGCAACACTAGTACTACTGTCTTCACCGACGACTAGGATTATAAACCTGTAGTCCAACGTAATATTTTACCATACTAAGTGCTTGACTGAGTAGGGAAGTTAGCTTAAGTTTGGTAATTTTTCTTATACACAGCGCCTGAATAACTATTGTAAGTATACACCGCTGTGCTGTTTCCTTGTTTGTATGTCTTCAACGTACATGTAAGTAGACTCTATTAGTGAGTCATCGTTTTCTAGTCTTTCTCAGCAAAAGACTGAACGCTAATATTATCTGCTGTCAAAAAATTCGGTTTCGTTATCCTGTCACTGGCATCCTGGAAGTGGTTTGACCATCAGTATACACTCTGATAGGGTTTAGACAAGTCGGTGACCTGCCAATAAAAATCGACATCTACCATTTATGTATACTGTGACATTATTCGTATTTTCAATGTAAACAATTGTGGTGCCTTTGTTTTTAACTGTGTTGCTGACTTTGCCTGGTACTCATATTGTTTTTCACGCTGTGACGAATCTGTATTTTCAGATGTAAGACTAGAAGACAGAGAGGCTAGGCTGGCAAAATGGACAGTTGTTCTTGTGTCCCAAAGCAGAGAATATTGGATAAGACTTCGTATTGGAGATATATAACAATGCTTGTTTGGATATTACTGTTGTTTGTTGACCAGTGTTCGAGTACTCCTACCAATCCGTCATCACTCAAGGCTCTCATCACATCTACATTACGGCCACCTGAGAACAACCTTGAGCCAACTAGGCCTTTGATCAATGCACCAAATGTAGCAAGGACGACACTCGATCTACCCACCACGACCGCTACTCCTTACATAGTCAATAAGCCCAAGGAAGGGAAGAACTGGAGAGTAGAGAACGGTCTGTGTCAAACTATGAATCAATTGTTTAGCTCCCTATGTTGTTATTGCTGTAGTCAGGTGTTGGTTTACATCATCCGATTGTCTTACTGTTTTTTTCTCCTCAAACGCGAAAGGCCCTGCGTCTGTGTAGCACATTGCAGGTTAAGTCTACAGAATGATTTTTAGTTTTCAACCATTCATTATCGACTACACAGAGCTCAGTTTGCGTCACGATCCCAGTCTGTTATCTATTTATGTCTGGTCCAATACCGGTCAATGACTCAAAAGCGACAGGTTTGCGCTTAGGATTTGCAGTCGGCAACTACTAGTTGGCCGTACTGTTCGGTTGGAGCCATGTTTTCTTTGTCTGCTTGTTAGTGAATGGGGCTGTGATGATCGGAAGGCTTTGAGCTATCAAGCTTAATTATCTTAGCTGCATTTCGTGGTTTTGTTTTAGTCTGTTTTGAGGCCCGTTGCTTCTATATTATAAAACAATGTCGTTGGGAATTGTCTAAACCGCAATACCCCTGGGCTCACCACAACTTCAGTGTGCGCTTTCGCCTCCTAACCACAATCTTGAGTTTTTTTCAATTCTCTGATGAAAGTGTACATACATCGAGCAGAATGCTAGCATTGAAATTGGTAATACAGTGTCTTTTTTTCAGTGTGTCGACCAGAGGGCGGCGTGTACACCTATGGCAACAGTGTGGCATCGCTGGCCGAACTGCACAACTGCACGGTTATTGAAGGCAGCCTCCGTCTGCTCTGGATGCTGAACAACGTCAAGCCTGAGAATTACTCCGCAGTAGCTCTACCGAACCTTTACGAAATCACTGACCACTTAGTGCTGTTTAGGGTCAATGGGCTGCTGAAATTAGGCGACCTCTTCCCCAACCTGAGGGTCATTCGCGGCAATCAGGTCTTCTACAACTTTGGCCTGGTGATCTTCGAGCTGATGGACATTGAGTCAATATCGCTGCCACATCTGCATTACCTCGGCCGAGGCGTGCTGGCGTACTCGAACCCACAACTCTGCTTCCTTGACAAAGTCGACTGGACAAGAATCATTCCCGGCGAGCCGGAGGTCAAATGGTACGAGAACGAGCGAGAGCAGGCGTGTCGTCTGATCGAAGGATGCAGGCAGTCGTGTGAAGGCCGAAACAGCAGGGACTACTGCTGGGACAACACTCATTGCCAGGACGAAGGTAAGGCAATGTGTAAGGCAGTGTCTCGTCTGCTGGTGTGGTAACAACATCACTCCGTGATCACTGGGCCGGTCGATTACGACATACAAGGGGCATTGTACGCGGCCACCCGGCAGAAGGAGATCCGGCCAGACCGAGTGGAAATCACTGCCCCTCAGCATTACGGCGCGCTGTTGTCAATGGCGCAAACAAAGGCCCGCCTGAATCAGTGCATCGCCAGTGTTGTTTACGGCCCTACCGCCTCCATTGTTACTAGTGAAACTGTGCCCTTTGTCTCTCCTGAGAGGTTGAATGTTGGCATTAGGTTAATAGCTCACACTAAAGTCATTACTGCTCATGGGTCTCTCTCTCTCCTCAACATACCCGCACTCTCTTCCTCCCTCCGTATTCAATCGTACTATCACTATTGGTACTTCTAGTACTATCATAGCATACCATAGCTTCTCTCCTCGATATGTGTCTCTCTCCTCCCCCTCGCCATCACACCATGCATTAGCCGCACTGCGATGATGAATAGGTATTTTACACCTCATCAAGATTCTGCCCGTCTTCATAAAAAATCTGTCACCCGCAAATCGCACTCATCCCTGAGCCACCATGCCTACGCCTGCTCATTACCAGCCTCCGGCTGTTTGCATTGTCATTTCCTGTACATGCTGGCTGTGTTGTAGGCTGCGGCAACTGCATGGTGGGCGACTACAACAGGGGCTGCGCTCCTAGGGGAGGCTGCTGCCACCAGCAGTGCCTGGGTGGGTGCGCATACCCAGACTCTCCGTCTGACTGCTATGTGTGTAAGAATATATTCTACAATGGCACCTGTATGGAGAAGTGTCCGTCCATGAACGCCGACAACGAGACACTATACGAGGTGAAGACAACCCACTCTCTTCCCCTTCCCCTCCCTATCTCCCCTCCCTATTTCGTTCTCTATCTCCCTACCTCACCCTCCCGTCCCCCAACCCCTACCCCCATCCTACCATGTTCTCCTGTCCCCCTACCTCCCTCTTCTGGCCTGCACACCTGTCACATTCTCTTTTGCATTTCTCGCAGTTTGACGGCAGACGATGCGTCACAGCGAGACAATGTCTGGAGCTTGACCAGAGTAGCAAGTTGCACATGGGTTCCTGCGTTATGCAGTGTCCCGCCGGCTCGTTGGATCATCCAGCCATCGACAGGCCGGAGAATCGCTACAACCTGAGTGTGCACGTCTGCAGAGAGTGCAGCGGCAAGTGTGACAAAGGTGAGCTGACGCACGATGAGCGCTGTTTGATTAATCCGCGCGATCTCAATGTCTATTTGCGTCAATGTCAATGTCGTTGTAGTGTGTCTCGGCGGTACGTTCGAAACCATCGACAGCACGTACAAACTCAAGGGCTGCACCAACATCACCCTCTTCCTTGAACTTACCTTCAACATGAATAGTAAGTCTTCTTCCCACCTGCGGCTGCCTGCCGAGGACTTCATTGCCAGTCAGCTGGCACTGCGCTGTCAACCAGTATCAGGTGTTTACACTGCTGTGGAGACGCAGCAGCTGTGTGTTTACCCAGTGAGGCAGCATCTGCGCCACAGCGGGACTATCGCTGCCGCTCGCCCAACGCATGCATGGCAGCGACTCTCTGACAATCCGTCAACAGTTTACAGCTGTTGGCGCATTGTGAGCCAACCTGAGCAGGGACTTTCTCTTCCTCATTGCTGCGGTATTACACGCAGCCTTTCAAGTCTATTCAATGGTTGTTATACAACAATCTTGTCAACAGCAAACAGAAGGGGGTGTGAAAACTACACAATTAGAATCAAACCTCCATTGAATTAATATTGCTGCGCCTGCACGCGTCTCCACAGCTAGTTGTGTTTTACGTCTCGCTCGTGTGGTAGTCGCAAATCGATGAAATGGACGTTTAGTCGGTTTGACTGCTGCAGCTGAGGCCGCCAGCTGCACCAGTCCATCTCTATTAATTTCTTTCATTTTACACTTGTCAGAATAAGTAGACCTATTATGGTCCAGTTGGAGCCTAATCCTGTGATTTAATAGAATGTGGCGGGTGTTGTGGCGGCGCACAAGCTGTGAGAATATTGTGTATGCTGGCATCTGAGGTCCCCAGATAATATTCCAGGGAGGAATGAGCCTCTCTCCTTGCCACTGACAGCTGCCTGCTCTCATTTGTGTAAGGAGAAATAAGATGCCTCATTTTTTTCAACAGGCAACATCACCATGCTGAGAGAGAATCTAGGTAGGATACGCAGTGTCAACCAGTATGTCAAGGTCGTCCGCAGTCACTACATAGAGAGCCTGTCATTCCTTAAGAGCCTGGAGTATATCGGCGGAGAGCGACTCGACATGGAAATGTGAGCCTTTCCTTGCTTCTATTAGTGCTGCTACTGTGGCAGCGGTTTCCTTCATTCACTGTGTGACTCCGTTGTTGTTTTTGCCAGGTATGCTCTCTATGTTATGGATAATGAGGTACTCGAGACAATCTGGGACATCAACCACCATACCCCTCTCACCATCGGCAACGGCCTCATGTTCTTTGCCCGCAACCCGATGCTCTGCAACTCTGAGATCAAGAAATTCATCAACCGGACAAGGTAGTACCGACTGACAGCGTTTCCTATCTGACTGACACCCGCCGTTCTGGTATCGTACCTCTCATGCTCTGTTCGCAGGTGGACCAATTCGTCAATATCGTACGCCAGCCACACCAAATTTGATCTGTCACCAAACACCAATGGCCAAGAGGGCAACTGTTAGTAGGAATCGTGTGGATAGAGATGATGTCACTTCCGCGTTCCAGCTGTCTGACGTTGTGCATTCTGCCTCTCTCTGTTGTAGGCCTGGTGAACACCTTGTTCCTCAACATTACTCTGTATCCAAACTCGCCTGATAGCGTCTTCTACAACTTCTCACGATTTGAGACAGTGGAGGAACGACTCCTCATCAGCTACATCATCTACTTCAGACCAGTGTAAGTCATAGCTCTGTGGGCAGGCGCAGGCACTGCTTTTCCTCGTTGTCTCAATCTCCCTGCCGTTGTGTCTGATGACTGCTGACTTCACGCTTCATTACAGTAAAGACAACGAAACAGTTACGTACTACAACAGCAGGTCTCGCCGTGACTGCGACAGAGACGACACTGTGTCGTAAGTGTATTTACCTTCTAGAGCTGTTTGTCCAGTTTGTTTGTCCAGCAATCAGTCTGTCATCAACTGCTGCTGTCATCAACTGCTGCTGCTAGTGGGGCTCTTCCTCTTTTAGCTGGTACATCAGAGAAATTCCAGTGAGAGAAGTGACGGAGAGGTTTTACAGTAATGTCATCATGTTTGACATACAACCATTCCAGCGCTACGCCATATACGTGCTGACATACTCCACCAATGAGGTGAACCTGTTAGGAGGCAGATCTGAGATCAAGTACTTCAAGACATATCCAGATAGTACGTCATCTGTTACTGCCTCTCCCCTCCCTCCTCCTCTCCTCCTCCCCTCCCTCC
>ERZ1740065.2642-NODE-2642-length-11163-cov-22.578682_pt1 | contig 11163 bp, 7 predicted proteins | sample MGYA00581738_ERZ1740065 | MGnify/ENA primary metagenome ERZ1740065 (study PRJEB43018, sample SAMN04849749) | marine metagenome | isolation source: floating plastic debris | place: Pacific Ocean | collected 2008-09-01 | study: EMG produced TPA metagenomics...
CTATTACATCATATCCGGTTTTACGGCAACGGGTGTTGCACTTCCTAGCGCCGAGAATCAGTAGTTGCGGTAACGCTGTACAATGACCTGCTGTGTGATGCAGAATGATATATATCGAACATATACATGATAATGACTGCTTATGTGCTGAACTCATGGATCTAATGTTCCTTTAAGTATGACCCATATATGGCATACTTAAAGGTACTTTTTCTTCCAATCGGCGGAAACATGGATAGATATATGGAAAGGCGAAAGTGAACAGAGATGGTGAGACAGGATGATTATTGAATGTTATGGTGATATGCTCAGGGTACAGGAGTGAGGACAGAGGTAGTGAGACGTTGGGCCCTGGGATAGCCCCAGGGTACAAGAGTGAGGACAAGGGTTGTGAGACGTCAGAGCTAGACAATGAGCGCATTCTGAATTTCTCTTCAGGACATTCCCTACCATGATGGACATTCATATTCGACATATCGAGAGCCACTTAAAGGTACATTACATTACTTCCACAGGATGAGAGGAGCATTGACCTCTCTTATATTCATACCTTTTGTTGCTTCATTCCAAACTACATGGTCAGTACGTCTCCAGCCGTCTAATTACAAACCTTGTTTGACTCTATTCACCGCGTAGTTAAATCACCAGCAACAATGGAAGCTAATGCTTATTTCACTATCCTTCTTTTGTGCTGTTTCTACTTCTCAAACGCAACAGGCATTGGCTTACGGCTGTTATTATTGGCATTCCACACGTCAACAGCTCCACGCTCAGCAACGCAACGTAACACTGACTACAAACACTAACCAGAGTTATTATCATCTCATTTTGCGGCTGAGTAGATTTAGCTGTCAAATTCTGCTCTAAGATATTTATTGTAAACGATGTGTATGAAATTACGACGGAAATCATTCAGCCGTATGATCCGATCATAAAACTTTCATTACTGATCACATAAAAAGTTTGATACCAGAGTTACATTAACGAATGAGACTGCTTGAGAACATAACAGCAACATCAATGAGTGAAATATGTGACATGATTAAACGGATTGTTGCTCCCGTAGGGAGAATCTTTCTTCTAGTCAAGTCATGGTGGTTAAGGAGGAAATCACTGACAAGACAGTGAATGATTTTATCGCTGACAAAGGGAACCCTGGAGCGCTGTTGATACTTCACAGAGACGGGATCATGAGGATGTGGCCCAATACTAGTCTGGAAATCCTTTATGACTCCACTCTTACAGGGTAAGATTCTATGTGGTTTTTTCAGTGAGTAGACACTCTGTGAGTACGGGTTCTGTACATAAATCTCAAACCAGAAGAAAATAGGCGAGTTTCCCACTGCTATAAAATTTTCCTAATACCCATTAACTTCTCTGATTCCTCATATCCTATTCGTCAATTTGGTTCAGGTGTGAGTTCTAGGGACGACCCCAATGGAACTACAGGCATAATTCAACCTGGTCTTGAGTAAAGGCCATGGCCAATCGGCTTCAATCATTGTAGCGTTGATGACCAATTTATCCATAACACAGGGCCAACAAATGTTTATTACCTCACTTGTCAATGGAACCGAAGTACATGAGAGCACTGCTAGTATATCAGGACACCGATCTATTCCATAGTGTATCAATTCCTGTCATTAAATTGTACAACCAGCAAAATTTTGAAATGCAGTGATAATGATACCTATAAGTGTTGTTTGGTGACCTGGTGAAGTTTCAATGCCTACAGAACAAGCGTTCTCAAATGAGCCTGTTTTAGTAACCACTGTTCACCAGGCAATATGAAACACTCGAGAGCCACCTCCATATTATGACGTAAGGAGTCCTCCTTGCTCTACAGTGACCAATCAGAACAAAGCAAAACAAGGTACTCAACGCTGACCCGTAATCCAGATTTTTGGGATCCGCTGTTGAAATAGCACCCAATGGGGAAAGATGCTAGTAAACTTTGACCTGCACTTTCATGTCTAGTGGACTCCATGCTTGATAAGTATTTTTAGGTTTGCTATACTATTGGGTTGGTTGACAGTGGATGCATCAGCACACATGCTCTACCGGCTAGTAGTAATCATACGGAGTCTACTACCCTACTGTCTCTGAGTCAAGCTGGTCTCCCTCTGATGCCTGGCTACATTCACCAGCTGAGGATTGGCTATCCTATGGCAAAAGCCTTTCCTCCATGGAAATAGATAGCTTAGCTTTCTACCTTCACCACCAGCTTTTTTTAGAGAAGGTCACTGGAATACAGAATAGGAAAGGCCTTCAGCTTCCCTGTCATAGGGCAATCATATTTTGAAGGAGAGAGTTTAAATAGAGATGACCTATCATCTATAAACTGTATTGAGTCATATTGGCTCATACAAGTCTTAAGCTTAAGGTAGCAGGTTTGATCGACCACTTAATGCCATTTTACATGTAACACATCTGGCAACAGCGAGCATAACGACAGGAGAATCACGGAAGCCAACGTTTCTTTTTTCTACCATTTCATCTTCGGAGGGTATTCTTCTGCTGACTCTGTGCGATGGAGCGTTTTTGCCATAAGTAACGTTGAGGGACAAGAAACATAGGTCTGCTTATATTCATTTGATATCGATAGCGCGATAAGAGCCATAAACATGATTCAGATACCGCCAATACCGGAATCGGCAGTCACAAATCCCGGGTTGAGTGAGTACATGTAAACCAAACTCATTCCAATTCCAGCACACTGATTCAAAGAGAAAGTTACTACTCCCACGATATGAAAGATAGAGCGCTACATGCGTAGCTTGATATAGAGATGATATATCCATGATATATCCATGATAGAATGTTATACAACTTAGTTCAGAGTGGCTGTGATCCAGTTCAGAGTGGCTGTGATCCAGTTCAGAGTGGCTGTGACAGCTCTAATCACATGATGGCTTATGGAGCAAGATCAGTTATTCTGTCTGATGAGCTGGTCTCCAGAGTTACTAACTGTGACGATGTCATATCGGTTTCGATGAAAAATCACCAGATATTATCTTCCTTTACTCGGAGAGAGAGAGAGAGAGAGAGAGAGAGAGAGAGAGCTACCTGAACTTCAGCAGAATTGAATGCGGTAGAGTTTGTCTTATTTTTAACCACTGTTGATTACGACCACCTGACACCTGCCACAGTGGTTACGACTTCGGTAGTAAACGAACAGCTCTGAAAGGCTCTATGAAATGACTGCGTCAGTAGATGAAGACCAGTTTAATTTATATCCTCTCCCAACAGCCAGATAGTTTCAACTCTAAAGAAATAGACCAACTAGTCCGACCTAGACTCCCTGAGATAAAAAATCACAGGCTTAATTGTGGCCTTGACAGCTTTTATCACGGTGACATCCTCCTGCACTATGGTGAAACAGCACCGAAGTGGAAATACTGCTGACCGCGGCGTACATGACAAGTCTCTCGCGTACATGACAAGTCTGCCGTATTTACTGGGAGCCGTCCGTATTTTTGCAGTCCAAATTTCGAACTGAAATTGCTATTATCGGTCCCCTAGTGTTTTCCTGTGGCTTATTGGTTAGATCTTGCTGAGCTAAGCTCAAATATGGCGATATCTTAGCTGTACAGAGTAGGGATACTGAGCTACAGCTTCTCAAAGTTAAGAAAGTTCAGAATGCTCAATCTCCAGTTTTTCCTGTCCTACAATTTGTCATGTATGCTGAGCACTAGATACAGTGGTGTCAAATCCTTACCAAAAGGACCTCAAATTTCCAATAGTTGGCTAAGCCCCTTGGCTCAAACAGCCATTTATTTGTCATGATAACAAAGACAAATCTACCTGTGATCGGCTTCATTTGAATGCAATACAAGAGACCTGCTGACTCGCCTGTAAGCCAGTCCAAGCAATATGTAGAGTGGGACATTCATCTAGTTTTACTCATTACCAGGGCAAGTGAATTTTCAACGTGTGATTCCCACTCTTATTAAAGCTTTTGGCAGTTGTATCCGCATCGTCTTGGTTAACTATTCTATAAGCATATAAGCATATAAGCATATCATTATCTCCCTTATTGTCAGATGTTGGCACTTTCATGTGGTACGCTCAGCTCTCGATGACTGACCACAGGCAGTAGTAGAGTTTCTCTCTCGAATGTCATGAAACCATGAGAAGACAACTCAAACATGTTAGGAAAGAAAATGGTTTAGCCTTGATTCAGAGTAAATCTGATTGTACGCATGAAGTTTAAGTGTACGATTTACCTTAGAGATCTGCTGTTATTGACTATCGTCTGGCTCTTGTATTTAAGACATGGTGAAAGCTCCACCTGCTCGTGGTGAATCAGCAAGGCACTTCTCAACCCTAGAATTTCCCATCAGCTGGGCACTGACCAATCTGATGCTGCTCTTGTAATAATTAACCAGTTATTATGGACTGGCTCACCAGCTATTCCTGGTGTTAAAAATAAAGCGCTCAATAGATCTCACAATTGATTACTTTAGCTGGCTGTGGATATAGCTTCATCACCCGATAGAGTTGCATAAACTATGGGCCAGCTCATATCAGTTGGTAGTCATTGAGGAAGCGTGAATCCTGAGTTTCAGGCTATATAGCCTGTAATCTGAGGAATTGTAGATTTTAAGGAATATACCCGCTGCTACTCAATTTACTCAGAGGCAGCTGTGGCGGAAAGGTTAGCACCGTGGGCGCCTGCGTGATATGTTCTGGAAGTATTGTCTATTCGAAGAGAGGAAACCTGTTGGTAATGTGTAGGAGGTTAGAGTTATAGACCTGGCCGGTTTCCTAGGCGGCTGTGACTTTGATACCATCAAGACAGTATATGAGAGACATGAAAACCAGATGTCTTAGACTCGTCACAACTGGCAAAACAAACCCTGTGTTTGTATTTGATCAACTATTATCTGGCCGGTATCAATCTGCAAATGCGAGAGTACACATCTGATCTGACTGTTTTCGACCTCAATGTGTGCGTACACTGAATAGCCGACTTTTTATCCAATGGTAATAATTGGTTGTAAAGATCAACTTGGCGCTCTAGGCAGCAGATGCTGACCTTAGTAACTCAACTTCCTACGACACGAGTTCAGATGGACTGATTTGTCTCACTGCAGGTTGCACACGCCCGGCACACAAATAGAAAGACACGGTACTTACACTGTGGCTGGGTATCTCGGTATATTGATGTTACAGTATTAATGTGAGTGTTGGGTGTTCACAATAAAAAGGGAGATGAGAAGTAGAAGAGCTGAGCAGCGTGCGACTTGACCGCTCGAGGCTCTGTCCAAGACTCCCCTGCTTGAAGGTTTATTGTTGGCTCCAACCTTTGTCTTGGCTTCGCTTCCAGTTGACTCATTGTTCAGTGCTAATGTAGTACTATGGAAGTTGGGAGTTGTCCTTCCTTGTTGAGGTGTCCCATTCATTTATCAAATGGTTTTATAATTTTTCTTTTTCCTTCCTATTTTCCGTTAGTGCTCGGCAAACAAAATATTACTTAGTGATGAGTCGGTAATAATGAACAATGAAATAATGAAAACAATGAAACTCTGAACAAGGAAAGCAAATGTTCAGGGCAATATGACCTTGCAAACAGAGAGACTGCAGCAGACCAATCAGACTCTGTGCCTGACATCACATTACAGAGCGGGAGAGAAAGCTTCAAACAGGGAGGCAACTTCCAGTTACTGTCTACATGCGGTGACGACACTAGCCATTCAGAAAGCAGTGAATGCTTTGGCAGCTCCGACTAGTCCTTCGACTGACTAAAGGCTGGGTCTCACCTGATAAATTTCTTCCAACAAGAACAATAGTGTTCAGACTATAAAGCTAGATTCACACTACGCGGATAGCTACCAGCTGATGAAAAGCCGCTATCGTCGAGGAATTCATCGTCAAGCGCGCTACATTCACATTAAGGCGATGCTATCGGCGGTAGAATTATGAATTGAGAGTTGTCTACTCTTCACCATAACAGCGACCTCAGTAGATCGGTTTGCAAGCAACTTCCTGTTTAGCTCGCTGGCGAGAAAAATATTGAATATATGAAGCTATCTTTTTCTGATCTTCATCCACTGATTTGACACGTCTAGCGCTTTTTGCAGGCATACTAGTAGCTTTTCTCTGACTTCTTCCAACAAGTATAGAATACAAATACGAATACCAACGATCGCCTTCGCTAGTACAGGAAGGGAGCGCTAGTTCCACAGCAAATTGGGAAACGGCTCTCATTGGTCAATGCCCAGCCGATGAAAAATTTTATCGCTTGAAAAGCGTTCTCGCTGATGCATCGGCTGAAGCCATATCACAGCCTGGATAGTCCTCTGACAAGCAGCAGTAGTCTGATGTAAGCTCTGGCAATAAGCCGCAGTCACCTGAGGTGGGGCCTGGAAACATAGTTCCACCTCTTCAGCCATTTCAGCCAAATCTAACTATCAATGTTAGTTTTATTCTAACTGCATTTTTCACACTTTCTATACACCCGCCAGCCTATACACAGGTATTTCCCAAACACACCCATGGCGGTTGCGTTTTGCCGACGAAGCGCTACCGATGCTGCTCTGGTAAGGTTTTCATAACACAACCATAACAGTTGCCCCTCTCTAGGTAAAAGAAGCAACCAATAGGGAGACAGCAAGCTTACTACCAAGTGGCCTAATCACACTGTGGTGACATAATGTCTTTGTGCAAGCAGCTTGACCTTTGAGTGCTTGACCTCCACCTTCATTCAGTATACTCACTAGTCCTGGCCAGCTTGCTAGGCTCTACTCTACCAGTTGTGAAACTAGAAGGGAAATGTAAGATACAGGCCCATCAGCCATGGCTTGTCAATCAAACATTGGTACCCAGATTATCTAGAGCCGTTACCAGCGCATGAGACCACACTTTGCTATGAGGTACCAGAATGTCTGATGTCAAAGCACCATTCCTTTGCCTTATTATCCTGGGATGGACACCATAGCAGTCAATTCCCTGATATGGAAATGTGGGAGACTCAGTTCCCATGAACTGGCCCGTGTAAATGGTGATACGGTATCAGCTCTTTTCCTGTCAGTTAGTTTTTATCTTCAACTTCAACTCCTACTAGTAGATGCGGATAGGATGTGAATGTTGTCCTTGTGGAGAGGTTGTCATATCAGGATGTTAAGCATGATGTAACTAGCGCTTAGAAATGACAACATACACTAATCTAACTCTTTTTCTGTCAATACCTACCATGCAGCCCGTGATAACTGTCCTCGATTCCTGACTTTATCAGTGCAAGTCTGAAATTATGGCGTAATGCACCCTATAGTACTGCCAGGTCTTTGAGGTAATACTGGTGGAGGTTCTGATGCTGTAGAAAGCCATTAAGTCTCCATCATAGCAGCTTCTTGCTTGACTGGCGCACTAGCATCATTGCTAGCGCAGTTAGAGTGCAGCTTTAGGAAACAGCTTTTCAAGGGTATCTACAGCAAAGCTTAGCCGTGTCTCTGCGTTTCCATGGTCAGGAATAGCCATGATACCACAGCTGCATAGTATGTTCAGTTGAAGCACTTGTAACTACTTTGTTGCAATACAGCACTAGAGTTGGAACGGGTCAGGTGTCCCAAACCGTACCTCTGTGTCTGACGGGAAACACCAAACCGGCTACACGAGTAAATGTTTGGTACATACGCATGTGTTTTAGGAGGGAGTCGTCCTATGAATAACGTCGGAATCCCCATATTGATGATGAATATGCGCTGGTACAGCACATATTCATCATCAATCATCATCATCATCCGTCACAGTTTGTCCCGGTATGCTGCTATTTCCTGTGACTATAGTCTGAGAATATCAGGGTACAGACAATAGTTGATTTTCCCGCCTATCTTTGAAATAGTATTACATGTATTGGTCGTATGAAATCTGCAACTCACATGCCCTATAGCGGTCATACTTGCAAGACATAAGTATAACAATCCAATGCCGTACTAAGTTAAATGTAAAGCTATGAGCATAGCGCATCATAGATTAGTGACCCATTATTCCACTTGCCTACCATGTACCCTGCTATACCATTCTTTCCTCCGTTCACTATGACTTTTAACTTAGCTTTTGTTGCTTTTCGTCCTACCTTACACTAACATCGCCTCTCATTTCATCTTCGCCTCTCCATTCGTGGCTGCACCTATATGCTCGCCTGCCTCTCCATGCACTTTATCACCTCCATTGCGACTTTCCCTCTGCATTCAACTCTTACCCATGAAGCACTTTGCATCCTGTGCTTTCTATCTATGTCACAGGTTAAGCTGACCTCATTATCCCGGTGCCCATCTAATTACCAGAGCAGCACTCATCAGTATATCGCAGTTCGTCCTTGCCATTGCCCATCCTGTTTCTATTTCCATTGGGGTTGCGTAGGCATGTTTGCCCGCCACCAATTAACCAATTAGGGAAAAAATGCAAATTGCGGTCAAAGCTCAGCGTGTTCTGCGAGTAATGATGACCTAATGTAACTGATATCAGAGAAATTGGCATGGGTCCAAGATGTCATTACAAACTATTTCGCTGAAATAAGCTATAGTTTAGCCGGCCCTTTCATGTCTGGGACAGTGAGAACAAGTATTGACACGCTGTGCTTAATTCGGTCGATTCAAGCCCAGCTTCGGGTAAGGATGGTCACACTTTTCATCCACGGGATGACATCGTTTACTCACTCCTGAGGCATTGATACAAACGTCATCGATGTTGTATTCTTTGCTGAAGTTTTGCCAAACCATCTGCGGCCTCTCGTGTGCGAGCTTACACAAATAGCACCACCTCCTCAAATCTGTAACATACCCAGAAATAGTATCTCGCCATTGCAAATTGGAACAGCTAAGACATCCAACAATTATCTCAAAAAATGGACTGTCTAATTACCTATTGGTTGATCATATTTTGGGATCAGGTACTCGTTTCTCCACTGCTGGTAGTAGTTGAAGGCATGTTCATTCTCAGTCACATACTTGAGATGTTCCGCCAGATGCTTAGCGGATGTAAAGTTTCTGACGTCGATGTAGCTTTTAGGAGGAGCGACTATCTCATAGTCCTCCATGCTGTAACCTCCCAGTACTACCGGGATTGTCAGGCTATCACTAGTGATTATCTTCCAGAACTTTTCCGTTATGTAGTCTCTGCACAGGCTGTTCTCAAACGCTAAGTAGAACCAGTATCCATTGTAGGAAGCTTTCGTACCGCCATTTGACCCTAAAATAGGTTTCAATTGAGTTTTGCACCTCCCAGCACGAGTGTAAACCTGTACATTAACGTATCGTGACAGGCTCAAAGCGTGTTCATTTCTCTGACTCTGAACCGACAGCCGGCAGTTGGAGACAGACCACAATGCGTTGGCCTCACTCCCGTTTGTCATACTAAGTTTTGTCTTGTAGTGGTTTTCTTTCAGCAGATGGTCTCGCCTAACCGGTCGGGTGCTCATGCAGACGTCGTGTTGATTGGAGACGGACGACCTGATGGGAGAAATACTGTAGTTAAAGAGTCCTTCCCATGCCTTTGTGTCGCAGTACCTTGTAGATGTCTGGGATTCAACAGTCTGAAAGGTCCACAGCTGATTTTTTTGCTTCTTTGGAGGCGTTCGTTCCAACATATGTTTGAAGACGACCATATCAGCATTTTCAGTGAGAGTCTCATTGTATACATACTCTACAGTGCATTTATAGCCTCCACACAGAGAACGAGAGTTAAAATTGAAGTAGTGCAATATAGGACCAGTCGGCAAGTGCTTTCCTTTGTAGTAGACTATCTTCTTAGCTACTGCTTTATCTGCGTGAGAACTTGACCCTCCGGAGACGTTGAATGATGACTTGTGAAGAATCGCAATTTCCTGGGCTGCAAGCTGAGCCACTGGCACCATTCTAGGTGGTGACAGTGCACTCAAGTTTACGCTGGTTTCCTGGCCTGCCTTTGATGTTGCAGGGGATCCCCTGAAAACCTGAGCAGAAGCAATACGCTGTATTAGATGGTTAGAGGTTATCGGACTACAGACCACTAGGTACAACACTTCATACAGCAGCTTATATTATATTAGTCCACATACATCAGAAAAATGTAGTTGTCCCACAAGCTGGATAGCGAGTAGGCATCCGATCACTGTTAGAGGCAACCAGCAGTTCTTCAGCCGTCTTGAGGCATCAGTCATCTACAATTCATCCTGACATCATTGATACGAGGTAACATTCCGCAGGTTAGATTGCCGGTGTATTAGACAGATTATTTCAAACACTCATAGTGTACCTTATTTCAAACGGCTCGTGAACCTATGTAAATAATGGAACATCCCAACTTGTCATTGAAAGCATTCTGTTCATACCTTCACTGTCCTAGAATGCAAGTGTGTATTTCGTTTCCTCCCTAGCAACTGCACAACGAGCAAATAAAAGTAGTGTAGTCGAAATTTGCTAACAGTGGCCTTATACACTGTAGAGATATGTAGTGAGTTATGGAGCATATTTCATTCAATCCTGTGCTTTGAGGGCAGAAGGCATTGCAATGATTGATCGTCAAAATTTTCTCAAAACTGATGACAAATGCAACAGTGCTTTAATAATTACATGAAATAGATGAGAAGAAAATATAATTTCTCCCCTTTTTGCTGTGTTTTACCGCGCATTCGTAGATAAATTCGCAAATAAATTCGCGATTTCAAAAATCGATGTCATGGCACTTGACCGTGATCAGATGATCATTAGTCACATACATCAAATAGCGTTAAATCTTGTCAGAATGTGGCCCAATAGAGGAATAGGCTTCTATGAATCTCCTGTCGTTGCGTTCCCTCTTTCTTGGCGCTCCTAGGCTTTTTAGCAATTGGTAACAAACTCGCCCAGGCGTTCCTAGGCAGGCAGCAGTTCGCAGGCAGCAGCTTGTAGACAGCAGCTTGTCGCCCGAAGGAAGATAAAGTCTATAGATGAATGTCAGCTGACACTGTATGCAACCAGTGTGCTATATAGGGGCACTGCTGTGCCAGCCTGCTGGACTCTAGATGGCTAGTGGGGTGTTGGACACAATGCTTTCTGGCTGCGTGGGTTGGAGGGCTGGTCAGGTTGGTCTTGGAGGCAGAGTACATACTAAGCTTGACGCAGTTGGCTTTGGTGGCGCTCTAGGAAACCGGTAGAGTTGTGTCTTCTCTCTGCACTAGAAATTTGACACTTTTCTATTTTA
>ERZ1740065.2643-NODE-2643-length-11162-cov-11.095165_pt1 | contig 11162 bp, 7 predicted proteins | sample MGYA00581738_ERZ1740065 | MGnify/ENA primary metagenome ERZ1740065 (study PRJEB43018, sample SAMN04849749) | marine metagenome | isolation source: floating plastic debris | place: Pacific Ocean | collected 2008-09-01 | study: EMG produced TPA metagenomics...
GTAACTAGTAAAGCTGGAGTTGAACTTGAAAGCATCAGGGAGCACAGAAGCTTTTTCTCATTATTTTCTACTCTGGATTTCCAATCATCCGAACATGGAAGGAAAAATCTGAACACATCTAGGAAAATCCGAACACAAGAGAAATCCCGGCTGATTATCCGAGCAGGTGCGAAAATCCGAACGGTTATGCTAAAATCCTAACAGTTGAGACCTCTGACATATGAAGGCCTGAGGGCTATGAAAGTGCGAAAGAAACTAAACTATCTTCAGTGCTGTGAGTCACATTCACATAAGTGGGTACTGACTCACTAGTGCTCCCATCATACCTGCCAATTGTGTCAGGGTTAAAATATTGAAGATCCAGTTTTTATGAACTTTGAGAAGTCATAGCTCTAAATTTCTACCCCATTAGAGCGCTATATTTCAGCCAGGGCTGAGCTCTAAGCTTACAGAGTGGCACCGCCAAATGATGCTGCTGGTAGGGCAGTTTGCAGAGCACCTGAGCGTAGCGTGGTGCAGAGGCAGTGAGGTGGAGAGGGAGTGAGGTGGAGAGGCAGCGAGGTGGAGATGAATCTATTAATGTACGACAGTCAGCTAATATCACTGATGATTCAATCATTGAGCACTGCACCGCACGCTGATACCTCCTGCTGTAGAATTGCTTGTTTGAGCAGGTGGAACAGGTTTCTTCAGAATACGGGCAATTTGAGCAGACTATTTTGCTTGTACGTGGAAGAGTTCCAATAGACCACCAAAGAAAAACAACGCAGATAAGCTAGCACCCAAGCAGAGGCCTAAAAATCAAGCCTTTTAGAGCTCTGAACCCTAATGTTTATAGGAAATAGATGAGAAACAAAAATTCTGTACAAGATCATTGGTGGCAAAAGTTTCACTTATCCTATCCTGTATTGCCCTTATTGTTGTTTATCAGAATATCTAGCAATAGCTGATATATTCTCAGTTTTGCTGCTATTCTACAATCATTCAGGGACCACATTAGAATATTAAATTATCAAACCTACTTTTTGGCCGATTCTGGCACCCACAGGTCTGTCATTCTTCTTTTTGCCATGTTTAACTGCCCATTTCTAGTGAAATTCGCAGTGTCAGAGTAGATTTCATTCTACTTGACTGTGATTGGATGATCAACTGTCACATACGCTTACTAGAGTCACAAAATAGTGCAGAGTTTTCCCAAGAGGAGAAAACTCCTACTTTTTTAAAAAATTCTGCTATGACCATTGGCACTGCCGTGATTTGAGCCAAGCTCAACAGGTCCTGCCTAATGATTCAATAGCTAGCTTGAACTCAAATATTGCCGTCTAAGGTACATGATGGCTTCGAGAAATACAGGAGAGTTGACAGGTATGTGCGGGCTAACGATTAGTGGACAGCTATCTAGGCGGTAAGAAAATGAAGGTCCACTTCAATATATTGATAGTCACAACTTTCATAGGCAGACTATTATCTGGTGTTCCTTTCTGTAGAGAGGAATCGGTTAATAGGTTATCAAACTTTTGTTAGCCATCAGGTCTCCAAATAAATATTGATCTAATTTATACAAACGCACAGAGCTCTTTTATCCCTGCTTGCGTTATTGGACACTGTCTGGTCGCTGATCTGTAAGTAATTTGAGATCAGATAACGCTACTCATTTCATGATCATTGATCCGAGCTGAAACTAGTTTACTTGGTGGCAGCAAGTTGATGGAGGAAAGGATGAAGTCTATATTGGCTACTGTAGCTTTGATGCTGACGTTAGAATCTGTGTCCGTCACTAGCGTTGACTGGTAAGGAAATAAATCTGTGCAAGCAATGTACTTTACCGTATTTACCACATACCACTAATGCTATCGTGACACTCAAGTAATGTTCTCAGGCTCAGCTCCTTCGGACACGTGCATCTGGTGGCGGACAGGCTCAGTAATAAAGTCTGTGATATAGTCAGCGATAAGACAGTGCCAGGCTCAATTCTTGTGTTGGAGAAGAAATCAATGTCTCGAGTCTACAATAATGGAACTGTAACTTCATTACAGCCCTCGATAACCTTTGACTGGCGAGTAGAACTTTAAATTCTCTCAACGCTAAATTTACTTCTAACCTATATTATTTTACAGACAAGAACTGGACTATAAGCGATAACAGCAGATCGCAATAGTAAATTATATATGCAGATTGCATACATGCACTCAGAGTTACTCTACACTCAGGCTAAACTTCCTCTTTCGTAACAATGTTTTTCGAAAGAACATCTTTTGCTTTTCATAATGGCCTTCAAATCGCTACAAACGCCTCTAAGGTCTCATTTTTCAAATGAAATGCAGAGATAAGTAAGTATCGGTATCGATGTGAGATTTATTACAGCGATTTATAGGAACGCAGTGAATGTTTGTAACGCAGTGGAGAAATGCTATCAATCTGAAACAAAAGTGTAAGAGAGTTTGCAAGGCACTGAGAAGTAAATCCATTTATTTCTACAGCACTACTACCAGCACTTCCGAAAGCCGGTAATGTTCCCAGGAGATATCTCGGGGTAGAGACCTTAAAAAATGCCTAGAGATTTACTCGGTACTACCAGCATGTTATGAGGGCTTTAATAGGAGTTCCTAGGAATTATATAGGAACTTAATAGGGACTTCATAGGAACTTAATAGGGACTTCATAGGCAATATAACAGTACTTAACCAGAATGCCTTACCAATCCTAAAACCACATCTACGGACTTTTTATAGCGTTGCTTAGCAATTTGTTATAAACGTTATGAGTAGAAGCTATTTACTGACGGCTGCGGTAGACTAGTGTTATGTGTCATTTTCAGATGCTGGTCATGTTTCGTCGACTAGGATCGTATTTATACTGCTGCTTCTGCTACCTTTATACCAGTCGCAAAACTTAAGGCCAGCCCACACCGGAGACAAAATGGGAGGCATGGCACAGCAAATTTTGCCGCTTGCGGTAGTTGCCACGCAGCAAACAAAGCACACTGGAGGCGGCAAAATAATCGGAGTAGTGAAGTTATATAGCCGAGGCTTTCAACTGCTGTGTTGATTGCTGTAAAAGGTACTCTTTCATAAGCTGAATACCATACAAGCATAGGATCTCCATAGAAGAAAATAAATAGCCTCTCTGACCATATAAATTACAATGATACAAGACGATGCTGGCAGAAATCGTTTTCCCGAGTAAATCTAGATTGCAACAACATACCCAACTAAACTGCTGAAAAAATCATGCTTTCCATAGGTTTACTATGCTTTCTGGTCAGAGATAATGCACTATCACAAGCGTGATCCTATGGGAATCGAATTTTCGACCAATAATAGGTAGGCAAGTTGAATGATTGACCAATCATAGGTAGGCGGCACGCGGCAACGTTTAAGAATGCCTAAACTGCGCGGATCCGCTTGGCGGTAGCCGCCCAAGCTACCACTGCGGCAGATTTTGCCGTGCCGCTACGCAGATCCGAGTGCTTTGTCTCCAGTGTGGGCCAGCCTTTACCTCAAGTATTTCCTTCTCTGCCAGTATATAGATGAAGAAATCGTGGCTGGGCTCATTCCCACAACCTTGTATTCTGTTCTTATACTAGCAATGACAGTTTTCATCAGCGCCATAGACGTACCGATCATTTTACGTTTAGTTGTGCCTCCTAAGCGTTCACTGAACTTTAACTCTCTCTACTCATAAGGCCACTGGTAATCATGAATAATTCAGCATCTTTACTCACATGTCAGCATGTCAGCCAGTGTGTGCGCGCCTGTACTGATTGTGGGCTAAATGTGGCGTAACACAGGCGCGCATGACAACAGCGTGCATGACACCAGCGTGGATGCTGACATACGCGTAAGAAATGCCAGTACTTCCATTTCCTGAAATAATAATGAAAAGTATTACTATTTTCAGCCGGAGTCAAATGGCCTTTATCAACGAGACTCATCTACTAGCAAATGCATACTTTGACGACTGTACTTATTCAATTGAGGTGTCATCAATGGCGGTTGCTGAGTATTCTGGGAAGTGTAAAGCCAGCGGTTCTGTACACGAAGGTTTAAGAGCTGATTTACAATACAACAGACCTGTTGGACTTGCTATTTCTTCGGCAGCCGTCTTAATCTCGCTAGGAGATGATTTGACAATAATCAGCATTGGCAGGCAATCAGGATATGGTTCATTGTTAGTTGAAACACCTGAAAGTGTTCATTTTCTGCACCTAAGTGATGTCAACAACCTGCTGTACATGTCACTGGAACATAGTATCGCTGTGTTCCCATTGGATCAGACCTCCGCAAATCTCACAGTTATAGCCCGATCCCAAAGCCCTGTGGTGGATGTTAACATTGACTTCGCGATGGACTTCATCCTGCTTGATGAAAACACGCTTCTTGTGACGGAAATGCAAAAAGACGAGTTCGGTTGTCTCACTTGTTTATCATTCGCAAGAAGTTCTCACAAACTTACTTCCAGCATTTGAGATATAATTTTCAGATTGCTACTTATCGACATGGAAACTAAGGTTGCGATGTCGATATGTGGAGGATCTGTGCCAGAGCTGGGCAACTTGAATGATTGCCAGCTGAAGGAACCAGTTGGGTTGGAGTTCGACGGACACTCGATATTCGTCACCAGCAAATTTAAGGTCATGAAGATTGAAGGTGATTCATTTCTCCCTTTACTAGCTCGTCCTAACATATATGTAGTGATTAGCTTATGAAAGAGGTGTAAGGCTTTGCTTCATTTCTGTAACCATGGCGATAAGTAATTTATAACCACGAAAAATGAGTGAGTTCCAGAACTTTTGCTCGTGCATATTGCTGATAATTTCTACTTCATCCAGTTTGAACTAATTTACCGCTCAAATCATGACTGCTGCAACTTCAAGCTCTTTGCCAAATCTTTCGATCTATAACTTTATCACCCAAACACGCGAACGAAACTATTAACACAGGGTCTTACGAAGGGCTGATTCTGACTGCTGCTGATCTGTGCCAAGATTCGTTGACGCACTTCATACGCCACAAACTCATAGGACACCAGCCTCTGATTGGTCAGAAACAATAGTCATAATGACCCATTGGCTGATTTGTGACCTTGATTTGAGAGAAGAATACAAGATTTCCTTGAGAGTAAGACCCGCGTTCAATGTTTTAGTGACCTATTGTTACCATAGTAACAAAAGGGGCTTTTGTCATTATCCCGTACATATTCGTGCATTAGCACGTTCAGGAGTGAGCGAAAGTGAGCACGGATAGGCGTGGAGTGAGCACAAAAATCGACAGGATAATGACAAACATCCCAGAAGGTCACTAAAACATTGTGTTGTAGAGAAGACAACTAATGCACGAAGTTAGTTTGCCTTGGTTCAAAGTGAGTGGTACTCTAGCATTTGTACTGATCACACACTGACTGAAAAAGCAATGGTTGTCCTCTCCTGCTTTGTGGTACCTTTATGTACCTTTTATTTTAGCATATTCAAGCTATGAAGTTAAGCCGTTATACTGCTAATGATTGCATTTTAAACTCTGAAAGACTGAGTCAATTCATAAAGATAGAACGATGAAGTGCTCAATATTTCCTAGATAGCTGCTGACGTTGCATAATTTTAACTACTAATAGTTTTAGGATACCAAGAAGAAGACCAGTATGGGACTACCATCAACTCATATCAGACACGAACATCTGACTCTTGCAGCTATCTCTGCGCCAAGACACCCGGATGTAGGAATGTTCATTATTCGAAGTCTTTCAGTAGCTGTCTGCTCTTACCATCAACTACAGACTCAGCTCTCCCAATGGAGTCCAATCCTGCAGTCGAGAAATGGAGAGTGAAGCTACTTTAATGCGGACTCCTAAGCATTGGTCGGATCTCCGCCTTGATTCCCTTGAATTGTGGAGACAACTTCGTCTCTACCCTGTGGTTTAGTTGACGTTGAGCTCTATAGATGTCATGAGTAGAGTTATTGGTTATACAAAGCTGTATTACCGTCGATTAGTTTTACCTTGCTATGTCACTATGTATGTCAGTCACACAGCTGAAGTCCATGGATCAATAATAATATATTTCGTTGCTGATTATGACAATAGCTACAAATTTTGTTACAGTGCTTGTCTCACTAGGCAAAGATCCATCTACTGTCCAAGTTGAAAAATTAGTGTGGAAAAATATTCAGCGAATATATTGAGTTGCAAAAAATTGCTAATGCTATCAGAACTGTCACATCATGATAGCTCGTTGGAGTTGTCACATCATGACAACTCGTTGGAGTTGTCACGTCATTATCAATATGCAACTCTCCGATGATTTTAGGCATGTTTATGACTTTTTTTATGCTGATTTGTCTCTGTGGGGAGGTACTTCTATTCTATTTTTGCAATAGACTCCATCCACAAACACTAACAGTGTTTCTCGCTATTACGCTCATTTTTGGAAAACGTTTAATATTTCTACCGCTAGTGATTCTGCTTTGATAGTATCAACCCTCTGCTCAGAAGTTGCAGTCATCGCCTGAGACTGGCTATAGCCTGCGTGTAATTTAGCGTGCCAAAGGGAAGCTCTCACTACTAGTGTCTCGCTTTTTTAGTAGTAAGAAAAACTTCTTTGGAGTTCATGACAATATTAGATTTACGCACCGGTATCCATTTCATGGAAAAAATTTGGATAGCTCAGTGACATAGGAAGTGAATGGATGACTAGTTGGTAATTATTCTTTTATGAATCTCTTGCTGTTATACTTATGGTACGGTCAGATTTGCGGTCGTTCTGTTGGTCCGTTGCCAACAGATAGAAAGCCCAACGCCAGGCACATGGTTACATTATCCGTTAGTGCTTTCCGACAGGAATAGCTGATCGTGATCTGATCAGTCCATGAAATCTCAGGAATCAGTTGATGTGGGTTGAAATTTCACTCAGTCATATACACATGGAGTTGCTCCTTTCTACAGCTGTTTTTCTTCAGCAATCATGTCACATGCTAACATCGATAATGGAATAGGCATCTTGCTCCAAACCTCTATCCTGTTGACAGCTTGGATAGTAATAGGAGAGGGGCAGCAGAGAGGACTGTGGTAAACCCCAGATGAATAAAAACTTAATGAAATGAATGAATAAAAAGATAGATGCATTTCACGCACTATATTTCCTATTCCAAATTGATCGTGTTTGATATTTATTGAGCCTCTCATATCCACAGAGAGACTTTTAATACACGCATTTGTAAGATCTAACCAACTCAATAATCTTGCCTTTTGATTCAGTCTGCAAAGTATCATTCACTGACCATGATTATGAAATAGGAAGGCTGGTATGCTAGTACACTTGACTGCTTGACTCCTGATGAGAGCGCCATGCTTTACAGCTCGTTTTGATTGAAACTACTAGTAAGCGCCAGTTAAATTAACCAATCACAGTGCATCAGTAGGCGACGCAACGGAAAGCATTTCAGGCATGCTCAAAGTGCAATGAAGACGCCAATCCTATATGTTGGTTGTCAACAGATGAGTCATCCTACAACGGAACTTTGGAACACTTTGGAACATCTGACTGCACCATAACACTTGTCCACATGATCCCACTTATTTTGTACGACTAGACTCAATAGCAATTGCTAGCAAATTCCTGATAAACCTCCCGCATGCGTTTCTAGGCAGGGGTCAGTAGGCGGCAGGTAGTGGCTAGTGGGAAGGTCATGTCTATAGGTGAATTACAGATGGCAGCGCGTACAAGCCACTGAAGCTTGCCCAACCCCACCAGCTCACCAAGCCCAACCCCACCAGCCCACCAAGGCACGCAGCCAGCCCACCAAGGCACGCAGCCAGCCCACCAAGGCATGCAGCCAGCCCACCAAGGCACGCAGCCAGTCCACCAAGGCACGCAGCCAGCCAAAAAGCAATGTGCCAAGCACCCCAATCACCATCCAGAGTCCAGCAGACTGAAACAGCAACACCCTTCTTTACTACACTGGTTTGCATGCACTGCCATCTGTAGTTCACCTATATGTGTGACCTTCCCACTAGCCACTAACTGCCGCCTACTGACACCTGCCTGGGAACACCTGCAAGAGCTTTATCAGGTTTGATAGCTATTGCTATCGAGCCTAGACGCGCAAAATAAGCGCAAGCATGCAGAAAAGTGTGAGCATAACAACAATAGATTCACAAAACCCAAATATTATAAATGCAGCATGAGGAAATTAAGAACCGCTTGAGTATATGGAATTTCACATGTTCTATAAATCTAACAGTTGCTAATAGAAAGGAGTGATTGATGTTATTTTGAAAGAAGGGAACGCGGACTGCCTATCGGATTTTGTCAGTCAATGCTTCTGCAAATACAGACTGATATGATTATAAGCATACAGCTACAGTGGGCCATTTGATATATGATACAACATTGGACTCCGCCTTGTCAATGAAACGGAAATGATAAGAGGACTGATACCCATATGGTTGCCACAATTATTGATTGATGCTAACCAGAGCCCCAGAGCTCCGTAGAAGAAGCCATGAAGCTCGTAGCTCCAACCGTCACTCTGATCCTGGCATTGGAATATACGTCATTCAGCACCGCTGACTGGTAAGAGAATGAACTGCGGGTGCTTCCATCGTGTTTAACGTGTCAATATGGTCACGCTCATACACCGTTGTCAGGCTCAGTTCCTTGGGAGGCATGGAGTTGGTTACAGACAGACTTGCAAAGAAAGTATGCGATATTGTCAACGATGAAAGTATGCCAGGCTCAAGTCTCGTTTTGGATAGTGACTCCATAACCAGAATCTACCAGAATGGAACTGTTACAACCTTGCAACCCTCTAGATCCTTTGAATGGTAAGTAAAGCATCCCTGAGCTCACTCTCTTAATTATGGTAAAGGGTGGACTTCCTCTTGAATTGATAGGGAACTGAAATCATTGCTAGGAAATATTACTTTCAAAATGGCCTCCGAATTAGGATAAGAACATTTAAGTCAATTTGCTTGTACCACAGGTAGAGAAAACATCTCTAACTTCCTTAAAATTACCAATAAGCCGAAGTGGTAGTTGCATCAAATCGATGGCACAGCTTTAGCCTGGCGATAGAGAACACGACTCTCTTACAGAGGCAGATCTGCCGTTAATTTTAAGGTTGAAACTGCCAAACCAAGCTGCACACAGGGTAACTGGAATAGCACTTGAGCATAGTGAAGGTGTAAAGTGATAGTCCTAGAGGCACTGGTGTAGGTGTTTAATAGTTGTCTCCTCCCTCATGAGGTGGTCGGGGGGCCTCCACCTGGAACATTTTGGCCTTTTGAATGCCAAGAGTGAGTTTCAGCCTATCCAGAATTCATACTTGAGGGAAGACGTTTTGAAGAATTTTTTATAAGTAGAAATAAAAGTGTTTAGTTTTATATTGTCAGTTCAGTTTACTACTCGCATCCTCTTCCTCCAGATATGAACTCCAAATAGCCTGAAACTCACTCTAACTCTCAAAGTCAGATTTCTCCTGGGGACCCTCAGCTGCTAGGGTTGCACCTACCCCAGCACCTCTAAAACACCAGCCTTGCAACTTTGCTGCATTCAGGTACTCTGCAAGCTGCCATGAGGTCAGTGTCTTTCGGCAGCACCGCTCGAAAAATGAAGGACACATCCCTAATTCCTGCAGTCATCAATGACAAATTTGCAACATACTTTAAATTAATCCGAAGCATTCGATCGTACTGAGAACTACACTAATCAAGAATTGGCATCAAATGGAGCTATGTTGAAACTGAATAGCTCTAACACATATGCCCACTCTTAGCTCAGGTCATAACCATAGCATGTACCGATCACTAGTGGACAACTACAAACAGATTTTGTTACTTTCCAGCCGAAATCAAATGGCATTCATCAATAGGACTCATCTACTAGCAAACGCCAACTATGATGGATGTACATACTCACTTGAAATGTCATCCATGGAGGTCATTGAGTACGCTGGGGAATGTGGCTTTGTGGGCTCGGTGTACCAAGGACTACGAACTGATTTGCGTTTCCAATGGCCTGTTGGACCAGCAGTTTCACCAACTGAGGTCTTCATCTCTTTGGGACGTGATAGGAAGGTAATCAGCATTGATCAACAATCAGGATATGCTGCGCCTCTATTTAACACATAAAAAGAAGTTCATTATCTGCATCTGGGTGACAACAACAACCTGCTATGCATGTCACTGGCGGAGAGTATCGCTGTGTTCCCGTTGGGCCAGGCCTCCGCAAGCCTGACAGCTGTAGTTGGATCCAGTAGCTCTCACGTGAATGCTAACATTGATTATGCGATGGACTTCATACTGCTTGATGCGAACACGCTCCTTGTGATCGAACTGAAGAAAGCCATGTGCGGTTTACCTACCTCTTCATATCTATAGCAGATTGTCTTTATTAATATCCTTCTAGCAATTCCAGACTTTATATTCAGATTGCTACTTATTGACCTTGAAACTGAGACTGTGACGTCGCTATGCAGAGGATCAGAAGCTGGAGAGCCAGCTGTCAGTAACTTGAGCGATTGCCAACTGAATCAGCCACGGGGCCTACAGTTTGGTGGAGACTCAATATTCGTGACCAGCCAGTACTCCGTGATGAAGATCGAAGGTCATATTATTGGACTGCCTTGTCTGGTCATTCATCATGTTGTTTACTTGGCTCAGTACTAATTTTAACAAATGACAAATACTTAACTGAATTCGAAAGCAGATTATAAACTAATATGTAGATCTGGAGGTATCTGCATATGAATTCCGTCCTATGAAGACTTACTTCATTCCCTCACATCTCATATCCTAGATCTAGATGTTTGCTTAGCAATATTATTTCACATTCAGATTCAATGAAGTTTTTTTCGCGTATCTGTCAACCCGTCGGGCTGAAAATACTGGAGATTCAGTTTTTCTGAACTTTTTACTTTGAGCTTTGCTTGGATCCTTACTATGTCACTCTGATGTCTATGTACTATCTGCTCAGTGAGTTAGATTATGATGCTGAGCTTTCCTCGTTTGCATATGATCACCAAGCCTTGCAGGTGTTGACCTAATTCACGCCTGTGTTTTTATTGGTCGGTTGCTGTCCAGGGATGGCTGATGAGAGAGTCTTATGTTTTGACCGGCTTGTGAGTGCGTTTGAGTTTACTACTGACCACAGCTATGAAATCAGTAGCCTA
>ERZ1740065.2644-NODE-2644-length-11160-cov-12.955786_pt1 | contig 11160 bp, 9 predicted proteins | sample MGYA00581738_ERZ1740065 | MGnify/ENA primary metagenome ERZ1740065 (study PRJEB43018, sample SAMN04849749) | marine metagenome | isolation source: floating plastic debris | place: Pacific Ocean | collected 2008-09-01 | study: EMG produced TPA metagenomics...
CTCTCCTCCCCTCTCTTTCCCCAATCTCCTCTCCTTCCCCCTCGCTGTCCTGTATCTCTCTTTCTGCCCCCTCTCTCACTCCCTTGCCTCTCCCTGCCTATCCCCCTCTCTCCTGCCCTCTCCCACACACGCGCACTCACCCCCCTAGAAGTTTGTCAACTTGTTTCAATTTTAGACCCAGTTGGATTGTCTGCAAGAAAACCTTTCTTCAAAGGATGATCAAGACCAAGACAGACGTAAGTATATGAAGTCAGTCACTTGCATTGTCTGATGGTTATCATCACATCCTGTGATATGAGGCCCTTTCTATCTATACCAATGCTCCTACGTTACTGTTATGATCGTTATTTGACCCTCATCCGGTCTCTGATTGGCCGGTTAATTAATCACTAAGTATCAACGTTGATATAGTAGAGTTTGCTCACAGGCAGATGGCATTGTGCTTCCTAACTAATCGCTGAACTGTTAGCAAACTCCTAGGTAATGTTGTATCCTTATTTGTGCTTACCATTCATTGCGAATGTATTGCTTCTCTAGCACAGGTTCCAGGAACTGCACTCTCTGCAGTGAGCTGATGTGACCAAAAGGTTTTTAATGTTGTTCTTACATATAATGATTGCGTCAGATTAAGTTAACTCTACAACACTTAAATACTGCTACTAATTCCCTGTTTGCTTCTACCTTGTCTGTATGAGGAAGCAGGGCAGCTGTTGGACCAGGGGCGCTCACGCCCAGGCGATAACCGCGCAGTCGTTAGAGCAGAATTCACTGTCCCCGTCTGTCTTCATCCACCACCGCCTTTAGTTGCTTATGTCGGTCTTTCACTTGCATGCACGTTTTTTTTACTGTTTTCTCTGGATGGTTGCTGCTTGCAGGTTGGCTATCTCTCTATCTCTCCGGCAACGAAAATTAGCGAGTATAACCTCCCCCCTGTGATAATGCACTTACACTGATTCTCTGCTCTGACGGCTGCCGGTTGTCCGTGGCGATAAACTCCAATAAGCAACTTTCATTTTCTAGACGAAATCTGTAATAGCGTGTAAATCACAATGAACTGAACTCGATGACTCATTGGTGTAAGTAAAATCGAGAGCGAATCCGTATGAGCCAACAGCTGCGCTGATGCCTTGCTTGTTTTGCGGTAGTCTGGCTAGTGCTTCTCGAGACAGGGTGTCTAGACTAGTCATCTGTTCCATCACTTGCGCCACCGGCATTCTTGTCCTCTTACGCGCAGCTGTACTGTCAACCATATTAGTTCCTGTGATTGATTTGTTTCCATCAAAACTTTCCCTCCCGAGTAAATTCACACCGCTTTGTCTGTAATGGTGAATGTGCAGAAATCTTGTCAGTGATGGCTGCCTTGTGTCACGCGGTAACTGATCATTAACAGTATTCATCACCCACTATTTCATATGGTTACCATGAGATTAAAGTACACATGTTTCGTTTTGACAGATCGTTGGTGAGTTTGTCACGACAGGTTAATTGCTAGTTGCCCCAGGACTTATTGTTTGCTATAAAATTTAATGTTTCAATGCCTGCTTAACATTCTACTAAACCCGCCGCCCGTCGCTGCTGCGTGTGATTGTACGGTCTCCACCACTGCACCATGCAAGTCAGACTGCTGGCACTCATTGGCCTCTCTCTCTCTCTCTCTCTCATTGATCGATTGGGCCTAGATATTGGTAACGTTTGCCTCAGTAATACATACCATCGCCACTTGAGCTGCTCAGACTCTGACCGCCATGCGCATGCTGCTCGCTCGGTCAAACTTAATACTACCACTATGGTACACGGTGTTCATCTATTTCTATCCGTGTGCGTGTGTCCGTGTGCAAGCGCGGGTTTGTGTCCTTACAGTAGGGATGGCAGGTGCACGCAACCCTCCATATTACGCTTCTGAGCTACACGTGTATCAGCTGAGTATCTTCCATAGGCTGGTTCTAGTGGTTATGGGTATTTCAGAGTATGTGCACAAGCAGGCTGTCCTATCCTCCTCCCCTCCCCAGCATGATTCTAACTGCCACCAGTTGTCGCTTGTCATGTTTTCACAGGCTGTTTCTACTCCAGTGTTACTTAGAAATCTTATCTAGCACCATAAGATTTGTGCATATGTATTCACCACGATTGTGTAGTGACAACTCGCAACCCTCTCCGCACTCGTGCTGATTCTGGCCATGCAAAGCAGCGTCTTTAACAAATGCTTGAGTTGAGGCAGCAGTTGAGTGGTCTGCTTGTAGTGAAACGCTTTTCACTTTAGCTCAAACCGCATCAAACTGTCTTCGCTCACTATCTAACTTCTGTTGACTCTCTCTATCTCTATGCGTGATTGTACATATCCATACTGATGGTAGAATTAACTGTTAATTATGATTGGTTAGGACTGTCTGCAAAGATTGCCGTGACGACGGCCAATCACCGAGTCAGGTAATCATGGGTGTGTGGTCTGTAATGTGTATCAATTGAATTTTTATTCCAAACGACATATTTTCTCTCGTGCTGCTGCTGCTGCTGCCATCGACAGCGGATAATGTTACCTTTGAGAAAAAAATAGACATTGTCCTTGATTCATACTGCTGCAAACACACATCATTTCGGAATGTTCTTAGACTGCACCACGCTTCCACTTCCACCTACTGTCATAGTTTCCCCTCTCACTTTTTCCCTGTCAAACCCACGTGAAAATTAGCGATGAGCGTCTGAAAGACTTCCCTGTCCCGTGTCCCTTCCAATCATGAATTTTCTCGTTCGGCCATTGGGGTGCATGCTTGCCTTCACTTGAGCATGGCACTCACAAGTGTAATCAAGCTGCTAACACCATGATCGTAACCTGTGTGATTGTGCATGCTTGCCCTTGATTATTTGTTGCACTGTAGCTGGTAGGACCGCTTGGTGGTCTTCCATCTTCCTGTCTCTTCCCCCTCATCCTCCTAAATCCCTATGTGAATGTGAACCTGTTGTTGTCGTCAACTCGATACATGAACTTGTTTCATATATTTTTCTCACATTGACAATAATTCTCTGCTCAAGGTATAAGACCATGGCCTGAATGGAATTCAGTCACGCACTGAATTGGTAAACGTAATGACAATGTTGTCAGCGGAGAAGCAGTGCTGTTGATGAATGGCAACTTCCCAATCTTCATTGCTCCTTGTTCTTAACTGAAAGGAAATAAAGAAAGTTTTATTCAGTTACAAATGTCATCATCAACAGCAGCCGCTGTCATGCTGACCTGCCTTGCTATTTTCACTACCAACATCATCAGCTATGTGGTGTATGCAACAGTCTGGCTGTTTAACTCTCCTGGCTAGGATTGCCATTAGCTCTTTCCAAGTTGTATCCTAATTGTGGTGCTTGGACTTCTGTCATTATCCGTAGACTGATTGAATCCAAGTCCCCACTTTCCTAACCCCAATCAGTACCAGAGAGCGTTCACCACGTTATTTGTTTAGCACTCATTTTCTTTACTAACAACTTGATTTGTGTGTTTGATGCATGGCTTTTGCTGAGTCACTACTCTGAGAAATTACTAGCGAGTCACACTCCACAGTGCCAAGCTCTCAGCATCTTGTCTGTATGTATTTAGGTGCGCGTACGTTGTCTATCTATCTCTCCACTCTCTCTCTCTCTCTCCCTCTCTCTCAGGTTCTTGGCCTGCTAGGCAGGCGTGACTGATAAATTGCTATCAGTCGCTGCCTACAGCGGCAAGGCCTTTCTGTCATCCGCTGCCAAACAAAAAAACTTTTTTCACTTAGTCTTATTTGTCCATCTTAGCACAACCATACTGCGGTATATCTGTGTAAAACTCTCTGTATAGCCAGCTGGGGTCACACTAGCTACACTCTCTTTTCTTTTTGTGACAGGTCCACCACGTCAAAGATTATTATCTGGTAATGACTTTGTTGGCCAGATTGTCTACAATCGCTACTACCCAGCTAACCTTCTTCCTTTCAGGTCAATCATCCTTTCCCCCAACTATTATGTTACAGCAGCTTTTGTCTTTTTTTAGACCATGGGAAGGTAGCTGAGAGCGGCAGCAATGCAGAGCAAAGCTCCATACCGCCGCGCAAGTCATCGCAGTCCGGCGAAACTGCAAGCAGAAAGGTAGAAGAATTAATATTTCTCACTCCGAGAATGACAATTAGTCTATCACTGGATACGATAACTGGGTCGTTGTTTTTTAAGCGCTCCAGCCGAAGGAAGTCCGGGAGTTGCGATGGTGCAGATGGACGAAGTGTAACGAAGAGGTAAGTTGTCGGATGAGCCCCATATTCCCAGCCTAAGTTTGTTTTAGATTGCGAGTAAGCAGTGATGTGTTGATGATTGAAATCTGCCAGCAAACAGCCAAAGATGTCGCGATGTGTTGCTGCTTATGTTATATGTGTGTATTTTCAGACTTGTGTGATAGTTCCGAGTAAGTAAACCCTACTGGAATACTGCATTGGTGTAGTTGAGAGCATTCTAGTTTGATAATACTGTTTTATAATCTCTTTTTGTGCTTGCGTAAAACTATCTGTTTAAGACCATCAAGATAATCAAGCCCATTTTAATAAATGAATTTAGCGACCACCTTCCTATGGTCAACATCCATTGCTGAAATTGACATTGACACCTTTTGATCCCCAGGCTCCTCTCACGAAGGCTCACACACACACCAGTCCTAGTGTGTGGTGCTCTCTTGCTTGTGACAAGAATTATACTGTCAGAGCCATGCATACTGATTGTTTTACACATCGTTTTCTAGTGAGATTGTGACGGTAACAAGCATCGATGGAGTTACCAGTCTGCCATGGCCAAAGGAAGCGCTGCAAACGACTGTGTGCGAGCCAGCGTTACAGTTCAGCTGCTGCCCATCATTTTATGATCACACTGTCAAGTTGAGTAAGGAGGAAGCGAAGAAGCACAAAGATCTCTTCATTGTGTCGGACCTCCTCGATGACATGATCGATCACATAGAGCACCCTGGTAGGCGGCGCCACAGGGCGAGTAAGCGCAGCACTCACGATCACTCATTCAAACGACACAGGCAAAAAAGGAAACCAAAGAAGTCAAAAAAAGAAAAAGTTGATGGGACAGAGGAGGCAGCAGAGCAGCACAAGGCAGAGGTAGTGAACACCGAAGAAGGACAAGAGACCAAGAAGAAACACAAGAAGTCGAGTAAATTGAGGCATAAGCGTGGTAAAAAATCTCAACATACCAATGTCAGCGAGTCATCAGGACCTCAGGCCGAAGGAAAGAAACTAACAACGGATGGACTGAGTCAGCCGGCTGGGTCTGGAGAAGTTGACAACTCCACCAGTAAATCGCCAGCTTGTGGTCCTGAAAATGAATCAAAATTAGGTCAAGTCAAGACACCTAAGAAACCGATGAAGAGACCTATGAAGAAGAAAGCTACTCCCACTGAAATACCGGCGGCGGGTGATAAAACTACCCCTGTCACTGGCCCGTCACCCTCAAAAAAAGTCAAACTGGCTGTGAAGAAAGAAGAGAAATCAGCGCTTGACAATTCTGTAACTCAGGGAAAAATAAAGATTGCTTTTACTCAGAGTGCTGTGAAGTCTGGTGTGACGACATCTGCCAAGTCAAAGTGGGACACGAGCAGCGACGAGGAGAGCTCCTCAAGGAAGGGTGCTATCTCATACCGCTTCTCGGATGATTCGGACGCTGAAAAACCTAAGCCTGACCTTGAGGTGAAGTCCATGCCTGCTGGAGAACCGAAAGCTGCAAAACCTTCTCTGTTCGGTAAGATGCAGCCCGGCGGAATGTTGAAGACTATTGAGATGAACAATCCTTTACCAGAGGCGAAGCCGTCTGTACCATTGGCCCATCCTAATCCAGGACCCAGCGAGGTGAACACCAACGGAACTCCAAAGGAGGCACGGTCAAAGTCGCGCTCGTACAGCAGAAGTCGATCTCGTAGCTCCAGCTTATCATACTCGTCGGACGGTAGCCATTACAGACGTGGTCGGAGGCGGCGTGGCAAGAGGAGAAGGCGATCGTATACCCGATCTTACAGTCGTAGCCGCAGCCATTCATACTCGAGTTACTCACGATCGCGGTCCCGCTCCTACTCGCGATCGTACAGCCGATCAACGTCACGCAGTCGGAGTCGCTATCGATCCTCCTCTCGCTCGAGCTACAGCTACAGCTCCTACTCATACAGCTCTAGGTCCCGATCGCCATCCCCCAGGTACACTCGAGCTGTGCAGCCTAAGTACAACAGTACCAGAGCCTACAATCTGGGCAAGAGAAAAAAATTTAAGAAAAACAAGCAGTTTAAGAACCAGACTCCTCACCAGAACCCCAACATTCAGAAGCAGCTGGAGACAGGCAGAGCCAAGGCGGAGGAGACAGTCATGAGACTGAAGAGGCAGAAAGAAGAGCAGCAAGAGCTGCAGAACCGGGCAATGGCATCCATAGCAGCCGCTGCCTCGTCGGCAGGTATCACCCTGCCCACCACGACGTCTACCTCCATTGCGACTGCCAAACCTTCTCTTACCACCCTGTCAACATCAACAGCAGGTGAGCAACTTAAAACTTACGTATTGTAAGGTCCCAGCCAGTTTCCATGTAGCATTAACAATGACATTTATTGCATGCTGCTTTTTCATCAGGATCAGTGTAAGTTTTCCTTAGTTATCTGTTTGCACCCGCCACACATGACTGTGTTCTAAGTCTTGTTTTCCACATGATTTTCACAATGTTCTAGTTGGACTAAGACTGTGAATATGTTGATCTCACTCCAAATCGCCATATTGCAAGTTGTTTCAGATAAATTTAGTGTTAACCATCATGGGTAAGTTAGGGAGTGAACCTCACAAGCTGTGCTCAATTAGCCTTTGTGACACTAATCCATTGGCTGATTATTTTGTCCTTCGCTGTAAATACGTTATTGTAGGAACACGTGCGGCCCTTGATTCTTAGTAGGTGGGCAGTGGAGACTGTGCCAATCTTCTAGTAAACTTCGTTCTCTCTCTTGTTGTTGATTCTTTCATTAAAGCTTGCACGCATGAGCTACCATTGTTGCCACACTACTAGACATGTTTTCAGGCTACGCTGGCAGGTATAAAACTGTGATTTTCCCTTATTGCAAACCTTAATCATTGTGCTAGCTAACTGTGCATGTCCTTAGGTAAGGTTTTCATCGTCGAACGTGTGATACTACCCGCTTTTCTAAAACACGCTCAATGCCTATTTGTCAGGTACCAATTCATCAGTGTCGACAACGACTGCTGCCTCCAATCAGAATGGAACCGATCTTGTTGAGACATTTGAACAAGCTAGCCAGATGGTCAAAACACCCGCCTTCCTACCGCGCACTCTAAACCCACAATCTAGGGAATTCATTGGTAACTAGCAGATGCCACGATAAGACAACTCCTGTGTCATGCATGCCGTTGAATTATACATTGATTTTAATTTTGTTCACAGGGCCGGTGCGTCCTGGGGTGGATCCGGAGAGTGATATCCCTCTTCCTATAGATGTAAGTGGTGTTTCTGATGCCAACGAGAGCCAAACTCCTCTCTACGAAGAACCCAAACCCATGGAGGCACCAAACACTGACGACGCTGTGTACAAAAATCTCCAAGAGCAAGCTGTGAAGCACATAATGTCAGCCAATAACCCTAGTCCTGGCATGGATCAACTGCAGCAGCTGGCTGCTGCTCAGTACGTCCCACTTCAAATGGTAGGTGACATCCGGATGCGAATTGATGCGCAGTAATTCAGCTTATCACTGGCTGTAATTGCGTGTCACTGTTGTCAGGGTGAAGGTCAGATAGTGATCGATCCAGTCACAGGCCAGCCGGTGCAGCTGACTGCTGTCCCTACAGCCCACGCTGTACACGCTGTTCAGCAGCAGCAACTGAATGCTGTGGCCGCTGCACAAACACCAACTGTTCCTGCAGAGGTGGCCATGCAAGAGGAGGAAGGGAAGCCTGCCCCTCACGAAGCTGTCATCAGATCTTACGCCGATCAAGTTATCATGTCTAATCACAAGGCTCTAGTCTCGCAAGCTCAACCCATGTTCACATTGGCCAGCATGGCATCATCGGTGCCACAGGCTGGCGTGCCCATACAGACAGGTGCCATGGTAGTCAACAATCCAGCAGCTGCAGCTCACACACAACTCCAGCTGCAAGCCCAGCTGCAGCAGCAGGTTCAAGCTGCCCAGGCAGCGCAGCAGCAGCTGCAGGCGGCACAGCTCCAACAGCTACAGATGCAGGCAATGGGTTGGGGTGTCCATCCACAGCTGACTTACGCCCAACCCGGCATTCAACAGTTCCTAGCACATCAGCAAATGCTGCAGGCGCAATCGCAACCTCAGTATGTACAGTTACCCAATGGCCAGCTGGTGGTCGCTGCCCAGCAGCCCCAAATACTACTTCAGCGATTTGCACGACCTATGTAATTTGCTGTGCTGTACACTGGGTATAGCCCACCCTGGTGTAGTGTATAATACTTTGATTGTGATTGTGAGACGCTCTCTGTAATAGATGGGTATATTTTCCTGACATGATGATTTTTCTCAGTATCTTAGTTTTTACAGCTGTTATTATTCTCTGCATTATTCACCAGATTACAAAACTAGCCCAGCTGTGTAAGATTTTTATCAGTTGTAAGTATATTTCAATAAAGATAGTGAGAGAAAAATTGGATGCTCATGAAAGACAGGTAAATATGAAATAAGTACCTAGACAAGTATAACTCATCACATAACAGGAATGGCTTCCACACAGCCACCATTGGTCAGCCTGTAGTTGGCGACCTGAGTTATACCATGATAGTGCACAAGGGCTCCGGCAACCACAAGCACGTGGAATATCTGGTGGCTCTGGAACTGTAACACAGTGGATGGCTGGTATTGAAGGGAACAATTGCAGCATATGAACAATGTGATGGCTGAGATGCTCACCCAAATATCGAATTTGCCTGGCCATATTTTCTCTGGTACTCGGTTAGCATAGATCACAGCTCCAGAGATATAGAGAGAAGCCATAATGACCAGCCATCCAACAGAGGCATTGAACACAGCCTCGTGGAAACCATCAGTGATGATAAAGTGTATGACCGGAATCACTCCACTGAGTCCCAGGGCTACGAACATTCCTGAAACGGAAGTATGATGTCGTATCACATGTTGGCTGTTGACTCATGGCCCGACTCCAGTTATAGACTGACAAATGTGTTACCTCATAAAAGATAAGGGTTGTATGACTCCACTATCTCGGAAGTTCAGCGGAGATTGGACTATGGACATTGCCACTATTTTTGGTAGGTAGAGTGAAGCAATTTTTAACTCACCTGCCCGGATAGGTCGGTATTTCGGTGACTGAAATCGATCGAGCAGAGAGAAGCAAGTGCAGGCCGTGCCCAGAATGAATATGAGGACAAGGTAGCAGATCTTCTCAACCATTCGACAGTAGAAGCAGTAATACAGCCACGGGATGAAAGAGCAGACGATTAATATGGAGATCCCACAATAGTCCAGTCTAAAATGAGATGATACACTTGGATGAATTTCTGAGATGAAGTCACCATATATGTAGTTAAGCAAATGACATGGAATACAACAGTACTTGTTGAACAACTTGGCGACGTTGTTTGAGTGACAAAAGACCGTGTGGAAGATCCATGAGAATGCAAAGCAAGCAATGGCGCCAAATAAGAATGAAGAAAAAATTGCTTTCTCCTGCCACTGGACCTCAGCAATGGGTCGAGATAGGAAGTACCCCGTAATGCCAACAAACGCCATCATTCCTACAACAACACATGGCAATTATTGAGCATCCAGTGTGAACCATTAGCTCACAGAAGAACCAATCTAGAGGTACCTAACAGATGCGTCCAGATATTGCCAGTTTCCGTGTGAATTCTGAAAACAGATTTGAAGCATTCCACGAAAGATCTTAGTTCGGGGCGGTGCCCATATTGAATGTACTCGTTGTCTTTCATCCACTCAGGTAGATGAGCGTGATGTACCACTCTCCAGCCGGCTTCATATATCTAAAAAATAGAAAGACAACAACTTTGAAGACTTCAATACCGGAATCTCCCATCGGCTACACCGTCAAGAATATCAATCTTATGATGACAGCAATTAAAAAAGACTATATGTAATGATAAATGCCAAACATCATATAGGAGGTAGTTAGGCTATACTGATTGCTTGGATACCTTGTGGGCCACTTCTTCCACCTCTTCTTTCACCTTATGTGCTAGGTCTTCCACTTTGTGCTGTACTAGGTGTGCATCATGAACGATCTTCTCTTTAAGAGGCAGCTTGTGATCCAGCAGTTCATCGTCTGAGCCTGCCTCCTCAGAATCGTGTTTCTCATCAGAAATCTGGAATACTGGGTTTTTCAACACAAATAATTCCACTAGGACGCATAAGCAGAGACGTGAGAGTTCAACATACAGATTCATCTTGTGCGGACTGTCCATTGCTCTTTTTCACAGATCTAAATCGTACACCATTCTCTGGAGAGTTTGGAACGTTCGATGAAGCACTGTCGATGTCCTGGTTTAGTGGAGATGTGTTGTCTTCAAATTCAGAAGTATTAGTACTGGATTGGTTACTCATCTTCACTCCACCACATTCCTCTCAGTGCCAACCTTCTGGCCACAGGGTGATCCCGGTCTAAAGCACATGATTGATCAATCAGGATGACAGTCGAAGCATTAAAATAAGTTCGAATTTCACAGCTCACAGTTCAATATCAATATCAATATCGATTATCTTTACCACCAAACCTTACGTACATATGTATGCTGGCAGGCAACTAGCTGTTTAGTAGTCTTGGACCACAGCAGTATACAAACTGAATTTATTACACGATGATTACTACCGCAACAGTCAGGTAACAATCCTACCAGTACATAGATCGACTACGGTACTAGTTTGGAGCTATGACAATTACTACTTACATGTACCACAGCTCTCCTATTTTTACCAGCTCCGTTCATCAGAGCAGTTCATAACATTGGTATAATTAATATCTCTCATTACATCGGTTTATCTATAATAACTACCGATTATTACCAGTACCTAGGAACTATATATAGCCTCGCATCTAAGATTCGTAATAGCAAAGACCTTCCTTTACTAAGACGTCAAGGCCCGATCGCCGATATATAGGAGTTGTCTTCTTCCCCATCTG
>ERZ1740065.2645-NODE-2645-length-11159-cov-12.679665_pt1 | contig 11159 bp, 9 predicted proteins | sample MGYA00581738_ERZ1740065 | MGnify/ENA primary metagenome ERZ1740065 (study PRJEB43018, sample SAMN04849749) | marine metagenome | isolation source: floating plastic debris | place: Pacific Ocean | collected 2008-09-01 | study: EMG produced TPA metagenomics...
CCCCCCTCTCTCTCTCTCTCTCTCTCTCACCTTCCCCCCCTCTCTCTCTCCCGGGTTGTCACTATCCCTGTCACCTACCTACCCACCCCTCACACCTCACTTTCCCCCATAAGAAAAAAAATTACCTGTGGCTAGGGCAGCAGACTTTTTAGATGCGAGTAGCTGTTCCATAGCTCGTTGATGAGAGGGTGAGATAATTGGTTTGATAGTCTTCATTTCCTCATCAACCGGAGGACGTTCAGATGGTAACGCACTTTTAGGAGGGGGACCTTGTATGACAATTTCCTCACGCAAGGGTTTTGCTGCTGGTTTCGCTTGTGGTGCTGGCTTTTCATTACTGTGATACCCATATTGACAACCCTGCGTGGAAATAGTAGACAAGTTAACGCTCGCCATTAGCAACAGTATGACATCGACTACTCAATTCATTTCATAGATGAGAAGATTGAAACAGTATACTCACAGGTGTGTTTAAAAATTCGGTGAAGTCTGGGCTACTCTTCTTACAACAACTCCACCTTTTAATTGCATCATGAAAGACTGGAGCACCGGGGTGATACCGACAGCTATCTTGATAAAGCAGGAAGGATGAATGAATGGACATTAGCAAAGGCCGTCGATCACCAGGCTCAAAGAAACTACGGAATACCTTGTTTGTTATCGTTTAAGATATAAGTTTTCCCACAACCTGTTCTATAACATTGAAGTTCAGATGCCATGAGTCTAGTAGATAACATAAAAAATGAATAGTGACGACAGCAGAAGCATGTAAGTAGAATATAGAATTCGAAGGAAAGTTCCCTCTAACAACGTTAAAATCCAACTCGCTGTAGCTAGGAGAGAACAACTCGTGCGTATGCCTGAAATAGAGCTGAACGAAATAGTTCTTTGGGTGGTGTCGTCTCATTTCGTTTCTAAGCAGCATACCTCGTATTGTGGAGTGCCAGGTGCCCACATACCCTAGCAATTTTGGTGTACTACTCATCACAATCCCATATAGAGATGTGGTAGTTTAGTGATCCTGAATGAATGTTATGTAGCGCATCAACTCATCAACTCAGGAGCAACCTTGACAGACTATCGCTATTTTCAAGCAACACAACTAATGATGATAAGCAAAGCCGTTTTTAGAATGAGAACATTTATTTCCAATCAAGTCATCTAAACATAATAATGAAATAATCTATGAAAATCTGTCCAAGGGATGCGACGCTTTGCTCTTCTGACTTGCAAATCTTTTCCAGCATTGCCTAAAACAGATCAGTCACATCGTTTTGAAACGATTTACCACTAGGATATGAAACTGAGTTCCAAGTCAAGTGAGTAACTCTGTGAGTGTAGATGTTACTTTGGTTGGACATACCTTGTATAGTGACAATTAGAAATACTGTTTACTTAACCCAGTGCCCGTCTAACTGTTGCTTCGGCTGCTGTGATCAGAAGAACTTGACAACTTGCGCCTCGGTGATGGCTGAACTTTGTTCCGTCGCTGTTTAGGAGATAATGAAGAGTTCTTTGGTGTTTCGCTATCAGCGCTGCTGCCCTCTCTACTCTTTGACTTGCTACGGCTCTCTCGGCTACGACCGATGCGAGATCTATGCTTCTTACTAGACTTTCCATGGCTGCTGTCGCGATGGGATCGCTTATCTTTCTGACGCGCAGATTTGTCATGATCTCGTTTTCTTTCTTTCGATCTGCTTCTATTAGATCGATTATGTGAGCGGCTGCGGTGTCGTTTCCTATCCCTTGACCTTGACCTACGCTTTCGGTCTCGGCTGGCTGATCGGCTATGGCTCCTACTAGACTTGCGCTTAGATTTACTCTGCTTTGACTTCCGCTCATAAGATTTACTTCGACTCCTGCGTCGTTTACGTTCTCGAGATTGAGATCTGTGTCTTCTCTTTCTGCTGCTTGATCGCCTATCCCGACTAGTTCTCCTGTGCCTGTCTTGAGATCTGCTACGTCTGTCCTTTGATTTGCTGCGTCTGCCCTTGGACCGGCTACGTCTGTCTCTGTGTTGAGATCTGCTCCGCCTCTCTCTGGATTCACTACGCCTCTCTCTGGACGTGCTACGTCTGCCCCGCGAAGTACTCCTGGACTTGTTACGATCTTTCTTACGGGAGTCTCGACTCTCTCGACGACTGCTCTCCCTAGAGTACATTCTACTCTTCCCATTGTCGTTCTCATCCAGATGACTGGTTTTGGTGGCATTGCCTTCAGATTTCCTTTCCATTACCACCGAAGGGGTCTGATCATTGGGTTCAGTCTGATGAGAAGATGGGTTGTTGAATAGCTCTATAAAGAATAACAACAGTAATAAAAGCAATACAAATAATAATAACAATATTATGAGAGCAATTCGAAGCAATGGAGAGGACTGTTCTATTGACGAGCCTCCAAGCATTCTCGTGTGTGTTAGGAGAAAAAGAACAGACAAAAGGATGCTGGGATCAGAGACCTGGACTCATGTCAGATAATGGCTTTGCCAAGAACATTTATATTAAATGTATATTTATATTATATTCTCATAATGATAATAATAATAATATCAATGATAACAAGAACAACCAAAATAGGACGTAATATACGATTGAAATGATAGAGTTCATACCAATAGCAGCTCTCTCCTCCTCTTCGACTTGGCGCAGACGTTCCCGCTGTCTCCTCGTGAAGTTGTTCCTGCGGCGTTCTACACGCTCATCATCAGAGCTGCTGTCGACAACGGAACCAGTGCTGCCACCATCTTCATAGCCCGAGGCTTCGTCTTCCGAGATCTCTGAGTCATACCCACCTAGAGATCAATGTGAAACAATAAACTACATTGCAAAACAAAACAAAACCCGGCTAATCGATCCAGATCGCATCGCCTTCCCTTGTGTGTGTCAAACACTTCCAGTAGTGCTTTTCTTCAAAATAATTAATCCCGATTTGAATCAATGTTATTTTAATCTTGCCACCAAAGACTAGTTCCTGAGCTATATAATTCACAGCAGTATCATTGCTACCAGCTGCAGCAGCTGACATTGACATCACATCACTGTAACTTTGAGCGGCGCATATTGTTCATAGTTTTTCAGTGAAATTTACCCTCAAACTAACCACAAGATTAATCTTGTGGCATAAAATTAATCTTCTGAACGATTAATCTTAGTTAATCTCAGAATAACTCGATTAGACAGCAGCGCTGCTTACTGCACCAGTAACAGTGAGCCGGTGATGCCTAAACGACGATTAATATAAGAACTTAGTTTCCATTGGCATAGTGAGACATGTTCAATAGTATGATCATTACAATACTGTAAACCCAAATATCTTAGCGACCTCACAATAATAGCTATAATAGTGACTGGAAGAAAAACGCGATGAAAGTTGAACACTATGTTTTTGATAGCTCTTTATGTTATATTTAAGCTAAAAATTTGTATTATTAAAAATTTGTATTTGTTTATTATAGGTAAAGATTGTCATTGACACAAAAATACTGCTGATTTGAGGAAAACGCTATAATATTTTATCCGCTAAAATATTTTGGTTTACAGTGCCCATCGTGGGACATCGATCGTATGACAGCGAGAGTTTGCTGCCAAGCCTACGGATCAGGAGACGGCGGCACTCAGATCCCTTTTCAGTACTTACTGTAAATCAGCCTCATGTGGAAAACTTACTTTCAAATTTCATCCGTTTGGAAGATAAATCTAAAACTATGTTAGAGTCTTTCCCCAAAGTAGCGAGACAAACAGTCGCAAATCAAGCTTCTGTGAGTAATTCTTTACAGCAGACATGAATATTGTCGTCATTCCTCTGTACTACTAATAATAATAATAATAAAAATAATAACTGATTAGTTTCCTTAATCCCTCTGTACTAATGAGTAGCATTTTAATTACTTTATGCAGTTAAAAAACAAGAGCAATGTTCACACAATTTGTAAAAACCAAATATCCCAACTTTAGCTTTCATTTTCAAAGTTTCCATCAAAAAATATCTTTAGTTTCTCAACAACGAGGAGACATAAACTATCAGTTTCGAATGCGAGAGTGAGAGATCCAGCTGGTATTTATGTACACCTCAACATCACAACCTACTTGCCCGTTGGTCAAATAAACACACTACAGTACAGAGGTGGACTACTTACCGAAGGAGCTTTTCAGAGAAGTTAAAGCACTGGACTTGGCTAGCATCTTTGCCGGAGCTATGACAAGATCAGGGCAGTTTAACACAAGTAAATTCATTGTAACAGACAACAAACAACTCGTTCTGTCACAAACGGCACAAAACAATACGATAAAGGTTTGTTAGCGTCAGGCCTCCAGGTGGAGAAGCTCTCTGAGTTCCTGTCAGGTGACTGGTCAGGTGCTTGGTCAGGTGCCGGGGCAGGTGCTTGGTCAGGTGCTTACCCGATAGTCTGCCAGTCCAAGTGTCATCGGCAGGAGATATGTACCGAGTAAGCACTACACCAGTGAAAACACTACCTGCGTCATGCTTCCTCCGCAGTTTCCTGTACACGCTCGTACACACTTTCACAATCTCTTCATTGGTGACCCCCAGCAATATCTCTGTCACCATCATCTTCACTTTCATCGTCTAACAAAACACAAGCTTGATTTCATGGAGACAAATTACTTGTACGCCAGGGTTGAGTTGGTGTTCTGGCATCACGTGACCAATGTCGTGACGCAGACATCGTAGAACTTACCAAGGCTGCCTGTCTCTCCTCGGCAGTCATGTACTTTTCTGCAGGGGACGGAGATCGAGAGATTCGTTCAGCAGATGTTGACCTGGCATTGTCAGCACTCGCTTTTTCAGCATCTTCCACATCTACAGTGTTATTAGTGCCCCCATCTTCCGAGGCAGCGTCCTCATCCTCCTGAGAAAAAATCACCCATAGCAGGAAGACGAATACTGTAGGACAGAACTTTTATGCGTGGACAATATTTGCGTTTTAGGATGTAGTAAAATATTTGCGATTTTACAATTCTTGCGTTCTTGGTTCAGCCCTAGTTACATGTATATATAATGACATTGAAAATAAATGCACATTGACATTACTGTCAACAGAGAAATTTTAGCGTTGTCAAACTATAGTGGTTTCCTGAAATTAGCTGTAGTTCTAATGGAATTTCTAGCGATTTCTTTCCAGCTTGTATACAACATAAAGAGCTATCGAAAACAGTGGTCAACTTTAATAGCATTTTCTTTGAGTCTCTATTATAGCTATTATTGTGAGGTCACTAAAATTTTGATCTTTACAGTATTTGCAAGCAGCTCCATCGCAAAAATTCTCAATTCACAAGGTAAATATGGCTGACATGACAGGACATAAGATCTTCAGACGTACAAATTTGCTCTTGAGTGGTATCCCGGTGCGAGCAGCCTCGGCTTCCGCTCTCTGCCTCTCTTCCTTCTCCCTTTTCTTCTGCTCCTCATAGTCTTTAGCCTGCTTCTCCATCTCCTCCTTCTTTGCCTTCTCTCGCTCCATTTTCTCCAGCCCCTCCCTTATCCAGGCTGGTAAGGTCTTCTTCTTCGCATTGTCTACACACGTAAAATGGCCACCAATTACCAGGGTGTTGGGAGGAGATCTACTCCCGTCCCTCTGGACAAGTGAGAGTTACCGCAGCAAAAATTGCATTCCGAAATATTTTGGTGCACGATGACAAGACCAGATGTCTTCCTCCAAAATCTAACTAATATTGTATTCATATGTTAATATATAATTTATTCTTATAATTAATTAATAATGTTACAATAATTATTAATATGTAATTTAAATAATTATAAAAATAAATGCGAGACAAACAAATGCAAAGAAGCCTGCTGAGAAATAAATGCGATGAGTAAAAATTGCAATCTTGCAACTTCTGCGATGGGCTGCAAACTTCTGAAAAATAGATGTGATGTATAACAATGCGAAAAAATTAGTCCTTCGAAAATCGCATTTAATGCTCAATCGCAATTATTTTTACGTATGTAAAATGTATCAAATGTAAATACTTAGTAAGTCACATGAGAACATTCAGAAACCAATACTAACTGGTCTTGTCCAGATATGGGCCTGTAGAGACATCTGTCTCACAGAGGAGGCAATGAAGCCCATGCGCTTGAAACCACATGTTATCAACGGGACTCGGAGCGAGCAATCTGCCAGAGACGTTAATCAACCTTAGCAGCTTCGTTCTCACTTGTACCAAAGTCCCCTGCATGTCATGGACCAAAGACGACCAACAACTCTCCATCAATTCGCAGGAATAAGATTTAAAACTCTCTTACTCAGGTGCCATAAAGCTTGGAGCAACCACTTCATCGTGAGTCAAAATACAACTCATGAAACTGCTACGGACATTTCAGGATGATACTATATTCTCCGGCAGAGTCTATTACTGAGGCTTGTCTGAAACAGTTACCGCGCTCCCTCAGACATAAGTCCTCATCTTGAGGAAACACGTGTGCCCTCGAGACGCAGTATCCTATTACATAACCTACATTTTATAAGGTCCCTTAAGAGCTTTTTTTTTATTTTGGACATGCTTGATCTCACCTGCTTAGACCCGCATCTCAATTCTGAGGGAACATGGTAGTGAAATACAGCAGAATACTACCAATACCAATACCAATACCAATACCAATACCAATACTAATATAAACATTAATACTAATACAATATAGCTGAACCTAGTAGTACAGGTGTACATAAGTAAGTACCACACCAATAGTCAACTATGACTTATTTCTTGCTACGTGTAACGTTTGAAAAGAATAAGAGATAAGATAAATAAAACAAAGAGGGATAAGAGAAATATGTATTGGGATTCAACAAGAGGAAAGAGTTACCCATAGCTGGTGTCGGTCCAGTAATATCAAAGTCCTGAAATGGTGGACGCTGTCCTGAGAACATTGCAGGTGGCGGCGGTGTCTGATGATCGTTGAGCGGTGGCTGCGAGTTATTGGAAAAACCTTGACCCATCCAATACGGATTAGATCTCTGCTGCTGCTGGGGCGGTGGTGGCTTCGACGGCTCAAACGGCTACAAGCCAATTTGAAGTGGTCATGTCAGCTGGGAAGGATAAGATCTGCAAGGTTGATTCAATGCCATACCATGCGTTCGTAATCAAAGAGCTGACCATACTGTGAGGAGTGGAGAGGCGGTGGGTTGCCGGTGGAGTGACTCTGTCCCAAAGCAGCGGCAGCAGGGTTGAAATCGTTCATTGCAGGATTACTGACTGGTGGCCCATGCTTCTAAAGGATCAAGACAATCAAAACATGTAAAACATCATATCTATACTGGCACGGGACAAACAACGGAAGTACAGAAACTGTATCGGTCCTTTCCAATGAAGAAAGCACACCTCCGATTCCAAGGTGGAGGTCCAGTCGTCAGCCATCAAATTGTTCCAGGGCCGACTGTCGGCATTAGTCGATGATGGGTTATTCCATGAAGCGCCACTCCAGTTACTGGGTGCTATTTGTGACTGTGGCACCGACGGGAGATTGTTTTGAGGTGGAGGAAGTGGAGGAGGGGGAGGAGGACCTGAAGCTTCACCAGCGTCTCTGAATTGCATCCATTGCTTAGCTAGAGCTGCCCAGTCAACTAAATGAGTAGAAGCACAACCGATTACCTGCCCGAAATGATAAGCAACTAAACACGGGCTAAGAGAGGTCAAATATCTCATGACGCTCGACTTAAAAAGGTGATGTTTGAGAGCAAACCTTGTTCGTGAGGAGTATTAGCTATGGCATTCTGTTGCATTGACCATTGCTGTTGATTCCATGGACCTGTTTGTTGCCACATGCCTACGATAAACGAAACTTAGAAGTTGCATTCTGCGTACATGACAAGAAACTACGCGCTTTATAAAATCTCAACCCACCTCTAAACGTCCGCAAATCTTTACATAGAATGACACAGACAAAATGTGAAAGTTTCAATGCCGAACTGAGCAGAAAGAAACGGATAGCAGCCGCTAGTTGAACTAAATGACAATGGCGGTCTTCGGGCAAAAAAAGAGCGATAGTGAAATGCGTGCGAGAACTACGCGCCTTCAACGACTGAAAGAGGAGGAGCGAATGGTAGTCGAACATGGGACGAATTACGCATACGAGCCGATTCTACGAAAAATGGTGAGGTTTTTCATTCAGTACAGGCAAATGTTATTTATATCTTGAAAAAAAATTGTATCTATTGAAAACTACGGTCATAATAAAGCAAGGTGTTCAGATTCTGAGCTACCACTAATTGAAAACCACGTACAAGCATGTAATGAGAGTTGTCTCCTCGTCTTTCAAAGCGTTCCTGTTTGACAGATTGCACCCGTATGAAAATTTTTCATACACTAGCGCTTCAAAATTATGAGCTGATATTTTTGTGGAAATTTCGACCTAGAATCAACTGGTCACGAGTTCACATAAAAGTCACTAGCGAATACTGCAGAGACTTTTCCACAGATCAGTGCTCCGCCAAAGAGGGTCCTGATCCTGACCATCTTTGGCTCCGCAGCAGAGCGGTGCTAGTACTGGTATATAGTAATAGTAGTATGCCATTGCATCACATCATGCAAGCAGCTCAGGTAAAACCTGAATGAACGATTTCATGATGAGGACCGCAACACTATAGAAAACGGAAAAACAACAGGAGAAGCCACAACATGAGCGCAAATTGACATCCACCTATCCATAGGCTTTCGCGCGCGTGCTCTTTTCAAGGACACACAACGTAAACAACATAAATAGGTCAGAGCTGTCGGATGGATATAGATAAAACTAAGATTGTAGATAGCGATAGAAGGAGGAATTAGAAGCAGTTTCGATCGATATTAATGCATTGATGAGTTTTGTTTTGAAGCATTCATCTATAAATAAATGTTATTTTCTTACGATAACTGATAAAAATGTAAAATATTTTATAACTATTTTCTCTCCGACCGATGGAGAAATTTTACGCTTGTAACTATCATGACCTATAAGATTCTGGCCAATTATACCCGTTATTTTACTCCACGCCTTTTTCCCGAGACCGCACAAAAACAAACCGACATGTTTTCTTCCTTCAATCGTTCAGAGATAGGATAGCGCCTAACGTACTAGTAACCTGTGGATTCAACAAAAAGTCAGTGAGACCTACAGAATGCCAAGCCGTGCAAAATCACGGAAGAGTACTGCTGACTGGAAGGAAGTTATGCATGAAACTGATGCCTCATTGGAGGCTGAGGATAAGGATGCTGACTTATTAAAATGCTGTTCCCCTCGCGGCTGCAAGAGTCCGAAGAAGCTAACAAGCTCGAACGCGTCTGATTGCGCAGTGAAAGTCGTATGTAATAACGAAGACTGCTCTTATTCATGGATGCATAAAGACTGCTTTGAAGGTATGCATCATGTTATAGTACATGGCACTGCTATCCCTTTGTTGTAATCCATATGTACACTCACTCCTGACCATACATGCCAACTAATTGTAGAGTGGGAAGACCATGTCATGGTATTTCTCAAGACCTGCGGTCGAGCACGTAGTTGGAGTGACAAACAAAGAATGCAGAATCTTTGGACAAAAAAAGGTTATGATTTGGCATACAAAGCGTGTGACTGTCTCTGTGGGAGAGGACACTTGCGAAAAGATCTGGATTACGTGCCCACTGTATCTAGGGATGATCGTGAGGTGAATGTCGACCGCTTTCTCTTAACTTGACATAATCTTTGAAACATAAGGATGATTGATGTCACTGGTGACTACTTTGTTATCGCTTATTACGAGGAAATCATAATACTTCCCTGCTCACTACACCACGTTTACTGTCCCTATCACACCCACGGTTGGTAGTGCTAGGCCCTGTGTCCATCCAGGCCATCCAGGCGGTGCAATCTGTCAACCTAGTACAGCCGACCAATCATTGAATGCTGTGCTAGTAAGAAATAACTAATCACTCTTTGATTATCCATGCAATGTTTTGAGTTTTGATGGATGATCATTTGGTGAGTGCTACCCATACTGTTCGGTATCGCTGTACCCACACGCCAAAGGGAGCTGGATTTTTCATGTGATGGTAGACATGTTGGTTTGATGTTACAGATAGAATGCTGCAGCTGCTGGTTGCTCCACTGAACGGAACTGTCAGCAGCCGGTTCTCTGCTCTGTAATGAGTCCGTTATTTCTCTGATACAGGAGAACAAGAAACCGAAACATAGTCAGCGACGCAACGACAGACCACAGCCGGTGATGTCGAGTCGAAGTCAGCCAATTCCGGTGAACATGATGGGAGGCACGCGACCGAGAATTCAGATACGAAACCGATCAACCAGCTTCTCTTCGACTGGAAGCTCACCCCCCTCCAGCGCCTCTCCGAGCTGCAGTCCGACAGAGCTACGACCCGATCGCAACCACGAGGCGAAATTCGAGTTCAGCCTCACTATGGAGCAGGCAGCGTCAGGTATGCAAACCCGTACACGTGTTTCTCTGTACATGACTGGCAGGAGACCCTGAATCAATATACCAAGTAGATAACTCATAGCCAAGCATACAATATAATCAGTCTGACCTTGGCAGGTGTCTAGGCACGGTTAGCGTTTTACATCCTCGAGGTATACTAACACGCAGCCGTAGATAGACTGTATCGTGATAGTTGATATCCCTATCCTTGCCTTAGTTATTGTACAAGTACTAGCTTACCTCAGCCCTACATCATTAACTATCGAGTACAGCGTGATAAGACTCTGCTACATTCTCCTGTAGGCAATATATTCCACCACAGACCCGACTTGCAGGCATTCAACAAGTTGCCTGCCCACAAACGCAACCCATACCACATAAAGATGGAGGATGAAGGCCCATATGGAAATGACGAGACAAGGTGTTTCGTGCTCGCCTCACTCAGCACTAGGAGGGTAGGTCGGACGTCTGGCTCGACTTTTTTATTCAGAGTACAAAATGCACTTTACGCCAGACTTGTTGTTGTCCACGCTCTGTCTAGTGGATGCGTTCCCATTTTTTTCAAACTCCTTTGTTTGGTCATTGACAAGATGTCATCCTGTCTCATTTGGAGAAAGGCAGTGATGCTGCGCCAGAGAATAGGTGCATTTGTTGTTGGGTCACACTCTAGCATTCCCTCCTCGCTCTTCACCCCAGTTGCTCTACACCCCAGTTGCTCAGTTGATATGCGCTCACATGGTAGTTG
>ERZ1740065.2646-NODE-2646-length-11159-cov-11.953080_pt1 | contig 11159 bp, 11 predicted proteins | sample MGYA00581738_ERZ1740065 | MGnify/ENA primary metagenome ERZ1740065 (study PRJEB43018, sample SAMN04849749) | marine metagenome | isolation source: floating plastic debris | place: Pacific Ocean | collected 2008-09-01 | study: EMG produced TPA metagenomics...
ATCCTTTACTTACACAAACTTAACTCGCAGAAAGTTCCTTTCTCAATCCCTTTAACGGCATGACATCACCCTGTGTGTTTAGTAGTTCACACTGGGCATAGCAGTCAAGAGGTGACCGCTCAGCTTGAGCCTAGTTCAACAGTTTATAGCTGTTGCGGTAGTACCATTGTGGATCTCAGACAAGTGATTAAATTTATCCCAGTACTATCTCTCTCCCTCCCTTCCCTTCCTATTACAGTAAAGGTATGTGAACGACAAAATATAACGCAGCAACTTGCCATTCTGCAATCGTCCCATCGTGTATACAGCAGCTGATCAATCCCAGCTTCTTTTCCAAACAGTAGCCAGCCTATTTGTCAGTGTGGTCTACTGAGTTTATCTGGGTTATGTATGTGAATTAGCCATTTTATCACCAAAGAGGTTGTATACCCACTGATTTCCCACTTTGTCACTGGTTGACCCAGAACTTGCATTCAGCCAGAGCTGTAGAGGCTCTCCATTCAGCTATCTATTCACAACAAGTTGAGCACGTGGATCTGCGTTTACTGCCAGTTGAATGGCTATCAGCCAATCAAATTATACGCGATTAGTTAGCCTGAGGTCAAAGTTCAAGATGTTGAAAGGTTACTAACCGCGCTACAAGCCCCTTTTTAGCCCGCTGTAGCTAGCTTGACATCACACGGTTATGCGATCAGCCCATCGCTGAGCTAATCGCGCTAAATAATCGCTGTGCTCAGGTCACCAAAAATTCAACACCCGCCAATATCCCGTTGCAATGTGTACCAGTTGCTAGCACCAATATACAATTCTGTGCTTGTCAATAATATTACTATCACACTAGGGTAGCTGGATCTACTCAATGGGCATGCCAGTGTCGAATCTCCTCTGTCTCCTCTGTCCAACGTGATTTCTAATATTGCTACTATTGCTATGTTGACTCAGTATCTCTTTGTTGAAGGCCATTCCTATGGGGACACGCTGGTCGTGAACATTATGCTGTCAAAAAGACCTTGACCTATACATTATCCAGTCGACCAGACGTCGACTCTGTCATTAACTGCATCAATCCGCAGATGCTCATTCACTCAGCACACAACTTGCCACTGAAAAGGCGGCTTGATCCTCAACTGAGTCCGGTTTGTTTTCTCTCTACTCCTTCAATATTCAACCATGATTACATCAATTTCTCCGCTATGGCTGGTTGGTAAAAGCACAAATTGCCCTCTCTCTTCTATTCTCCCAGTCCTGAGAGTAGATATGAGTTGTATTAACTGCGTTACTGCTAATCAGTGAGAAAAATATGCCTGGTATACCTCTATGTCATACCTTTACGTCATACCTCTACGTCATAGCAGCTGGTACCAAACTGTCAGCTGTCACACTCCCTTGTAATGGAGATAGCAATCCTGTGCAACAGCACTTTCACCCCTAGTGTACCGGTATACAAGTCAAAATCAGGCAACAGCAGGTGTCTCACACCAATTGAACTACTGGTTTGATTCAAAGTTTCAGTTCATCTATGACTATGACACTAGTGGTGGGAATATCTCCTAAGTATTGCACATATTATCCATATCTATTTGAAAGGTAGGTATCAGTGTAAAGAGCAATTCAAGATTCTGATATCTAATCTTTAGAACTTAACAATAGGTACTATGAACCTCTATACATCTTACTTTACTTTGCTCTCTGTTGTGTAACTTTTGTAACTCAATATGTTTACAAAACAGGTTACAATGTGTATGTACATTATATCTATTTCCTTTCCAGAAGAATGGGATCGTAGAGTGCCATGATGATGAGCATGTTGATGTTTATGACCCTGCATTCATGCTGCCACTCTTTGCCTTTATCATGCGGCCTGGTTGGTAGAATGTCTTGTCTGATTTATCTCTAGTGTCATCACAGCAATTTTGACTTGCTTCATTCCATTTAGAACATCAGCTGAACACAAGACAGCTGTCAGAAGTTGGCATCATCGCCTACACAATCAGCTGCCTGTCTAGCTATTGTGATGATGTGAGAGCTGCTGCTCGCTTTGTGCTGCATGAACTCAGGCCTCATCTGCAGTCCTCGATATTCAGTGAATCCGTTCAGGTATCTGCTCCATCTCACTGCTCCATCTCACTGCAATGATAATCATTTATTCAACCCTGTATACTCGGATAACCAAACTTACTAGAAATGAAACGTACATGTGAAAGTGGTTGGATATCTTTATCATGGTATGGTGTACCTGTTCAAAATTATATTTTGAGCATGTACATACATAGGACACACGTACATGCCCCTACAAGCTCCATTGTAATGATGATAGGAAGCTGGCAGTTTGATCCCGAGTCACATCTTTGTACAGCAGCCTATCTTGTAGATGTTATACATCCTTGACTTACTGTGCGAGAGTGTGCCGGAGGAAAATGGCAGGATACCGCCAATCGTAGGCCTATTCCTCTCATCGGCTATTCAACTCAAGCCAGGTAAAAACTCCCAGCTCCATTTCTCATCCCTAAAAGTACTGTCATGATTATAAAATATTTGTCATAGGATGGCTGTTAGTAGTAGCTACCAGTGCCTACTGTGTGCATTGTATGTGCGCAGTAGTAATCACTGCATATATCCGCAATTGACTCCAGTAAATATGGAGGGAGAGATATGTTTGGATGTAGTACCAAGATGAGGAGCTATAATTATTGTAACTTATACGATTTACCCTATTGTGTGTTGTTTGTTGTTTCACTGTTCACCCATCTTCGGTATAGAAATCGCACGTACTGTATACATAGACATGGAATTCAATGTATGGCATCTTAGATAGTTGAGGCGACGAGCACTATTGCTATGGTAACATGTCTTTTAGAAATCCTTGCAGCTCAGTATTTTATTTGTAAACCACAATGCAAGATCAGTATCAGGTATGTGGCTGAATTCAATTAGCTTCAAGTTATACTCAGGAATATTCCCTATTGGTGTGATTGATGAGTAAAACTTATCCACTGATATCGTGTGTCTATGCCTGAACTCATAGATGCCATCTAATAGGTTACTCAGGCAGCTTATGAATTGTTATAGCTCTTACAGACAGCTGCAGCTCCTATCACGCATGCACTCACACCTGCTGCTCACCTGCTCGGTTCTGTTATAGATGATGAGATGTACCCCGTCTGTCACAATTACATACTTGTTAAGCCAAGGCTTGAACTGCGTCTGGTACCGGAGTTCTATAGATTGTTTTTCAGCTCCTCCCAGCAGGTAGTGTTGTCATGACAATATCAACATGATGGCCGCTATCAGCTGTCAGGGTAGCATGATATTCACTTCTTTTGATCATGTTCAGTTTGCAGCGGAACGGCTCTGGCTGCTGAAACTGCTATGCGTAGGGCTGCGGAGTGAGTCTGATCTGCAGATGTATGAGCAATTGAATGTACTGAAGATAGTCATGGCCTATGTGCAGTGCAGTTTATGTTCTCCCTCAGAACAGGTGATGTACTGGTTTACTTCAGTTAGCTTGTAACCTGCTATCTCTATACTTACTGCTAATCCACTAGCGTTTATCTGATGTGATGGAGAGATAAGTCTACACATATCATTGAAAGAGTAGTGAGTCATCTCTGTAGCCAAACCATCACATCCATGATCACCACAATGCTGCCACACAATACCCCCATTGAGCCAAGGTGTGATGCTGGTACGCCTAGTTCTGTATTGTGGAAACATCAATTTCTGTGTGATTGAGCTAAATTTAATATGGATCCCAATATAAGTTGCAACAATGAATCTTTATTGTAGTTTTAGCATGACATTTTGTTTTTTCACTTGTCGTAGCAAGCTGAGTCAATGATTTTATTCAGTTTCTTTCCGATTGGGGCAATTCAACTGAAGAAGTTATATGTGGAAGAGCTGCACATATGTTGGAGTCACCCAGAGTAGTTTAGTATGGCCCATACAATTACAATACCCTACTACCTACTGTATGGCTGTACAGCTCTTTCAGCAGGCTGCGCTGTCAACCGTAGTTGAATGTGCGCTATCAATGAATGGGAATGTTGATTTGGTGTACCGGTGTGTCTAGCAGCTGGAATAAGCTTGTTTACTAGCATTGCCGTGTACTTCCATAAGTTTATATGGATCCCTATTTGAGTAACAGTGGGCTTCCATTTTCATTAGCCAGTGTGTGCGTACTAGAGCATATATGACATGCTGTCTTCAGAGTATATAGCTATAAATTTAAGCCTATTGTCTAATGTGAGAGAGGCAGTATACTGGTGTCTCTACTTGCTTACCCATTTAGCTAAACCCCTTCATTACAAAAAAGCCCTTCAAAGATGGCTTTCTATAAATGAAGGGATCAAAAGGGCACTAGCTATAATTACAAAAAAGAGCAAGAAAGAAATCCAAGAGAGGCTCAATTCAGATTGGGGCTTGCAGCTTTTTAGCATTTCAGAAAGAAGAAATCATAACTCCCCTTTAAATCATAACTCCCCTTTAAATCATAACTCCCCTTTAAATGATATTATGTGTATAAATTGTATGAGGTTGAGAATCACAGCAGGGCAGTAAATGAAATAGCAGCTGAGTTTCTGACTCATCATTACTAGATGGTTTTCTCAGTCTTGTAAGAACCGATGCACTTCTAAAATCATATTCTTGCGAGTTGCCGGTATATTGCACTGCTACAGAATGGGAAATTCCAGTCAAAATCCTATTGAGGAGAAGTTGAAATCATACATGTTCAGGGTTCAGCCAAGTGTTGCAAAGAATTTGTTTTTGACAAACCTCAAGTAATTCCTGCCTTAATGCCAGGGCTGATTGGGAACTCCGATAAGCAGTAAGCATAATGCTCATCTGCCACACAATGTTCACTATGATGATCTGCTGTCCATATCTGCTATCTTACCAAAATACTTTCCTATCTGATCAACATATTTGTCTACCTTCATTCCAGTCAGATCTGTGTATTTGTACACTACTAACTCTGCTCTGAGTTAATTTATATTTCTGAAGTCAGCATTGGGTCATTCCAGGATGAACAGTAGACCTTACTAATACTCTAAACCTTTAAAAATACAACATCCCAGGTCTCCGGCGACAGGTCTCTGGGACCGCGATAGGTCTCAGATCCACATCTACCTGGGCACTATGTATTTAGCAAGAAGACAACTCTCAATACTATGTCTTGTCCTGAATTAATTATTACCACAAGTTATCCATCCTGTGTAGTTGATTTCTGTCACTAAACTCCCAACTCATGAACATGGCTTATATCCACGGCTTGCATACGGATAATCTTTTCTTAGGAGCAAGTTATTTCTTTAATCAAGAAGGTCTGTCAACTGCCAGCTGGCTATCAGCTCATGGTCAGGTACAATATTTTCTCCTGGTTGTGCACTCTTCTAAAGAGGTAAGTGGTTTCCTTTGGTGTCTCCGGTGTCAGCAACAGGTGTTTGTTTGAAGTCAGTGATTATCCCTTCCATTGTAGGTTTACAGCAGCCTTCAAGCCTGCGCTGAGTATTATAGAGACATTGCTCTGCACCTCCCACCAGACAAGGAGAGCTCAATTTGACATGATCGAGACGCAGCTGCTTCCTCTTCTTCGTATTGTGCTTACATTCAGCAGGTAATGTATAATTCAGACACTTTCTACCATCTGAGACAAGCATTTCCTTCGAGACAACTCAATCGTTAAAACTGATGGTTAAGCTGTTTGCTGGCGCTTGAGATTAACTGCGTATCCTATAAGAGGATTAACGGTTGACCCTTTATGTTTATAGAGTATGCAGACTTCTCTTGCTTCCAATCCTTAACGTCATTCTGCTTAGCTGTTGACCACAGCTGTCTTAATCTCTCACTTAACTGTCTACACACTATCAGCTATTTCATCCCAAATTCCAAGTCCATCCTACCATCTTTCTCATAAGTTGCTGTAGTCTCTAGTCATGTCTCCGAGTCATGCTTCTGTTTGCTGACAGGAAACTAGTGGACTCAGACTGCAGCTTGATCTGTGAGCTAATGTGGTCCTGCCTCTCTTCCATTGACACAAATCAAAGGACCAGAATCGTCAGGCAATACTTCTCTACCGAAGACCTGCTCATACTTCGCAAGCTCGTCCACCCTAAAGCTCTCGCCTCGCTGTTGAAGATTGAAGCTCTGCTATATCCTCAACTGTGAAGAAATGTACCATACATTCGCTGGTTGTTTCCAATGCTCAAAATTCTATTTTATTGTGTCATTACAGTGTACGCAATGTAGCAAATAAATTAGGTGTAAGAAAATATCATCTGTCCTTTCCTGTCTTTGGCCATTTATTACAGGTATAGTGATGGCTGGCACATCACTCAATGGCTCAATGATTTGGGAAACAGCTGTGTTCAGTGCCCTCAAAACTACAGCTTCATCATGTTAGTGCTGCCCAATGACAGCTGATTGTTCAGCATGGAAGTGATACGCTCAACTTGTGTTTAGCCATGTTATATAACTGGCATGAATGGTCTCCTCTCACATCTTGATAATATGAAGAGTTGAGTATTCTTCTGTGGCTGTTGATTGACAGCAAGTGTGTCTCTCCCCCCACATACTAGCTTGTAGGAGTCAGTCAGCACTGCTACTCATATTGCTTTCTGTCTGTGTATTTAAATGATGGCTAGCTGTTCGCTGATGTTAGCTGTGTGACTAGAACTTTGTAAGCTGGCCTCATCTTCATCTGGCTCTTCCTCGGGATGCATTGGTCATGATGAATGATCTGCAATAACATATATGTATACATCCTACTTTCTTTCCCAGTCAACGATGACTTACTACTGAATTATTGCCATGATGGACATAGCAGAACTCTTACCTGTCCCAAGTGGTTAGTGATCTGTACGTGCCAGTCTGCCTGGTAGCCAGCCACTGCATCGATCACTGCACATCTCTTCTCCTCTACTATCCTAACGTTTACTCTATTAAAATCAAGATGAGTTCATTGACGACATTCACATGAAGGCATATCTACCTTCTGCTTCAGAACTACCAATACCTGAAGGGATTAAGCATTTCGCCAGGATATCTATATTGATAGAGGTTCTTTGCCGCATTTATTGAGTCATATGTCGACATATCAGGCATTAAAGCCACATCAATTGACTCATGAAAGTGTTCGCCTCTCACCAGCACCTCAACTGTTGGTCGGGCCTAAAAAGATATTGAAGTCATAGAGCTGGAGGTAGGATGTTTGAATAGTAAATAAACATGCCCGCTAACCAGCTTTGTTGATCTATGTTAAAAGACTCATAAACCTGAGTTGTTTGTTTTCAAGGCTATGTGTAATTGGAGCCACGGAACCTCGTGGTATGGCTGGCGGTGGTGATTATGTGCTATTATAACCTCTCCTTGCTTGAGTGCTTACTATACTCATTCAGAACTAGATTACACAGACAACAGGTATTTTTGAATTCATGTGAACTCGCCGCTGTGTGAACCTCATGATCTACTATAATCTGACGTCCAATGATATCCGTGTGGCTTTGCGGCAGTTCCTGTTTGGATTAAGTCATGATTACTAATGTTGTTTTGTACTGCAATGACCAGTGGAAAGTAGCCCACAGACAACACGTGGTGTGATGGTACTCCCAAACTGTTGAGTAGAGTTGATCACGGCTAGCAGTATCGTCCAGGTCACATGAATTCGATTTAGGTTGGTAGGAGACTTACTATATTGAGCATCAGTGTCGGCAGACTCTGACCCAGTCCGCTGTTAAGGGCCTTGGTCTTTGACTCCACATTCTTATCCTTTTTCAACCCAAAATTCTGTAAAATCAAATTTCCTAAGAATAATATGAAGTGATATGAGTTATGTCAGAGTTCTTGCCAACTTCCTGAGGTTGGTTGATTCCTGTAATCTTCCTTATTGCCTTTCCCGCACTAATGCTCACTGCCAACACTCATCATAACCATAATGATAAGCAACTTGTTCCAACTACCGCTATTGCCTTCTTGATTTAGGTCTAGATCACTCTACACCAGCTGTTCTTAGACAAATGAGTTTGTCCTCGGTGTCTTGTTGTGCCCTGTGATAGCCGCTAACTCTCAGCCTAAACGAACTCGCCACCATACAAGTTACCACCACTGAAGCTATAAATTTGTCGCACCATTCTGGTTGTCATATTACTTGCGTTTTATTCCTCTCAAGTAACCAGCACGTCAGCTATATCTAACTTTAATCCTAATTTGTTTTGGTGACAAGACATGTTCGTTTTAACTAGCTATCATATAGAACACTGTCATAAACAGAGTCTTGTCCTTCACAGCCCCAACTGCTGATGATGAGCAGTGAATATAAACTCACCAACTTGGACAAAAGGTGATGAGCAAGTAAGGCTTGATAGTCATTTAATCTGTTAGCTGGTTGCTGCCTCTGAACTTGTCTTGCTGTGTTTGAGTCTTCATAGCTGCCATGGACTTGTGTAGATAGAGCTGACACCACTTCCATTACAGTCAGCAGCACAGACACCGATAGTATGCTATGTAAGGCCATCTTCTCTTATCCAATGAATCAAGTGTCAAATATTTCCAACTGTAGGATATCTTCTTGATGAAGCGATGTCTTTGTTGCGCGATGACAACTCTTCAAATAAAGAAGCCTCTTAATTCAACATGCTTGCATGAGGATAGGGGATGACACAACAGGAAACAGCTGCTTAGGCATAAAACACTTACCATCACACTTCATTGAATACCTAAGTTAGCATTAAAATGACGATAGCCTGTTAGCAATGGAAACTCCCTGTGCTATGACAGAAAAAACTGCATCAGTTCACTTTTTGCCTACTACTCAGGAAACTTGAATTTTTGCTGGCATGAGTCCAGTCAGAAATTAATGAAGCAGACCACATCCTAGATGAAATACCTTCTTGTTTGCAATATAGTGCCAATGAGACAGATTATGAGTGAAGAATTGCACATATATATACAAGGGTATATCATACCTTTAACTCTTCTTCACTTACACACTCCAATTGAAGATATATAGTCTACAGTATCCTATTCGATAATGACTGTGGTAAGCGGTACTGAAGTCTTTTAAACATACTTTAGTTTCCAGCTAAGCCTCTTAACCATCGGAATCAACCAATGAGACGCCTGGAGAGCTGCTGGATTCTTGGTGAGCTAAAACCAGACATTCCCTGAACACTGAGGGCTTCAATAGATTTACATCAGTTCAAACGAGACCTCCCTCATCGCTTACTGTCTCGTGTTAAAAAGGTAGTATGTAAGTACCGTATCCTAGATTTAAATGAGCACTATTCAAAGTTTTATATTGTTATAGGGTCTGCCGACATAGTGACAGTCTCAAGGGACAGCAAATGCGCAAATTCTGTGAACTTATGACGAGCAGAATTAGTTATCAATTATCGTATTAATAGAAAGTTAATGGCTCGACAGAGCACCACCTGTAGTGTGGGCTGATTTCCTTATAGGGTGTCATTGCGGCACTTATCACCCTGTGGTAGTGTCGAGCTTGAGTCATGTAAACCTCATTCTTGACTACAGTCCGCATATGGAGGCCATACACACTAGAGGCTAGATACAATGAGACACCGCTGAGACACCTCCATTTGAGCAAGAGCTGCTGCTGATAAGAATCGTCATTAAAATATTTCTAGTGAACTTAATCACCTATGCAGGGACATAGATACGTGATAGAAGACTCTAGCTGGTTACGCTCCTGCTAATACTCAGAGCAGTGATATACTGAATATACTGGGACTCCAATGATACAAGATACGACTCGGAGATCTGATGCATTGTATACTGTCAATCTGCAAGGAGCTGGAAGAGGAGAGTAGTATGGCACCGACATCAACACGCTACTCAGCGTTGCTGCCATTGCTAGCGCTGCATGGGATGCGTGTGCAGTCAGAAAAAAGTGACAGCTCGGTGCATCTTTCTTTGATAGATGTCATGAGAGATAATGGATCGTAAAACACAAGCAATACTTCAGTGTGTATTTGATAGAAGTGGCGCAAGTTGATACATTTAAACATCATGTTACACTATCATAGCCCAATTAATTCTGCTTAGATAAGCAGCTACTACTAAACATACAATCTGCTGTGACAATGCTGAGTGCAAAGATGTTACTTCAATTGGCAGAGGAGGTACACAAATCGCTTTCCACTTCAGTTGGAATCATTCTTGCCAGCATACACTGCCTTGCCTCTGGTTAGTGGTACATACCTATACTTTATCATGTGCTGAAAAAAGTCACAAGGTAAGCTTGAAGTACATGTCATTACAGCGGGGAGATAATTTGCATGTATAGACGGGCAATTGGTAGGTAGAATGAGCTACCTTGATCTGCTTCTTTAGTGTCACAAACACGAGTACGAGGAAGTATACGAGAAGAATAGGCCAGAATACAGGTATGTCTGTGAACGTGAAGCAAGTGGCGAGCAGCGAGCAGAGCATTGCCTTAGTTGCTGAGTGCCTGCAAGCATAAAAAGGGAGAGGTGTGATTGACTGGTATCACAGCTACGACTGGCTGCTACCCACCAATAGCTGAATATATCAAACTTCCGCCAGAGATTACATCATTACAGTGTGGAAAAACTTATGTACAGCTGGCTGCGACATCAAAGCAAGTCAAAGTAAGAAAAACGTCAACTAGATAGGTTATAAACAGATTCGTGGCCACAGGAGTACCATCAATGGACCGTGATATGATTGACAGCTGATCAGTGAGATAGAGTACAGCATGGCAATGACAGGCTGACATGAAAGGAGTCACAGCACCGACCAAAACTTGAACTCCGGTAATCGTCTTATGAAGGGGCGGAATTCCTCTGACTGCCTAGTAGGTAAGCTTGGACCATCCTCTAAAAATAAACACAGACGTTATGGAGCGAACAAAAGATGCTATCTAGTAGACTGATAATACTGCTATATGATTGTTAGATGATTTCTACTAAAGAAAATATAACTATTCGGACAATACATGTTGGGGAATCCAGACTCAGACAGTATTATTTGATTAATCAGTGTGTATACGTAGTAACAGGAGAGCCTGTTTGGAATAGGCCTGAAAGAGTTTGTCAGAAAGGGGGAGAGAGAGAGGGAGGGATAGGGAGAGGGAGAGGGAGAACTAAAGGAAGGTACGCGAAACTCGAATAGCGAAGGCAGCAAGA
>ERZ1740065.2647-NODE-2647-length-11159-cov-11.282061_pt1 | contig 11159 bp, 15 predicted proteins | sample MGYA00581738_ERZ1740065 | MGnify/ENA primary metagenome ERZ1740065 (study PRJEB43018, sample SAMN04849749) | marine metagenome | isolation source: floating plastic debris | place: Pacific Ocean | collected 2008-09-01 | study: EMG produced TPA metagenomics...
GTCCGGAACAATGGTTTGGTGATCACCCCCCCCCCCCCATCGCTGCTTGAAACTCCTGTCTATCTAAGTGATTTACTGTGAAACAAATGATGACAGCATTGTGAAATTCAAAATATGACAATTTTGTGATGAGTCATGTCCGTCTGCGCCGAGTACGTCTGCTGTATTGATGTGTCTGCTGCGCCGAGTACGTCTGCTGTATTGATACGTCTGTTTCAGCGTCGTGTCAGGAGGAGTTTGATGGCATCGCCTGCTGGCCGGAGACCGCTGCTGGAGAGATAGCCTTCATTCCCTGCCCCAACTACATGAATTACTTTGATACATCAGGTAGACCCAGCGCACTGCTCTCTAGCCTTGACCCTTGCCCGTATTGGTTTAGTATCAGTGTCCATTTCTGATATAGCCCGGGCAGAGAGGCACTGCATGCCCGACGGTCAGTGGAGGTTCAGTTTCATTAGAAACTCGACTAGAGGCAAGTACAGCGCCTGCTACAGCGAGAACAGTAAAGCCTTCCAACTCTCCGAGATCGCAGTAGCGGTGAGCTAAATTTCTTCCACCAGTTCCAGAGATCTTTCACTCTGCCATCCACATGGTAATGATCCTTACACGTATGTAGAGCCACCTACCGTACGTACACATGGTGTATATGGTTGGATACTCCATATCGATCTGCGCCCTCCTCGCCGCGATAATCACCCTCATCTGGTTAAGGTCAGTCCCCCTCGTCGTAACGTTACCGAAAGTCATCAGGAGTTGCGTTCCCATGATGACCTACTGCTGCAGGAGGTTGTTAAAGTGTCCGAGGAACATATTCCACATGAATCTGTTCGTGTCGTTTATACTGCGCGGCTGCCTCACGCTGCTGCACATATTCCTGCTACCCTCGTCTCTACAGCCTTCCACAGACCCCGCTGACCTTGACATAGATGGCGCTATGGCCGTAAGTCTCACAGAGTTCCAATTCAACCCGAGAGTTAGGAGGGAGATAACTCCGAATGGAAATGCTAATCAGTACCAGCTGTTGTTTTGAAGGGTTTTGCCGCACTAATAACACTGTTGACTAAACCTGAGAGAGAAATCGTACCACTGGGGAAATAGATGTTAAATTGAGGCGTGAAACGGAATTACTTCCTCAACACTCTCTGGTCCCTGGCTGGCTGTCTGTCTGTCTCCTGACGATGTACTCTAACACAGGGTTGGCAGTGTAAGCTTCTGACGAGTGTGTGGGAATACGCAAAACTCTCCAACTGTATGTGGATCCTAATGGAGGCACTGTACCTACACCTGCTCCTCTTCGTCCTGACGTTCTCTAATAAATCCGGAACTAAAAAGATAATACTAGCTGGCTGGGGTGAGTGTGTGTGCGGCAGCGTATCCCCCTCCATGATCTCATCTAAATCTCCTAGCAGTGCTGTCTCTGTCCACGAATTCATGGTATTTCACGTGTGTTTCCAGGCGTGCCTCTGCTGTTCGTGCTACCGTGGGTCGCTGTCAAGGCCTCTGTCGACGACGTCGGGTGAGTTGTCAGTCGCTACCAGCTCTCCTCTCACAGCTGTTCACAGGATCAGCAGGTTGTTCATTCATTTCAGGTGTTGGATTTTGACACGGAAAAGTGAGTACAAATGGATCAAGGAAGCACCAGCCATTCTAATAGTTGTGGTGAGTTGAATGGACACTACTGTCTATTTCTCTCCATCAGCTGGCCCGTCGGTCGAGCTCTCAGAGGTGTTTGACCACTAATTTTAGCTACATTCACCGCAGCCACCTACCATAGTTCACTGTTACGAGCACAAAAAAAACATTTGAAGCATTTTCATAAATTTGCATGCGCAGGTAGACTTACCTGCCACGGTGGATGAGATGCTAACGATGTGAAAATTCCGACGAATGTTAAAACATGGATCAATTTCATCACATTTGATTTGTTTATTCATGCAGCTGAATTTCGGATTCTTTGCGAACTTCGTCAGGCTGCTGTCCACCAAGCTGAAGGCCTCCGAGTCGAACACGTTCAGGTTCCGCATCAGCCGGTGAGTTGACCTACTTTCTGTTCAACCTTTGACACAAAATTACAACAATCTCTCAAGAAATGTTTCTCCATTTGTACCAGCATCGCGAGCATCAAAAGTACTGATGCTATCAAGTACGTGTGATATGCGATATTTGAAGTCGTTTGTTTGCAGGAAATGTAAATACAAAGTACTTGAGTCTTGTCAACATATCACGTAATATGTAGTGAGTGTGACAGGTATCTTAGTGTCCAACTGACGCTGCGGCACAGACGCCGGTTTTTAGTCAATCGAAATTTCTTCGTAAAAAAGCTGATGTCTGGTTGGCTGGGTGTCAAAATGTCATGAAATTGTTGCGAAAACAACGAATTCCCTCCATTCCTCACTATCTGTACCTACACTCCTGTATGCCGCAGATGACTTCATGTACTTTTATTTTGACCTTCGAACCCAGTTCTGTCCTCTTCTAACCAATCGAATAGTCATGTATGCTTCACACCGCCATGTTCTCATATCGTCACGCTGTGGTTTATTAACAGGCGGTTGGCCAAGTCCACGGTCGTGCTCATCCCTCTGTTCGGCGTTCACTACATGGTCTTCTTGTTCACCGAATTCATCAGCCCTGAGACAATGGACCCCACACTGTTGATCGTCCGCTCTTACTTCGACACCATCTGCACATCCCTCCAGGTATTTACACGACGTACTACTGGGAGCAGCCAACACGCTGTTTTTCACTCAGTTCACGCTTGATCTTAGATTTAATTAACTTCCACAGGGCCTGGCAGTAGCCATCCTGTTTTGCTTCTGCAATGAGGAGATCTCGAGCGAGATCAAGAAGCGCTGGATGAGATATAAATTGAGCAAAGGCTGGAACGTTATGACTGTCAACATTGGCTCCAAGCCCAACTCCACGCAGAGGGCGTCGCTGTCGTCAGATGGCGGTGGCTATCAAATGTCGTCGCGTCGTCAGTCCAGCATCGGACCTACCTCACTCTGTAACAAGCTCAGGGACGTACCAGCTATCAGAGAGGAAAAGCCTTTTTTAGAGGCAAGAGAAGACGACTCCGAAGAAAAACTGGTGCCAGCCTCAGGAGAAGAAAAATCCGACGAAAACCAAAACTTGGTTGTCTCACCAGGCACGTTAGCATAATCCTGGTGACAAATTCTATTTTTTGTAATGGCAGAGCTACAGCTAGCGTATCATAGCGCACAGCACGCCTAGCACAATATAATATTGTATAGCATTGCATCTCTATTCTATTGACATGGAAAGCCTCTGTAAATTTAAAATCTCTATGTTGACTGTGATTTACTGTACACATCTATGACCTATGAACTATGACCTATGAGCTATGACCTATGAACTATGACACATATCATAAGAACAAATCAATATATGGAGCAATGATCAAAGGCCTTTCTGATTTAAATCTAATCTGTAATATATCTTTATTTATTTGTCTGCGACATCTTCCATCTGTTTGAAATAAATACTTGTTGGCATTGCTGAAAATACGACTCCTTTTTTTTAATTAGCTCTGCAGAATGTGTAGGAAGTGCAGCATGTAACATTTTAAAACTGATTTTCTGCTGAAATTTTGAATGCAATTGATAACGATTTCTGTATAGCAATCAGTGACATCCCTAATGCTATGGCTGAGCTGTAATCAATGTTTAATCAATGCTCCTCTAGCTCACAGCGTTTACAGTTTGTCTCTGTTCATGACAATGAATCCGTATCATATAGTGTAAGATCGTTTATCGTAGCTGGCACTGCTCTTGTTTATTGTGTTTTGCAGTTGGCTTTCAGTAGAGTAAATAGCAATGTCCAGCACTGCGTAGCTTTGTCCAGCACTGCGTAGCTTTGTCCAGCACTGCGTAGCTTTGTCCAGCACTGTGTAGCGCTGTGTAGCGCTGTGTAGTACTGTGTACCTTGTCTTGGATGAAATAGTCTATATTCCATGAGTTATGACCTACTGTAAACCCAAATACTTTAGCTGCTCACAATAATAGCTATGATAACAACTGAAAGAAAACCGCTATTAAAGTTGAATGCTAGACTTTTGATGGTTTTATGTGCTATATACAAGCTGGAAGGAAATTGCTAAAAATTCTTGGCGTTATCATTATAAATCCTATTGATTTGGGAAAAACACTATAATATTTTTCTACTAAAATACTAGGGTTCACAGTACTTGCTGTTGTTTTCTAATCCTATTTTCAACTATGGCAAACAATTGTAATTTATAAATGTATTTCATAACGTATTTTTATTCATTCAAATGCGAAATCCTCCAGCTGTTTGAAATAATTCCTTGATCATCACAGTACGATTATGGGCTGAAAATAACTAGTCATCTTCAATAATGAAACCATATTTGGGGCAAAAAGAACTTTGATCACGAGTACACCAAGGGGCAGTGCAAAAAAGACGTTAAAAAAGAAAGAAGGTACACGAACATAGCCAAAGGTATTAATTCACCTCTACGATTTCTAAAATATGGGTATCTACAGTCAAGTGACAGCAGCCATGACAGAGGTCACAGTGTGACGCTCACTAATGGTGTGAGCGACATCAAAATAGGTTGTAGATATTTACAAAACTCGAGGGGTCAAGGCTGATAGGTATTCGATTGTGAGCAGATTGTTGATTTTGAAATTCATTAGATGACATTGACCTGGAAAGGACTGCCCGGGATGTTCTGCTCTCCGTACCGCACCATTAGCAGGTATTTACCTTTGTGACGTACGGTGTACGACACATTGTAAGTATTGCGTGAGTGATGTTTGACAACTATCTCGTCTACGGGTGGCGAGCCGGCCGGCCCCACCATTCCACAGAAGAGCATATTCTGGCCTGAAATATTCAATGGCTATGAGTGTAGAGACAGACTGCTTAGGCCTCTGCAGTTAAGTGTGGCTACTGAACGATGCCCACGTACCAGCCTGTGATGTGTCCACGCTGAACATGGCTGCCCTGTTGACAAAAGCTTTGTTGAGTCCCAGTCCTTTAGACGTGACTTTGGAGGCATCGGAGTTAAATTTGGGCATTGCCCGCTGCTTGTCCGAATCCGACTTCTTCACCGTCTCAACCACGCAGTGGGCGTGCTCCATCTTGGCGGATGGTTTCCCACTTCCTGTAGCATGAAGACGTGTACGATACTAGTTACGATCAGTAGTTATAGAGAGGGGGTAGGGAGGGAGGCGAAGGGGAGAGGGAGGGGCAGAGGGAGAGAGGCAGAGGGGGAGGGAGAGAGAGGATGGAAGGTGAGAGAGACATACACATGCAGATCAAGATGAGGAGGGAAGGAGAGGGAAAGATAGGAGTCAGGAGGGAGTTACTCTTTGCATTCCTACCGGTGATAACTGCTTTGAAAGGACTGCCTGCGATGTGGCAATTGCCTCCATATTTGACGGTGATGAGATAGTTTCCAGGTGCCTCAGGCACATAGCTGAACTGGTAACCCTCGCCAACCTGGAACAGAAGAGGTCATAGCAACGCATTACTACGATAACGCCCACACTATGTCACGACCTCATTTCGTGGAGGGGAAAATGGGTGTGGTCTGATTGGCATTCTTGCCTCAAAGATTCACAGCTGAAAAAACATAAGACTTCAAATTTTTTACAAATCGGTGAATATCTATACAGAAGGTTTTGGATCTAAATGAGATCTTAACTGGGTGTCACCATAGCAACAACATAACAGTAGCATCACGAGGGTACATAACAACATAATACTCAGCAATACCGTATAGAAATATTGATAGAGCATGCTGATGAGGACAATACGAGTGCAAGTATGGTAAGTACAGTATAAGTACAGTATTTTTGTTGAGAAGTCAAACTTTATATTTGACTAGTAATGGAGAGCCAGTCTCAGACATGCGGTGGCGGCAGCGGCGGTGGCATTCTAAGCCACAATCCAACTCAACCGATAATCAGATACAAGCAGGCGTTAGCAAGTGGGTGTGCCGCTGGCGTCAGACAGGAGGGGTAAGGCAGAGTGTGAAACTCACCTCCTCTGGCATCAGCTTGACCTTTGAAGGGCCGTCGATGGTTACCGACAGGGTCGACGCCCCGGAGCCAACGGTGTTTACTATGAAACTGTTTGGCTTCCCTGGGAATAGTAAGCCCTGAGTTACAAACCGTAAATAAGCCAAAGAAAGTGACTATGATGCACAGATCGATGCAAGCGGTTCATATCTGGTCAGAAGAGAACGGACTGAAGCTGACGTACCAGATGTTCCTTTGACCAAGCCCTCTCCGCTAGCGCAGACGAGGCCTGGGTCAGGGTCGGCCTCGCCTATCAGGATACGGAACGGACTGCCCCGGATGTGGCTGTCGTTGAGCATGACATGAATATAGTGCACACCGTTCTCACGCGGTATGAACCTCACTGCGTAGTGACCTGTTATTGACAATGGAAGAGTCTGTCATCAAACACGGTCACCTCCCCCACAGACATTGGCAGCGATTAGTCGATAGAACTCACTCTGGGCGTCATCCAGTGCCTGTATAAGTGCCTCATCTTCGGCACCTGTAGGTGCAACAACCTTAGCGGTGAGATGGCCCTTCGCTCCGTTGAAGATACAAGTGAAGGCGACAGGTTTGCCAATCTGTGAACAGTAGGTGGTTACAATGTATAACATTTGTGATGTTATAAAGCATTTGCTTGCAAAGCTTCAATTTTCAAAAAAATATTTTTTGCAAAAATCATAATGCTTTACACAGTGTAAGTCTAAAATATTTCACCGTGGGTGCATTACAATAAATATACAATTATTGGCTTGCGACTCTTGCACAGACCTCTAGGCCCTTGAGCTTGAGAGATTGCACTGTAACTTTCCTCGCGTCTCCACTAGATGGCAGCACAGGTACTCTGAATGGTGAGTCTGGTATGTGTTCATCATTGAACATCACAGACACCACATACTCCCCTTCAAACACACCAACACACCGTCACGGTGATAAACAGAATCCGGCCAACTTCAAACTGCTGAAATATACCAACCAGGCTCTTTGCACTTGAACACTGCCACAGAGGAGCCGTCAGTTTTATCTTCAAATCGAATGTCAGCCTTGCTGGGCCCTTCAATGCCAATTTTTATAGCACCTGCACCAGCCTCTCTGGTGTAGATGTTGAACTCGTTTGGAGCAGCAACTTCTGCTCTATCAAGGCCTAGAATGTTCATAAAAAGTCTATAGCAAAATGAAACTATACACCAAACATTTACACGGTTGTATCACAACAGCGATGAACAAAGGACAGTGCTTTAGACAGACAACCAAGTAACAAGGTGATTGCAGAATTTATACTCTTCTGCGAGAACTCAATCCCAAAGCAGCAGCAATTCATAGACATAAACATCGACAATCATCAAACTACTGGTGAATTGGTGCTCCAAGTATTTACAATTCAGCTGATTCAAGGCATAACGGTACAGCAGTGAATAAAATTTCACGATACCACCATGTCGCCATTCAACTGAACGCAAATACACAGAGCACCTTGACCTGGTTCTTACCCTTTTAGTCCACACAAGACGGGGCAGAGAGAGGGAGAGATATCACACTTTGCTTTACGAAGACTTGAGATGGAAAGAAATCATTTGACTAGTAAGGGGCTGGGCGGGGTTGAATACGTGAGGCAGAGATAGGAGGTGAAGGTTTGTGAAAAATCATGGAGGAGAGAGGAACGGGACGGACACCAAGTACTTAAGGGCTAATCGTGAGCTAGGTATATTTAATTCCACCAATTATTGATATATTATTCCAGCAAAAGCCAAATATGTGGCACTGCAGTAACATACTGATCAACTCGCACAATCCTAGGGCAAACAAGTTTAAAACCATACATGCTCACATTTGAGAGGGTCATACTAATAAATACATCATAAAACTGCGTTAAATACTGGTGAGTTGAAGGAGAGAGGGAGAGAGGGAGAGAAATTTGAAGAAACGAATGATGAATATAGTGACATATAGTGACAATAATCCAACAGACGGCAAAAACCGTCTGCTATTTGGCAGGTTAACAGTGATCTTGACCTCGAGATTCATCGGAACCCACCGAGTGAGTTCAAAGCAACTAAACTGCAGGTAGAACATAGTTAGCTCGATAAATGACCTTGACCTCAGTGTTTATGGGCTGAGGTTGGTAAATGTCTATGTTAAAGCCCTCCGTGTAAGTGAAGTGTTACTGGCACAGAGTTCCTCTCATAGAATCGTAGAATTTCCAGACAGTTCATCTCTCAGTCATCCCAATTTCTGTCTGGCAGCTCGTCTATGACCCTTGCCCGTGGAGACGGGTGAGTGATAGGTGTTACCACGGCGATAGAGCTACATACTACCAGCTTAGAAATGGGGAGGGATGTAGTGCCTATATCTAACTTCATTAACAGAGATATTACCAGGTCCGTTGGCATGAACTTTGTGAGCACCGCCGTCGACAATCGGTCCGACAGTGAATTGGAACGGGCTGCCAGGGATGTGCATGCCCTTATGTTTAATACAGACTATGTGGGTACCCATCTCCTTAGGCACAAACTTAATGGTGTAATGGTCTTCTGACTGATCGACTATGTCGCAGAGTTCTGTGACACCAGTAGGAGACGTTACGGAGGCTACCATCTCCATTGGGTCAGAACCTGGATAAGGAGAGAAGGGAACGGCGTCTGAGTACACTTCAACTACCCAGTAGGAGGCGCAGACGCTATACCAACACCCAGTGTTAACATAGCTACTTAGAAAGGAATATAAGCCGAAAAGCATCCTCCATACTTAACAATCCTTCCGAAGCGAACTCTGCGCTTGCCTGGGAATACATGTGACTGCTTGCAGTGGAAATAGGGACATGTGGGTGGGCTGGAGGAAACAAGTGCACATAACCCTACATACCTGGAACTTTCAGTGACAGCTCGCAGACGCTTCCAACATGGGTGGTCTCAACCACTTTGACTGTACGCGTCGTGATGGACTCCTCCTTGGAGGTAGTCACCCCGCCGATTTTACAGTTGAAGGGACTTCCTGTAACGAGTCCAGAGCCGTGAGTAAACATCACCACTCAAATATCGGATAAATATTTATCCGATTACGTGATTCAGATGAAGCAATAGAGAATTCTGTTTTTTACCATATAAGGTAATAAAACTCGTGTGAAGGAAATTGAAGCAAGAGTTGCTGTGTGAAGTAATGAGGGCTGTAAATATAGAACTCATTCACATGTACATCGGAACTGCCTCCGTGTGCTAATTTGAGACGTATACTAATTTCTTGGGCATCCATAATCAATAACAGGTGAGGAAAGTTTTTTTTGTGCACCAGCAGCTACAAACGCATCTTAACACGAGGTGAATGTTTGAACTGCAGACGCAGGCTTTAATAAGGAAGAGCCTCGGCAGCGCACCTGGCACATGCTCGTCTGCGAACTTGATGCTGATAACATAGGTGCCAGCTTGGGTGGGCTTGTAGCTCACTTGACATGTGCCATCAGGTCGGTCCTTGCAGTCAATGTCAGCCTTGCTGGGCCCCTCGATGCTGAGACTTAGGCCTCCGTAACCTGTACCACACACATAGACAGTTAGCTGTCGGATCACACAATGACATGACACTTCATGGCACTCCAGACGACACAGATGCCATTGTTTAAGGCAGCCACCATTGACAGGAGGAGAGTTGTATATGCTGCTATAATAATTCCGGCATCTCATACACACATATATATACACAGTAGGCCACTACAGCTGAATTACACCAAATATTTGCTCAGGTCTTAGATCTAGGCTAGAGCCGAGTGGGCTGGGTGAGGCGCTCCCCGAGACTGTTTTTGCAAACTCGCTCTTTCTTACAGATGTGTGCAAAACAACACTTGGTAATCAGACTCTAATAAAAATGTGTGGAATGGAGAGCTGGAGAGCTGGAGAGCCTGGTGAGGCTATGTGAGAAGTATAACTATGACCAGGTCAGGCCACCACCTGCGCTCACCCACTGCAATTACTCTTTTCACAATGATAGTCTGGGTGAGAAATTGTTGTTCAATTGAACATCAATGGCCAGATAACGAAACCTAATTGCTGCACTGCTTTCTACGAATCTCCAAACAGCAAATACACACATCCGTAATAAAAAACAGCAGAGGAACGAACACGGCAGATGAATTGCGTTGAGATCGAGAGAGAGAGGCTTACGTTTGTCAAACTCCCAGCTAGCGCCACCGCGAGGGGCAGTACCTGAGCCTGACGCTCTCGAAAATGAAAACTGCTGCCGTTTACCAGAAGACATGGCGACGAACGAGGATGCGCCAAAGATCGCGGCTGACGAACAAGTGTTAGCTAACTAGACACAGCGAGGCGGCGGACTGCAGAGGGCAGCTCACTCGGCTACTTATCGTACGAAGTACAAACAAGAGAAATGTCAAAAATGAATTACCAGCTAGAGTCTACCATATAATACAGAGCATGGAGACTGTGAGAAAGGCGATTGGTTGAGCAGAGGGGATTATGGCTGGAAGCAGGTTAAGAAGAGACCGGCAAGTACTGGCATTGATTACAGTTAAACAGTTAATACTGAGAGCAGAGACTCGCGCAGAGTGTACATACAATGTAATAACACTATGCAGTAACAGCGCGCCGTGCGAGGGCGGCCGACTGACAGATAAACTACTCCTCCAGCTTACTGCTGTCGCCATTGCGTAAACCTTACACAACTGTGCGCTGATATACCACTGGAATTGTCCTCTCTTGGTGACTTATTGAAATTTCTAAGTGGCTAACAGTCAGATTTATGCACACAGTTGTCGATATACTGAAGTATTTCGCACACAGATTGGTGATTGAAATACATCAACAGAAGAAAAATAATTTTCATAAAAAATTATGAAGCAAAAAATTAAACTACGTGAGCTCGTCATCAGTTTTGTTGATGACAGAGCAGCTGAAGTTTATAGATAAACAACCAGGAGAGCGTTTGGTGCAGACCCATTGCACCCGGATAATGCCAGAATGGAAGGCAGATATTTATAAACAGGGGATCAGGCAGTGCAGGCAGGGGGGGGGATAAAAGGGAAGGAGAGAAGAGAAAGAGTGGAAAAAAAAAAGAGGAATAAAGAAATAAAGATATAATGGGAGAGAAAAAAAACAAAGAAGG
>ERZ1740065.2648-NODE-2648-length-11157-cov-11.780580_pt1 | contig 11157 bp, 7 predicted proteins | sample MGYA00581738_ERZ1740065 | MGnify/ENA primary metagenome ERZ1740065 (study PRJEB43018, sample SAMN04849749) | marine metagenome | isolation source: floating plastic debris | place: Pacific Ocean | collected 2008-09-01 | study: EMG produced TPA metagenomics...
CCAGCTCTATTTATATTCATCCCTCCGCCCCATTACTCCCCCCTAAGCCCTATCACTATCTTCTCCCCTCCTCCCCCTCCCTCCCCTCTCCTTCCCCCTCCCTGTCCATCTCCTCATCCCTCCCAGTGATCTAGCTGGCTGAGTTTATTCGTATTATCACCGTCTCATTGCTTGCTATTTCAGAATGTTTTCGGTGGGAGAAGACAACTTCCTGATATTCCACACATGGCTTATCGACAGACACTTTAATAACGACATGGCTGGCAGGCCTCACATCTATGACTTAAACAAACATGTGAAGAAGGAGCTCGTACTTGATAGACCAATGCAGAGGGCTGAGATAAACTGGATCCCTCTAGATCTAAATGGAGAGCTGTATTTTACATATAGTCTTGACCCTCTCCGAGTCGCTAAATGTGACACCAAATCTGGTCAGTGTCGATTCGTGTTTGAGCAGAAGGGGGCCGACAGACAGCCTTTCGTTTACTCTAGTGACCACTTGAGGGGAGGAACACCCTGGGTGCTGTATAAGTACCCCTACTACATCAGCGTGGCTCATAGTGTTCTTGTGACAAAAAAACCTCTAGACTCTTTCAGTGTATACAACGCCAATATAGTGGTGCTGTGTGTAGACCCTTGGAGAGTCGTGTACGTGAGTAGGAACATAAAACTCCATCCGGACTGGCTCAACAGCTCACCGTTAATCAGAAAACACACGATCACATCTCCGTTCTTCTATCCATCCGGAATCATCATGTGGAGTGATGATGTCATCGACATTTCCGGGCACTTGAGCGACGCCGATGGACACATCGTCCGCATGAGAGGACTGAAGAAGCTGATCAAAGGTGTGATTGATAGAGACAGAAGAAATAGAAACGGGACCGTAGCAGTTGTCAGGACATCACAGCAGTACCTGATAGAAAGTATGAAACAGGATGTGGCCGCTGATTGGGTGTTCTTTGGTGACATCATAGCTGGCACTGTGGAGAGCAGTTGATAGTATGTCCAATGTAGGTTATGATGGCAGTTGGAGACACTAGTAGGTTTGATTACTGTGTGATACTGATATGATTTGGAGCGTCAGCGCTTCGTTTATTGATATTATCTCTGACATTATTGGTCTATTCTCCTTCTGAAGGTTTATCGGCATATTCATCATTTTTGTTTGGATTACTTTTTTACCCAAAAGCGGGAAAACAATCCATTGGAAATATTTGATTTTACATCTCAGGAATGTTATGTTATTGGTAATAAAGATTGAGGCTGATTTCTGTAGCCTGGAAGAGTCGGTTCCCGGAGTAAATCTGCTCTTCCCTCAGTTTCACTGTCGGTTTGTTAAACTGAGTTGGCAGAATTCTCAGAGTAGAATTAAATCCAAGTGCATGATCCATCTACACACAAAAAATTAAGCCTCAAATTTGCAAGACTTAGTGTCAGACGAATTAACAATCTATCGCAGTTTGATTTGTACGGAATGAGGAGTATCTGAGTTCACCAATCGGAGACCGTCTGCTCTCGAACTCACTGTCATTCTTTGGTGCTTTTCTAGTTGACTGAGTAGATAGGCTCTGATTGCTCAGAAGAGTACTGGGTACGTTCATACATACTACAACTGGAATAAAGTCATGCATTTGGTGACTGCGATGATTGACGCAATCGGCTCTGTCTCATGGTAAATGAAGAATGAAGATGGATATTGGGCTTGACATAAATGCTATAGAATGGTTGAGTGTGGAGAAGAATGCACTAACAGTTACGCTGTGCATGTCATAGAGAAGAACATTCTCTACTCCTGTCATACAGAGTCAGCACAGGCTGGTCAGCATTGGATCAGCCAGTAGAACTCATATTCTAATCTACACAAACATTCCCAGCTAATGCGGTTGGCTGCTATCAACTTTTATTACCGCATCTATCTCCATGCGCACTATTCAGCTGATGTCAAAGTCAACACAAGTTGCCGTACTCACTGAGGTTTTTTACTCGCTTCATGTCATCTCCATGTTTATTAAATGGAATTTCTACTCAAAGCTACTTCTCTAAGTAGTAGTAATGATTAATGAAATACCACAGGTCTGCCAGCACACACCAGACAGAACCATACAGGAGCAGACAACTACTAGTAGTACAGCCACAACCATATGATGTTATCAGTTCAATATAAGCTATCATAAATGTTATTTGATATGGTATAGTGTGGTATTATATGGCATGCCACAGTCTTCCCATAGTAAATGCATCACGGACTCTCCATCTCTACGGACGTGCAACGCCAGCTTCTCCAACAGCGTATAGCTATTGTCTCCCCTCACAATACAATTCCCTTTAATATTCGTTACAAAGGCGCAACATAATTGGTCGATGGTATAGTTATATTTAGCGATTCCACTAAATATTTTTCCTAGCTGATTTCCCGTCTAAGGTCGCCTTTTTTTACTGCAGTATTTCCATACATTCATACTTGTGCCAAGGCTCACTTTTATTACTTATCATGCAAAGATTAAAGTTCACACATCGCAGATGCTATTGTGCTCTTTTTACTAACGACAGACTCCATGTGCGTCTATCTTCGTCGATGATAGCATCGAGACTTGAACGGTGGATTGCTGTGTATGAAAGTACTGTTGGGATTACGGTGGTGAAGCAAGCACAAAACACTGTGATCGAGGTTAGTCAATACTTTTCAAGTATGAAATCTACTATTGCTACTTTCCCATTTTACTGGCTGACTAAAGACGATGAAATATTTTATAATCATGTGATCTGGCGTTATAATGTAGGAAGAATCAAAGTTTGTGTCCGTTCAACATGAGAGACGTGCCCGACAGGAGTCACTGTCTTCCATCCAAAACAGGTTTGTAGTTTATACAGACACACACTCATTGTGATATCTGGTATTGGAGAGTCCAAGTCTTCATCTTTAGGTTGAGAATGCTCAACACTGAGCTTGAGAAGATCCCCCGAACCGATGACCGATATCTGAAGCTATTGACTGAGGAACACACAATAATAAAAGAAGAAAAGTCACTCAGTGATGAGGTATGTTTCGTACCTGTTACAGACAAAAGTCATCTCATAACCCTCTGCAGCACGTACCAGTTTGGCATACTGCAGTAAATGTCATATCACCCTTCCTCTCATCTCCTTGGTCTTCCCTTCATTTCCCCATTTCCTTTAGCCCTCTCTCGCTATCTCCCTCTTCTTTTCTGATCCCTATCTTTCACTATACCCCTATTCGCTTCTTAAGCTGACTCTTCTGCTCCTCGATCTCCTCCTTCTGTGTTGTTCTATTCGACCCTCCTTTCTCCCTACCCATGCCTCCCTATCACTAATAGGTGTTTTTATCAGGTGCAAGCTCTGGAGACTAAGGAGAGGCAGCAGTTCTCTATTCTATCTTCTGCGTTACGAGATTCACACGAGAAGGAGAGGACTCAAGCCGAGCGTACTAAATACTGGTCTATAGCAGGATCTTGTATTGGTGCTCTTATTGGCATACTAGGTGAGCTGTTCATCACTGCTACATGCTACTATTTTTCAGCAGATTACACCCATTTTATTTTCACATCTCATTGATTTATCTCCCTCACGCAGGTACTTCTATCAATAACAGTCGGAGGATGCGGCAGCTGAAGAGCCTGGTAGTGACATCTAGCCAGCCGACCAGCGCAATCACAGACAGGCTGGATGGTGTAGCAAGCTCTCTACATCTACTAGAAGAGAGGTTAGGTGAAACAGTATATAAATGCGATGTAGAGGGCACCGATGAGCCGAACATCCTGACAGCTGTTGATCACAGCAGCTCTATCGATAAGCTGACGGAACGTATCAGCTACCTGGAGACAAACCTGTCAATAGCTGTCGCTGGCTGTGCTGTGGCTAGCTTAGCTTCCTGTATTATTCTGTTACTACGGTGACACAAACTTTGAACTGGGAGGTAGCTTTACAGATTTCAATTAAATTCCTTGCATCCCAGATGAGACAATTGAATGAGGTACATGCGCATATCTATTTTATTGATTTATGTTTGGAGTTGTCTCACCCATATATATTTCACAGAGGTATGAGTTTGTTACCTGCTCATGGAGTGTTACCAAGCGATATCCTGATTGGAGAGTGGAAGTTTTTGGTACATGTGGTTATGTTTGGTCTCTGAGGTATAGCTCTCATACGATTGGCTGTTTCTGTGGTATAGGTCTCATATGATTGGCTATGCAGGTTTGACTGGAGCAGCAGCACTAGGAGGAAATTGAATGGCGCGTATATACGCTTTGCTGCAGTAGAATCAGGAGCTTCTGTTATATTTGATGCTGGTTTTGTGCCAGGAAGTGAAGTATTGGTCTGGTATACACATAGGCCAGATACAGTACTCGAGGCTGGTGTGAACAGCTCCAGTATAGTGTGATAGGATGGAAAGGTCTGTTAAAAGTATATAGCAGGCCGGCTAGTTCTTCAAAAAATACATCTGAATGTTGGTAACAAACAGTCATAGCCCTGTGACAGCTTGCAAGTAAAGTTACCCTCATCTGAATTGGTGTGACTGTGTTCCCTGACTTGTTGCCAGGCGATCAGAATCTTGACATGTGGGCGGAGCTATTGTTATGATTCTGCTCATCGTCAAGTTTCTCTGTTTCATGGTAGTAACAGTCGCTGTCATAGATGTGGTTCCTGTGGGACATGCTCTCACCGCTCTGACCCAGTTTGGTCTCTGCCACCCCTCCATTACACCTCCTGTTATTCTGTTTCTACCAAAGACGAGTAGAGAGGTAAGGTCAAGGACATGTAGCCTGTGTTCCTGAAGACACGAATGCTTACTAACCCGCCTGTTCAGTCTCTTACAGCAGCCCTCGTCGATAGATGTGGCCGAGCCGAGGGCTGGAGTGAGGAGGGTTGGAGTGAGGGGCGGAGTGGAGGACAACTTGTGGTAGCTGTTAGATCTGAGGCTAGCCATAGCCTCGGGCCCTTTGAACTCGCAGTTCTGTAGTGAAACACAAGAGTAATTAATAATCAGTGTAGGAGTGAACAGGCTACCGATCTTACACTCGCAACTCTGCATGTAGACATGTCCATTGAAAGGGACGTTGATACAAATTGCTGCCTCTGCGCCGTCTGCGTTCAATAAACTAGCTCAGAGAAAACGCTGTAGGAGAATTAGCAGCATGCATCTGTTGTTATAATTACTGATAGCTTACGTGATTGGGAACGAGATATTGTTAGCCATTACCGTAGTCTTCTCCAGACAGTTGAGGAGATGGTGGTGCTGAACCTCAAAGACGTCACACTGACTGTAGATAGGGTCAACGACCTCGATTCCCTGCTCTTTAGCGTATTCCTCCTCCACTATTTTCTTCTTGGCTAGCAGATACGCCTGATTGCTCGCCTGCTTCGCCATCTTCATTCTGGCTAGCCTCAGTTTCTAGAAACAGATCAGGTTTTGATTGTTTCTCATTGATTTGTGGCGCTCATCTAATTCTCTTCACTCCTTATGTGATTGTGAGTGAGGTTATGAGGAACTAGTAAGTGTGGAACGGCAGCCGCTGCCGTATAGGGGGATGAGTCCGTGCGTGATTGTGCAACAATCGGCAGCAGGCATTGTGTGTTATGTAACAGGGTTTGTGTCACTGTATTCACGCAATACCCCTTCGCCGCTTATTTCCTGTTTCTGCAGCCGCTGACCGCGGACTTCTATGAACTTAGACACCACCAGAGGTACGGTCAGCGAGATGACGAGCACACCCGCCAGGGCACACACGCCTCCCAGCAGCTTCCCGAGCATCGACATGGGCACTATATCGCCGTAACTGAAAAAGAAGCATGCGTGTAGAGAGCTGCGTAGGACTTTCTTACCTTCTGCGCCTTCTTCTTGTCTGCTCTCTGGTTCTGGCTGTAAATCCTACTGAAGTTTGAGACGATTACTGGAACGGGAAGGGCGATGACGAGCACCCCACTCAGCGAGCAGACACCGCCCACTATCCTGCCCATGATTGTAGTCGGTGTCATGTCTCCATAGCTGCAAACATAGCACTTCTTTGACAATCGCAGTCACTCATCCACCCGCTATCAGTCTGAAATCTCTGGTCCTCAGTCTATGTCATCATTTTCTATTCTCTGCAAATTCTATCAGTTGATGAAATTTGATTCTTAGAGGAGGTGCCATCAGACCTTCATTTATAATTCTCAATTCAAAATAATTTTCCTGTTTTTTTCTCATATGTTTATAGTGAGGGGGAGCAACTGTAGGCGTCAATGGTCTATTTCTGTTCTCCTTTCTGATCTGGTTATTGCCAAGTTTACTTTCTTCTGCTTACATTGAGCCTCTCCAAGCCAAGAGAGAGACTTATGTTCAAAGAGCAATATTCCTTCAGCTGAATTTGTTTACCCAAACGAACCACTTACGGCGTTTTTTAATTAACTCAACAATCTCGCCGATGCAATCTAATTGTAGCAGTTTTTTGGAATCTCGAGCGGGTCTCACACTCGGGGATGTATCAGTGAACCGATCGGTGTGAAACTTTCCCGCTCGGTTGACACTGCATTTCTAAGTGGACCACGGTCGTGTGATGTCGTCTATTTTGAATAGATGAATACTGAGCTCCAGTCATTCGCTATCACGCACTAACACTTGCGTTGTATCTGCACGCTGGTGTAGATTGCTGAGGCACCATTGGGAATTCATGGAAACAAGAATACACTATTCTCTCATCATTGATGCATCAGCGCTTGAATTCTAAGCAGAAGTGTGATTTGAAGCTACAAGTGCTTCGCTTATCAATGAATCCTGACGGCTGCTGTAGTATTTTTAGCCTTTTTACGCACTACGATGACATACTCAGATTTCTAGACGTTCTTCGATGGTTTGAACTTTTACCGAGTACAAAATTTTTTGTGTAAATTGGCGTTTCGAAGAAAATAAAATTCAAGCAGTATCAAAATTTCATCGCAGTGATTGACGTCTTACCTCACCCCATGAACTAGTAATGCAATGAGACAGTGTGATTAGAAGAAAGGAAGGCGAGTAGGGGGAGGGGCTTATACTCTTGGATTTCTTCTGTGCTGGTATTGCGGTACAGCATCAAGGTAAAAAGCTGAAAGGAATCAGATCTTGTCCTACAGAGCCAGATTAATGACAATAGGATGGCCAGATCAGGTCATTGACCTAGCAAATGAAAGGAAGCATGGTATGTGGATACACTCACCCTAGTGTCGTCATGGTAACAATAGTATACCAAAAGGCTGCTGGAATGCTTTTGAACTTAGTGTTCGGCTCGTTCTTCTCCGTGTAGAACATGACAGTGGAGAAGATGATGATAGCCATGCTGATGGAGAAGAGCAGGAAGCCGAGCTCACTGGCGCAGCTCTGCAGAGTGTAGGCTAATATTCTCAAACCCTGCGAGTGTCTACTGAACTTGAATATGCGGAAAACCCGGAAAACCCTGAGTGTGACGAAAGCTCCGCTGACATCGTCGTTCTCAGGTATGACGAGGCCGATGTAATATGGCATGATGGCCACCACGTCGATTATACTCATGATACTGCGGATAAACTTACAGCGGCTTGGAGCCGCGTACAGTCTTAGAAAGTACTCTACTGTGAAGATCATCACACACGCCGTGTCCATACAGAAGAACGCTGATGAGTACCTATCACCACAGGGCAGGTTCAGGTCTGTACCTTCCATAATGCCGCACGGTATTGTCTCGGTTATGTTGGTCATCACCGACACTGCGATGAAGAAACCCGTCACATAGTAGAACACTAGCGCCACTGTGCTGGACTGCGGGTCTTCAAACGCGTGCCACATTTTCTCTCTAAAAGTCTTGGTGACGATGTTCGACTCGACAAGCTCCTGCTCTTTTTCGTCGAGAAGGCGGTCTTGAGTTTCTCGTTTCTTTTCTCGATACTCCTCATAGCAGCAGTCTCCTATCACGTCAGGCATGATGCCAAAGAATGCCAGTTCCTCGTCGAATGACGCCACGCATTCGCTCTTCGGGAAATGAAGCTTCCCAGTGCGGTAGAAGTTGAGTATGGACTTGAAGATATCAGGATCTCTGTCAAAGAAGTATTCGTTGACACCATCGTCAAAGAAGAACTCTTTCTCAGTCGATCCCAGTAGAGTGTCGGGGTACTTCTCTAGAGTGTTTCTCCAGACTTGGAATTGTCTCCCACTGACATTGATCTTCAGCCGCTCATCTGACCGGTGGCCATTTTTTGTGTCAGGTGACGTCGGCATGGCATTTTTAGCTATTGGCAGCCATCCAATGGCCGATGCCCGCGCTATGGGCAGCCAGGCAGCGACAGACGCCATACTGTTCGCTGGAATGGAGATGATATTACATTTCATGATCAACACCCGTTCATGGATGAAATATTCATTAACTGTTTGGATAGTCCACTTGTACGGCCATTTTTTATTGTGTGCATATGAGGATACCCCATAACTGACGTGGAAAGGAGAGATGTCTTTTAGAGATACTTTTAACCAGTGAACTGTTCTAACAGCATTTTATCTGCTGTGACTATTTTCTTTGAGGCTATATTTGACCGCAATTGAGCTGCTATTACAATGAAATTCGATTACTATTCTAGAGTAACTGTTGCTAGTATTATTGGCTCCAAGGTGAATATGTGGGCTATTTGAGCTTCTGAATCTGGGCTAATTAGTCTAAGAATAACACAAATAAGAAACAAACGGGCCTGATGTGATACAAGCATGTAGCCAATAATTCCCTCCACATGAATGTCTTTCATCAACGTTTGAATGGATCAGGCTGAGCAGAGCTCTCAGCATTGTAGTGAGATATGCTGATCTGTTAATCTCCGGCGGTTCCCATAGCAACCATACATGTTCTCATACTCACAGATTTCAGCTTGATAAAATGATGGTCGACTAATGGGAATTCGATATGCTGCCGGCATCGCACACGTGGAGCATATGATATGAGAGTTGTTTGCAGTAGCCTTAATCATAAATCATTACGTAGATATCTGAACCAGGAATGAACGCAACACTAATGCGTAATGTACTGTACGTCGGTGTCAGACGGAAGTCAGGCTATGAGTAATGGTGCAGACGTGAAGAAAACAGAAGAAATATTAAACACAGCACGCTGTCACAAAGGCAGAGTGACTGTCACAAAGATAGCAGAGTTGTCGTATCTATAGTGAATTCTGACAAAAATGTGGGAATCCTCGTAAGAATGGAGCAAACATCAGCAAGATGGCGGAATTTCAACAAAGATAGATACATTTTCACAAGACGTTAGAGGATTTGGCATGAATACGAAGGAATTGACTACCTGCCAGTCTCATGGAGAGTATTTCGTCTCTAAGGCGCTGTCGATAGGCAGCAACGCTGGCTGCCACACTCTCAGGTAGCATTTGAGCCTCTCTATAGAGTGTTTGTGAACATTGACAACAAGTAGAGTGTAGGAGAGCGTTGAACAAGCTACTAATAACTGTAGTGGGTAGTGGATAGGTTAATATAGGGCTCACCTAATGGCCATACTGATGCCAACAAACATCGCTGCTTATCAACCTTAGAGTGAATACAATAATGGTTCGCCAAACTGCACAATAAAACATACGTAAATTGCTTCTTCCACTGCTGTTATGCTCAATCAAGTTTCTTTGATTTCTTGCTCTCTCAGTCTCAGCTGACGCATTGTCCGATGAGAGGTATATTTGGCGTACGTACACTTACACTTACCTCTGATACAGTGTTACAGCCTCTCAGCTGTCACATTCTTTCTGTTTCGCTGCCGCATGTAACTAATGATGAAGCTAAGATCTGAGGGGAAGGAGCATCTCTGTGTCAAGAAGCCTTCATGGTCTGTGATTGAATGATAAGTAGCAATCAGGAAACCTCCACACGCTCAGCAGACGGTGCGTGCTGATTGGCTGCTCCGGCTGTACTCTATTGAATTTCAGAGTTATTGATTTACATTTGCTAAGGATTACAATCAACAGAGTGTGTGCCGCTGTGTTGTTTGCCGGTGGAGTCCACGCTGACCCTCCTTATTATTCTTCTGTGTGTATAAAACAAACTGCAGTTTGATTTGGCTATCCCCCTCGGCAGCGGATCGAGTCCGCATATCTGTCGAGAATACGGCTGCTTTTTGGAATAGTAAACATATTTGGCGTATGGCTTTCTGAAGAACCTATGGTGTTTGATCTGCGCCTGCATCTATGCACATCTGCTCGTCATCAGCTGCGTGCGTGTTTAATCGCACCAGCATTGCTGCCGGACGATGGATGTCATGGTTTATACGTCTGCTAAATGATTGTTGTTAGAACTAATGAAGTCAGATCATTAACCGACTAAAAACTATATTAACTGTCTCGAGCAGCTGCTTGAATTCATTATGAAGGCACACCTAGGGTAAAAATAGCCATCGATTGCTCCTACAATTTCTATGGCCTGTGAAGCTATGAATAGTTAGATGTCATCAGCTTTTGTTTCCTGGCGTGACAGAGTGACGTGACGGAGTGACATAAATTTTGCCGTGAGCACAGTGCGTGTTATGTTGTTTGCTCTCTATTCATTTACCAGTCAAAGTGGTGCCTATTGATGCGCCACATGATGCTGCCTTATGTGCTGCAGCGATTGATGTTAGGTCACTCTATGAGATGGAGGTTGGCTTGCACTGGGTACTGGGCTCTCCTCCTTCAGGACTTGATTTTGCCATTGTGAACAGCTTGCACATTACATATGGAACATCCTTCTCAAAGCAGAGCTCTGGAAGCTCATCAGTGATTCAAATCAGTGTTGAGTCGTCTTAGAAACATGCATCACCAGTTGGTCAGGCCTTAACAATGCTGACAGACATGGGAGAGACAAATAAGTTTTCTGATAGGACAGCCTTGGCGGTGGCGACGCTCCATGCTGTGATGTAGCATGGATGGGAAGTCCTAATGAGAAAAATGAATAGATTGAGTGATTCATGTAGGATAATTATCAATAAGCATCATAGTAATGCTTATACTGTGATGGAAATCACTAGATTCCCCCAGTAAACTTTGTCACATGTTATTATTTCTAGTTGTACCCTGTTAATTTTGTTAATTAGTCTCGCACCAGTAACGCACTCCCGCCGTCTGGCCCGACGCACTCCCGCCGTCTGGCCCGACGCACTCCCGCCGTCTGGCCCGACGCACTCC
>ERZ1740065.2649-NODE-2649-length-11157-cov-4.458836_pt1 | contig 11157 bp, 10 predicted proteins | sample MGYA00581738_ERZ1740065 | MGnify/ENA primary metagenome ERZ1740065 (study PRJEB43018, sample SAMN04849749) | marine metagenome | isolation source: floating plastic debris | place: Pacific Ocean | collected 2008-09-01 | study: EMG produced TPA metagenomics...
ACAGCTCGGTAAACGACGCTAAACCCCTCAGAACATTTAGCCGAATTTCGGTGTTTCACGCATAGATTTCGTAAATTTGTGTCCCGGTGGCTGGTTCAAAACGAGCCTACACCACACTAATGCTAAGTAATCAAGATGATTGAACTACCCATTGTCGAACGTAGAGAACCCAAGAAGCGCAAACCGGATTGGCTCCGCGTCAAACTACCGACCGGAGAGAATTTCAAAAAGGTAAGGCGGTTAGTCGATCAGTACCAACTCCATACCATCTGCCAAAGCGGCAACTGTCCCAATATGGGAGAGTGCTGGGGAGCGGGTACTGCCACCTTTATGATCCTTGGCAACACCTGTACGCGCTCTTGCTCCTTTTGTGCCGTAAAGACGGGCCGTCCGCCCGAATACGATGAAGATGAACCCCGGCGCGTAGCCGAAGCCATCCAGCTGATGCAGGTCAAACACGCCGTCATCACCTCCGTCAATCGCGACGAACGCAAGGACCGGGGTGCTGAAATATGGTATCAGACCGTGGCCCTCACCAAAGAACTCTCCCCCACGACCACCATCGAGACCCTCATCCCCGACGTACGCAGCAACTGGGAAGCCCTCGAACGCATGATCAGTGCCGACCAGGAAGTGGTATCGCACAATATGGAGACCGTCGAACGGCTCTACCGCAAGGTACGCCCCCAGGCCAAGTACAAACGCAGCCTGGAACAGATCCAACGCACCAAGGACTACGGCAAACGCACCAAGTCGGGGATTATGGTGGGTTTGGGAGAACGGGATGAAGAAGTCTACCAGATCATGGACGATCTCGTGGCCCACGGCTGTGATGTGCTCACCATCGGCCAGTACCTTCAACCGACGCGGATGCACCTCGAAGTCGCCTCTTTTGTCCGTCCCGAAAAATTTGCGGAGTATAAAGCGGTGGGGCTCTCCAAGGGCTTTGCCTTTGTCGAGAGTGGTCCCCTGGTACGTTCTTCCTACCACGCCGAGCGGCACCTCTAACTCCAATTCATTACTTCACTACGTGCTCCGTACTGGCTCGGTAGACCGCCACTGGCATTTACGTGGTGAAGGGTGTGGGCATTACCAATGCATGGCAGCGCGAATTTTGTAAAAGATGGCGGTATTCTCGTAGATGCCGCTGAACGCTTCCGCCCCCGGGCCGTAGGCAAACACGGGAATCATGGTAGCGGTGTGATAGTCCGTAGTGAAGGCCGTAGCCAGGCTGTCCATCCGGGCCGGCGGGACGATGGAGAAGCCCCCCGTCTCGTGGTCGGCCGTGGTGACGACCAGAGTATTGCCCTCTTTTTCCGCAAAATCCAGTACCATTCCCAGTACGCGATCGAATTCTTGCATCTCGCTAATGATGTACGATTCGTTGTTGGCGTGTCCTCCCCAGTCGATTTGTGATCCTTCCACCATCAGGAAAAACCCTTTTCCCGGTCGCTCCTCCAGGTGATCCATCGCCATTTGGGTCGCGAGGGGGAGGTAATCTCGCCCCTGGTTGACGGGTAGGGGGTCCGCATCGGAGGTGAAGTAGGCGTAATTGCGCTGGGGATCGGCGGGCGCTTCGTACAGCTCCTGCCGGAAATAATCCGAAACCAGGTAGCCCTTTTGTTGCAATTCTAGATAGAGGTTTCGATCGTCGCTTTCCCGGCGATCGAAGTATTTCTTACCCCCTCCGATAAAAAAGTCGATGTCCGTCCGCAGGAAGTCAGCGGCAATGGCCTCGTACATCTTCCGCTGCTTTTGGTGGGCGATGAAGGAGGCTGGGGTAGCGTGCACGATCGTCGAGGTAGCGACCAGCCCCGTGGCGTACCCCTTTTCCTCCGCCAGCTCCAGCAAGGTCGTACAAGCAAGCGTATCGGGAGTTACCCCAATGGCCCCGTTATAGGTTTTCTTTCCACAGGCAAAGGCCGTCGCCCCCGCCGCCGAATCGGTAATCAGCTGATCAAAAGCGTGCGATTTGTGTAGCCCCACGATGGGAAAGCGTTCAATTTGGAGCTTATTGCCACTGGCGTACATCCCCGCGGTGATTTGTCCAAGGCCCATTCCATCCCCAATCATCAGAATGACATTGCGCGGCTTTCTGACTTCGGGCTCGATCCGCGTCGTCACCGTATCGTAGCTCGTGGGTTGGTCCTCCGGTTGCTGTTGTATTTTACGGGTACAGGCAAAGACCAGTAGTACGATCGAGAACAGTAGAAGTAGCGATTGTTTCATGCGATAAATTTAAAGCAGATTCCGCATTGCCCCTCCTTTTCCCAGATTAATTTTTTGCAAACCCTTCCCACGCCCCTCCACCCTACACCGTCTTCCCGGATAGCATGGCGTATCGCTTACCCGGTAGCGGACGAATCACCCCCTTAAACTCCAAACCCAGCAAAAGAGCCGCCAACTGGCTACTGCCAATCTTGGCCTCCATCTGCAGCTGGTCGATATCGCTGACCTCCCGGTTACTCAGTACCCCCAAAATACACTGCTCTTCGCGACTGAGCTCGGGGAATAAACGCTGCTGTACCTGATGGGGAGCACTGCTGTCCCAACCCATCCCCACGGCTACATCGGCCACCGATTCAAACAGTTGGGCCCGGTGGCTTTTGATGAGTTGGTTACATCCCCGGCTCTGAGGGTCACCGACCCTTCCCGGTAGGGCAAAAACTTCCTTGTGGTAGTGATTGGCCAAATCAGCACTGATCATCGACCCCCCTTTTTCCGCAGTTTGGATCACGAGGAGGGCATCACACAGACCGGCGATGAGCCGATTCCGCATGGGAAAGTGCTCGCGCTCCGGGCCCGTTTGGCTGCTGTATTCCGTCAGTAAGCCCCCCTTTTCCAGCATCTGCTGCGCAACGCGACGGTGTTGCTGAGGATAAATCCGACCCAGTCCGTGCCCCAAGACCCCAATGGTGGGGATGCTGCTCTCCAAGCAGCGACGGTGTGCCGCAATATCGACGCCGTAGGCCAGGCCACTGATCACCTGGACATCGTAGTCCTGCAACTCGCCGATGAGCCGCTCGCAGGCTTGCAGCCCGTAGTCATTGGGGCGGCGCGTACCCACGACGGCTACCGTCCGGTAGTGATTGAGTGCGGCGGAACCACGGTAGTACAGGAGGATGGGACAATCCGGGTAGGGTTTGAGCCGAAAGGGGTAGGTATCGTCCAGAAAGAAATGGGTTTGGATGTGGTGCTGCTCAATAAAGCGCAGCTCCCGTTCCGCTTCGCGGTGGCCCGCGTCGTGTCGAATGTGGCGAGCGATGCGCTCCCCCACTCCGGGGATGGCTCGCAAATCCCGGGCGCTGGCCTTAAAGATTTCGCGAACGCCACCGCAGTAGCTGATGAGATTTTTGGCCAGACGGGGTCCGACACGTGGAATCTTGGTGAGGGCAATTTGGTAAAACAGCATATCCATTACAAAGGGGTTAAACGTAAACTTTTTCCGACTTCCAGCCGTAAAAATGAAAGAGACCCTAAGCTATCGCCAGAGCATTAGCCAGTAAATAGTAGGTCCTAAAAACCGCGTCTTTGTAAAGGATGGATTATCTTGGTCCGTAAATGTACCGCTCGGCGGGACTTTCGCCCCCCGTTTGCTCGCCCATTATCGGCTATTTTTCACAAAATCGCTACTATGAGTAAAAAAAGTACCCCCAGTAGTATGCGCTTCAAAGTAGAAGTGCTCGTGATTCTCGTTTTCTTTCTCAGCTTTATCATTTGGGCCGTCTCCCAGTGTAATACCTCCAGCCTCCTGGCCGAGTACAACGACCCCACCGAAGCCAGCGGGGACGAAGGCGGCGCCCTAGCCCCCCGCGACAGCAACCCGGAAGATCCCTACGGTACTCCCCTACCCCCCAATCCCAACGCCAGCATCGCGACAAACCCAGCGGCCGGTACACCCACCACTTCCAGTACCACCAATCCTAGCTCCTCCGCTCCCAACGAAAACCTGTCCAGGCTCTACGTCACCATCGACGGATTGAACCTAAGGACTGGACCTCACCTCGATAGTAGCATCATCACTAAGCTTTCCCTTTTTGAGGAGGTCTGGTTTATGAACGAAGTCACGGACTCTACGCAAAAGATTAGCCTCGGACTAGAAATCGCCGACGAACCCTGGGTAAAGATCAAACATAAAAAAGGGCGTGTCGGCTGGGTATACGGCGCTGGGGTCAACTATTATCGCAAAAGAAGGTTAGCCGAATAACGAATAAGTGCAAACCAATTGCCTATCTCAAAGCTGGTCAAGCCGCTAGTCAAGCCGCTAGTCAAGCCGCTAGTCAAGCCGCTAGTCAAGCCCCTGTAAGCTCGCCGCCTCCACAATCGCAATCAGCCGCTCCGCCAGCTTATCGTAAACGTCGGAATACCGCAACTCTTCCAAACCATTGGCCCAGGCCCGATAGTCATCCGCCGCCAACAACTGGCGCAACTGGGCAAAACGACCACTCGTGAGGTACAGGCTATGGTCCCGAAAGCTAGACCAAGCATTTTCGTAATGCCGGTAGCAAGCATCGTTGTAGGAGCTGCTATCCACCCACAACAGGCTGGTACAGGGAATCCCAAAATGATTGTTGCCCCGCCGGGCCAAATCCCGCTGGCCATAGCTGCTGTGCAGTACCGCATTGGCCAGAATGATACTGGCGGGAATCCCGTACTTTTTGCTCTCACTCACCGCCACGTGCCCAAAGCGCTTTAGGTATTTTTCCCGAGTAGCCGCATCGATCGTCGCCAACTCGGCCCGGGCACTCTCCTCGGGACTTGCGGAACCCAAAATCGGCAACTCGATGCCCGAACTGTAGGAAGAAGCGGGGCTCGTCATCGCGCTGGACCGCCCCTTTTTCTGGGTCAGTAGTGGATCTTTTTTGGTCGCTCCGGCTTCCGCCGGCGCTCCTTCCGATTCCGAAGGGGCGGGCTGCTCGATGCGATTGGGACTGTTGATATTGAATTGAAAACTGAGGTCTTTGCGCAAAAACACAAAAACCAACATGCCCAGAAGGGCCAGTTTAAACCAGTTGAGCCGGAGGTAGGAGCCCACTTGGGAGCGGTACGACTGCTTTTCCATTGTTCTAAATTTGGTGCTTAACTAATTACTTGTTCCTCAATAGGCTCTCCGTATATCCGATAGCAACAAATCTAAAACAAAAAGTTTTTAAAAACAATCGAAAGTAAAATAATTTTAAACAAAAAGTTTATTTTCGCTACTGAGCAGCGCGATTGTAAAACTCCTGGGCCCGGCCGCCATCTCCCGCCGATTCGTACATCTGCCCCGTCAGACGCAGCAAACGCGAATCATTGGGCGCATATCCCAGGCCATAGGTCAGCCACTGCTGGGCCGAATTGAGCCGACCCGCCGCCAGAAACTCCTGCCCCAAATCCGCACACCAGTTGACCACCATCCCCACTGGGATCTGACCCCGCCCCTTGAGGTAATCCATGTAAGTACGCACAAAGGGTAGACTGCTTCGAATCAGCAGCAAGGACCGAAACTCGGCCAGCAGCTTTTCGTGGTTCTGGTCTTTTTTGTGGTACTCCGCCACGATGCCACTCTTCATCGTCAGGGCCGAGCCGTAGTTGGGTACGATTTCCAGAGCACGATTCATGTAAGCACTGACCTCATCGAGCAATTCGGCCCGGCGCTTGTTGTCGCTCTCCTCCTTGTAGAGGTTGAAGAGGGCCGTTCCCATAAAACAATTGGCGCGCGCGCTGTTTTTAGACACTTGAATCGCCGCGCGGTTGAGACTCAGAGTGTCCTTCCAGGCGGGCACTCGCGTAATCGTTTTTCCGATGTAGCCCATGGTCAACAGCCCCAGTAGCCCGTAGCCCACGATCTCAAACTTGGCCCGGGGCAGGTACTCCATCAGCAGCCAGGCCACCAAAATGCAAAAACCCAGCGAGGAGAGGTACACAAAGCGTTCGTTCATAAAAGTACCCACCGTAAAGGGGATATTGGAAACGATGCTCAGGGTGATGAAGTAAAACAAAATGCCGTAGGCCGGTACGCTTTTTTTCATTGCCCCCCACAATGCGTAAGCCCCGAGCGCCAGGTGTAGCAGTAGGGATGCGATGGCCCGCCAGTCGGCAAAGGTCTGTACCGGAACGTGGTAGGGATAGTAGTCGTGGGTCAGGGGGTGGGGAAACACCAGGAGTTTGAGGTACTGCCCCAGGGTGTAGAAAACGGTGGCAAAGCGTTCTCCCGTGATCAGGCCGTAAAAGGGATTGTTCATGATGTCCGTGATCTCCCGGCCGGGATCGAGAAAGAAGCCAATCGCTTGGGTGCGCAACACCAGATAGACCACCCCGGTCAGCAAAAGCGCTCCCGTGGCCAACCCCATCTTGCGGTAATCCGTACGGGTAAAACAGTAGGCCGTCAGCGGGACGATGGCGATAAAGGTCAGGGCGTTTTCCTTGGCCAGCAGACCGAGGAAAAAACTGAGGACCGACAGGGCCAGGTAGCCAAAATGATTTTTTTGGAAGTAAGCCAGGGCAAAGTACAGGGCACCCAGCGCGCCCAGCATGGCCAGAATCTCGTCGCGGCCCTTGATGTTGGCCACCACCTCGGTATGGATGGGATGCACGATAAACAGCAATGTCCCCACAAAGGCAATGCCCCAGTACCAGGGCCGGCCCGCCGGCAGGGGAAACAACAAACTCAGAATCCGAATCAACAACATTCCGGTCAAACCGTAGAGCAGGATATTGCCCCAGTGCCCCACGGCCGGATTGCCCTCGTACACCGTCTGCCCCTGGGTGTTGGTAACCGCGCGTTTGGTCAGGGCGTACTCCGCCGCAAAGGTGGCAATCGACAGGGGACGGTAGCGCCCTCCCTCGATCAGGTCGCGCTGCTCGCCAAAATATCCGGTAAAACTCTCCGTGGTAAAAATCTCGGGAATGCCCGCAAAGCCCTTTTTGACAAAATTGTTTTCGGAGTAAACGATCTTGTCGTCGAGTACAAATTCGTACTGTACCGTCGAGAGGTAGAGCCCTACCGCCAATACGAAGAGAAAGGCAGCGGGTAACCAGTAGCGCGACCAAAAATGGGGCTCAAAGACCAGGCCCGCGTCGGCCGCCGGCGGGGCGGAACGGGGCTTGCTACGGGACGGGGAAGGGGATTTGGACGACTTGTTCACTTTGGATTTCTTTTGTTTGGCCATCGGTTTGCAGGTTGAAAAACTCCTGCAAGATGAAAAATTATTATTTGTTTTGCAACTATATGCTTCAGCCCGCCTAAAAACTGTATTTCACCCGTAAAAAGCCCGCCTGTACGGGACTCGCGTAGCCCTGACTTTCCTGGCTAAAGGTGAGCTGCCCGGTGAGCGTCAGGTCCCAATTAGCGGCGATGGAGTAGTTGAAATTGGGATTGAGGAAAAGGGCGTGGGCATCGCCGGGGCTGTAGATCAAGGACAAGCTCAGGTTTAGCAGCGGGGTGACCGCCTGACTGGCCTGGGTAAAAATCGCCCATTGGTACGGGTAGAGGTTTTTGGCGGATAGCTCGAAGGAAAACAAATCGTCTGCGCCGCCGCCGAGGGTGCCGTTGGAATTGAATAAAAAGCCCAGGCTGGTAAATAGTCCGTTCTTGAAGGAGTAGTCCAAGCCCAGGGTCGCGCTAAAGCTGTTGCCGATCGAGTCGACCAGGGAGTGAAAATAACTCCATTCCCCCTTAAAGCTCGCCTCCTTAATATTGCCCGCCCAGCCTCCTCCCAGCACCAGATCGCGCTCTACGATGCCGGCCAGCACCTGAAAGTCGTAACTCCATTTGTTCCACTTCAACAAACCCGCCGCCACGGCTGCTTCCCAGTCGTCAAAGGCCTTCACCGCCAGCTCCACACTCGACGCAAAACCGGTGTAGTAGCGCAGCCGTAGCGCATCGCTCCCCGGTCGCTCCTCGTAATCAAAATCGGTAAAGGCAAAGGCGTTAAAAATATCGTTGGGGTTCCACACGGTGCTGATGCCCCAGTTGACCCGCTGGCGCCCCAAACGAATTTCCCAATTGTTGTGCAAATACTCCAGGTACCAACGGTCGATGATCGTATGCATGACCAGGGAACTGCGATTGATGAGCACGGTCGACAAATCCGCCACGTCGTTGACCGTTGCTTCCACCTGTTCGGCGTAGCGGGGGTTTTGCTTGACCAATTCGCCGTAGAAAATGCGCGTCCGCAAATCGGTTCGCAGTTGCCAACGCTCCCCCAGTACCCAACGCGAATTGAGCCGCTGGTGGAGCAGGTTGTCGGTGAGCAGGGTATCCCCCCGGGGGCTTTGCAGACCAATGACCGTTTGCAGGCTCTTGACGTAGCCAGTGAGAAAAAAGCGTTGGGGTTTTTCCTCGGTATCCTGCGCTCCGGCTCTCCCCCCGGTAAGTAGGACCAGCAGGACGACCATTCCCAGGTGCCACGGTGTACGCATCGAAAGTAGCTTTTTAAACATGGTGAGTTTATCGCGTTTCATCAGAACTGATTCGCCCGTCCACCAGCTGTACCACCCGCCGCGCCCGGTCGATGACGCGTTGGTCGTGGGTCGAAAAGACGAAGGTAATGTTCTCCTCCCGGTTGAGGGCGGCCATGATGTCCAACAGGTTGGCCGTTGATTCGGAATCGAGATTGGCCGTGGGTTCGTCGGCCAGTACGAAGGTGGGTTTGGGAGCCAGGGCCCGGGCCACCGCTACGCGTTGCTGTTGGCCTCCGGAGAGCTCGGAGGGGCGCTTGTCGATCTTATCTTCCAGCCCGACGGAGCGCAGGAGCTCCAGCGTCCGCCGTTCGCGTTCGGCCTTGGAGCGATTCTGGAGCAGCATCACGAACTCCACGTTCTCGCGGGCGGTCAACACGGGAATGAGGTTGTAGGCTTGGAATACAAAACCGATGTTGTTTTTTCGAAAGTTGATCAATTGGTTATCGGACAATTGGGAGATGTCTTTCCCCCCCACGGCGATCTGGCCCTCGGTGGGGCGATCCAATCCGCCGATGATGTTGAGCAGGGTGGTCTTTCCCGAACCGGACGGACCGACGATGGCGGTAAACTCGCCTTCCTCAATCTCGAGGTCGACTCCATTGAGCGCGTGTACGGGAATTTTGTGGGGATTGTAAACTTTGGACAATTGATTGGCGGCTATAACTTTCATGATGTTGAGTTTTGGACGGATAAAGGGAATGGGTACGGACTTTAGACCTTGCGTACGGCTTCTACCGGTCGTAGGCGAATCGCTTTAAAGGCCGGGTACAAGGAGGCCAGGACGGTGGTGATGAATACGGACAGGGCCAGTTGGACGTAGAGGCCAGAATCGAGGGTGGGACGGATGATGGTGGACATGCCAAACTGTTCCAGGCCCTGGGAATAGGAGGTCAGGTCGATGCCCACTGCTGTGAGCCGTTGTACGCTCATCCATCCCAGCGACATCCGCTCCGTGGCAGATTAGACTCCGAGCAACAGCGTCTCCAGTACGATCATCGCAAAGACCCGGAATTTATTCATTCCCACCGACATCAGTACGCCCAGTTCGCGGGTGCGTTCCAGTACCGCCATCAGCATCGTGTTGATGATGCCAAAGATGAGGGCGAGCATAAAGATGATGACGAAGATGGTAAAACTGGTACCCAGCTGGGTTTCGTAGAGTCGGATGTCGGGCGACAATTCCCAGTAGCCCTCCACTTGGGTCTCGGGATAAGCCGTGCGCAGATCGGCCACCACCGGATCGACCTGATTGGCATCTTTGAGGTAGACGGCAATTTCGTGGGCGGCATCGGGCTGGCCGAGTAGGCGGTTGAGGTCGCCCCGGCGTACGAAGACACTGCCTTCATCCCGCCGCTTGTTCCCACTATCGATCAGGCCCACGATGCGAAAGGCACCCGCCGTAATCTCCCCATCCAAGCGCTGGAATTGTAGGACGATCTTTTTGCGCAACTTGAGCCCCAATTTTTCCGCCAGATCCCGCCCCATCAAGACCTGGTTTTTTCCCTTGCCAAAATAATTGCCCGCCGCCACCTGCTGGTCGCTCTCCGTCAGTTGGGCTTCGGACGCCGCTTCCACCCCCCGGATCACCACGCCCCGCGTTCCCTTGGGGGCAACGAGCATGCCGTTGACGATGGTCCGCAAAGACGCGTGTTCCACCACTTCCCGCTGCTGAATCGCCGCCAGACGGGCCTCCGCCTCGGGCAGGACGGCCGTCACTTCCTGATCCTCGTCGACAAAAACGGGATGGTGGATTTGCAGGTGCGACGTTTCCATCCGAATGGCATTGTTGACGTAACCCGTCACCATTCCCGAGGAAAAGCTAAGTAGGGTAATGATCGCCCAGGTCCCCACCGTGATGGAACCCATGACGACCAGACTGCGAAGGGGATTGCGCCAGATATTGCGCCAGGATATTTTAAACAACATGTCAATTGGTTTTTAAGGCGTACACATTCCTAGGCCCGCATGGCTTCCACGGGACGCAAACGGATAATTTTGATCAAGGGATAAAGGGCCAGCAAGCTCGTGGCGATAAAAATAATGAGTGCCTGTCGGAGGAAGATCGACCATTCGAAGGCGCCCTGAAAAACGGGTTCGATGCCAAATTTGTGATAGGTCTCCACCGCCTCCTCTCCAAACACCGCCATGTCGATCGGATTGGTGGCCAGGTAGTGGACCAGGGGGATACTCAGTAGAATGCCCAGTACGCTGCCCAGTACACCCAGCAGGACCGTCTCCAACCAGACGGTACCAAAGAGCCTAGCCCGGCCCATGCCAATGGCGGTGAGTACCCCAAATTCGTATTCCCGCTCCTTGGTCATCATCAGGATGGTCCCAAAAATGCCGAAGATGATGATGAGGTAAAGCAGGCCCATCACAAAGGCATTGCCCGCCTGATCCAGCTGCCGCGCCTCCAACAATTCAGGGATCAATTCTTCCCAACTCTTGACCTCGTACTCCTCCGGGGGCAATTGCTGGTTGATGGCCAGCACCGCCCGGGGCGCATCACGGCGGTTGGCGATTTTCATCGTCAGCGAGGTCACGCGATTTTCGGCACCGTAAAACTGCTGCGCCGCGGCGAGGGGCAGGTAGACCATGCGTTTGTTGAGATCGGGTAAGCCGTAGTGCAAAAAGCCAACGATGGGATACTTCGCCGCAGCGTTGACCCCGTGATAGCCCTGGCTGATGATCACCAGCGTGTCGCCCAAGGTC
>ERZ1740065.2650-NODE-2650-length-11156-cov-10.526169_pt1 | contig 11156 bp, 13 predicted proteins | sample MGYA00581738_ERZ1740065 | MGnify/ENA primary metagenome ERZ1740065 (study PRJEB43018, sample SAMN04849749) | marine metagenome | isolation source: floating plastic debris | place: Pacific Ocean | collected 2008-09-01 | study: EMG produced TPA metagenomics...
TGATTTTGACGTCATTTGTTGCCATTGGCGTCACGTTAGTCAGCGTGATTCCAGGAGCCAATCGCATTGATTTATTGCATGTCCTGTTCGGCAACATTCTTGGGGTCACCATGAAGGAGGTATGGTGGAGCCTGGCCGTTACCGTCATCGCTATCGTCTTGGTGCGATTGTTTTTCAAAGAACTGTTGTTTTATACCTTTGATCCGAAAGGGGCTCAGGCCAGCGGTATGCCGGTGCATTGGTACAACGCTTCCCTCATTATGGCGATGACTGTGACCATCGTGGTGTGCTTACCCACGGTGGGGGCGCTGTTGGTGGTTGCCTTGCTGGTGGCCCCAGCTGCCACGGCCTTCCTGCTCGTCAAAGAGCTGCATCAAATGATGTGGGTGGGTTCGATCATCGGCGCCCTCTCCAGCGTGATTGGCATGTATCTGAGCTATTACTTAGATGCCCCCTCTGGAGCAACGATTGTCCTGGTGGCTTTTTGCTTTTTCTGCTTGGCGTTCTTCTTGAGTCCATCGGAGGGGCTATTGGTTAACGTTTGGACTCAGCGCCAGCGATCGCAATTGACTAATGCCGACGAAGTCGATCAAACCCTGGTGAGTTAGAGTCTAAATTCACCAGAGAGAAAAGATAGAGTCAAACCGCCCCAAATCCCTTGCCCTGGGTACCGTAGCGTACCGTTCGGAAACTGACTGCATTGGTGTAGGGGCTGTACAGGGTATAAGTGGCCTTCCCTGCGTCTTTGCCGACACTGCCAACGCCGACAACCTGGAGATCGCGCACCGTCTGCGTCATGGTCTGCGCTGGGGCATCCAAAGTCGTCACGGTAGAGGTCACCGCTCCTGCCGGAATTTGTAGTTGAAAGGTCTGTCCCGATCGCCCACAAAACAGCGTATTGGCATCTGCCCGCAGCAGTCGGTCCAGCAGTTGCATGGGCGGTGTTTCCGGCGTCAGCACATCATGGCACCCCACCGTACTGCCATGAATCAGCAAACAATCGAATTCAAAGAAGCCAAAATCCAGCGATCGAAGCCACTGCACCGTCTGCCGTGACACCGACTTCCAAAGCAATTCGACGCCATCGGGTCCTGCCTGCTTCAACAACTCAGTGGCCTCCGGATCACTGCCCATACCGTGCAGGTTAAAGCACTGCTCCTCCCACCAGCCTAGACAAACTTGGGGGTCTGGCCCATCCCCGCGCGGTTGACGCACCCGTTGCACCAACGCTTCACACTGCGAATGAGGGCCGACGAGATCGCCCAGAATATACAGCGCTTCAACCTGGTAGCGGACTCGCTTGAGGTCAGCGAGCACCGCTTCGTAAGCGGAGAGGTTGCCGTTAATGCCGGAGAGAATGGCCCAGTGAGTCATGGGTAGAGAGTGGATGAGTGGTTGAGGACTAGGGTGGATGAGGTAAGGGGGATGGGATGAATGAATAATGTCAGTTCGGGTTAAATCAACCTCAAGTCAGATCGGTATCTTTGGGGCACATTTCCCCTCCTGAGGAGGGGTTAGGGGTGGGTTTTTCAATCATACGAAGTCCCTTCAGACCCACCCCGCCCTGCGGGCGCCCCTCCGTGGAGGGGATTGGGGTAACTGGTTCTGGGTTAAATCAACCTCAAGTCAGATCGGTATCTTTGGGGCACATTTCCCCTCCTGAGGAGGGGTTAGGGGTGGGTTTTTCAATCATACGAAGTCCCTTCAGACCCACCCCGCCCTGCGGGCGCCCCTCCGTGGAGGGGATTGGGGTAACTGGTTGACTGCAAGTCGCTATCACGAATTCACGTTGAATAGGGTGAACTCAGTCCTGATCTCCACTCCCTATTCACTATTTCCTGTTCCCCTCTACCGTTCACAAACATGAGTGGGATCGTCGGCTTTTTCGGCGTACTCCAACCCCTGAGAGAGCCGCCAGGCAAAGATCGCCGGGAGTCCTTTTTCGAGAATGGCGGCACAGGTTTTGGCATAGTCGTATTCCACTTCGCGAAGGTCAGCCTGTTGGGTGTCGGTGGTGTAAATAACGTACGTGGCGTTGGGGCGACCATGGCGGGGCTCACCGACGGAACCCGCGTTGATGATGCGCTTGAGGGAGGCGAGAGGGGTGGACGAGTGGGAGGGTGAGGAAGTGGCTGGGTGAACAGCTTTGAGGGTGAGATGGCTATTTTCTAAGTTGCGCACATAGGGGACGTGGGTATGGCCGCAGAAGAGGGTGTCGGCTCCGGTCGCGAGAACCCGTTCCAGGGCGATGAACGCGCTGGTATCGGGCAGCAAATATTCGTGCTGGCTGTGGGGACTGCCGTGAACGAAGCACAGATTGTCCTGTTGCAGGGTCAGGGGGAGTTCTGCCAGGTAGGCGCGGGTTTCAGGCGTGACTTCCCGATTCGTCCATTCGTGAGCTAGGTGACCTCGGGTTTCGGCCAGCAGGGAAGGATAGCTGCAGTCGCAGGCATTGAGCCCGTCAACGATGTCTTCATCCCAACAGCCCTGGCAGGTAGGGATGTCGAGTTCGCGAATGCGGGCGACGACTTCGTTGGGATAGGGACCATAACCCACCAGATCGCCAAGGCAATAGATCTGGTCAACAGGCTGCTGATCAATCTCCCGCAGGACAGCCTCCAATGCCTCCAAGTTGCTGTGGATGCAGGACAGAACGGCAATATTCATGCGACCTCCAGGGGAATAGCGTCTTTGAGGGTGGTTTGATGAGCGGCGAGGAGGGAATCGGATAAATAACAGTCTTTGAGGGTGGCGGCGATCGCCCTTTCATCTAATCCCTGCCCGACCACCTCGATGCCGCTAAAGCGATTGGGACGACCCTGCACCCAGCGAGGCAGGTTGAGTTCGGTGTAGGCACTACCGGGCAAGCTGTTCATAAAATCAAAGTGGAAGGCCTGACCATCCGCCAGCTCAAAAATGCCTTTGGCCCGATGCACTTCACCATAGGCTCCCTGCGTCAGCTCTTGCCAGAAGGTATCGAGGCTGGGCGGATCGAACACTTGACCACTCAAAGGCGCTCGCCAAAGCTGTGCCGACTTTACGTCAAGGGTGGATGGGTTGCCCTGAATCATCGAATCGGCCCACAGCTCCCAACCCGTATCTTGACTCTCCTGAGCCACTAGCGCCACTCGGCGATGGGGCTGGGCTTCTAACAACGGCATGTCCGTCTCTAGCTGAAAGCCCATTTCAAAATAGGCAGGCACCCCGTCAGCTAAGCGTTTCAGTAATTCTGTTTCGTGCTGGCGATGGAAGATTTCGACCTGGGGAAACCGGGTCGCGACCCGAGTGGCATCAATGGGCACCGTACTGACCCCCGGTGTCATATAAACTGCAGGCGTCGGCACCTGAGCGAGTTCCTGAAGAATCCAGGTCGTTTTGCCTGCGCCACAGGGGCCAGCGACGACAGTGATCATGGGCTTGCGAATCGACAACGATAATCATTATCATATTGTTCGCATCCTGTTTGAGCAACCACCATCAACTGCTATGGTTCAGTCGCAGACCGATATTGCCGTCATTGGGGCCGGACCGCAGGCCCTCACCCTGGTTACCCACATCTTGCAAAAGAAGGCGAAACTGCGCGATCGCATCCAGGTATTTGACCCCAGCGGCACCTGGATGACCCAGTGGCAGCAGCAGTTTGCGGCGCAAGAGATTCAGGAGTTGAGATCGCCTGCTGTCCATCATCCTGATCCTAACGCGCATGCCCTGCGCACCTTTGCTGAAGGGCGCTATGACGAGCTGCATCCGCCCTACGATCGCCCCGGTACGGGCCTGTTTCAAGAATTCTGCGACACGGTGGTGCAGCGTTGGCAGTTGCAAAATCAGGTGGTGCCAGCCGCGGTCACCCGATTAGAGCCCCTGCAGAAAAAACCGTCTCGATTTCGGTTGACCTTATCGACCGGGGATACCGTATTGGCGCGGCGGGTCGTGTTAGCCGCTGGCGGCGGGCAGCCCTACCTACCAGATTGGGCCAAGCAAATTCGTGCTATCCATCCCCCAGAACGGTTGTGCCATGCCAGTCAAATCCGGTTGCCTGCTCTCAGCTCCCTGGCGGGTGAAACCGTGCTCATTGTGGGCAGTGGCTTGACCAGCGGACACCTCGCCGTCGGCGCGGTGAAACGCGGCGCAAACGTGGTGATGATGGCGCGGCGCACCTTCCAAGAAAAGATATTTGATGCCGAGCCGGGGTGGCTGGGGCCAAAGTATTTGAAAGGATTCCATGCCGAACCCGATATGCAGGCTCGTTGGCAAATGGTGCAGGAAGCCCGCAACGGCGGTTCGCTCACACCCGCGATGATGACGCGCCTGCGAAAACTTCAACGGCAGGGGCACATTACCTTTTATGAGCAATGCCAGGTGGCGGATGCTCAGTGGAAAGGGGATACCTGGAAAGTCTGCTGCGACAACCATGCAGCCCATGACTGCATCGCCCATCAACCCATCCATCGCATCTGGCTCGCGACGGGCACGACCCTGGATATCCGATCGCATCCCCTGTTGGCAGACGGTTGGGAGCAACACCCTATCGCCACCATCAACGGCTTACCCGTATTGGATAAACATCTGCGCTGGCCAGGGTGTGAGCTATTTTTGATGGGGCCTTGGGCAGCGCTGCGAGTCGGTCCTGTCGCGCGAAATTTGTTTGGCGGCAAGCTGGCCTGCGATCGCATCGTGCCTGCCCTCACCAAAGCTTCCCTATCGTTCGCCACAGCCCATACGCCATAATGAGCCCATGCAACCTAGAGCTGCCTGTGAGTGATGCCAAGCCTAAGGACATTTGCCAGATTCGGTGCTTTAACGTCGAACTGGTCAATCATGTCCAAAATACTCTGCCCAGTGATGACACTCTGGAGACGGCCCAAATCGTCTTTAGTGCGTTGGGCGATCGCTCACGACTGAAAATTTTGTATGCCCTGAGCCACGATCAGGAACTCTGCGTTTGCGATATCGCTACTCTGCTAGAGGTTAAAGTCGCAACCGCTTCCCATCATCTCCGCAAACTGCGGGACTTGAAGATTCTCAAGTATCGCAATGATGGCAAGCTGGCCTACTACTCATTGCGCGATCAAAGAGTATCCGACATTCTCAACTATTCTCTGAGACAGTTAGTGGATTAGCGATGTCAGAGATTGGAGAGGACGGTAACGGTGAAGCTCAACAGCGGCACGTAACCTCTGACCAACCAACTAATGGCCGTCCATTGCAACGAGGCGTTAGCCTACTCTAGACTTTAGGCATACACAAACGACCTGTCGTATTATGAGCTATCGCGACATCATTACAATTGAGCCTGGTAAGCGTGGTGGCAAGCCCTGCATCCGCCGGATGCGGATTACGGTCTACGATGTACTGGGTTGGTTGGCGGCTGGCATGTCTACCGCTGAAATCATTGACGACTTTCCAGAACTGACGGAAACCGACATTAAAGCCTGTCTGGAGTTCGCGGCTGATCGAGATCATCGTTTAGTTGCGTCGGTAAGTGCTGTTTGAAACTGCTGTTCGACCAAAATCTCAGCCGAAAGTTAGTTAATCGGTTGGCTGATATCTTTCCTGAGTCGAGCCATGTTCAATTTCACGACCTAGCTGAGAAAGCAGATACTGAGATTTGGGAGTTTGCTAAGCTCAACGACTTCTGCATCGTGACGCAAGATGCAGATTTCCCGGAAAGAAGTCGGCTTTACGGCTCTCCACCTAAGGTTATTTGGTTACGGTGTGGCAATACACCCACTAATCAAGTTGAAGCACTCATTCGTTCCGGAGCAACAGCAATTCAAGAACTCTTACGCAATTCGGATTTGCACTGTTTGGAGCTTTATTAGTTCTAAGAACTCACAAGTTGGGCACGTTACTAGACATCATGCGTGCCTCTTCATCAATCAGCTTTAGGAACGCGCCCTACCGCCAATCGCTACGCCTGAAAATTCTCTACGCCCTGAGCCACGATCAGGAACTCTGCGTCTGCGACATCGCTACCTTGCTAGAGGTGAAAGTCGAGATCGCCTCTCACCATTTGCGCAAGCTGCGGGATTTGAAGATTCTCAAATATCGCAATGATGGCAAGCTGGCCTACTATTCGCTGCGCGATCGCAGGGTATCCAACATTCTCAACTATTCACTGAAACAGGTGGTGGGTTAAAGCGTTTCGGGATAAGAGAAAGTTGACGGGCAGCTGTGCAGGTAAGGAAGCTTGAAATCTCGTCAGCAATTCTGCTCCATCCTCGCCCAGGCGGCGTGAGCATACTGATAACGACCCAAGTTTCACTCCAGTAGCCAGGCAAACAACTCTTTGACCGTCAGCTGTAACTCACTGGCAAAGGATGTTACAGGAATGACTTCATCTGGCTCATCGAATACTTCAGGTGTTTGTTGTGGACGATAGACAAACACGGTTTGTTCACCTGGATCAATTAACCAACCCACTTCAGTTCCGTGCTGTAAACAATGAAGAATATTCTTGGTGACTTTCGTTTGGCTTTGATCAGGAGACAGGATTTCAATGGTCCAATCGGGTGCAGTCGGGAATGTGTTGGCCACTTCCCCATTCTCATCACGAGGAATTCGGTTCCACAGAAACACTGCAATATCAGGAACCGTTGAACGCCCCCCAAAGGTACAGCGGAGCTCAGGAAAGGCACGAGCAATCTGCTTTGGCTTAACTACCCCATGGATAGCGGTCACAAGTTCCCCTTGAATAACACTGTGTTTCCCTTGGGGCATCGGTTTCTGAATAATTTGGCCATCGATGTATTCACTTGCCGGTGTTGTCTCTGGCAAATGTAGAAACTCCGCCAAGGTCAGCGTTTTAGCTGGTGCTTGTACCATTTAGACTTTCCTCCTCTACCTACCAGAGCAGAAACTAATTCCTATTTTATCTAGCAATACGACTCTGCCGGAGGTGAAAATCGCAACGGCTTCACACCATCTCCGCAAACTGCGGGATTTAAAGATTCTCAAATATCGCAATGACGGCAAGCTGGCCTACTATTCATTGCGCGACCATCGGGTATCCGAGATTCTCAATTATTCACTGAAGCAGTTGGTGAATTAAGGAATTTCGGAATCGGAAGATTCATAACGCCCTGCCGCTCAGCGGCACGCAGTCGAGATTGGTACCGCAGTCAGCACGAAACCATATCTTAAAGTAGCACCGATCTCTTGGCGCGAAACGCGTCCGATGCAACGGCTTGTTAGCCCGCTGTTTGACAAATTTCAGAGATTTACTTTTCGAAATATCGTTTCTTTATATTTCTATATCTTGGACGTGCCAATGTTCTCTCAATTCGAAGGACGTCCCACTCATCAAACTCTATGCTGCGATTTTGCGAGATTTTTTCTAATCTATCGTGCAGAGTTGAGTCAATAAGAGTATTAGTCATTACGCAGAAACCTTGTACATTGTGTTCATCGATAACATCTGATATGGACATCTTACTTGCGGGAAGAGCTCTATTACTTTTCGAGAATTTGCATTGTACAATCCATTTCTTTGGCGGAACATTTATCCTCTGGCGCGTGAATATTTCTATGTCTCGACCACCATCTCTAGATCGGGAGTTTCCCATTTTCCTTGCTGTATCAGGATTAAAATTCTCTGATATTTGTAGTATGTCGTAACAGAGCTGCTCGAACTTCTCGTCATCAAATTCACTCCAATTTAATTTCACATCGATGGGGTTTCCTTCAAATCTCCCAAGAGTTTCAGAAAACTTATCTAAGGCAATCCAGAATGGTCTTTGACTTTTCGTTGGCACCTCCCATAAAGTCTTCCCTCGCTCAGATATTTCCTCAAGAAAGTTAATATCGGGCTCTTCTGACAAAGTTCCAAGTCTAAAACTGTAATACTTTTCTTTGAAGAAAACATATTGTGCAATTGTGTCGATTACTATTAAAACATAGCCGTCTTCTGATAGTTTGACATGGACTTTATTTTGCGATGAGTAAAAACCGTTTTTGGTAATATTGTAGATTGTTCGTGTGGCTCCCTTGTTGATGTAATCCGGCTGATCTCGAAATCGTAAATTCCAGATAGATGCAGCACATTCTTGAGCCTGCCGCACACCTTCCAAGGGATAGCATGCCATGACATTTTCGTTAAATACGATTGATGGAAGATTTCCAATGGCAACCCATTGAGCATCTTCTAGATTAGGAATACCATCGACAAAGCCGCCAAATTTAGCGAGTGGAATTGCTAGATTGCGATGAATATTGAGGCTGTCTAGGTCATGGAGAATGATCCACCCCCAGGTAGATACATAGAAATCGTAACCAAGATGACTACTTGCACAAGATCGCCAAAATTCATATTGCCTTTCTGGGTGCTTAAAGTAGATAGCTTCTAGGTTCACATCATCCCCTGAAATTTCTTCTTGCCCAGGTATGATATTTGCCATATATTTGTCGCCAAGTTCTGGGAAGTTTAATTGGAGAGTTTCAATCTTATCTGCAAAATCTTCCATCTCCCCACGGAACTCTTCGTAGTCATAATCGTAATCATCGCGCTCATCTTCTGAGTCTACGCTAGCGTCGGGTGCATCTTCCTTAAATCCTTTATCAAGCCAGATGAGTTTTGTTATAAAATCTTCCAAATTAATAATATCTTTGGTATTGAAAGTAAAGAAAACCGTCCGCAAACCTTCAAAATTCGCTTCTATATTTTTGCAGTATTGTGCCAAGGATTCACCAACAACCAGAGATGCCAGGTAGTCATGAGCGATATCAATATGCCACCGGGGGAAGTCCAAATTTGGGCAGGGGACATTAATAGCTAGCGAAGTGTCTGGTGTTGAGAGTAAATTTTTCAGAGAGTTTATAGTATTGGGCCTTCTTAACTCGGATAGCTTGATGATTTTTTGTGGAGTGTTGCTGTTCATAATGGGCTTCTGCCCTCATAAGATTGCGAGCAATTCTCAAACTTTAGTGCTTAATGGTATTGATTATGATGGCAGTGGGCTAACTACATATTCAACGTCAAATCTGCCAGATAATCTTCCCATGCCCGCAGTTATGTCGCAGATCTGACGAATAACACCAGAGAAATTGTGTGTTAGGTAGTAACTTCACCGTCTAACTCCATACTTTTTAGTGTGTTAGATAGCAAATCTGATAGTTAATTCCAGGAATAGAGGGTGTTAGATAGCAATTTTGACGGATCAGATCCCTGACAGCGACATTATCCAGCATCTATCTCCCATGCCCCACTCATCCTGAATGCTCTATAAACGTTCAAATGAACGTCATAATGATTTATCCTTTACTCAAATATTCATTTGAACGTTTGGGTGAATGCAATGGCCGATCGCTGCTGTCAGAATAAAGCCGAAGCCTTGACTCAGCTCAAGGAACGTCAGGCGCGGGTGCTTTGGGTAGTGTTGGGGATTAATCTCGTGATGTTTGTCGTCGAGTTTGGCGCGGGCATGCGAGCCGCTTCCCTGTCACTAACGGGGGATTCCCTGGATATGTTGGGCGATGCCCTGGTCTACGGCACCAGTCTTTATGTGATTCATCGCAGCGCCAAAGCTCAGGCGGGAGCAGCTCTGCTGAAGGGAGTGATTATGTTTGGGTTTGCGATCGCCGTCTTTGCCCGCGCCGTCTACCAATTTGTGATCGGGGCGGCTCCTACGGCAGAAATTATGGGCTTCATTGGCTTGGTCGCCCTGGCAGCCAACCTGATCTGTCTGTTGCTGCTCACCCGCCATCGGCAGGACAATTTGAACATGTCGTCCGTCTGGCTCTGCTCCCGCAATGACATCATTGCCAACACGTCAGTTTTGGCTGCAGCGGGGTTGGTCTTGCTGACCCACTCTCCCATTCCCGATTTGTTGGTGGGTCTGTTGCTTACCGTGGTTTTTGCCCGTTCTGCCGGAACCGTCTTGTCGCAATCTTGGCGGGCAATCGCGTGAAAGCATCCCTGATCTGACCTGGAGCCTTGCAGGTAGACGTCTGCAAACCCCTGCACCGCCATTAGCCAAACCCCTTGCCCCGATGACTCTGCTGCCACAGCAGCCACTCACCCTGTTGTCCACCAGCAGCAAGCCATTTTCCGTTGGCGCTCCAGGCGAGGTTAGAGAATCCCTGGGGTGCTCCTTCTAGGATCTGGGCAACTTGTTGAGCCTTTTTCCAGAGGCAGAGTTGGCCATCTTCAGCGGCGGAGGCGAGGAGAGTACTGCCGGGTTGAAAGGCGATCGCGTTCACCCGTTCGTCGTGCAAATCGAGGACTTGAGCATCCCAACCGTCATTGGCGTCACTTTTTTTGCGCCAGACAATCACGTCGCTGCCGCTAGCGGTCGCCAACAAAGGTGCTTTGCCGACAGTGACATCAGACCAGGCGAGTTGGCGTACTTTACCCGGAAAACCGCGCATCTGCCAAGGATCAGCGCTGTCAAACGGCCAGACCAGCAAAGTGTGATCAAGATTGCCAGAGGCAAGGTATTGACCGTCAGGGGAGGGGGCGATCGCAACGCTGGCCGCAGCGATTTCTCGCACTGTGGGATCAGCATCCCAGTCATCACGGGCCCAAATTTTGATGCCCTGATGGCCACTCACCAGCAGATGACTGCCCTGGGGGTGCCAGGCTAAATCGAGTACCGACGAGGTCTCAAACTGTAGAGTGGTGGCGATTTCAGCTGTTTCAGCGTCCCAGACTTGGGCATAGCGACCGAGGCTAAAGGCGAGTTCATTGCGGGTCGGATGCCAGGTGAGGTGATCGAGCCAGGTGCGGGGGTGAGGGAGGACAATGGGTGGCTGGGTCAGTGAGTGGATGGACCAGATTAAGAGTTCGCCCGATTGACCGCCAGCGGCAAGGTACTGCCCGTCGGCAGAAAAGGCTAGACAATCAATGGATTGATCATTGGCTGACTGAAGACAATGCTCTTCCTGGGTTTCAGGATTGACCAGGAAGATTTCGCCAGCGGCAGAGGCGATCGCGAGGGCATGATGGGGCGACCAGGCGATCGCCGTCACATAGTCATTGAGATGGCCTTGCCGACAACCAGTCAGCAGCGTTTTGGTCACACTAGGCACGCGCGAAAGTCCTCCCGCAGTTGAGTTTCGTTCAGGTTGCGACCAATAAAGACCAACTCATTCTTGCGGGTTTCAGTCGACTTCCAGGGGCGATCGGCCCGACCATCAAACAGCATGTGTACCCCCTGGAA
>ERZ1740065.2651-NODE-2651-length-11154-cov-11.002072_pt1 | contig 11154 bp, 6 predicted proteins | sample MGYA00581738_ERZ1740065 | MGnify/ENA primary metagenome ERZ1740065 (study PRJEB43018, sample SAMN04849749) | marine metagenome | isolation source: floating plastic debris | place: Pacific Ocean | collected 2008-09-01 | study: EMG produced TPA metagenomics...
TTTTCTTTTCTTCTTTTTTTTTTTCTCCTCTCTCCCTCCCCCTCTTCTCCCTCCCTCTCTCTTTCCTTCCCCTCTCCCTCTCCCCTCTCCCTCCCCCTCTCTCCTTCTCCCCTCCCTCACCTCTCTCCCCCTCTCTCTTCCTCTATGTCCTTCCGTCACTCTCTTTCCCTCACCTTCCCCTTTCTCTGCTGATTGATTTAGTCTAATTGCAGTGTATCAAAGCTCTGCTATTCCAAGAGGCCAGTCAGACGTTGGATATCAATGCAGCCAATGAACACGGTGACACAGCCCTGCATCTTGCAGTGAAATGGAGCTATGGTACGTATCTATGTCGATGTCTATGGGTATCTGTGCTAATGCTGTGTGGTATTCGTATAATACTACAGCATTGCGTTTTGTGAACAGTAGAGCTGGCTGCTTACAATAATTCATATGATTTGTCACCAGAATCTATAACGCGTCTGCTGCTTGAGCACGGGGCGTCACCGGAGGCCCGCAATCGATACAAGTACACACCGATGATGCTGGTCTCCGATGGCAGGATAGCTACTCTCATCACCAAGGCGATAGAGATGCTGCAGGAGAAGGCAAACGATGGCTTCATAGAAGTGTCTAAGGTAACAGAGACCACCTACACAGTTACACCGGCAGTAGTAAGGGTTAGAGTTCATGGCTGACCAATGGGAGTCTTCTACCATCCGAGGGAATGAAATAATCATGCGACAAAAGTTTCATCAATCGGAGTTGTCCTCTCTCTGCCCTCAGATGCTGTAAAACAGATGTTTTGTGTGTTGACAACTCTTGTGATGAGGCATGTTGTAAAATATTTGCGATCTTACTTTAACCTCAGTCTGATGTAATCACATGGAAAATAAATGCACTTGATTTGTGACCGACGGCTTGATCGCAAAAATTTTCAATTCACAAAGAAATTTAATTTTTGAGTTGAATGAAATCTATTCTCAAGATTTGACTTACTTTTGACTCGCAGAGAGAATCACATGACCGTTTTGAAGTACGGTCTGGCTGCAGATTACAGGATTACTCGACGTGCCTGCCTAAATTCATTGTGTCGAAAACATATCATGAGCTGACCGATTTCACAGAGGGATAATTAGTGAGACTTGTGAACTCTCAAAGTAAATCTAACTCCTTCATCGTATGTAATTTCTTGAGCCTGAATGCGTGCCGTTGTAACTCCTCATCCTTGAACATGACTCAACTGAGCCATGAATGATGCGGTTGTAGCCATCGTCTCCGGAGGCGGACTCTGTCATACCCATCATGTCTGACATCCACAGTATCAGCATCCCGTCCAAGACCCTGTCTCCTCGCCGCAAAATCACCAGGAAAGTGAAGAGGCTGCTGAAAGCTGTCTCCGACTGTGATATTGAAATGGTGAGCTGTCACGTCACATCTGTGACACCGTGACACTGTAGTTGCATTTTATAGTGGAGGGATTGTGACTTTGATGCCGTTTTTGTGACACTGAGTGTACAATTTCATGGTTCTAAGTGTGATGAATGTGACAAAGTAGCTGAAATACAGTATTCCTTCTTTTTTCATGACATTGTGACGGTGAAGTTGTGACAATATGACTGTGACGGTGATGATGTGACTGTCACTCTGTGACAGAATCTCGTAGAATTGTCTCACTGTCTGAATCATTCTCGGACACTCGGTGACCAATCATTCGCTGTTTTCAGCTGAAGCACGTGATGGGCTGGGGTGAACCTTCTAACGACAGCAGCTCAGCTGGCAGCGCTGATGAGGAGCCAGATGTCGAGTTGTGTCATCCCTTGTGTCAGTGCCGACGCTGCGCACACACCCAGAAGGTGACTGGTGTCAGACTGCCGGCTGTACCATCAGCCAACTAGAGTATTTGTTAGAGTTATAGATATTGGTACTATTTTCAGCTTAGGCTTGTGGAACTTAGAAAACCTATGGTAATACCCTGTAACGCTAGGCGCTGCAATAATGGTCCTCGTCTAATTTTTGTGCCACCTAGTCATGTGAAGGAGGTCTGTCAAGTCAAGCTGTACCTAGCATCTCTACAATAAATTCTGTTTGTAGCGCTAGTGTTCGTAGCAACAGTCCCCCTGCTCACAATGTCCCACTGTCCACACTGTCCACAATGTCATGGGTTTGAGACTGTATTCAGCAGTCAGTTATTTTTTATGTGTGTCACATCTAGCCATACGTCACATCTAGCCATACGTCACATCTAGCCATACGTCACATCTAGCCATATGTTGCAAATTATTGGGCGGTACTCACATTTGTCCCTGCAGCTAACATCAGCCTGTTACTGGACCTTCTACCTTAGTTCATTCTCACTCTGTTCTCTTGTGCTCCATCGTTTTTATGTCACTTTTGGTTCAACTAGATTGGTATCAATGTTATTTTGATCCAGCTATACTGAAATCTATGTTACTTTAGTCCAGTTAGACTGAGATTGATGTTCTTTTAGTCCAGTTAGACTGGGATCGGTGTTACTTAAGTACAGTTAAGCTGGGATCAATGTTTCAATTCTGCCCTTTCACTCAATCAGGTTCAGGCATCTCTTGTGGACATAAACTCATCTGATGAGCAGGGTCGTACCTCTCTACATATAGCTGTGGAGAAGAACAGCCTTGACATCGTACAGCTGCTACTGACACGGCATGCAGACGTCAACTGTAAGACAGACCTGATACAGTTCACTCCTCTCCACCTGGCCTGCCAGCAGCTTGCTCCCAACCAGACAGTGAGTTCAACTTCTAATTTGTGCTGATTGATCACACTGAATGGATGATATGCATACCCTGAGCTGGTTGGCTATAATGAATTGCCAATATGCATGCTGATTGGCCACAAGTGATTGCACATGCAAACACTCATAGGCTATGCTGAATCATGAACATGTGACAGTAGCAGATTTCCAATTACCAATTACTCATTGCCGCTTACTGATTGTCAATTGCTGATTGTCAATTGCTAATTGGTGATTTCTGATTGTCAATTGCTGATTGTTAATTGTTCATTGCCGATTGTCAATTGCTGATTTCTGATTGTTGATGATGTTGTAGGTAATTCAGTTGCTCATTGAGCATGGTGCTAAAGTCAACTGCAAGGACTGCAATGGCCGCTGTCCTCTTCATTTCGCCTCACAGACGGGCTCTTATGAGACAACACTCCAGTTACTCAAGGTAGGTAATGACGTCTGCGATGAGTGTTGTCAAACCTACTCTCTCGATTCCTTCCCCTCAACGACTGTCTCTCCTTGTAGGCAGGAGCAAATGTGCATGCCATTAACTACCGTGGTAACTCTCCTCTACACGAAGCAGCCAAAGTCAACAACCATGAAATCGTCAAACTGCTCATCTCATACAACGCCAACCCTACACTGGTAAACAAGAACGGTCTGAGACCCATTCAGCTGACCAATGAGTCGAACATAATCAAGGCCCTCTCTGACTGTATGGACGAGCAGAAGTATCAGACGGACAGAGAGAAAGTCACCAGCGTACCCAGTGAGTTGTCAGTCACACTGCATTCAGTATTATTGGATTGGTAGTATCATATCATCACTCTCATCTTCTTGCTTGTAGCTGGTGGGAAACCTGTAAACAGTCCAAGGGCAGACAACTCTGCAACTCAAAAGAGAATTTTTGCTGCTCTGGAAGCAGATGATGTTAAGAAGCTGCACCAGTTGATGGCTGACATCAACTCGTTTAACAAGAAGTCGTTACGTCGTACCATCACCAGAGACCTCAGCTCTCCTTTACTCAGCATATCTTCCCTCAGCAAGGCTCAGGCACTGGTGGACGCTGTCTCGGGACATCAGACCCGCGATGAGGCCCTTGTCAGAGAGTGTAGTGGCTCACGCAGTGCTGAACAAGCTCACTGCTCGGAGAAATTGAGTAACGTTCCAATCATCTCAGACAAGGAGTCACATGATGAGTCAGCTGATTTGAGGAGCGAGGCCTGTATCGAGGATTTACCAGAGTGTGATTACCATTTAGACATCAAGAATTTCAGGAGAGAAGTGTAACAACGGGTACATGTGTACTGAGGTTACCACTCGCTGTAATCAGTACTTGAAAGTACAGTATCTTAATGGTCCAAACTAAACATAACTTATTGTATTTTTGTAACTGATAGCGAATTATTCAGTTAGCTGCTAGCGATGCGTCTACCTCAACAGTTCCTATGGTCATTATGAGTGCCAAAGATCTAAAATTACATTCGCACCAACAGCATTCATCTCTTGCAATAATTCCAAACACAATTTTCTCTCAGTGACACATGCTACTGTAGAATATGAGTTGTGATGAGAGAGGGGGAGGGAGAGAGAGGTAGGGGGAGGGAAGGGTAGAGGGAGGGAGGGGTAGAGGGAGGGAGAGTGAGAGAGGGAGGGAGGGGGAGAGGGAGGGGAAGAGAGAGGAAGGGAGAGGGAGAGAGAGAGGGGGGAGGAAGGTAGAGAGAGAGAGAGGGGGGAGAGGGAGGGAGGGATAGAGGGAGACGGGATGAAGAATATTTGGAAGCTAAACATATGCCAATATGATACAGAAATCACAAAGCACCAAAGTAAGGTTATGGCTTGTGTAGCCACACTGGCTATATACTAGTTAGCTTTGTTTGTAAACAAAGTGAAGCCTCCCACTACCATAACTAATACAACAGTATAGAGGATAGTCGGCCTGTCGACTTCCTTTACACACAACGAAGTGAGACCGTCTAGCTGCAGGAGCTGGCGTTGACTTATGTAATGGACTTAATGTAATGGAGCCAGTGGATAGCTGAGCTTAACTTGAGTGAGCCATAGGCCGATATATCAGAGTAGATGCCACTGTTTTATAGGTTCGCGTAATTGATGTACATGTAATACTTGTGAGTCATATGCTGCCTAGCTATCAGGGCTGTACAAGTTGACGAGGAAACTCTCATCGTAGTCCTGAGATATTATAACTATTCAATATCAATACCAAAGTTCTATGACAGCATTCCAGCTACTTCTCTCAGATTCCCTTCGATTCTATGCAGGCTACCATTGCTGATAGCCTGAGATCATAGCTGATAGCCTTCAGAGTTTTGCATTGCTGTTGTATGCAGCCTATCAATCTTAGGCCTTCTAAATACTGTTGGTGTACCTGACAGTGAGAATACGCATATTTTATTCATTAGGTATCTGTGGCAAGTCAGCTTTTATAGTTCAGTTTCACTTTAAAAGCCGCGAGTTTGCTTTGAAAGCAGGAAGTTTCACTTTTACGATGTACTGTATGAGTGATGAGTTGTTAGTTTGTCAGGTCCTTTTTTCATGTTAGTCAATGATGTGTCACCTTTGGATATTTCACAAGCATAAACTAGTATAGTAACAGATGTCAAGGTCACTCTAAGAGGGGGGGGGTATGGGGTGTAGAATGTCCAATCTGAAGAGTCACGAGAAGCAGCCATCGAAACAATGAGTCTATCTACGTAACCATGGCAACTCAATAACTAAAACATAGGAATCTGGCTACTGTTGAAAACTGGTTTCCTAGCAGCAAAATCTTTACTGTGTACAATTCTGGGCAATTTAATTTATTCACATATCATTCAATCACGAGAATTTTCATCACCAAACAAAATCGTAGCGTTCAGCCGAGATGGAGAGAGAGATACAGATGAGAGAAGATGACGCGCAGTAATGAGACATACATTAGCAGAAATAAAGTCTATAATACAGAGCTAACTCAGACAGGAAGTGGATGGTTAAGTGTTGACTACACGGTGTAGAGATACGCCTGCGGTTTGCCAGTGTTGATGGGCGTGTGGAATGGAGAGAACCATCTCCAGCTGAATGGGTGGCCGAACACAGCCTTCATATTCAGCCAACCGGATCCCTTATCCCAAGTGGCTTCTTCTCCTTTCAGAACCTCTATTGCCTGTGCAAGAAAATGTCAGCTCACAGTTAGAGGTGATGTCTACTAGTATACGAAAGGTGGCACGCCAGGAGCAGGGCGAACAGAGTAAGAGGATTCTAGTGAGGCCGAGAGTGCTATATCACAGAACGATGTAAACAGGTGCATGAGCACTCACATCCATTAGTTCAATCCTGTTCTACTTCTACTGAGGTGAGGAGGATTTCTATGGGGGGGGAGGTATACTAGATAAACGTACCGTCTCATCAGAGCAGACGGCCTGGATCTGGGTCCCAAACATGATAGCTGTGAAGATGCCAAACAGCAGGCCCTCAAATATCAGGAATATGAGGAACACGGTCTGAGCTGAGGGAGAGTAGGCGGGACATACTGAAGGAGAAATTGATTCACACGCTACAGCTGCAGCCACTGAACATATGGAACCAATCATTGATAGCGTACTCACACGCCCAGTTGTCCTTGACACAGTGTACAAAGTGCATAATAGCCATGAATAGAGAATGGCATGATATAAGGCAAATATATAACTGCAAAATAAGAGCAGGCGGTTCAGGCTAAGTCAGATATTGATTTCTGTGTTTGACTTTGAATGATGATATTTACAGTAAATAAAGCGAAGTATTTCTGGTTTGACTCGCCGACGCAGTTGTTGACCCACGGACAATGATGATCCATTTTCTTAACACACCTTCCGCAGACGCTGCAAGTAGGCCAACACAAAAGTGGATATGATTTTACAAAGGGCAGACAACTCCAAATACATTATGAAAATTGTGAACATGTAGTAAACATACTGGGCTGAACTATGAAGATTTTGAGGGATGAAAAAAGACAGTGGAATCGAATTAGCGAAAACAAGAGAAGATGACTCCAAATAATACAGCAATTTTCTTATCGCATTGCTGGGGAAATGGTTATAAACATTATAAGTAGAAACTAATCATAAAGAGTCCGTCTGGAATGGTTAGCAAAGTGATTTCAGCCAATGTAAAACAGTTCTTTCATCGATGCACCAGCTGCCATACAAGTATCATTCACTAGTATGAGATGGCTATTTCAAACAATCAAAAACTACTGGCATTTACTATGCTGGATTTCCTAACTCAAATAAATAGCAGGAAGGAAGTGCTGGATCGCTAATACTGCAGTCTCATGATCAGAAGGCTGACTCTGTAGAAACTGAGTGCGTTCGGATATGTGGTTTTAATTTTAACTGCATCGACCATCACATGAATATCATGAAATAAGACAAAAAATCAGAAATTTGAGTGGAAAGCCTGAAAGCGTGTCCTAAAAGAATGACTGGAGCCGATAAGCACAACAATAAATAATAATGGAAATAACAATAAATCACCTGCAATGGTGAGCTCGGTCGGGCTTTATGCACACGCACTTTGGACATTTATACACAATCTGGCCCTGCTTCAGGCCCAGCCTCATAATGTTCTCCTTCGTCGCGTTGCCTTTGGGTACGGCTCCCTAAAGATATGAGCGGTGGATGTAAGTTCATGAAATGTTCATGTGAAGACATGGAAAGTTCATGTGAAGACATAGAAAGTTCATGTGAATGAAATATGAACTTTATGAACTCTTCATGTTTGAACATGTTTGAAAATGAATTCCAGTACGAAACAAAACACTAACCGGATCTGATAGCATGGCGCGGAGGTGTGACGAGAAGGCTAGGAACGATAAGATGTTGTATACGATTCCGTTTATCCATTTGTAGAACACCTTATCCGAGTCTAATGGCACAATCATGACTTGGTTCACCACGTAGAAAGCGTAGAATATTAGAAGGTAGGTAAAAACAGCGCAGACTATGCCACAGCAGTCAGTAACCAGCCAGGCTTGTGCTGGCAAGAATTTGGCAAAGCGGGAGATACCAAGAGCCCTACAACAGGGAACAGCTTGAAAAGTCATTGTAAACACGCTAACATTTCAAGAAAAATCAACAGCTTGATGGAGAAAACATAGACTTCAGTGACATAGAGGCAAATTTACCACATGCCGACTTAAAACTCGCTTCATTGCCTTAAGTACATAACTGCTCACCAAATACAATTGACCAATTTCTGTGGGCGTGTCATACACACAGAAAGAATAAAAAACGATCAGAAATTTGTCAATCTACAAGTGAAATCGTAGAATTGGCAACACTGATGAGCTGAATGATGGAATCGAACCTGTAACAGCGGTTGAGTTGAATTATGGTAATGCCATCGTGGACTGGGCCTCTGGGTTGCCTGCCTCTAACTATAACTCTTGGTCCTTGTTCCATTGTGTCACCATGGCCAGGGTCTGCTGGCCCATTCAAACCTGGTGACGTACCAATCAAAGGATCCATCCTATAATATAATACAAGACAAAGAATTCACAAAAACTCTATGTGACACATTTAGTGTTGATTTCCAAATGCTGGTAGTCGGAGAAATCGGAGCGCTATAAACTTGAACATACATAGCATTATGATGCCTGCGAGATACAGATTCCATTCATTAGATGACAACTTGACCCTACTTTTGGTACCTTCTGTCGTTTCCTCTTCCTTGTGTGGAACGGAACCAGAAAATGGTAAGTAGCGCTAGAAAATAAGTACATGAAAATGTTCAGTAAAAATAACGGAAAACGATACCAAACACACGCAGTAATAATGGACTCACACGTTACGGCATCAATTTTCGTGTATGGGAGTTGCCCACTCAATGGAAAAATCTTCGTAGTAAGATAACTCCCTATCCCGACCTGAAGGCTATTATCTCTATGAACATGTGTGCGTATGGTATTCGCAAGCTGAATTTCCTCACAAAAACAGGGAGGAGATGGGGAATATGTCAAAAACATTCCGAGATATAATTCAGCACATCAGCTGTAGAATTTAATTGAAGTCACGGTCAAGGAGAGAAATTGTATGTTCTGCACGTGTATCGTATTCAACCAATGTCCCAGCTGATTTTCGACAAGAATTTTAGTACAAGAGTTCCTGATGCAGATCAGCTGGTCAAACTTTGCCTATATGTTTGCAGTGCTGGTTCCGCTTCATCGTTCATCAAAGATAATGCTACACACCGCAGTAGAAATGGCATAAATACACTGTTGACAGTTTCATGTACGAATAAATAGTTATATTTCTATGTTAAACTACAATTGCGGGAGAAAAATTGGTGATATATTAAAACAACTTCAGACTGAAAATGAGTCAACCAATGACCAGCACCGCGTTGACTCTAGCTCAATTCGAAGCCGGCCCCAGATTGGATTGCGTATAACAACTTCTCTCTCAGTTTCTTCTCGCTAGTAAATTCTGGAAGCTTCAGGAAGTTCATGCAGGTGCTTGCTGTAGGCAGTTTGATCTCTTTGCCACCGTAGTGTACGCAGAACGCAGGGTAAAGGTCCTAAACAATGAACGGCGCAGGTAAATACAGGCCCTTACAGCGAGTCTAGGTGAGCAATCAGATAGACGACCTTGAACCCGAGTAGTGGCGGTCTGGAGCAGCTGGTGACAAACTTCAGCAATTGCTTTCTCTCACTCGGAGTAAATCTCTCCACCACATTCCAAAACATTTTGATCGTAGGATGATCAACAGTAAATTCACCTGGATGAGAGGCAGTGACTAATCAATGTTAAGGACAAATTCAGGGCAAATCAGAATCCTGGTTACAAACCATGATGATTTATTTATACGATTAATCTTTATTTGAATCGTTGTTTTGGCTGATGATTGAAATTTAGGAAATCTGTTTTCGATGGATTTTTCTAGACATTCTTTTGTTAATTTGGCAAAAATAATTTCCAACCAATAATCAGCCCAGTAGAAAATGAGAATAGTGGAGTAGTTACATCATACTATAACCATAACTGTATTGTTACCTGAGTACAATGTGTTCTTTTTCAGGTCATCGATGTCTATGGGACAGTCAGCGCCAGATATGAGAACGCGCAGTTCGTGGTGGTTGAACATACGCAGCCAATCGACTTTGATCACATCCTCCAACCCTTGTGTAAATGCCTGGCACTGGCCTCGTATCTACAGAGTTCAAACATTCGAACAGTGAGGCTGCATCACTCCTCACCTCCTCATTTAATGACGGCTCATCCAATCATGTGTCTGCAGGTATCAGTCTTGTCTCAGTACTTTGCCTACACTCCACCCACACTGTAGTTAACTCTGCCCACTTTGCCCATATAGACTGGGTCAGGATGGCTAGTTTCCCAGATAGATAGCTACCTGTCTGTTAAGCTTGTAGTCAGCCATCAGATGGACATATTCGATACAGTTGGAGTTGTCTACCACTGTCTGTTTGCCGTTGGGTTTAAGCTCGAGATAGCTGGTAACACCCAATGACTCAGTGATCACAGTGAAATCCAGCCCCAGCTCAGCTACATCTCCTTTGTAGTTCTTTACATACAGCAGTGACCTACACCAGAGAATGATTGATATCATAGTCAGAGAAATGGATGGTAGGTAAATAAATTCTGTTTCCATTCCACTTACTTGTACAGAGTTGGATCCAATGAGGCCAACTGATGGAAATCACAGTCCGACTTGTGCAGGATTTTAGAGAGAAAGAAGTCTGCGAATGGCAGCTCGACCAGCATGTTCTCGTACAACGCCTAGGAGGAGGAAACATTCCGCGTGTCAAGAGAACTTCTCCAGTCACATCAATCTTCCGCAAATCGAGGGAAATATTCGTCATTTTCACTAAGCATGGTACAGTCATTACAATTCAGGCTTCCATCAGGTGGCTAGAGTACTGCCCACGAGTAGTACTAGAACAGTACTAGAGTAGTAATGGAGTAGTAATAGAGTACTGCCCATGACCAACACAACTTTCACAAATATTGAATCACTTTCAGAAAATTGATGCGACATGACTGTATACTACATTTGTGGATATCTACTCACCTTTCCCAGCATACGACCGAGGAAGAAGAAGTGTTGCATGGAGTTATCGAGGACTGAGACCGCGTTAGGGTTGGGGTACAGCAGCTTGTCGTCCGACCCCGTATACTTGAACACGCCCCTGTTAGGGTCAAAGCCTGTCTTGAGAAGTTCAGAGAGGAATTCGCGGAAAACTCCGCCTCCGTCTATGCCTGCTTCTATCAGGCCTGCAGTGTTCCTCATTGTGACCCTGACCTTGGGCTTCATAGATGGCTCTACATAACACAGCGTCGGTTAGTTGTCATTGGTTAGAGAACAAAGGACAGGGCGATATAGAAAATCCACTGTAAGATGTTACGCGGAGAGGG
>ERZ1740065.2652-NODE-2652-length-11151-cov-12.169611_pt1 | contig 11151 bp, 12 predicted proteins | sample MGYA00581738_ERZ1740065 | MGnify/ENA primary metagenome ERZ1740065 (study PRJEB43018, sample SAMN04849749) | marine metagenome | isolation source: floating plastic debris | place: Pacific Ocean | collected 2008-09-01 | study: EMG produced TPA metagenomics...
CCCCCCCCCCCCACACCACCCACCCCCCCCCCCCCCCCCCCCCCCCCCCCCCCCCACCCTCATTCTATCTAGGTTATATGCATGATACATTATTGTTTAAATTCTCTGCTGCTGTAAGATGTTTTTTATTTACAGCTGATGACAGCAACACGCGTGAAAACAAAATTTACACAAGATTGCGATTCTGTACAAATATAAATGTATGACTGCGAATTAATGTGTGTAGAAATGGTACAAAATATAGCATATAGCATCAAATGCTCAGTGGCAAATAATATGGAACGTTCTTTGGCACTTAGTACATGACTGTCTCAGTATGTTAGGACTCAGAAGTGCCATTTGAGCAAATGACGAATAATGAAACTATGGTGACAGTCTACACGCACACAGCGTACTGGTTACTGTCGTGTAAAGTGATATACATGTGTAGATATACTCTTGAAAGGTTGACTTCGCTTCTGTGAAGATCTGTAGAGGAAATGAGAATCGTCATAGGAGTTATCCCTTCGTATAAGTAACGAGAGAGCAACTCACTCAAGATGCTGCCACCATCATCATAGACCTAGAAAGAGATGAGTCCTGTTGGCTTAACAAAACATATTCAAAAACTTTGAGACCTATGCATTTGGAGCAGGAAAAGCAATTATTGCCAATTGCCGATCAGAAGTGCATATCGCTGTAAATGCACGAGGAATGAACAATCAAACACTAGACAACTATATACGATTACTAATCAGCATTTGGCATTACACTTAGTGTCGGCATAAACAGAATAAGCAAAGGATGAGGAACAGTTGCTGATTGAGAGATGCCAATGAGAATGATGCCATCACTCTATCTATGCTGACCATCCAGCTTATATGATAGGTACTACTTACTTGTCTCAGTCATATCGATGACAGTAGATGTGGTTGGCTGATAAGGGCTGTCCCATGCCGGTACGTCCTTTACTTGTGTCACAGCTATGTTGTCATATTCCAAGCTGCGGCTGTCTGTCGTGGTGCTTCTTGAATGAAATATATCTTCTCTCATCGGATACCGACTCCTCTTGTGTCTGCTGACCAAAATGGCTGTGACAAAAGCCAGTGCTGAGACGATTAGTGTCACGATACAGACTGCTAAGCCCAAGTAGAGTTTCGGTTCCAGATCCATTGCTAGCTGTGTGATCAGTGACAATCCTCCGCGTGTAAATATACAACTCAGCTGGTGTGCGGCCAATCGAACAGCCAATGATAATGTAGGCACTCTTGTTCCTTATTGGCTAAGCACGGCAGTAGAATTGGATTGCCCGATAACATTGGAGAGACCAGGAAGTCACGGGATTTCCATACCAGTAAGTATTTCCCAATACTGATCATTTCCTCAGGGTGTCAACAAGCCTATTAGGGGCATGTTTCTATGGTGAGAAGAAAGGAAGAGGATAAGGACCACCGCAGCTGTACCGGTATCACAATACCACTAATAAGTTCCCGAAGGTAGCTAGGAGGTGAAGAGTAAAGCCCGGTTCACACGGACGTGAAAACAGCAACGAACGAACGAACGAATGCCAAATACTTCCGCATTCCATTCGTAAAATGCGTTCCTTGAGCCGTTCGTTAGACGCTCGACCTGTTGACCGTCTGTGGACAGACGTCAACGAACGCTCTTCATACTGTGAGCTGATTGGATGCATTCAACCGCAACGCACTAGTCAAACGTGTGTTATGCAAGGCTTGTCAATGATTGGCTAAATCTTACGAACTAACGAGTGTGTGGCCAGCCATCTGTTCATTCGTTCATTTGTCCATTTATCCACCTGATTCGTTCGTTCGTTGCTGTTTTCACGTCTGTGTGAACCGGGCTTTAACCTGGGCACAAAGGTCCGTGACCGATTGCTGGTGGAAATACCATTCATCTTCATGTCACACCAAAGCAGGTAACAGCAGGTCTTGTTTCTTTCCAGCTGAACAGCTTGGGAAACCAGTTCTTGGAATACCCACATAGAAAGGACATCCCAATTCAATTGTGAATGGGCATGTGCTCCAAGTGACGTGGGAGATACCCCGGACTCATGCCAGGAATCCTGTAACATATCCTCAAGATAACTAATTTACTAGTACCTGAAGTTCTGTGGGTATGCAACTTCTGTCAATTAGTGGCAGTAGAAATCGGGCAACCGATCTAGACCAATGTGCAAAGCTCTAAGTGAAAACTGAGGACCAATTGTTTACCTGTCAAGCCAACTGTGAAAGGTCCTTATCTATTATAGGGCCTGTCACACGCTCGTGAAAACAGCAACGAGCAAACGAATGAGGTGGATACAAAACAAATGAACGAATGAACAGATAGCTGGCCACACACTCGTTCGCTCGCCAACTTTAGCCAATAATTGCATTAGATGCGGTTGACTAGTGCGCTGTAGTTGAATGCATCCAATCAGATATGAGGAGCATTCGTGATTTCGACGAACGCATTTTACCGATGAAATGCATTCGTTCTTGACATTTTCACGAGCGTGTGGCAGGTTCATTACCTGCTAGATTTTCCCTAGACCGTTACCGGAGGAAACTAACATGCGACAACTCCGGAGGGAGTCAGTTTTCTTCAAGCTAGGAGAACCAAGTTGCGACATGAAAACGTAAATTCCTTATTTCTTTCGACACCCAAGGCTGTTGTAACGCGAGCTGATTGCACTTCACACAGACAACATGTTTAGTTTGCATTGGTTTGTTTTCCATTCTGTCTGTGGCCTTACAGCCGACGCATCACTAGCTTTTTTGTTTCTTTGCTATAAATGAAGCATAGAAAGCTAGTCAGTTCTCTCCTGGCACTAGAACAGTTGACAGAAGAGAGAACACATGTCTGAACTTCTGCTTTAGTTTTCACGGGTTCATGGATCTCAATAAACACCAAAACTAGCAACCCGAACTCGGTTGAATCTCTAAAGTGCATGAGACAGTTGTCTACCCATACACCTCAAGAATGCAAGAGAGTATGTGTGTTATGTCATTGATGACTTGTCAATTTTAATGAAGCACAGAATGAAGATGGGGGTATATGTACAGATAAGATGACAAAATGGATAGTCATTCCCAGTTACTAAAAATGGCAATGAAACCATCAGTTAAATGCACAGTGTGAAATGTGGATCAGAGTGGATGAAATGGAGGTGGAGGCTATTTACAAAAATAGAAGCAGTTAAGCCACAAGCTAGACGTTTCATCAATTTATGCTGAACAGGCTGCAGCTATGTGACCCTCCTTCTTGCAGTTCCTACAACGCACAGGCTTCGGACACTCCCTCGCAAAATGGCCGTCCTGTCCGCAGTTTCGGCAGCCGCTTGGCTTGTTAAAATCTGAAACAATATTCGTATTATCAATAATCTCATGCAAGTACTAAAGCTAAGTTCACAGCAGGGCGATTTGATCTGACCAAAATCAGCAGGAACACTGCCATCTGACGACCCACACCAATTAGATAATGGGCGTATCAACAATGTGCTGCAATTGAGTTGATTTTTTACTTCATTCACTACCATTCAAGTCGTCAGCTGAGCAGCAGTGTGATTTGCTTTTCATATCAGCCAAAACGAATCAGCTCGCCCTAGTGTGAATCTAGCAGACTGGGCTGACATCGCCACTGCACCTAGAATGCTTTCCTGCCCCGCCGGAAACCCGGTGGAGACAGCCGCCACGGGGATGCCGGTGCCCTCCACAGCCTCCACAGCCACCTCATCCTCCTCGTCCACCACCTCCTCAGCCTCCACAGCCACCACGTCCTCCAAAGCCGCCGCCGCCTCTTCCTCCAAAGCCACCACGTCCTCCTCGTCCACCTCTACCTCCACGGCCACTATCACCCTTGGGTTTGGCCATTTCAACATTGTAGGATCTTCCATCAACCTCCACAGGACTGTTATTGACACAGTCCATAGCCTCCTGCTCAGAGGCAAAGGTGAGGAAGGCCAGCCTGTACGATTAAAACAAAGCATGGCAACATATTCCAATACACATGTTGATAGATACACAGGCGAGGATCGACTTACGGCTTAGCTTCAAGACAGAACACCTCAACAGCACCAGTGACGGACTTGACAGATTCAGCATCAATGTCGCTGCCAAACATGACCACTCGCAGCTTCATATCTGTCGAATATATACAATATATTATATAGGAGTGGATCAAACGAGTATAAAACTAGGATAACAGCATAATATTAAACTACCACTCACTTACTTCAATTCCTACACATGAGATAGAAAATGAATGTTGTTTAATCTTATGAGGTCAAGATGGTCAAAGTCCAGCATAACATCGAAAGGATTGTACCAATGCCGCAGACTCGTTCCGATCAAAATACAATTGATGCAGCTGAAAACAAACCTCTCTGTTTCTTGACGCGGGGCTCCACTTTCAGCTGAGATCCCTGCATGTCGCAGCCATTCAACTTCTCCATTTTGGCTTTGTCACCGGCGGCAACATGAACGAATGCCATGCTGTAAAATAAAATCCACGTTACTATTAGTAGACGAAAGTCTTTGTTCACATGTTACTACCCACTATAAATAAACCCTTACAACATTGCTACCTTGACCCAGACAGTGTGGAGCAGCAGGGTGGTATTTATTTGCCTCCATAACTGCTGAGCTAGGGGACAAACAGATAGCACTCAGAAAGATGGCTGGTTACTTACTTCCTGTTTGGAACAGGATCCACAAGAGTGACAGTGACTCCTTTAGAGGAGAAGAACTCTGTGATGGTATCTGAATCGACGCTGTCTTCTGGCAGATAGCCAACATAGAACTCAACCTAAAAGAAGCCTGGCATATTCAGCTACTTGAAAGCAGCAAAAATAGAGTTAGCTGTTTCTTCAAGGTCATCAAGAAATCCCAACAATAGATATCTCTCCAAAGAGAAGACAGCTCCCATAAGGTATAATGGGCACAATTTCGATAATCATAGTGATGATTTTTGCTACAATTAGACTTTCACTATCAAATCCTCGCTATCTACAGTAGGGAGAATTTACAGTGTGTGACATTTTACCGATTCACCAGTTGCCTCTGCAGGCTTGGCCTTCTTGGCTGCTCCATTAGATGGCTTCTCCACCTTCTTAACAGGCTTCTCTTCCTCCTCTTCTTCGTCGTCGTCATCATCATCGTCCTCTTCTTCGTCATCATCATCATCCTCCTCATCGTCGTCATCTTCAGCTGCTTCCATTTCCGCCTCATCTTCTTCATCATCCTCATCATCGTCATCTTCCTCATCATCATCCTCTTCTTCTTGCTGTGGCACTGGTTTCTTTGCTGCCTTTCCATTTGCCTTCTTTACAGGCTTGGGTGGCTCTTCCTCTGACTCCTATAGCAAAACCATAGATATTTAGAATCGTAACCAGAGTCATAAAGCATGGACAACAGCCGAACATGCATACCTCCTCATCTTCATCATCACTTTCTTCTTCTATAAAACATATCAACAACACATTACTTAACAGAAAATTATGGAAACCTAAAAATTCATCAAATCATTTCTTTAGTCACAACTTACCAACAGGCTCGGGCACCTTTGCCTTCTTTGCCTTCTTAGGCGCAGCCCCATTCTTCGCAGCCTTCCTTTTGACTGGTACAGGTTCCTGAGGAAAAACCATTACATGCCGTAAAATCAATATTTATGCCAGTCTAGGGCCATCCATGTTTCACAATAACTAAGTTGAACACTTGTCTGTCATCAATGAGAACTAACTGCTACAATACAGCCAGCAAAACAACTTTCAGACGAACTGATCTTCTGGGATATCTCCTACACCAGGACACGCTAGGATTGCCACAGTGTCGTTGCACCCAGGGTGTAATAATGATAAGAAATATATGATAGGACTTACAGGGACCTCCTCCTCAGATTCCTCGGACTCTTCCGACTCGGGTTCAGGCTCCTGTACTGGTTTCTTCACGGCTTTCTTGCTTTTTGGTGCTGCAGCTGGCACACCATTTTTTTTGGCTGACTGAGTGACGAGATAATGGGCATGTATTAGCGCATAGTGTCCCCGACACTGGTCACTGACGTCAACGCAATATTACAGCTACACAGACGATCGCAGTGTCCACGGGACACGTTAGGTCCAACCCAAGACCTTGTGTGTGTAATATTATCGGCACTCGCATATCGTACGCTTTCGCATCGCAATTCGTCAGACACATTGTGTCTCATAATGAGTCTACCCCAAGACTCGTGTCACGTTGGGCGCGCTGCCCACGTGGTTATTTTACATGCTGCACTAAGAGCGTTTAGGCAACATGGCATACACATATTCGTTTGGTAAGGAAGGTCTAGAGCCAGTCCATACACGAATTGTTTCTGCCAAGTCATCTACAAAATTGATAAGTGCTTGACTAACACTTCTTCAGACGGGTTAGTTTATCAAATCCCTCGAGAATACTAGAGCAGCAGCAGCATCACACACTAGACACAGCAAATACTACATAACATCACGTCCAGTGCTTAAAATCATAGCTAGAATAAAAAAATATGGAAGATAGTTACCTTTACGGGTGCTTTCTTGACCATTTTGAAGAGGATGTGTATCACACAGCTTCACAGGTGAACGACTAGCGTTGAAAGGGCTGAAGAAGAACGGCGTGCTCGGGGCTACGGTTAAATGTAGACAGTTTACTCGTCACTCGAGTATGTTCAACTGTGGCAGATCTTGACGTGCTCGGATAATATTCGGGCTAGACCACGTGAATCGATAACGGTATGCTAGAAGTTGTCTCCTCTTTCTTCAAAAGTCGTACCATTCACCCATGGCTACTTACAACCAAAACCCCCACAAATATTGATCTTCTCATTTTATTATAAATAGATCAACTATTTCAATTTTTTTCTTTAAGCTCATCACCCTGGAAATGGGTTTCGGAATGTTACTTTTTTGTTACGTAGCCGCGGCTAGTGTGATCCATCAAGCCGCTAGAGGTCGCGTCCTCCGTCACCTCCTGTGTGTATCATTCGGTTACCGGCAGCTTGCTATTTGCTGGCAAGTAAACCTCAGTCGAAATAGAAATGGCGCAGAGAATTGCAAGACATGCTATTCAGGTGGGTTGAAACCGTGTCTTAGATGAATCTAAAACTCTAGGCAGTTAATAAAAACTTTATTCAGAGTCATATTTAGCTGGCTTATGCGTAATTTTGCCTCTACATCGAGTTGTTTCACGATACTAAAAAGGTGGGAATTTATGGATTGCCTTATGCAAACGTTTTAGGTCGTTTTACACTTCTCTTCTGAATAGTCCCTAACTTTTACATGCAAACTGAATTAAGTTGACGAAATATTCTACTGCTATCTTTTTAGAAGCGTCTGTATTGCGCCGCTGCTCCCAAATCAGCAAAGAAATCCGCTTCGATTTCACCGGCTGAGGTCAGTACTTGAATGTATCAGATGCCAGTTTATCTCGGACTTCTATTTACGATCATGTTCCAACGCTATTAATTCCATCCTGCAGGTGAGCAAAGCAAGCAATGGCATGTTACTAGCTGCTCAGGAGAGTGACTCTCCTTTGGCTCGGGTGGTGTGCGCCGTAAAGGCTGGATCGCGGTTTGAGGAGCCTCATCAGCGAGGCGTCTCTCACTGCCTTAGAGTGACGTCTGATCTTACTCAGAAAGAGACTCGTGCCTATGGACTCACGAGAGATCTGCAGCAAATGGGCGCCACCATCAGGTAAGTTGCCCGTCTGCCTCTCTTATTGCTTTGGTTAGAATCAGTTTGGGTTTGACGCTGGTCCAAGCGTTTATCCCGTTACATCTTTGCTTTGGCGATGATTTTTTAGTAGGCTTGAGTTTTCAACTAATGTTCCATCTGCTTTACTGTAAACATGGAGTCTTAGTGACCTTACAATAATAATAATAGTAAAAACATCAATAGCTACTTGAAGAAGGACACACTGAGCAATGCTAGACAAATTCTAGGCTAACAAGATACTGTTGATATTGATGAAAACATATCAATGTTTACAATATGTAAAGCACAGCGTAATGTAGACAGAAATTTTAGCAACCTTTCAATAATAGCTATAGTAGCGACTAGAAGAAACGCCATTTAAGTTGAACCTCTATATGTTACTGTAAACCCAAATATTTTTGCGGACAAAATATTATAGTTTTGCTCAAATCAGCAGTATTTTTAATAATAACGCCTAGAAATTTTAGCGATTTCCTTGGATTTCGTATATGACATAAATAGCTATAAAAATATAGCGTTCCACTTTAATAGCTGTTATAGCTATTATTGTGAGGTCGCTAAAATATTTGGGTTTACGGTATACCATACATACACTACTGGTAGAAGTACATGGTCTTACATGTATATCTAGTCATAATACTTTACTGCCGCTAAAAATTCTAGGCGTTTTTATTAGAAGTACTGCTGATTTGAGCAAAACACTACAGTTTGGCGACGCTAACATTTCTGTTTACAGTATGCATTTCAGGTTTAAACTTGATTTGAATGTAAATAACCAGATCATGACGGCTTGTGTAGCCCCGATGCATGGCTGTAACACCTATCGCTGTTTACAGCTGTACTTCGACAAGGGATCATCTGATATACACACTGGAGGTGCCAAAGACCGTGCTGGGGTCCGCGCTGCCGTACCTGTCGGGTATGGTGAGCCAGCAGTCGTTCCGACCATGGGAGATCAGCGACTCCATGCCCCGTCTCGAATACGAACTGCTTGGAGTGGCTGAACAGCCGGAGAGACGTGAGTCATAGCATTTCTCTCCGCCCCAACGTCTGCTTGTAAAGTAGACCCCGCTGATCATTGTACCCTGTCTGCAGGCATTGTGGAGAGCGTCCACGAGTTAGCCTACCGCGAGTCTGGTTTGGGGCGATCCCTCTACGCTCCATTCTTCATGATGCCCGAATATTCTCCTGACCTGTTGAGTGAGTTTGTCTACAAGAATTTCACAGCTGACAGGATGTCCCTGTCAGCCATCGGCCTCAACATGGCCGACTTGTCGTCGTTCGCCGCCAAGTTTGAGGTCGGAAAGTCTGATGCTGGCTCTGACGCTCAGTCTAAGTACATGGGTGGAGCTGAGGCTAGGAATAGCACAGAGGACCTGATTGCTTACAGCGTGCTCGTCGGTGAAGGAGCCAGGTTTGTATGCCACTCACATGTTATATAATACAATGATAATAATACTATAATAGTAGATATATACAGAATGATAAGAATTCTCTAAGATCTTTCAGGGTGTGAGATAGACACGCGTTGTATAACTGGTCAGAAATTTATAGTGGAAAACGTTTACTATATATAAGTCCTATTATAGTAATAATCTATAGTAATTTGATCTGTTTGGACACAGTGCTAATGTTATGTGGAGCAACCGCCATCATGGCCTTTGGAACTATTTTCCCCAGAACTTAGTAGCGTTGCTGTGAAAGCATGTTTTACTGCACAATTAATTCTTACACTTTTAATTGAATTAAAAAGTTTCCCAGAAATACTACTGTATGATACAAACAAAGTAAAAACAATTGAAATAAATAAATAATAGCGATTACATGGTTTTTAAATCACTGAAATTATTCAAAATAGCAAAAGTTGGATATTTGCAAAATGTTATATACTATGTTATTATTATTATTATTATTATGTAGTAGTAGTAGTAGTAGTATTATATGAGCCATTTCTTAAGTATAACATATAGCATCCATTTCATGCCTGTTCCATAGTACTGTAGACTGGAATTATTTTGCGCTGGAAAACATTTGCGAAAATGGCAGGAAACTTGGATGGGAAAATTTTTGCGATCGAAAATTTTTGCGCAAATTCATCACAACTATAATCACTATATAACCATTGAAATTTTTGCGATTTTGAACATTCGCAAAAAAAAAAAATCGCAAATAAATTCCAGTCTACAGTATATAACGAGCCTGGCCTTCTATATTGCGTGTCTGACTAGCCTGTGTTCTTACAGTGCCAGCAGCGATGATATGTGGGCGTACGCCATCCTGGAGCAGATACTGGGTGCTGGTCCTCAGGTTAAATGGGCCTCGAACACTACCTCCAGCCTGCTCAACGCAGCCGTATCCAAACAGACACAGGACCCATTCAACGTACGTACGCTCTGCAGCATCATCTCCCCGCCGGTAACTGTGCTGCTGTCGGTCATGCGAACTTGGGTCTGTTATAGATTCAGGCGTTCAATGTGAACTACTCTGACAGCGGGCTGTTCGGCATTACTGCTGTAACGGTACCAGAGAACAGCGACACCGTTCTCAGAACGGCCGCGGAGACGTTGAGATCCGTCGCGTCGTCTCTCCCCGCCAAGGACGCTCTCCAGGGTGCCAAGTAAGAGCCGGATGACTGGCCTGTCTATTGGCTGTCGGGGCGACACGCTGACTCGTCTCCTTTCGTTTCAGGAATCGAGTGAAGTCGTCGCTGGCGTTCCAGTCGGAGTGCGGGGCAGACGTCGTTCAATCGCGAGCCACCGAGCTGCTCAACACGGGCCGAGTAGCTGACACTCGGGCTATGATGGCCGCTGTCGACAGCGTGTCAGCGTCGGCTGTACAAAACGTGAGTCGTGCTTTCGGTTTCATATTTCTTAGTGCTGATACTGGAAGTGTTGGAAATATCGGTGATCCTAACTGTGTTTGGTATGGGACACCTGCAGAGATCCTCGGCAGGTGTCGTCGGCGATCTCTGATACCCATTCGTTGAAAATTGAATTATTTTGCGTGTTGAAATTTTTGCTAGCTAGCCATTCACAAATATTTTCAATGCGAATATTAAGCGAGTTCGCGACCCTGCGACATGTCGAGTTTTCCGAATAAAATATTCGAAAATCGTCCGAGCCCAATATTTTTCTATTAAATCTGCGACGAAATCATGCGACGCGTGAACCCTACTCGAAAAATATTCGAGTGAATGTTTTTATTCATCAGCTGGCTCGAAACGCAGGAAATACGTCATCATTATGACAGCGAGTCCAATATTCATTGATTTCATTGACTTCCTGTTGCGCCAGCAATGACCGTAAAGAGCTCTCTTACCGCTCACACCAGAGCATGCTTCGTCATAACTGCGTCACATCGCGAGGTAGGCGGGAATAAAAATAAGCCTCGCCCACGTGAATACAAATATTTTTATTACATTTGCGACAGCCGTGTTCGCTACC
>ERZ1740065.2653-NODE-2653-length-11150-cov-4.726093_pt1 | contig 11150 bp, 5 predicted proteins | sample MGYA00581738_ERZ1740065 | MGnify/ENA primary metagenome ERZ1740065 (study PRJEB43018, sample SAMN04849749) | marine metagenome | isolation source: floating plastic debris | place: Pacific Ocean | collected 2008-09-01 | study: EMG produced TPA metagenomics...
CCGCCGCCCGCTGGCGAGCGGCCGCCACACTGATGTCGTAGCTTTCGTAACCGATGAGCGAAAAACGCAAGGTATCCCCCTCCGCCATATCGTCCAACTGTAGCTGGAAATACCCTTCCTCATCACTAACCGTCCCCCGGGTATTACTCAACACCCCAATGTTCGCAAAGCGGAGCGCCGTACCCTCCGCCGTCGTAACCCGCCCCTCAATCCGCTGTGCCGAGGCGCAGACGGGTAGGAGCCACAAAACCGAAAATATAAAGTGTCTAATTGTCATCTGCTCCAGGGTCCCGGCGGCATTCAGTCCGCCAGTACCATCTCGATTTGGCGGCGGCCCAAGTCGGTATCGACAATCCGTACCGTCACACTCGCCCCTACCCGAATCAGGCGACCACTCTGTCGTCCGCGAGCCTGTAGCCGTCCGTCTTCCACCTCAAAGGCCTCGTCAAAACTGTCGAAACCCACCATACCCTCGGCCTTGCTCTCCGCCAGCTCCACAAAAAAGCCGCGGTCGATGATGCCCGAAACGTAGCCCGTAAAGGACTGGCCGACAAACTGCTGGATATACTCCACCATTTTGTACTTGACCGATTCGCGTTCCGCATCCATGGCCCGGCGTTCCTGATTGGAAACGTGTTGGCACTGCTCCTCCAAACGCTCCTTATTCGTCCGGTAGGTGGCCCGGAGATTTTTCTCCAGCAGGCGGTGCGTCAGCACGTCCGAATAACGGCGAATGGGCGAGGTAAAATGCGAGTAATTGTCGAAGCCCAGGCCGTAGTGGCCAATATTATCGGTCGTGTAGATGGCCTTGGCCATGGTTCGAATCGCGATGGGTTCGAGCATGCGCAGGGCCTCGTCTTCGCGGGCCGCCGCGGCGAGGCGGTTGTAGGATTCAGCAATTTGCTCGGGCGTATCGGTCCGAATACTAAAGCCCAAATTGCGGGCGAAGTTGACAAAATCGGCCACTTTATCGGGGTTGGGCGTATCGTGGACGCGGTAGACGAAGGGAATCTCCGCCTGGTCGGCTTGTTTTTTATCAATCAAGGTAGCCACTTCCCGGTTGGCCAGCAGCATAAAATCTTCGATCAGCATATGGGCGTCCTGGCGTTCTTTGACGTAGACGCCGATCGGGTTCCCCTCCTCATCGAGCCGGAATTTGACTTCTTCGGATTCAAAGGCGATGGCGCCCTGTTTGAAGCGCTCCTTGCGGAGGACGTGCGCAATTTTGTTGAGCTTGAGCAATTCGCGGGCAAAATCTCCCTTCCCCCCGTCCAGCACCTGCTGGGCTTCGCCGTAGGTAAAGCGGCGATCGGAATGGGTGAGGGTTTTGCCAAACCAGCGGCTCTTGATTTTTCCCGTCCGACCAAAGACGAAGACGGCCGAAAAGGTACATTTGTCCTCGTGGGGCCGCAGCGAACACAGTTCGTTCGACAGGCGCTCGGGCAGCATCGGCGCTACGCGATCCACGAGGTACACCGAGGTGGAACGCTGGTAAGCCTCCTTGTCCAGGATGGTCCCCTCTTTGACGTAGTGGGTGACGTCGGCAATGTGAACGCCTATCTCGCATTCGCCGTTTTTGCGGAATTCGATCGACAGGGCGTCGTCAAAATCTTTGGCGGTATCGGGATCGATGGTGAAGGTCGTAACGCTGCGCATGTCACGACGGCGGCGGGCCTCAGCAGCAGGGATTTCGGCGGGCAGGGCCTCGGCGGCGGCGTTGATCTCGTCGGTAAAGCCCAGGTCAAAGCCGTTGCTTAGTAAGATGGAGTTCATCTCAATGTCGTTGCCACCGGGTTCGCCTAGGACCGAGGTGATGACCCCAATTGGGCTTTCCTTCTGGCGGCCGGGCCATTTGATGACTTTTACCACCACGATGTCGCCATCGGTGGCCTCCTTGGTATCGGCGGGGTCCACAAAAATTTCGAAGGGGATCCGGCGGTCTTCGGGCACCACCACGGCGTACTTGCGCAGGAGGCGGAATTTACCCAGAAAGTGCTCGACGGCTCGACGCAGGACCTTTTTCACCTTTCCGTTCAGTCGGTGACGGCCCCGGCCCGGCAGCAATTCGATCAGGACGCGATCGCCATTCATGGCCAGTTTGAGCTTTTTGGCCGGTACGCGAACATCCTGCTCCAGGTCATCACAGACGATGTAGGCATCCCCGGTTCGGGTCATATCGACGGTCCCTTCGTAGGTCTTGGTGGCCACCTGGGGGGACGAAAAAGCTTTGCTTTTTTCGAAGCGTTTGCGACTGGGCTTGGGGTTGGCTTGGGGCGTGGTACTGAGCTGACCGGCTTCGGCGAGGACTTGTAGGGCGTGGCCGATGGAGTCTCGATTGTTGCTGATTTGAAGTTGGTCCTTGATGTACCGGTGGGTGAGTTTGGCTTTCGGTTTTTCGGCGAGGAGTCTTAGGATTGCTTTTTGTAGCTGTCGGGCGCTAAGCTTGGGCCCCTTTTTGTTTTTTTTCTTCTTTACCATTAATTGGAATACATTAGTCCGTCTCCGCTTCTGGAGTCGGGTTTACATTGATAATTTCTCCGGTGGGTAGCAGTTCCAACTGAAAGGATTGGCTGTTGGATGGGTCATAATTGATTTCGGTTGCCGAAGATACTCCGCCCACAATGTGAATCACCCAATCTTCGTCTATCGTGGCAACTGAGAGGGCTAACGCATCACCGTTCAGTTTTGTTCCCGCGATTCCTCTTTTGTCGATAAATTCGCCCTTATCGGTAAAGGTGACGAGGTGGTAACCATACTGGAGGAGCCCGGCTTTCCAATAGATGAGGGCTTTAAAGCCCGCCGTCCCCGGAATTTGCAGACAGGGCAGGTATTCGGTGACCTGATCGTCGAATTCTTCGCCGTCGTAGGGGAGGATAAACTGGTGGATCATGGGGCCGGGGAAGGGGTCGTTTTGCTGGCTAAAGTGTCGGGAAGACTCGTTGGTCAGCGTCAGCGGCAGGTCGATGAGGGGAAATTTAGCCACGAAGAGATTGAACGGAATACTTTTGGTAATGCTCATACCCTGATGATTTTGTCGGGCAAAGATACGAAATCCTGCGTATACCGCCCTCACATTCGTTCCAGTTGGCGCAGGAGCCATTCGCGTTCGGTGAGGGGATTGGCCGCTTCGATTTCGCCACCGAGCCGCTGGAGGGCGGTCTTGTTGTAGGGATTGACCTTGAGGAGCTTGCGGGTGTAACGGATGATGTTTTTGTAATTCGACTTGTGGTAGCCGATCACCTTTTTCCGCTGCATAAAGGAGCGCACGCTTTCCAAGAGGGATTCGAGGGCATCGAATTCCTCCCGTTCGTAAAACATTTTGAGGAGCATGGTTTTGGCACTCAGGTTAACCAAAATATCATCGTACTCCACCTGACGAAGGAGGATCATGGCCCGATCGTAATCCCCCTTTTCAAAGTGTAGCTTGGCCATGCTGTAATGAACCATACTCTCCCGATAGCGCTCCTCAAGATAGGGGGCGTATTGACCGATAAAATTTTCCACCCAATCGTATTCTCGGAGAATGGTGCCAGTCGTTACTACATTACTAAAGGTGTAGCGGGAAAAGATCCCATTGTCGATCAGCGTTCCGAATTCCAGCCCTTGTTGGTACAGCTCAAAAAGCTCGCGAAAATAATTCCGAAAGCCCAGGTTCGTACCCCGAATACAATAGTTGATGGCAACCCGTTGAATGTCGCTGATCTCCGGTTTTGGGAACAAGCGGCCGTGTTCAAAAAGTAGCTGCTTGAGGTTTTTGAAGTGACTTTCCACTTCCTCCTCCGTGATGGTTTTGTAGCCGTAGTAGTAGATGCCAATGGCGGGGATGGCGAGTAAATCCGATCGTTTTTCTAAGTGTTGTAAGACCTCGTCAATCAGGCCAATCTCGTAGTCGGTTTTGTAGACCTTCTGGTGGGAGAGCATGTGGCAGGTCTGTCTGAGTTTGTCGGCGATAAAGGAGATGTCCATGGTATCGGACAGTTGTTGGAGGTTCATCGGGATGGCCCGGCTGCGTCCGACGGTATAGTTGTACTGTTCCTGTTGGAGGAGGTATTCGTTGCGGTAAAAAAATCCGTTGCGGTGGACCTCCTGTTGTTGGTAGCCGTGGGCGCCCTTCATGCTTTTTTGGTAGGCCTTGTCCAATTTGCGGTGGCGGTATTCCCGGGCCAGGGTAATTTTGCGCTGCATCCCATCCGCCTGGAGGGATTGGTACACCAGAAACTCCTCGACACAACGCATCAAAAAGAAGATGCACTGCCGCATTTTGGCATCGTTGTACGTTTCTTTGGGGTAAATCCAGGGGAAAACGACTTGTTTTTCCAGCAAATCCTCCTTATTCAAGCGACTGCCCTCCACCAAATAATCCAGCAATTGGACCACATCCTCCCGCTGGTTGTGAATCGGAGACTGTAGCCATTTGCGCAAATCCCGGATTTCTTTTTTGGAAAAAGTCCGTAAAACGGAAATTAAGTTGCTTTTTTCCATCCACTTTTTACTAATGTGTTCAACAAAATTAAAACACCATCCTAAATACAAAGTATTCAAAATGAACTACTTAAGTATTTTAAAGCCTTACAAAGCTAGCCAAAAAGCACCAAACTCGCTCAACAAATCGCTTTTTTTGTCTTTGTTTTCCACTTTATTCAGAGTCATTTTTGTAACGTACTTATTCATGAAGCAGACGCACAGCAAAAGCACGATGAACAAATTGCCATACATATCAATCTTCCGCCGCCTCGCGCTCCAGGCCCTCCTCCTGTTGGGCTTAGTCGGTGCGGCCTCGGCACAAGGCTGGGAGCGGTTTATTGATAGCGGTGGCTTTGACGAACTGCTGGACGTCGTACAGACCCGTGATTTTGGCTACGCCGCCACGGGCTACGTCGACGCGAGCGACCTGGTGGTTTACCGCTTCGACCCCGAAGGCCGGGTCATTTGGTCCCGGGATGATTTGAATACCAACGCCGGCCTGCACCAGGGCCAGGCCATCATCGAAACCCAGGACGGCAGCATCGTGATCGCGGGTTCGTGTAATGCCTGCGCCGGAGGCGGCACCGATATTTACGTCATCAAACTCGATCCCCACGGCGAACTGCTCTGGGACCAACGCCTGGGCAGCGCCACCAACGACGAGGCCTGGGACCTGATCGAAGACAGCAGCGGGCGCATCGTAGTGACGGGTGCCCTCGACAATGGCGCTACCGACGACGTTTTTCTGCTCCAATTGGACAGTACCGACGGGTCCGTGCTCCTCAACCGCACCTACCAGAGCAGTGGCGACCGCGACGAACGCGGTTTTGCCCTGATCCAATCCAGTATCGACAACGACTATTTGGTAGTAGGATCGACGGCGTTTAATCCCGACCTCATTTTTGTCTACCTCCTTAAGATTTCCGCCACCACCGGAGATACGATCTGGACCCGCGAATTGGGCAGTGGCCTAAAGAGTGAGGGGCTGGACATCATCGAATCGATCAATCCCGGCTCGGGTACGGTGGAGGGTTACGCCATCGCGGGCTACACGGGTAGCAACAGCAACCAAGACGATATTTTACTCCTCAAAACCGACCTCAATGGCGATCAAAGCACGGCAGTCAGCTACGGCGGTCCCAGTGTAGATCGGGGGAGGGCCATCCTACAAACCGACGACGGAGGCTACCTCATCGCTGGCTCCGATGCCAATGCCAGCGGTCTGGTAGAACTTCCCAACCTCATCAAAACCGACAACTCCGGCGCGGAGCAGTGGAACCGCGTTTACGGCAACGTTTCCTCTACCCTCATCGCGGCCAAGGCCGAAGCCTTGGCCCCCAGTCAGGACGGTGGTTACATCCTCGTCGGCTCCCGGGCCGAGGGGAACATCATCCCCGATCCGGCCAATGGTTTTATCATCAAGGTAGACGCAGCTTTTGATTACTACACCAATCAAGTACAAGGCCGAGTCTTTTTTGACTTCAACGGCAATTGTCAGATGGATCCCAGTGAAGGCGGACTGTCCGACTGGGTCATCGCCACCGAGGGCGACCTGGCCCTCTACCAAAGTACCGATCTCGACGGCAATTTTAGTTTTCCCCTCGACTCGGGCGAATACACCGTTCGCCTCGTGGCTCCCAGTCCGTACTGGAGCATCTGTACGCCTTTTTTCTCCATCAACCTCAACGATTACGACTCCACCACCCTCAATTTTCCCGTACAGGTAGAGACGCAGTGCGCCTTTCTCGAAGTCGATGCCGGCGTAGCTTCCCTCTCCCCCTGCACCAACAGCGACTACTACGTCAGCTACTGCAACAACGGCACCGTAGCCGCTCCCGACGCCCACGTCGAAGTGGCCCTCGACGCCAGCCTCATCTTGCTGGATGCCAGCACGGGCTTTACCTTTTTGGGCGACAATACCTACCGCTTTGACGTAGGGCCGATCGGGGTAACCGAATGCGACAGTTTCCGCGTTCGGGTCCGCGTCGACTGCAATGCGGTGGACGAGCAAGTCCATTGCTTTGAAGCCCACATCTTTCCCGATACGCTGTGTATCCCCACCGGCAATTGGGACGGATCGAGCGTAGCCGTGGAGGCGGATTGCGAGGGCGACGAAGTGGCCTTTATCATCTCGAACGTGGGGGACTCGGACATGACGGGCTCGGTGAGCTACGTGATCGTCGAGGATCACTTGATGTTTCGCCCCACGGGCAACGACAGTGGTCCCTTCCAGTTGGAAAAGGGCAAGGATACCATCGTCCGGCGTCCGGCCAACGGGGCCACCCTTCGGATGGTGATCGACCAGAGCGAGGACCACCCCGGTCGCAGCCGGCCGACGGCGGCGATTGAAGGTTGTGTAGCGGGAGGGGGCACCAACTTTAGCACTGGATTTTATACCGAACTCCCGGAAGACGATGCCGATAACTTCATCGTCCGCGATTGCCGCGAAAACATCCCAAGTAATTCCGTTCCTAGTAACGCGAAAAGAGGCTATCCCAAAGGCTTTAGCGACGATCGCTTAATCACGCCAGAAACCGACCTTAAGTACGTTCTCAATTTTGAGAACAACGGACCCGATACGGCAATCAGGATGGTGATTCGGGATACCTTATCGCCCTTTTTGGACCCCACAACGGTGCGGCCCGGGGCGAGTAGCCACGACTACCAATTGGAAATCGTTGGCGAAGGTATCCTGAAATTCACCTTTGAAGATATTGGTTTACTCCCCAACGGCAGCGCTGGCTCCCGCGGTTTTGTCAAGTATACCGTTTCCCAAAAACCCGACAATCCCGGAGGAGCACTCATCAAAAACGGCGCTGCCATTTTTTTCAACTTTGGCGCCCCCAGCTTTACCGACAGCACCTGTCACCGCATCGAGGATTTTGTCCGGGTATCCATTCCCGAGGTGCTGCATCCGCAGGTCGAGCGGGTAAAGGTATTTCCCAATCCCTTTTACGAATCCGCTACGGTGGAGGTCATCGGGGAGCGGCAGTTTAGCACGATTGATTTTGTGCTGTACGATACGCGGGGCCAGAGGGTCTACGGCCAGTCGGCCACGGGCAACACCTTCTCGATTCGTCGGGAGCATTTGCCCGCCGGATTCTACTTTTACCACTTGGAGTCCGAAGGTCAGTTGATCAGCAGCGGCAAGCTGATGATTCACTAGGCCGCTTTAAAATGATTATGTTCACTTTTTTCAATATTAAAATATAAAGCTTCTGCATCCTAGAACCCGTTTTAATAATTCATGAGATTTTAATTTGACGGATCACTGTACATGAGAGCAGTGATCCGGTTTTTTTTGAAGCCCCCCCTCGTTCCTCTAAGCCACCTCGCACCACCCGTCTTTCGATTAGTCCTCCCGCCTTGGTCACACTTCCCTCCTCAGTTTCCATTATACCTTTGGGGCATCCTCCCCATTTCATCACCATTCACACAAAAAGTATGACCATGAAATTTACCACCGCCAAGTATTTACTCCTGCTGGGCCTATGGACTACCGCATTCGGCGTCCGGGGACAAGCCCCCTGCATCGACATCATCACCGGTAGCGATTGGATATTTGTCGACAATGACTGGAAAGATAACTACACCCCACAAGAATTGGCCGGCCCCTTTTGTATTCCCATCCAGTTTCACAACGTCCGTGACGACAACGGCAACGGGGGCCAAAGCCTGACCATGGCCGATCAGATGACCGTGGCCCTGATCAATTACTTTGCCGGCGCCAATTTTGAGTTTCGTCAGGTGGCCAGCGTTAACTACATCGACGATGGCGCTTTACTCGCTGATGCAACCCTAGCGGACTTTGCCATTTATGAAGTCCCCGGGGCACTCAACGTCTACTTCGTCAACAGCCTGCCCAACTTGTGCGGAACGGCGGGAGCCCCCATGGGGAATGGCGACAGTGGCGTGCTGATGACCTACAAGAGCTCCGATTTTTTGTTCCAACTCACCACCCTGGCCCACGAGGGTGGCCATTATTTTGGCTTGCGTCATACTTTTGAGGGAAGCAACGTCGTGTACGATCCCGCATCGCCTTACCAGTACTACCGCACCGCGGAATTGGTGGACCCCAACCCACCCAACGGTATCGATGACGATGACCTCATGATCTACCCCAATAACCGCTACTTTTCTTGTGAGGATTCGCCCTACTCCTGGACGAGCCCCGCTAGTGGTACGACCTTCAAAGTAGAGATCGCGGCGGGGGATATGGTGGCCGATACGCCCGCGGATCCGCGGCTGTCCTACCGGAGCCGGACCTGCACCTTTACCTCCGATGAATTTGACGCCAATAACGACCGCTACGAACCCGAGATCAACAACCTCATGTCCTACTACTTTGGCTGTCGCAACCGCTTTACCCCCGGCCAGATGGATCGAACCCTCTTTTACTACCTCGACTTTATCCAGTACGAATTGGGGAGTTGCCCTCCGGTCAACAACGACGGATCGCTGAGTGAGACGGTACTGCGGATGCCCGGTGGCGATGGTGTACGCAAGGTATCCGTCAGCATCGATCACTTTGACAGTGGCAATTGCAACATCCCGACGGGGATTGCTTGTACCCCCACCGCCCTCACCGATGCCCAGGGACAATTTTTCTGTAGCCTGCCCGTGGGTGGGGCCGCCACCGCCGATGTGGATAAAGAAGAGGACGATTGGCACAGCGGGGTGACGACCTTCGACATCTTGCAGATCAACCTCCACCGCTTGGGCATCCAAGTGCTCGACGGTTGGAATCAGATTGCGGCGGATGCCAACAATGATGGGATCATCAATCTGGGGGATATGGGCTTGCTCAATGATTTGATCCTGTACAAAATTACGGAGCTCCCCGTGGATGGCAATCTGGATAGCCCCTGGCGCTTTTTTCCCGAATTGATTCCCTTCCTCCATCCCAACCACTTTAGCCCTCCTTCACTCAGCAATACGCCCTTCAACATCTCCACCACTTTCCCCTACCCCAATTACTTGGGCAACAACTTTTGCTACGCCACCCCCAGTTACCTCCGCAATGAGATGGGCTTCCACGCCGTCAAGGTCGGCGACGTCAACCAGAGTGCCAGTACGCAGAACCTCGTCGGTGGCAACGGCCCCGATCGGCTAGTGGCCCTACCGGAACTGGCTCATTCCGGGTCGATTCAGCGTGGGGAAAGTTTTACCTTACGACTGAGTGCGGAGCGCTTTGTGGACATTGCCGCCTTTGGGATAGGCTTTTACCTGGATACCGACCGGGTAAGCCTCGAAGGGATCGAGACGGGGGACTTGCCACAGTTTCAGGTCGATCGCTTTGGCACCCAACGACTGGCGCAAAAGGAGCTGCGCGTCCTCTGGTTGGATGAGGGGATGGAGGGGCACCGCCTGGCTGCGGACCAGGCCTTCTTCCAATTGCAGCTACGCGCCCGACGGGACATCGACCGGGTCCAGGACCTCTTCCAGATCAACCAAAAGATACTCCTCCCCGAATTTTTTAATACTCGGGGAGAACGGGTAGATCCTAAACTGCAACTGGAGCTTATCAGAACGGCAACCGCCCCAGCCGTGAGCTCTAGCCCGGCGGAAGTGGCAGTGACCGTCTTTCCCAATCCCAGTCGTGAAACGATTCATTTTCAGTTCCAATCCCCACAAAGCGGCTTGGCCCAAATCCGCATTTACAATGCCCTGGGTCAATCGGTATACACCACGCAAAGGGCCTACACCGTGGGGGACAATGTCCTCGGCATCACTACCCTTTCTCCAAGCCACGGCGGAACGTTTTTTTACACCATCGAAGGGCCCCATTTCCAGCAACGGGGACGATTCACTAGGATGCCTACGGATTAGGAAAGGACAACCGTACTCCGCTGCCACTGTACCGTCGCCCATCAGCCCCCCCGCTGATGGGCGACTGCTTTTCAAGGGGGTTCTCATCCGTCCGTCACCACCCACATTTTTGTACTTCCTGGTGAGGGGCTTAAGAAAGTAACGTGCCTCCGGTTACCAAAAGAAGACTTCCCGCAATGAGGAGTAAATTCATTCACCAAAATGTAGAACTATGAAAATGATAAAGCAATTACTATTACTCGGTCTGGTGGCCGGTGCATTCCAAGCTACGGGGCAGAGTTCTTGTCTTGAACTCCCCGGTAGTACCCCGTGGATTTACGTTCCCAAAGATTGGAAGGACAATTATACCTCCCAGGAGCTGGCGGGGCCTTTCTGTATCCCCATTCAGTTTCACAACGTCCGGGACGACAACGGCAACGGGGGGCAAACCCAGGCCATTGCCGATCAAATGACCATTGCCATGAATGCTTACTTTGGGGGAGGAAATTTTGATTTTCAGCAAGTGGCTCCGGTGAACTACATCGACGATAGTGACCTACAGAGTGTGCCTAGCATTGTACCTTTTGCCCCACATTGGGTGCCGGGAGTCCTCAATGTCTTTTTCGTCGATGACATTGACGGGGCTGGTGGGGGAGAAGGATCGTCTCCCATGTCAAATGGCTTATGTGGTGTGATCATTACCTACAACGACGGTAACCTCAATTTCCAAGCTACGACGCTAGCCCACGAGATCGGACACTACTTCGGCCTCTTCCATACCTTTCAAAACCATGAACAAATTTATGACCCCAATAGCCCTTTTCAGTACTACCGAAGTGCAGAATTGGTAGACCCTAATCCGCCCAACGGAATCGATG
>ERZ1740065.2654-NODE-2654-length-11148-cov-13.389345_pt1 | contig 11148 bp, 9 predicted proteins | sample MGYA00581738_ERZ1740065 | MGnify/ENA primary metagenome ERZ1740065 (study PRJEB43018, sample SAMN04849749) | marine metagenome | isolation source: floating plastic debris | place: Pacific Ocean | collected 2008-09-01 | study: EMG produced TPA metagenomics...
CTGTACATAACCTGTACATAACCTGTACATAACCTGTACATAACCTGTACATAACCTGTACATAACTTACAACTTATAACTTGTATAGTTGAGGGAGAAAAGAGATCAATATGTTATCGTAAAACAGCACTTTTGCTATCAATTGCACAGCAAACTATTTGTGACGTCACAATGTTCTGATTGTACCGTGGTCTTTGTGTCAAATGATGGCATGGGAAATGAATACTCTTTGAAGGCTATTTGTGAACTAGTGAGTAACGGGTTGATTGCAAATATTCCCAATAAGCAAAAATACTTTATGCTAGCTGTCACTTTAAGATGGTCCATCAACATAGCAAACATATATGTAGGCGTCCATTGGTTGTAGACAATCTGTTCATCATCCATTTCACGATTCTATATCACCCACTTGCCAGCAGCTGTAATGACGCAACGGCAAGAACTTAATGGAACATTAATGCTTTGGCTTTGTGTACAAACAAGTGAGTTAGTAAAAATTAATGCAACACTAATAAACGCGAAAAAAGTCCCCTCGTGCGAAAGTCCAACCTGGTTCAACTTATGTACAATGTGGTGTGCTTCATTGACAATAGCTGCGATGTAATGGAGACTGTAAATTTGTTGATCTTGCGATTGCTTCCGACCTTACGACCTCATTCCTCTCAATCTTTTGTCGGAGAGGTAGAAAACTGTTTGCCAAGCTGGTGTGCAGGCTATAGCGGTTTATGAGTCCACCATGCTGGTTAGCTGTGATCTTTTGAAACAAGATGGCTTTTTACGCCGATTGAAGCTATCTGGTGATTTTATTACACTGGGACATAGATAACAAGCACTGAGCACCTGCATATGAGTAGAAATGTTTGGACTTCAATCGTTAATTTGACTCCCTGCTCTTATCAAAGACTCATAAGCCGCGGTATTGTCTAAAGCTGGCTAGACAACCGTTGTTTTTGCCACAGAGAGACCTGTCCAATCCAGATGATACTAGTAAAGTGCTATTTTCGTGTCAGAATAGCTCAATCTGTGATGACTTGTGATGCGTTGTAGTTTGCATGGATATGTGTGTATGGACATAACGGCCTGAGTTACACTACTGCATCCATGGAGATTGGGCTTTACTGCGTTGTTAATCCTTCTAACTCATGCTGTGCCTTAACTTTCTCAGTGAATGGTCTTTGAATTTGTTTGCTGTCATTGCATCGATTCATGCTCATCTGATATAAGGTTTCCTTTACGGAACAGTTCTAGTCTCTTTGTCAGGTAAACTTCAGGTATAAAATCTAGGAGAGTGGATTGAAGCCAGCAGAGAGACTGGCACTCTGGTACAGGTGCTATATCGAAGTCTCTGGTTATCGACAGACAATCTCACTCACAGTTTGTCTCCATTTTCTCACAGGAGTTGTACAACCACGCTAATATCGTGATGGCTGTCTTCAGGTGGATACTTCTGCTCACCTGTATCGAAGGCTCTCTATGTCACTTTAAGTGGGGTGTAGACCGAGGTAAGTAATCTACCTGTCGCCTCCTGCTAGAGCGATGCGCCATCTCTTAGAGTCATAAGTTTATCAGTATTCGCTGTTTATTATCTCTGTAGAGTGTGAATATATGCCCAGAGGTGCAGAAGTGCAGATGAGCGACAGATGTGGGATGTGTGAGTGTGATGGAGAATCCACATATTGCCAATGGTGAGTACTGTTTATTAATTTATTTCTCTTTCCGTCAGAGATTCTATACTGTTCGCATATCTCAGAATTGTTTCAGGTGCGATATGGGGCACATACTGCTTACAGATGAACAGATGGCAGCCAATTGTAGGATAACGGATTCACATTTTACCATGGAGTTTCCGCACTGTTGTACACCTAGAATAGACTGCCCCCCGACCCAGTAGGTGAATTCAATGCACCGCAGTGTAATACGTGTGAAATATCACTGTATAGTTAACGAATGAAAATATTTAAGAAATAAATGTTTGAACAGTACGACCAGACTCGCATCACAAGTGTAGACAGTAGTACATGTAGAAGCAGTATAAATGAGTTATGCAAAATTTTATTGAGGAAAATCATTGAGAGATGGTTGGGAGACAGTTGAAAAAAGAACACGGAAACGGAACACAGAAAATAACACTAAGAAAACCATCAAGGCCTGCTCCTAAAATCATCTTAAATGACCTTAAATATTGTAATTTTGAACTCTTCCTGCAACTTGCTGAACTAGAGCAATGGTAAAGCAGGTTAGAGTCTGTAGGACAATGAGTAGAAAACGTGGTAACTATGACTCGGTTCTATTTATAGCGTTTGTAACGAGTCGCTCAGCAACTTCATCAAAACATTTTTAGTTATATGGAGCTTAGCCTATATGTCACTCGTCCCAATCCGTTATTGTTACAACCGGTATCTTTTGCCCTCAATTAAAACTGTTATACTAAACGCGGCAATCAATACCACGTTTAAAGTACTAGTCAAAGTGAATCTGTCTAATCAACTCTTCTTTTCAGATAAAAACACTGAAGTACCACTAAAGTTATTAGGCGACTCCTTCCATAGCGCTTGTAGCCGTACCAACCGTTTTTGTATATAATATTTGACCGCACATTCCTGTGCACATCAACTGATCTTGGAGGTCAAGGAAGGAAGGGCAAAGCTAACTATTTGGTCTGGTGTACATGCTGTCAGTCACCCACCCTTTTCTGTGATGTCATCCCTCACACTGCGATTGGTTCCAACTGTACATGGGCCATAGAGAACAAACAGCCCGGGCTACTCACTGAGACAGCACAAATAAACATAACCAATTGTCAGCAGCTCCAGCACTTTGATTTAAAGTACCTGGAAGTCCTAAAAGGTATCTATTCTCATATGTATCTTGTGGCTTGTAAAGAATTGCTAAAACATTTTCCAGTGATTACCATATTCTTTCCCTGCGTGTCAGTCACACATGTAACAAAGTCTTTCCTCTTCTAAGATAGCAAGGCGACTCTAGTTTCGTAATCAACCCATACATTGGAGTTGTCTTCTTCCCCACGTGGCAATGGCAAACTGCAAGCTCAATGGTAAAATTGTACAGCATTAGTGGTGTTGAGTCACACTAATCTGATCAGTGCTGTATCTCAAATGCAACCAGCAGTTAGCGATTACATGCCATGCAATCGCTAACTGCTGGTTGAAAGTATGATAATTCCGAATACCCAACATTGCTTCCTCATCTATTCCTTATAATAATTTGTGCTCAGGGTTCTAAAAAGCTTGGTTCTTCGAGGCCCCTGCGCTGTAGAGTTGAGTGCTAGCTTATCTGCATGGATTTTTTCTGTCGTTGGTTTGTGGTAGCTCCTTCCAAGTACAAGCAACATAGCCTGCTAACGTTGTCTGTATTGTGACAACACCTGTTACACCCGTTTATATAAGCTGTTCTACAGCAGTAGGGACGCAGTTGGACAATTGTTGAATCATTGGTGATATTGGCTGGATGTTATGATCCCTCGACGTAAAGTCATTGTCGGGATATAAAATAGATCCCTTCCTCCTCTCGCCCTCCTCATGCCTCTCCAACATCCTCCCTCCCTCCTTCTCCGCCTTCCTCTCTCCCTCTCCCTCCCTCTCTCTCTCCATCTTTCTTCCTCCCTCCCTCCTCTCTATCGGCTCGGTGGCTCAGTTTTTGCGCCTCTCAATTTTGAGAGCCCTGATTAGAGCACTCTGGCCCTTGCAGTCTGTTTTCAGTATTTGTAAGAAGTGAGATGATCCATTAGTGCTGTGCGGTAGAAGATTCCTAAGTTTCGTAGTTCCAGATATTAACTCCATATAGTCAAGGCTCACTTTCAGCGCATGCTCAAAGCTAAAATCTTCTGGCCTTCCAACTCCCCCACTCCCTCCTCCCCGTGTAGGAAGGGAAACCCTTCCCGCACCCACCCCAGAACCTTTGGCACTATAACTTTGCACCTTCACTACGCTCAGGTGCTCTGCAAGCTGCAATGGGGGTAGCATAATTTGGCAGTGTCCTTCTGAAAACGAAGGGCATGACCCTGCTTGTTGACATTTGAAACTGGAGAGTAGCTCAGTGGTTTAATTGATTCAACTTTTCTGGTTTCTATAGATTAGAAACCTCATAAATCTTGCTGCAAACCGCAACCAGAATCTTTAATTCAAGTCATATATTAGACTTATATTTGAACCTGAAATCACTAGAGATGGGCTCTCATAGCATCTCTGGAACAATAAATTTCTTGTGAGGAGGGACTCTAGACTACTCCTGTCGAAGGGAACACCCACACTGGTGTTGTTGGCTCTCAGATTGGCGTACTCTGTTCAAACTCAAGGTCTGGAATAAAAATTGTTATGTGTCAACAAATGTGCCTGCCCTGCAATTAACTGCATAAACTACAAAGATTAGCATGTTTACCAGTGTCTGTTTCGCACTCAAAGACAAGAAAGCTCAGAATCACATTCACGAGTGTCCTTCGATGTACATCCAGTGGTTGTACATCCAGTGGTTGCATATCCAGCAAACAAACAATGGATGTCCAGCATGTTGTAATCAGATAGGAGATCAATATCAAGAGATTGCATCACACAAAAAAAACAATCAATACATGGCGTTAGCTAGGGATGAAATGATTCAGAATTCTGGGTTTCAATTCGACTTTGACTAATGACTCTAGATAATCGATGATTCCATCAGTTGATTGTTCAATGGCCAACTTCATAAGATGAATAAATATGCTAATGCATCCTGGCAACAAGAAGACCACAACCATAGCTATACTATTATAGAACGAATAATCAAAGATCTAAAAAGCCAGATGTATAATGAGCTATGGCAACATAGATAAACATTGTGGTTACATTCTCACAGTGAAAAAGCAATAAAAACATACATTCTGAGCCTAAGATAATCGATAATCGATTCAGACAATCACTAATTGCTGATGCATCGTTAAGCATATAATTGATTATGCGCTGAAACTTTGATGTATCATTTCATCCCTAGCGGTAACATTAGCGTCTCAATTTAAGTGAGAGGCTGAGGGCCCGATAATCAGATTGTCACTAGTTTGGATCAGTATTGATAGGGCGGTGATAGGCTCAAGTTTATCCTGTGAGTTCAACGGTCCCAGTAGAACTTACAGCTGCTTACACAATGCAACACCCTAGCCAGAGATAATTCTGATTCCGATCACAGAATTTTATCACATATTCCATTTTGCCAATGCAAACCATGGATAGCTGACGGGCTTGTGGGTTCACAGGTGTATGGGTTCACAGGTGTGCGGGTTGAATGGGTTGAATGGTTTGGGTGTGACGAATTTCATCGCATTAAAAATGTTTCTCATTTTGAAAACCTCCATGTAATCCCAGGCTATATTGTAGAAGCTGACTCTGTACATACCCTAAGTTTTAGGCAAGTCATTCTGAAAAATTTAGAAGAGAAAATTGATGAATTCAAAGTAGTTACTAAATCTAGCAAGCTTGCTAAGTTCGTTAGCTATCTGCACCACTAGTAGTGTCAAAACATCTTGGTCAAGTGATTTTACTACTTTCGGTTTCAAAATCTACCATTTTCCTTGTGAGGCTTTATAGATGTTCGTTACTAATTCAATAGCTCTTGAAAATGTCCACTCCATGAGTTTTGCTAGAGCAAAGGCTCAATGCTGGAGATCGTTTGGCAGAGAGCTGTGAATGCTAATACAAACACATTGGTAGTAACTCAATGCAGAGACATGAAACTTGGGTGTTTCATGAGAAACCTATTGAATGGCCACACATGGAAATAGACCTGTATGATGATCAGGTGCTCCAATCTGTTTATCTCATGCTGTGTTTGGAATCCTGCAGTAGTTTACTATGCTTTCCTGTCTCCATGTTTGTTCAGGGATCCGGCCTCAAGTTTCCTTTAAACAATAGTACTAGCGTCTTTGTCAATTACTGCCCCTGACAAAATGGAGCGGCGGAATAGAGCCTTGGTATATAGCTCCTCCCAGGGAAGAAAGCTCGTAGTACATTCAAAATCATAAGTCTGCTTCTGTCTACCGCAAAGATCCCATAATCAGCTTACCTCAGCTATTGAATTTACCATTGCTTGTTGTCTGAACCTTTATCCATGCATCTGGTGTGGAGGCTCCATTTACACTATAATCTCCTAAACCTCTGTATCAACTTCAATCCCAGCTATAAAGAGCGTGAGAAAATCGAATAAAGTTAGTAGAGAGACTGATACTCGGGTACAGGTTCTCTATCGCGGTCTCAGGCTATCTACAGATAACTTTACAGACAGTTTGTCTCTATCACCTAACTCTAGCAGTACCACCACTCCAATATCATGAAGGCCTTCTTCACCTGGATGCTACTGCTCACCTGTATCGCAGGCTCACTGTGTAACAGAACATACAGTCACAGGGGTAGTGTCCCTGGTAAGTCGCGCGACATTCACTCCTTATGAGATTGATGCGCACATTTACATCTGTGCACATAAGTACTGACAGCTGTGCATATGTGCGGGTGTACATGTGTATATACATCAATGTACGTTGGTACATACTTAATATCTATATCGGTCTTTGAATATACGCATCTCTATCCCAGATAGTACATGGGTATAGTATATCAGTACTTACATGTACCTAACTTTGCAGAGTGCGTTGGTAAACCAACCAGTTCGTGGGCGTATCGGGGAGACCGATGTGAAACCTGTTTATGCGGTGGACAGTTCTCGATGTGTCAAGGGTAAGTGGCATGCATTCGATTGTTTAATGTTGCGAAACATTAGAAGATTTCCATGAATCACAGGTTTGTTTTAGGTGCTATGTGGAAGATGTAGAACTGACAGAAGCACAAAGGGCAGCCAACTGCAGGGTGACTGATTGGCATCTTAGCCTGCACTTTCCGCTATGCTGTAACCGTCTAATAGACTGCTCACAGGCTCGTGTGGTCAACTAGCTTGGAAAATACATGTTCTGATTTCATGATATATCACTGCTTATTTAATGGGTGAATACATGTACGTCTGCACAGCACTATCTGACTCATTGAGCCAGTATAGGCAGAGGGAGCAGAGGGTCGAATGCAGGACTCGTACATGCCTGCGGCAGTCATACACTGCCGAGGTAACATCTCTCAAAGCCAAAACAGATTTTGAAGATTTCCCAGCCGTTATCGCTTGTTACATACATTTAGTTCGGCACATAGTTTCTCTGGCATTAGGTTATCGTATCGTAATAGAGGTTTTGGAAGGATAACTACCGCAGTGATAATCATTGAAAAGTGGTTCGAGGTGAATTGATGAAAAAGGTGAAGGCTAGCTGAAAATACAGTCTGCAATTTTCTCAGCTAACCAATTGATCAATGTTCTCACTGCCAGTTCATGTGCTAGTAAACCACCGCTGATCAAGTGATGATGATAAGCCAAAACAAACGCCTGTTGAAGAAGAGTTTGGATTGAGAGCATTGTAGGTTTTTGAACACTCTCATAACATAACATAGATGGCTGACCAGGGCATTGCCCCAGACCCCACCAAGGCCTAGGTGGCCTAGGGACCCGAGCCTACCGAGGTAACATACTTTCCAAGTCTACGAATGCGTTATTGTAGGAGAGGTTATTGGGCCCGCAGTCAGTCCATTGATGCATGATGCTATCCCGACAGCTAATAGTTTATGACTTATGCATCAGCTGAAAACACTCATAGGTCTGTCCATGCGACACATTTATCGCAAAGGTTCTCATTTCGCCGAATTTCTGTCTTATCATAGTTGTCATTCAAAGATGTTTGATCATGCTAGCAAACATGTATCTATGCTTCATAAATGGGAGGCTAGATTGTGGCAGCACGACGTCAGACAATAATTTGGTACTGGATCATTATTTTGTGTCCAAGTCATTTTGTGTCAGTAAAACTGAAATCAATTCATGACAATGAACAAAGATAAACATTCATGAACAATGCGGTGGAATGGAATAAACAGATACAAGAGTATGCAAGAAAAATCACCTTGTTGGCCTGTTGCTGTCAGCTGCCAAGATATTTGCTGAAGACTGAATTAGTTAATCACATGGAAGAATTGATGGTCCTCACGAGAATCAGAAAGCTACTGATCATATATACATGTCAAGCAGTCAAGCATAGTGCATACACAGCAGCAGTGCATCAAGCCCAACCCAGCCAGCCCACCAAGCCACGCAGTCAGCCAGAAAGCAGTGCAGCCAGCACCCAGCCAGTCAGCCAAGCCTAGTGGACCCGCGCCGCAACACTCCCGCCCAAATCACTGAGTGATTCCAAGCCATTGATGTCCCCAACCATAGTGGCACTATTTGGACCTTAACTCAAATCCGCTAGAAGGTTACCCAAGGCAGGCAATCAGGCTAAATGTACAGGTAGAACACTGAAACTCCTCAAAGTTTACCACACAGTGAAGCCAAGGGAAAAGTGTCTAAACACATGAGATCTACATCTTAACAAAAGTGACCAATTTAGTTACTGGTCGAGTTCTCTCAATGGACTTCTTACTATTTTGATCATAGGGCAGTACCCTTTATTATAGAGAGGGAGTGAGAGAGGGAGTGAGAGAGCGAGTAAGTGAGTGAGGGAGGTAGGGAGGGAGGGAGGGAGGGAGGGAGGGATGAAGTGTGGATATTTCATGGGAAACCAATTGAGTGACTGCATGAGTAAGAATGCTAGTAATAGGCCAATGTTATCAGCCCTGTACTGTCTACCACTTTTGTCCTACAATCCGTTTACTTGAGCTCAACTATTGCACTCATCCGTTTTTAGGCTCCTAAAGTAGGCTGTTCATATTTGGCTGTGACATTCTTCTCTATCTTAACTCATATTATGACCTTTTATTCATAGAATAATCTGCTTTCTCTCCATCCATTGCAGTCTGGCTCCCTCAGACAATAAGATTAGTACCATTCTATAGGTAGGTGTGATTCTATAATCGTCTGACAGTAACTACCCTTCTTTAGACTCCTGCAGTAACTTGTCTTCGTTTATTGTCTCCACCTCTATTCACCCATCTTGTTTTCTCTTACAAAAAACTTTGTAGGTTTCTTTGTCAGGTTAGCCTCAGCTATAAAGTCCTGGATAGAGTGGAGTGAAGTCAGTAGATATTCTGGTACAGGTCCTCTATCATAGTCTCTGTTTAAGGCCTCGCCACACGGGAGCGAGTAGACCAGTGAGTGAGCAGATTTACTCGCCGACTCGCTGGGATGCGGGGAGTAAAAGCCCAAATTTAGCGGATTCGTACTCGCTCGGCATACGCAGCTAATTTGCTACTCGCTCAGATTTGATTGGCTAGGATCGTGCTGGGGAAACTGGGAAACACAACATGGCCTGTCCATCGGATATATTCATCGAGTTGTTAGAAATAAATGCTGTTTGTGGGATAAACTGCACAATGATTACAAGGACAGCAGAGCAGTTAAATTCAATAATTGGTTGGATGTAGCTAAGGAAGCTTACTTGGCTACTAGAGTGGAGCATTCAGGTAGCATTAGATTGATTAAACTTGTCAACATGCACTGAGTAGTAGATTAACGATAGCCATATTGTAGAGAATATCATGACCACTTATTAGTGGATTTCGTAAAACAGGAGTGGAAGAATCTACAGACATGTGCAGCAGGAATATTTTCGTCGGCAGCAACAACTTTCGATATTTCGATGCTTCATGACAACTAGATCGTCTCGAAAGAGTGGATTATTCCTATTGGTGAATGCTAACTAGGTCATGCTATCCCGCGCTTTCTGAGTACGGCCGTGTGGCAATGAACACTCGCTCATTCGTACACTGGCTCACTCGTACACTCGCCGCACTCGCTCCCGTGTGGCGGCACCTTAAAAGAGCAAAATTTATTCATCTGCTCAAAAATAGCAAACTAATCAAATATTGCGTATAAAAAAGCGATCAATAAACATACAATTAGTTCTTACTATATTTCATTGATTTCAACACCAAGTCTGCCTGTAGCAATAAACGCCGCTGCTGCCACTGTGCAATGTAAGACTAAAATACTCAAAATAACAACATGTAGGCCTATCTGCTAGCAATGCATTGGGAGCTAAATCCAGTTTATTATTCTGTAACAAACATTAGTAGACTAACAATTGTCCAGACGATGGAAAATACTCTTCTCGTTTAGTTCTCCGGTATTCCTAAGTGCCGGTTATAGTACCGGAGGTTTTTTTAGAACTGAGGCCCGGTAAAATCCCGGTATTGATCTGGTCTTTTGCCAGCCTTTTGCCGGCCTTTGTCCGGTCTTTTGCCGGTATTTGTCCTGGACCCTGTGCCGGTCTTTTACCAGAAAAATTCCGGCGCACTGTACCGAGCTGAGAAAGCTTTTTACCGCACATTAATTTCTGAACTACTAAAGCATGCACCAGGAGAGTGGTAGAAGTTATTTCTTACGCATCACGCGGAAGTAGAGTTTAAATCCAGTGAGGGCAAAAGAAGCGTCTGACGTGAACCTTACGTGAGCAACATTCGCCTCGATACGCAAGCCCTGGATGACATACGAGTGATGTCCGCAGAAGCTGTTAGGGTGAAGAGAGAATATATTTTGCAGTTGGGAATTTTCAGTTTGGTTCACATGCAGTTTGGAAAACAGATAATTCTACACGCAGTTGAGTGGAGGCAGGAAATAAACAATTAACATATCTGAAGCCTGGTTCAGACGTAAAGACAGCAATGAACAAACTCCAAATACTTCCGCATTTCATTCGTAAAATGCGATTGTTGAGCTGTTCATTGGATGGTCAACATTGACCATCTGTTGACAGACGTCGATGAACACTCCTCATACTGTGAGCTGATTGGATGCATTCAACCGCAGCACACTAGTCAACGGCATGTTATGCAAGGCTTGTCAATGATTGGCTAAAGTTTACAAATAAATGAGTGTGTGGCCAGCTATCTGTTCATTCGTTCATTTGTCCATTTATCCACCTCATTCAGTCGCTGCTGTTTTCACGTCAGTGTGAACCAGGCTTAACAAGAGGTATGAGAAAAAGTACTATCAACACTTGTCATTAGAGTGCTGTAATACAGCACCTCCCGCCACAAGTATTTGAACATCATTGAGCTGCTGTAAAGAAATAAACCTTAGTATGAGGAGCCGTTTGTAAAAAAAATCCAAGAATTATCCCTTTCATGCCTTCAT
>ERZ1740065.2655-NODE-2655-length-11147-cov-12.026325_pt1 | contig 11147 bp, 13 predicted proteins | sample MGYA00581738_ERZ1740065 | MGnify/ENA primary metagenome ERZ1740065 (study PRJEB43018, sample SAMN04849749) | marine metagenome | isolation source: floating plastic debris | place: Pacific Ocean | collected 2008-09-01 | study: EMG produced TPA metagenomics...
TCTACTCCTCTACAGATTTCCCTCTCTCTACTCCTCTACAGATTCCCCTCTCTCTACTCTTCTACAGATTTCCCTCTCTCTACTCCTCTACAGATTCCCCTCTCTCTACTCTTCTACAGATTGACTATCATGCCGCGTAGACTTATAATTATACACACATCGGTGTCAAAGTTGAGTCATGTGTGTATTGTAAAGTTTTGAAACTGAGTCTAAATTTTCTTGAGTTCAACCATAAAACTATGTGCCATTGCCACTTTATTTAGCATTAGTGAAGAATGTTCCATCTTACACTCTATGATCCACACATTAAGTAAGATTGGGTAATGTATAGTATCAGTTCAACTGCTGAGTGTAGAGGAGATTCGTCACTGGGTAGTCTGTTTGTACAGCTTACCTGATACGTTCTGTATGAACTGGCGAACCTCAATGGATGATGTAATATGAGATCCTATCTGTACTCTTACAAAAAACGATGAGTTTTGCAAGGCTACTAGTCATTTTCTAGTGGCATCTTGATATCAGCAAAGGTAGATGTAAAAGGAGAATACAAAAAAACTAAAGCATTCTTACCTGGAAATTCAACCCCTATCTGCAGGTGAAATCTTAATGATATTCCTCAATTCCTAGTCTCTCTCCCTGATAAACAAACACACCTTTAGGTAAGTAAGTCAGTAAGTACAATGTAAGTAAGTAATGCTCATCAGATTGCAGCTCATGAGAAAGTGATGATTGACTATTAGTCTCAAGTAATCATTGCTGAGCGTGACGTGATGTTTCTATGCATGACGTGACGTTTGTTGACTCAATTACCGGCAGACGTTCATTATCTGATGCGGTAACAGCTGCTGTGACACGGATTGATCATCCGCCTTAGGAACTGCTTGAATTCATACCTTCCTCAGCTACCTCGTGATATCGATTCTCTTTCTTGTGTCGCACTGTCTCGTCACTATGCAAGGTCCCTGCAATCACCTTGATGTCACCTATGATGTCTGTCCACCTAGTCAACTGCTCATCGCCCCAAAACTCTACTATCTCTCTGGTCAAGCACTCTCATAATCATGTCTATTTAGGCTCCATGCCTTCAATTGGCTCCTCTATTCTGTTATCTTGTCATTTTACTGCTCAAGTCTTTGCCAAGTAGTGCGTTTGTAAGCAAAGAAACATATGAACAGAAGCCGACACCCGGGAGTTGTTCCCTCTTGTTTGCGCTAACCATAGCAACAGAATATGTTGTGTTGTAGCAAGGGAGGCTTATTGACAAGCATAGGATTCTTTATGGATTGATGATTGTCAGCGGTAATTATCTCTCGTACAGCCCAGCCTCGCTGACAGGTCGCCTTTGTCCCTATTACACAGCCTTTTCACCTGTCGCTATTGTCGTGAGAAATGGTGTCAGTGACTTTATTGACTTGAAATCAGTGTTGGGTCCATATCAATATTGTACCACAGGCAATAGACTGTGATCTCAATACATTACGGTGGGCGCTGATACACTCACCACCCATATCATGATCATATTTCTGACATACGAGTCTAGCCTTTAACAAGCATTTTGTGACATCACAAATGACTGAACAGCGTATTTTATTGTGACATTGATCCATCTGAGGACAGGAAACCAGCCATCAAAGAGCCAGTATGAGCCAACATCCTATAACACAAAGCACTACAATGTCTACCTATAAACGCGTATAGCTGCAGGGTATCCATCTCCATGGCTCAGCGTCTTAGTCTCATGATCTGCCTCTCAGTCTCTCGGAACCAACTCTCACTCTCTCGTGTAAGTCAGGTAAGTCTGCTCATTTAACTACTTCCTTTAGTCAACCATGTTATTTAAAGTAGAATCCGATATCACCAATCACCAATACTACCGTCCGAGCGTTTGACGTAATCATACGTACAGACATTGAAGGGTTAGACAAATGTTACCATGCCAGCGTTTGTATAGCTGACATTCTCTGTCCACTGATAGACCAGCGACTCTATCTTATCGGCAGTCAGATAATATAAACATATTGATTCAATCGCCCGACTGCGATTGACTAAGCGGTTTTAAATTCTACATTTGCTTTGAGGTTATTTACTATTACATTTGTCAAACTTTGTACAGCTGAGCTGGTCTGGTAATGTATACACACATTCATCTCAGGCCCTACTTCACTCTCGCTGAGAGCACGCCCGGTACAATACAGCACCTGTGAGTACCGGTCAGCAGATCATTACAGCAAGTGGTTGCTAGTGCTACAGCTCCCCTTACTTACGGCTGGTATGTATTCTATATTTACACTCATATCAACTATCTATAGTATATCAGTGTGGAGGAGGTGGTAATGATGATTGTAATGGTACCACTGGTTGGGCTGTCCAGGCTAGCGATCGAACTGCAGTGTGATCACCTCTTCCTCTCTATCATCCAGATAGTTTTTTAGCCGTATTGATTTTCTAACTAATCACCTCGTTTCAATAAATCTACGAGGAAATTGTGATTGCTGTGTCAGATGTAAATGTCCAGCTCAATCCTCGGTGTAGTTTGAACTGTGTCTCAGCCAGTGTAACGATCGCGTGCCAGAATGAAGGAGAGAGTTACATTTAAAACACTGTGAGTAGTGTGGCCTAGCTACCTATCATACTGTCACCATGTTGCTTTGTTGATATATACGATAGAATTTCTACACTGTGTGTTCGTGTGTATGCGTGTATGCTTGTGTGTAGGGTGGATATGTGAAAGAATGAACCATTTAAGCATTGGAAATAACCTTTGTAGCCTGATTTCTCCTTCAGAGTCGCCACTACTGTACTCGGCGCCAAGCTTGCCAACTCGGTAAGAACCCAGGCATCGCTCGAGAGACGGGAGATGAATGAGGTAGATGAGAATGGATGGGCCCACATCCACCAGGCCACCAGAAAGGGTATGGATACCCATCCAGCACCTGTTACTTGTTCTTTGTACACGGATAATCCAAGGGAAGGCAACTCTCATTGCTATAGTAATATTGATTCCCAATAATAAGCGTGACAAGAAGCAAAAGTAACATATAGAATAGTAATAGATACAAGTGTGGAATTGTGTCATATGGTGTCAATGACTGAGTTGGTGTAAAATCAGTTGTACGTCTGTATCAATACTGTACCGCAGGTAATAGACTAAGATCTTAACATATTACAGTGTGTTGGGACATACCCATAATTCAGATCATGATGACCCAATGTGAAACTGAAGTGTGCAGTAATGAATGACAGTAGTGTAGAAATTTTAGTACTATTATTGATAGTAGCAGCAGCAGCAGCAGCAGGAGTAGTTTGAGTCCTAATGAGAGCGTTGGGGATGATTTCAGGCTATTTCAAGTCGGTGGAGAAGTTCATCAAGGCGAACTCAGAGCAGCTGGAATTTCAGACTCAGGATGCATTGAGAGAAACGCCACTCATGATAGCAGTGAGAGCTGGATACGCCAATCGCGAGACGATCAATGTCATCGTAGACCTGGGAGGTTTGTTATATGTTACTGACGGTGTGTGGACAATGCTAGATGCCAGGTAGTATTGTATATAATTGTAAAGGGAGTGATTGTAGTATAGTAAAAAATGGAGTCGCTAAAATGTTATAATGAACCAACTACATTATATACAATACTAACTGACGTTCAGCCCAGTCTTATTGGCTGTTACATTCTAACGTCTGATGGGAGATGATGATACCAGATGACTCTGTCATTTGGTGGCTACTAGGTGACCTGACTGCGATAAACACTCTCAACCACGGCCTAGTGGAGATCTGCTGCCTGGAGAAACACATCGAGGTCCTTCGATATTTAATTAGTCTGGCGCGACCTGAACTGCCCGTCTGGGAAAAACTGCTCAAGTTCTGCACTTCAGAGCTCGAGGAGGAGGCGGAGAGTGCTGGGCAAGCGCTGTACACGCTAACTTGTTCGGAAGGAGGAGAAGTGATAAGTCCCCACTGGAAAAATGTCTACGATTGCAGAGGAGTTAAAACTCTTGTTGACGTAAGATAGAGAGACGTGTCCTGCTTTGATTTTTGCAATTTATGGTGTTGCTCGCGTGCTATAGGCTGGTTTATTTTAGGTCATCAGGAGTACAGTGGGGGACAGCGCCAAGGTCCAAATGCTCAAAGCTCTGATCAATCTGTTAGTCGAGGACTGTGTCAAGGAACAAGTAGTTAAGTGCGGCGGTCTGGAGGCGCTGATAGCCCACCTGAAGTCATCCACTAACGATGTAGTCATGTACTCGAGCAGAGCTCTGTCTCTAGTCTGCGTCATGCCTCAGTTCGCCGAGCAGTTGTGTCAAAGGGGTGGAATGAATGGGCTCGTCAATGTCTTGAAACAGAACCCAGACGCCACTGTACTCGTCGAGGCTGTCAACGCAGTCGGCATTGTGTGTGACGGCAGTAAGTCAAGACAGACGCTGTTTAACTCGATACCGGGAGCAATGCAGAGCATCTCCTCCATCCTGGAGATACACGTCACCTTCGACTTGCTGCTGAACGTGTGTCACTGTGTGAGTAAGATCTGCAGCCTAAACACCGACAACCAGAACAGCTTTTCAAACAGTGGCGGTGCGCTGCCAATTATTTACCTCATCAATATGAAGAACAAGGACATACAGCTCGCAGCTGTCGATACCATACACGTGCTGGTGGACGGTAACCCGGACACCCAGAGAAGCTTCATGGAGAAAGACACTGTGAAGCCACTCATCTGTCTTCTGAACAAAAGCAAAAGTCAGGAGGTGCAGGAGAAGGCAGCCAGCTCTCTCTGGTCATTAGCTGGCGAAAACGGCGATGACAAGCGGCGCATGGCAGCCACGATAGGCGTCGATTTGCTCATTGGATTCTTAAGCTCCTTATCAGAAACTCTGCACTTCATAGCGTCGGAAGGTCTGGGGGTTTTGGCTCAAGGGGCTCACAATGAGCAGGACAGCATTGCCGAGGCAAACGGAATACATCCTCTTGTACGTCTGCTCAAGAGCAATCAGGAATACATTGTGCTGAGTGCTGTCAGGAGTATAAGACACTTCTGTGTGGGGGTTGGATACCTACCCCACCCCTCCAACCAGAAGACGGTAGCTCAGGCTAGAGGAATCAAACTTCTGTTGGCATTGCTATCGCTGTCCCAAAGTGAACTCATACAAGTTGAGGCGGCGTTGACCTTGTCCTATGTGGCCCTGGGTGAGATGTTTAGACAATGTCGTAGTATATCAGTTCTGTGTCCGTAGGCACATTTCCAATGCTTGATTATGGTGCTATTTATTATCTACTCTGCTATGAGTAATGAAATTGTTATTCACCATTGAATCTTCAATAACAATTTTGTTATCTGCAAAATAATGAATGCATAATAAATGCATTTTGTTACGCACATATTGATGTAATTACTACCGTCTCCAATAGATAGATGATTCCATCGTATCCTGATAGTAAGAATTCAACCATTGCAGGTAACTTGGCCTTGATGAAGGAGATATTGACTTCTGGACAGCATTTAGAGTTTTCCTACACACGTCTGCTGCAGCTGCTCTATTCGAGAGACAAGGTCGTCCGTCTGCTGGCCAGCGCCACTCTTGCCACATTCGCCTACAACAACATCAGCCAGCAACAGCTGATAGCGTCTGAGGGCGGTGTCAGGTTCAGCCGGTTCGTTGAATTCCTCCAATCAGACGAGGAGTACATCAGGTGCAACGCAGCGTTTCAGGTGAGTGTTGGCTGTCAGTCTGTCAGTCCATCAGCCAGAGCTCTGTGTATGTGTGACATAGTTACTGCCAGTCATGATTCCTGGAATGAATGATGATAATGATAGTAATGGTATGAGGTACTTACTTAGGAGTGAGGCATGGGAATGAGAGACTAGCGAGAGAGCAGGAGAGTGAAATGATAGAGAGGGAGGGTGGGAGGGGGAGAGAGAGGGGGAGAGAGAGAGAGTCCTGTATACTTACCATTATGTTACACAGGTGGTGGTGTTGGCTCGGATTATCCCAGATGAGGAGCAGGCTGTCACGTCTGCTGCCGGTATCAAACTGCTGGTTGACATCTTACAGGAGTCGGATAGTGAGGTCATCCAGACGCTAGCTGCAGACTGTATCGCCAGGCTCGCTCACACTAGGGCTGGTGAGTTTGCTAGAGTTTTGCTAGAGTGCTGAGACAAACCCTCTGTCCAAAACTGTCAAATGAACTTCTTTTGCGGGACAATTTTTGCAATCTTAAAATTTTTGCAGTGGAACTTTAATATTTGTCTCATATAATAACATAAAAAATAAATTCATTTGACACAAGTTACAGATTAGCAGCCAACAGCTTGGCTGCAAAAATTCTCGATTTGCAAAAATAATCTGCTATTTTAGTACTCGAATCCCGATACAGGATGTTTAGTCCAGTTGCTGATTGGCTGAAATTTCTAGGAATACCGCAGGCGTTTGTTGCTATCGACAGTGTGAAGCACCTCTGCTCACTGCTGTACTCAAGGAACACTCAAGTGCGCGGCTGTGCGGCAATTGCACTCTCCTGTCTGTCGTACAACCACATGGCCGAACGGCAGCTGCTCAATATGTGAGTGTTGCTTGCTCTCTTCAACTTTTGAAAACATCTGGTGCATCGATCGTATAGGGTCTCTTTTCACGAATATGGTTGCTCAATATGTTTCCCATGAAATATTCAAGTTCTGTCTATCTAAATCTACATTGAGTTGCTGCAAAGACATTTGAGATAAAAATTCACGGCCTTCATTCACTTCCTCTCTCGCTGGATTTTGTCCGAGCTGTAGATTTTGAAGCATCTCGTTAGACAGGATGCGGAACTATTCCTTTGTTTCAGGTGTCGCGCCGATCCTTACCTCATGAAGTGTTTACTATTTTATACTGAGAAACATAGACTATCAGACAACTTCCAGAACGAGTGGAATCACTACAAGAGAGTCGGTTGCCTGCCACCAATCAGGTAACATAATTTTTTGTGGAGTTGTCTTCCCTCACATTTTCACATTCCTCATCAAGTCACTGACAACCACTTTTCTAGCTCGGCGAGGCCGAACCTGGTGAGTAGGCAGGGCTACATCCCAGCAGGCGTTATGCCGTCCAGGAAGGCTGCTTACACGACGTCAAGCGTGGAGCTGCCGTTGATCTCTCCTAGCGCTGACCCGCAGCCTCACAGCCCGCGGGGCGCTTCGGCACTGTCAGTAAGGAGCCCAGCGCTGAACACTGGCGGCGAGAGCATCGATGAGTCAGCCTCGCAGCAGACGGTTCTGATTCAATAGACCTACTTTACTGTGATTGCCTTACAACTTCACATGAGAACGAATAGAGATATTTATTGATTGATTGGTGGTTATGAATATGATGACACTTCATTCTAGGGTCAGTTGGCATAGAATTCGGAGTTGTCATTCCTTCAATTCGATGGAACGGCTGGCATGCTAGTATCATCACTCTGAGTTTTTCTCTCCACTAAAACTCTGGAATATTCAATCCTCAAGGTTTGGCATACCTGAATGGCTACTGCAAAACGGGAAATTCTAGCAACTTGGTTAATTTTCGTTTTCAAGGGTGAAGAGCAATCTCTACAGACTTTGTGACTTGGATTTTAGCGATTTGAGCCATTATTTTATGGCCTTATATAAAGTTAGAGCAAACTTGAATCTTGAAACTATAGAAAAAGGCTATTTTAGCTATTTTTACATTCCCACATAATTTCCCATTCCACAGTACGTTGAGGGTGAAGGAAAAGACAACTCCTGACATTTGAACTAAACCTCAGCAAGTGTCAAAATATTCTCATGGAAGTAGGAGAATAAAATCATCATTTGGTGCACTGATCATTGTCTATGTCTATGTCAATGCTTAGAGTTTACTGGTCTGCTTGCTCCGTCTGAAGTTGAAATCATAGTAGTCTATGCCTTTCTGTGGTGTGACACGCATGATGGCACTGTTACGGGTCTCGTTTGATACCAACTCCATAAAACCTTGGGCCACAAACTCCGGCGTGAGGAGCGGCTGCACAATCATCTCCCGGGAGCCTGGAAAATGTCCATCAGTAGTCAGTGTGAGGCTGGTTGGTCAGAGATAGGATAACTACCTGGGAGGTTGTCCAGGATTGGCGTGTCTGTGAATGACGGACACAGAGCGTTTACTCTCACACCATTCACGTCATACTCCATCTGGAAAAGAGAATCAGAAATTTTTCAATACTGCAGATAAATTTCTACCTATTTCAGACCAATACTCACTGCGGCTGCTCTCGATAAACCCACGACTCCAGCTTTCGTACCAGTGTATACCATGCTGCCTTGCATTGGTAGGAATGCTGTAGAAATTAAATTTCAATCAACGATCAATTAATGAGCGATAAAAGCTGACGACGGATGGATGATGATATCAGACCAGCCATTGACGCCACGTTGACTATAACTCCTCCTCTACCTCCAGCGTGTTGGTCCATGTATTCCTGGCCTAGTTTAGTACCATAGTACACCGATTCCTGAAACAACATTGTCATTGCTAAGTATGACACTGGAATCTGTACAGTCAAAGCATCTGCCTACCAGGTTCAATCTGAGTGCTTTTATCGACCGCTCGAGTTGGAAATCCATCGATGTCATACCAGCATTGTTGCACACTATATCAATCTTGCCAAATTTATCTTTAACTTTTTTGAACACATCTGCAAAATTAGTAAGAATGTGCACTTATCAGAGCAATAAGATTTGTACAAATAGACCATTAGATTTCTGAAAAGAATTTACCTTCGAAAGCTGTATAATCTGTGACATCACAGTTGAAGAACTCGACACTAGCGGGATGGAATTTCTTTTTCAACTCAGCAGCTATTCCCTCTCCAGCTTTATTTATATCCACCAGACATACCTGAAACGGCAAGTGTTTAGATGCATAGGTCTTGCAAGTCTCCAATGTTAAATTGTACGTTAGCATGATCTGTATTAGTGTCATAGTACGATAAGAAGTCATAGTAAGAAGTCATCATTAATAGCCTAGTGCTGCATCTCAATCTTATTCCTGAATGACAGGAAATACCGTGGCAAACGTTCTATCATGTTTCACGAAGACAGCTGCTGCAAATAACAAATTTAGGACAATACTGCTGTTGCTTTGGCTGTCAGCAGCGATTCTGCAAAAGCCTTTCCAAGTCCTCCAGCCCCACCAGTGATAAGAGCAATTTTCTGCGCTTGAGCGGCCATTGCTGCAAACGACCTTGGACAGCGCCCACCCTGGTTCGCGATTCATCAGTATCAGCCAATCAAAAGTAGTGCATAGATTATATTCGAGCCAATAGCCATCGGGCTAGAGTTGTCTTCCTCCTCAAATAATCTCGCAGTTGACGGCCGCGGCATTGAAGGAGAGCATCCTTGACTGACCTAAGCTGGATGGATGGAATGGAATATAGTTATGGAGTGGATGGGTGGTAGTAGTAGCGTAGTAGTAGTACCCATCATTATTCATCAACTCTTCATTGACTTTGTCCTCTGCTTTCCTACAAGACTTTCAACCAAGTATCCAATGCCTGGAGACTAGGCTTTTGATAAAAAAAAAACTGGCACACATGGACAGAGCTATGACCAATAAATGTTGTATTACTATAATCCTGATCGCAGTTGGATGGAGAGCCGTCTTCTGATAAAGATAAGTATTGATGATGAGTGGAGAGAAACTTCATGGAAGTGAAGCTAGATTTTTCACTGTCAGGGGAGCAGAAGAGTGAAGTCCTTTGCTCACAAAGACGGTTTGGTCTAATGGAGAATTGTGAGAAAATTGTGTAATAGAGGGAGAATGTTTGAAGTAGAAATCGAGATCAGATCCAGCAGGGCGCTTGAGGTGAGTATCTCTCATCAGGCAAACTCAACTTTGGGTTCGCTCCCAATGGCAGACAGACACACAGACAGACACACAGACAGATACTGCCGCAACCCTGCCTACTTGCAGCAGTAAGATTTATCGTAAGCACAAGTGTTACAGATTGCTGCTGTTTGATAAATTTCTATCCACACCCCCACTGCATACACCGATGCATACAACGGGCATAGGGGGATCCATGCATCTATCACCAGCTAATGATAATCTGCAGGAGCGCACAACTCCATAGGCTGTCATCAGTTAACACAGCATTCATCATCGTTTCTGTGTAATAACCTCATGTCTAGCTTGCAGGTTCTCCCTCTCTCGCGCACGCGCCTCAATCATCTACATTCTGTACAAGGCACTCTATACAGCTCTGTGCCATGTGATGTCCCTCTGAAAGCTTACAGTACATCACTGACTGTGAGTACTTGCATTGGTCTGGTTTCTCACCTGATATGGTGTCACGCATAACAAACCAGGCCGCTCTATTTGGATATTTTCTGTCTAGTGAGGGGAAATAAGCCCTGACAATCTTAGTATTTTGCTCCGGCCACATCTTACTAAGCCAAGCGGTATCTTCCCTATCTTGAGGAGGGACTTCATGTATTGAAAGCCGAAAAACTATTATCATACTGAGAAAAGCTGTAATTAGGAGATGTTCACTTAAATGGGATTTTCTTACTCTATGCTAGGCACAGATCAAAGTGAGCGTCATTTTTACAAATATGCTCACCCCTAGTGATTTTCCCTTGCAACATCAATATTGGATTCGGTGCGTAACTCATGCATACTATATTGTGTTTCGGCGCACTGCAGTGTTACCAGTAGCGTTGTGTGAATGCACCGTCACTGCTGCCTGTATTGATTATGTATAAGCGCATTGTTTTTTGTGCATTACAGTCCTGTGGATTAGAACCAAAGCCGACTTCATTTCTGATATGGTCTAGTATGGGCTAGAAGTCCAGCTGCCCTCTTTCTAATGTTTGGACACTTTCAGTTGTATAGTTGAGATACCAACAGATACCAGAGAGTACGGTGATGAGTCAGGCTTGGCTAACGGTGCTGTGTCTAGTGACATCTGCTCACGGATACGAAACTGGACTGATAGTGGAGAGGACAGCTGGTATTGGCCCCGACAGGTCAGCGCTCACACTCCTTACTCCTCCCCCTTCATCGCTCTATCCACCTTCTTCTCCCTTCTCCCTTCTCTCTCTCTCACTCTCTCTCTCACTCTCCTCTCACACCCCCCACACAGCACACACCGCCCACAACACTCAAACAGCCAACAC
>ERZ1740065.2656-NODE-2656-length-11141-cov-5.006044_pt1 | contig 11141 bp, 7 predicted proteins | sample MGYA00581738_ERZ1740065 | MGnify/ENA primary metagenome ERZ1740065 (study PRJEB43018, sample SAMN04849749) | marine metagenome | isolation source: floating plastic debris | place: Pacific Ocean | collected 2008-09-01 | study: EMG produced TPA metagenomics...
TTTTCCACTACCGGTGCCTGCTCGGTAAGCTTGAGGGGAGGGGCCGTTTCCTTGACCTCCTCGGTAGCCACCGGACGGCGGCGGCGGGAATTCTCCTTGCCACTGCTGTTATCACTGTTGCCGCTGTTGCGACGCGAATTATTACCACGACGGTTGTTGCTGCGGCGGGGAGGATTGGCGGACTTACTGTCGGCCGTCTCCGGGCTTTTGCTGGTCGGAGCTTCCGACTTTTCCTCCTGCTTCGCCACGCGTTCGGGGGCGTTTTGAGGGGGCGGAGGCGTCTCTTTCTTGGGCGTGCGCGTAGTATCCGAGGGGGTGACGCTGGCTACTTCGGCTGGCTTAGCGGGGCTTTTTTCTGCGGTGGCCGGTGGGGGGTCCTTCCGGGCAAATCGGGAAGTTTTGGCCGTTGCGTTGGCATTTTCTTCCGCCGTGGGTTTGGTGGAGGCGGGCGGTTTGGCATCCGACTCTTCCCCGGGCTTGCGCGACTTGTTGTCGTTGGTAGAACGGCGGGTCGAGCCAGCCGTCTTCTCCGCGGGGTCTACCGTTTGCTGATTGGCCTTGTTGTCGTTGGTGGGAGGCGTTTTGCGCTCGTTCCGACGTTCCGATCTACGGGTATTGTCCGCCGTGGATTTGGAAGAATCGTTGTTTCGTCCCCGACCCCGCGAGGAGTTGGTCGACTTCGTTTTTTCTTCACCGACGGCCTCCTGTACTGGCTGTTTTTTGGGATCAGCCGACGTGTTGTTCTTATTGGAGCGATTGGAACGACCGCGGCCCCGCGAGGAGCGCCCCCGGGATTTTTCATTCTTATTTTCTTTGCCCAGCGCCTCGTCGACATTCAAATCTTCCCAGTCGCTGGTCCCATCGTTAGCCTTGGCGCGCTCCCGATTTTTACCGGTATCGCTTTTGGCACGTGCCGACCGACCGGAATCTTTGGCACTCCGTTTCTTATTGTCGCGGCCTCCTCCCCGACGTTCGCGTTCGTTGGTCGACTTGGCGTCCCGGCCCTTGGCGGTGCGGCGAGAACCACGGCCCCGGCGATCGGAGCGCTCTTCGTTGTCTTCCTCCTTGGCTTCATTGAGCAAACCGAGGATTTGCATGGCCTTTTCGGAGGCCGTTTGCTCCGCACTTTTCTTATTGAAATCGTCCGCCGAGGCCAGTTTCTTGCCGTTGATCAGCACGGCCACCTTAAAGCGGTCGCGCTTTTCGAACTTGTACTTCGCCAGCATTTTGTAGGAAACGGTTTGCCCATTTTTCTGGCACCACTCCAACAATTGGCTCTTGTAGTTGTCGTCGAAGGATTCCAGTTCGTGGATATCGAGGTAACCGCGGAGGATTTTTTGAATGACGTAGCGGCGGGTACGGGGGTAGCCGCACTCGATGTATACCGCTCCGACCAGTGCTTCGAGGGCGTTGCCCAGCATGGAGCGACTGAGACGGGTATTATTGTACTGGTTGAGAAAAACGTCGAGCCCCATCTTATCGGCGATTTTATTGAGCGACTGTCGCTTGACGATTTTGGAACGCATCTTGGTCAAAAACCCTTCGTCTTTGTTGGGGTATTTTTTGAACAGGTACTCCGCTACGATGGTGCCCAGTACGGCGTCGCCGAGGTATTCGAGACGTTCGTTGCTTTGGATGGCGTAGAGTTTTTCGGAGGAGGCGGATTTGTGATAGAAGGCGAGCTTAAAGATTCCGATGTTGGAGGGGGTAAACCCGATGAGGGACCGCAATCGTTTGGCAAACACCTTATCCGGGGAAAAAAACCGATTATAGATTCTAAATAGAATCTTGATAAAGTTAAACATAGGCTGATTTTGTGGTGCTTTTGCCACCGCTGTAGGCGGCACGCACCGGGTAGAGCCATTGAATACCAATGACTAGAAAGCCAACTTGTTCAAAAGTGGTAGGTACATTAGAAAATATCGAATCGGTAAATCGCTTAGCCACAGGGGACGGAAAAGGCTAGACGAACTACCCCGGACGAGCCACCGTCCTTAGGATTCAAATTTTCTAAAAACGACTGAAGAGTTGTGACCACCAAAGCCAAAAGTGTTGCTCAGTACCGACCGGACGGGTCTTTGTTGGGCCTCGTTGAAGGTCAGGTTGAGCTTGGGATCGATTCCGGGATCGTCCGTAAAGTGGTTAATGGTGGGCGGTACAAAACCGTATTTTACCGCCAGGATACCGGCGATGGCCTCGATGGCACCGGCCGCTCCGAGGAGGTGGCCCGTCATCGATTTGGTCGAACTGATGTTCAGTCGATACGCAGCATCTCCAAACACGCTGAGGATGGCCTTTACTTCGGCAATATCCCCCAGCGGCGTAGATGTTCCGTGTACGTTTACGTAATCCAGGTCTTCAGGATTCATTTTGGCATCATTTAATGCCAGTTTCATTACGTTCTTGGCTCCCAGTCCTTCGGGATGGGGAGCCGTCATGTGGTAGGCGTCGGCCGTCATGCCGCAGCCTACTACTTCGGCGTAGATTTGGGCACCCCGGGCTTGGGCGTGCTCCAGCTCTTCGAGGATGAGGGCGCCGGCCCCCTCCCCCAGTACGAAACCATCGCGGTCGGCATCGAAGGGTCGCGAGGCGGTTTGGGGGTCATTGTTGCGGGTGGACAGGGCTTTCATGGCGTTAAAGCCGCCGATTCCCGCTTTGGTAATGGCCGCTTCGGCTCCGCCCGCGATCATGACGTCGGCTCGACCCCAGCGGATGTAGTCGAAGCAGTTGCAGAGCGAGTGGGTGGAGGAAGCACAGGCCGAAACCGTGGCGTAGTTGATCCCGCGGAAGCCGTATTCGATCGAAATTTGCCCGGCGGCAATGTCCGCGATCAATTTGGGGATCATAAAGGGGTTGAAACGCGGTGTACCATCACCGTTGGCGAAGTTTTCGATTTCGGATTCGAGGGTTTCGAAACCACCGATACCGGAAGCCCAGATGACTCCGGCCCGGTCCAGGTCGATCTTTTCGGGATCGATGCCCGCATCCTGCATCGCTTCGCGGGTCACGATCATGGCGTATTGGGTGAAGGGATCCTGACGGCGGGCCGCTTTGACGCCCAGTTCGGCTTTGACGTCAAAGTCCTTTACTTCGCAGGCAAATTGGGTTTTGAACCGCGCCGCGTCAAAGTGCGTAATGGCCGCTGCACCGCTGCGACCGGCTTGCAAACCGGCCAGGTACGCCGAGATGCTGTTTCCAATTGGTGTAAGCGCTCCGAGACCGGTAACGACAACCCTTCTCATAGAAATCTGGTAATTTGGTAAAAAGAAAACCACAAATTAGAGGCATCACGAGCCCTCTAATTTGTGGAATAAAGGTTGACCTCAGGGGCGGGCTTGCCCGATCGGGTCGTTAAGCCTCCACTTGAGAAGTGAGGTACTCGATGGCATGGCCTACCGTTTGAATGTTCTCAGCTTGCTCGTCGGGGATGGAAATGTCGAATTCCTTTTCAAATTCCATAATCAGCTCCACCGTATCCAGGGAATCCGCTCCCAAATCATTGGTAAAGCTTGCCTCGGGAGTAACTTCGCTTTCATCAACACCAAGCTTTTCTACAATGATGCCAGTAACCTTTTCTGCAATGTTTGACATAATTCTTACTCTTTAATCGTCGGCCAAAAGCCCTCCAGTTTTCTCGGGAAAACGGCCAACGGGATTAAAAAAATTTCTTGCAAAATAAGCCATTAGTAATTTGATAACCAAAGTTTTTGAACAGTTTTTGCCCTTTGGCGTTCCAAATGGCTCACATCTGACCACCAAAAGCTTTTCTCCCCCTCCCATTCCCAGCGGCCAAGGCCCGAAAAAAAGGGGGAATCTTTGGATTTATCCCCCCTTTTGGCGTACTTTGACCTAATAATTGTACTTTTTACACTAATCATGGATTCCACTACCCCCACTAGCGTTCCCGCAAGCTCCACCAGTATGAAAATCGTCGACCACCAGAATACCAAAATCGTCGCCACCATCGGCCCCGCCTCCTCCTCCTACCCCAAGTTGCTGGAGCTGGTCCAGGCCGGAGTCGATATCTTTCGGCTCAACTTCTCGCACGGTTCGCACAGCGATCACCAACAAGTGATCAGTCACATCAGCTACATCAACGAAAAGTACAATCTCCACATCGGTATTCTGTGTGACCTGCAGGGCCCCAAGCTCCGCGTGGGCAAGATCAAGGACAACGCCCTGCCCCTGGAACCCGACGATATCGTCACCTTCGTCAACGAGGAATGCCTCGGTACCAAAGAACAAATCTACATGAGCTACCCCCAGTTCGCCAGCGACGTCAAGGTAGGCGAACGGGTCATGGTAGACGATGGCAAGCTGGTGTTCGAGGTGGTATCGACCAACGGTGTGGACCGCGTAGAGCTCAAGGTCCTGTTCGGGGGGGTACTGTCTTCCAATAAGGGGGTCAATCTGCCCCAAACCACTATCAGCCTTCCTTCGCTGACCGAAAAGGACCTGCGCGACCTGGCCTTCATCCTCACCCAGCCCATCCACTGGATCGCCCTTTCCTTCGTCCGCTCGTCCAAAGACGTCAAGGACCTCCGCAAACGCATCGAAGCGGCCAAGCACCCCGCCAAAATCATCTCCAAGATCGAAAAGCCAGAAGCCCTCGACAATATCGACAAGATCATCAAGGCCTCCAATGCCGTGATGGTGGCCCGCGGCGACTTGGGCGTCGAAGTACCGATGGAGCGCCTGCCCTTACTGCAAAAGGAAATCATCCAACGCTGTATCCAACGGGCCCGCCCCGTCATCGTCGCCACCCAAATGATGGACAGCATGATCACCAACCCCAGCCCCACCCGGGCCGAAATCACCGACGTAGCCAATGCCGTACTCGACGGTACCGATGCCGTGATGCTCAGTGGGGAGACCTCCGTGGGTGCCCACCCGGTCAAGGTGGTCGAGGCCATGAATAAAATCATCGAAGAGGCGGAAAAACAAAAACACCTCAAGCGTTGGACGCGGCCCGTTCCACCAAAAAAATCGCGGACCTTCCTCTCCGACGTCGTCTGCTTCAATGCCGCCCGTACCGCCGAGGAGGTATCCGCCAAGGCCATCATCGGCATGACCAGCTCGGGCTACACCGCCTTTAAGGTGTCCAGCTTCCGACCCGCAGCAGCCATTTACATCTTTTCCGACCAAGTCCACATGCTCGCCACGCTCAACCTGCTGTGGGGCGTGCGCTGCTTTTACTATGACAAGTTTACCACCACCGACGAGACCATCAACGACGTCATCGAAATTCTCCGCCAAAACGGCGAAATCAAACCCGGCGAAATCATCGTCAACACCGGTAGCATGCCGCTCCACCGCCGGCACCGGACCAATATGCTCAAAGTGACGGTAGTGGAATGAAAATTGATCTTCGGGGGATGAGGAGCATCTGACGAAAAAACAATATTTTCGGCCACAAAACCGAAAGTGTTCCTAATCGTGCCAGGCTTCAATTCATCCATCGCACTCAAACCGTAAAACATGAAGATCATCATCCCCATGGCTGGTCGGGGCTCCCGACTGCGGCCACACACTCTCACCGTTCCCAAGCCCTTGGTTCCCGTGGCGGGCAAACCCATGGTCCAACGCATCGTTGAGGACCTGGCCACCGGGCATTCGGGCAAGATCGAAGAGGTCGCCTTTATCATCGGTGATTTTGGGGAAGCCGCTGAGGCCCAACTCCGGAGCATCGCCGAAAACCTGGGCGCCAAAGCCTCCATCTATCACCAGGACCAACCCCTCGGCCCCGCCCACGCCATCTCCTGCGCCAGCGCCAGCCTGAGCGGCCCCTGTATGGTGGCCTTCGCCGCTACCCTCTTCCGCGCCAATTTCAACTACGACACCGACGCCGACGGCCTGATCTGGGCCAAACGTGTGGACGACCCCTCCAGCTTCGGCGTAATCAAGACCGACGACCAACAAATCATCACCGAATTTGTTGAGAAATCACCGACCTTCGTCTCGGACCTGGCCATCGTGGGCCTGTACTATTTCAAACGGGGGGAAGACCTGCGCGACGAAATTCAACACATGCTGGACAATAATATTACCGACAAGGGGGAATTCCAGATTACGACGGCCCTAGAATTGCTCAAAGACAAAGGGACCCGTTTTAAGGCCGCCCAGATCGACGAGTGGCTGGACTGTGGCAACAAGGCCAATATTCTCCATACCAACCAACGGATGCTGGCCATCGGAGGCGATTCGGTGGTCGCCGAATCGGTCGAATTGGACAACAGCATCTTGCTGCCGCCCTGCTACGTGGGGGCGGGGGTGCGGATCAAAAATTCGGTGGTCGGACCCTTCGTATCCATCGGAGACAATTCGAGCGTCGAGAATTCCGTTATCCAGAATAGTATGATCCAGCGCAACACCCAGGTCCAACGAGCCGTCCTCGACGAGGCCATGTTGGGCAACCAAGTTGAATATTCGGGTAAAAAATCGGAAATTAGTTTGGGTGATTATTCGGTCCACACCTAAAAAAGGACGACCAAGAGACGATTACAAATACGGCAATTAATGATACTTTCTTCCACACGCACCTTGCTCACCACTTTGATTTTGGGATGTACCTACTGGGGCCACTTGTGGGCACAGGCTCCGCGGGTTTCGGAAGCCGAGGTCAATACCCAAAAGGTGTTTATCGAGGCCAACCGGGAAAAGATTCTGGGCAATTACGAAAATGCGGCTTACCTGTATAAGGAGGTGTTGAAGAAGGATGGAAAAACCCACGCCGCGTATTACGAACTGGCCGGTATCCACGATGTCCTCGACCAGGACAGCGAGGCCCTCAAAGCCATCCAGCAAGCCATCAAGAATGACGGTAGCAACGCCTGGTACCGCATGTTTCTGGGAGACGTGTACGATAAAAAGAGAGATTACAAGGGGGCGGCACGCGTGTACGAGGACCTCATTAAGGACGCGCCCAACCAAGACTATTACTACTACAAAATGGCCTACTACCTGGTCAAGGCTCGGGAAGCCAACAAGGCGATCAAGGTCTACGATCAATTGGAGGATATCATCGGCATCACCGCGGAGGTCTGCCAAAAGAAGCACCGGCTTTACCTGGGAATGGGCAACAGCAAAAAAGCGGCGCTGGAATTGCAAAAACTGATCGATGCCTACCCCTCCGCCATCGAGCACCGCCACGCCCTGGCTTCTTTTTACCAACAAACCACCCAAACCGAAAAGGCCCAGGCCGAGTACCGCCGCATCCTCGAAGTGGACCCGCTGGACGCCCCGGCGCAAATTGCCCTGGCCAACTTCTCCAAAAAATCGGGCAAAGAGGTGAGCTACCTACAATCGCTCCACCCCATTTTTCAACAAGCTGAGCTCGACATCGACTCCAAAATCCGGGAGCTGATCCCCTATATCCAGAAGGTCGCCCAAACCGGCGATACGGAGCTCGCCGCCGCCGGTATCCAACTGGCCGAAATCCTCGTCGAAGTCCACCCCCAACAGGCAAAAAGCTACTCGGCCTACGGCGACTTGCTCTACTATTCCAACCAAAAGGAAAAAGCACTCGCCCAGTACCGCCAAGCCATCAAACTGGACGATTCGGTATTTCCCATTTGGGAGCAGGTGATGTACATCGCCCTCGAAACCGAACGGCCCGCCCTGCTGGAGGAATACGCCGCGGAGGCCATCGACCTTTTCCCCAACCAAGCCAAAGCCTACTACTTTAGTGGCATCGCCAAGGAAGCCCAAGCCCAGTACCGGCAGGCCATCAGCGAGTTCCAGCAGGCCCTCCTGATGTCGCGAAAAAAGCCCCAATTGCAAGTGGACCTCTACCAGCGGCTGGGCCTGGCCTACCACCGGACCCAGAACTACGAAAAAGCGGACCGGGCCTTCGAAGACGCCCTGGCCCTCAATCCCAAGCAGCCCGATGTTCTTTACCACTACAGCAGCACCCTAGCCGACCGGGGCGTCCAACTGGAACGCGCCAAACAAATGGCGGCCCGCTGCAACGAATTGGCTCCCAACCGCGCCCCCTACCAGGATGCTTACGGCTGGGTCCTCTACCGCTTAAAGGACTTTGAGGGGGCCAAGGAGTGGATCGGTAAAGCGCTGAAGAATGGAGGGCAAAACGATGCCGGTACCCTCGAACACTACGGCGATGTCCTCGCCCAGCTCAAGGACGAAGCGGATGCCCTGCGCTACTGGCAGAAAGCAGCCAGCCTGGGCAACCCCTCGGAAGGCCTTCAGAAAAAGATCAGCGAAGCCGGCGGCGGTACGGCGCAATAGTTTTTTCACCAATTTTTCTTATCCATCCCACCAATCCCTCGTAATTGATGCAGTTGATGCAGTTCCGTACATACGTACGAATTGCCTTTTGGGGCAGTTTCATATTGCTCCCGCCTTGTAAACCAGCCCGGCGGCTGGAAAAGGGCAGGTTGCGCGGCCGCTCCGCCAACTATCTGCTCAAAAAGCTGGACCAGAACCGCATCGAGGCGGACTGGTTTGAGGGACGGGCTCGGGTGGGCTTCCGGGGGGATGGCCAAAGTCTCAAGGTGAGCGCCAACATTCGGATGCGCCGCGATAGCGTGGTGTGGATGACGGTCAAAAAACTGGGGCTGGAGGCGGCGCGGGTTCAGATCACCCCCGATTCGGTGTTTGTCCTCAACCGCTTGAGCCGGGAATACGGCGCCTGGGACCTGTCCTATCTCGAACGCGAATTTAACCTCCCCCTCGGGTTTCGCGACCTACAGGAGCTGATCCTCGGCAATGCAGTGATGGTGAGCGGTGAGGCCCTGGAGGCCGACGTCAAGGGTACCCAACACCAACTCCGTGGCCAGCAAGCGGGAGTAGCGACCGAGTACTACCTCAATGGCTTGGACTTCCTGTTGGAAAAGATTATCGTTCGGGATCCAGGTGCTACCTGGAGCGTACAAATCGAACAGGAGGACCGGAGTGCCGAGCGGGACTACGCAAAATTTTCCTATCTTCGTAACTTTAGCGTCGAAAGTGAAGATACGGGTCCACTCCAATTGAACGTCAAATTTTCGAAGATTGAATTAAACGTCCCCAAGAGCATCCGATTTGAAATTCCCTCCCGATATAGCAAAATGCCCTAGCCTCGCCAAAGGGTACCTCCTGCGCCTCGGTTTGATCCTCCTCGCGGGGCTTTTTCTCTTGCCCGGTCTCGAAGCACAGAGCCGCAAACGCTTGGAACAGCGCCGCAAGCAACTGATCGCCGACATTCAGGTGACCAGCAATTTGCTCAAAAAAACGAGTGTCAACCGAGCGGCAGCCTTGGACCGCTACGTCGCCCTACAGCAACAGATCAAAAGCCGCGAGGCCCTGCTGCTGCCCCTGGCCGCCGAAATCAACTTGGCCGATTCGCTGATCCTGCGCAATACCGGTGTGATCGAAGCTTTGGAAGGAGACATTGAGCAATTGCAAAACGAGTACGCCATCATGGCCCAACAGGCCCAGCGAATGCGCATGAGCAACAGTCGCCTGCTCTTCCTCTTTTCCGCCGATGGTTTTAGCGATGCGTTCCGCCGCTGGCAATACTTGCGACAGTACGACAATTATCGCCAGCGGCAGGCCCGGCTGATTCTCAGTACCCAGCAAACGCTTGCCGACAAGGTTGGACAGCTCGAAGAACAGCGCCTGAAAAAGGAGGTCCTGCTCCGCTCCGAATTGGAGCAACAAGGCCTACTGGAAGAAGAAGTGAGCGTCAAGAGCGGCTTGCTCGCATCCCTCCAACAGGACGAGGCGCGTCTGAAGAAGGACTTGGAGAAAAAGCGACTGGCGCACCAAAAGCTCAATTCGGCGATCGAAAAGATCATCCGCGAGGAAATCATCGCCCAACGCAAACGCGCCCGGAGCCCGGCGGCCCTGCCCCGTACCGAGGGGTCGAGCGACAGCGGTACCGCCACCACCACGAGCCCCGCCGACTCCAAGCTGAGCGGTGAATTTGGCGGGCAACGGGGACGATTGCCCTGGCCCGTCAGCAGCGGAGTCATCACCAGTCATTTTGGCAAACAGGCTCACCCCACCCTCCGCCGAATCCAGATTACCAACAACGGGATCGACATCCAAACCAACCCCCAATCCCAAGTCAAAGCGGTCTTCCGGGGGGAAGTCGTCGGACTTCAGTTTATTCCCGGCTACCACTACATGGTCATTCTGCGCCACGGTACCTATTATACGGTATACTCCAACCTGGACAATGTAGTGGTCAAAAAAGGCGACCGGGTGGCGGGGAAGCAAAACCTAGGACAGGTAGCCACCGATAGTCGAAGTGGCAAGTCCGAAGTGCACTTTGAGGTGTGGCGCGACAAGCAGCGGCTCAACCCCACGGATTGGGTCCGACGGCGCTAAAACGAAGGAGCGGAAACCAAATGGCCATAAAAGTGGTTAGTTAGGGCGACCTGCTTACCATTGGTCAAATCAAACCATGTGATTTATGAGTAACGATTGGAATTTAGGAGAAAAGGAACGCAAGGGCATCCGGCGAAAAGCGGAACGAGCCATCCTGATTGGCCTGGTGTATCAACTCCAGACCCAGGAGCAGGTGGAGGAATACCTCGACGAGTTGGAATTTCTGGCGATGACGGCCGGTGCGGTGACGCTCAAGAAATTTGTCCAAAAACTACCTCACCCCGACCGTCGCACCTTTGTTGGCTCGGGCAAGGTGGAGGAAATACGTCAGTACATCGAGAGCCATCCGGAGATTACCCTGGTCATTTTCGATGACGACCTGACGGGAAAACAAACCAGTATCCTGGAGGAAACGCTCAAGGTCAAGATCGTCGATCGTTCCAGTTTGATCCTCGATATTTTTGCCAGCCGCGCTCAGACGGCCCAGGCCAAGACCCAGGTCGAGCTGGCTCAGATGCAGTACTTGCTCCCCCGGCTGCGGGGGCTCTGGACGCACTTGGAGCGCCAACGCGGGGGCATTGGTATGCGGGGGCCCGGGGAAAAGGAAATCGAGACGGATCGCCGGATCGTACGCGATCAAATTGCACTGCTGAAAAAGAAATTGGAAAAGATCGACCTGCAAAATCGAACCCGCCGCAAGAACCGGGGCAGCCTGATTCGGGTGGCACTGGTGGGCTACACCAACGTGGGCAAATCCACCCTGATGAATCAGCTGAGTAAGTCGGACGTCTTTGCGGAGGATAAGCTCTTTG
>ERZ1740065.2658-NODE-2658-length-11135-cov-12.547473_pt1 | contig 11135 bp, 10 predicted proteins | sample MGYA00581738_ERZ1740065 | MGnify/ENA primary metagenome ERZ1740065 (study PRJEB43018, sample SAMN04849749) | marine metagenome | isolation source: floating plastic debris | place: Pacific Ocean | collected 2008-09-01 | study: EMG produced TPA metagenomics...
GGGGACTGGCTGAGTGCGATGATAAGAGTGAGGACGAGAGTGAGGACGAGGTGTCGATGACAGAGAGTTGGAGACGTTTGGCAGAGGTGGAAGATCATTGGTGGGAGGAGTTAGAGAGTACAACGGGGTAAGAGGACAATGATGGATGGTGGAGTGAGGATGAGAATGGTGATGAAAGTTGTATGATGGGAAAGAAGGATGAGTCTGGTGAGAGAGAAGAGAGTGGTGATGACAGTGATGGACATATGGGGAAGGAGGATTGGATAGGACGTGGGGACATAGTACTAGAGAATCTAGAGGCTGATGAGCCTATGTACAAGCGAGCAGAGGATTGTGCGGAGGCTGAGGAGGAAGAGATGGACGGTCGAGAAGATGACAGTACACTGGCGCAGGATGAGGTTAACGCGAGCATGTCAGGCGTCACTGAGGTCTGCGATGACGTACACAGAGGCAATGGAAGCACAGCAGACAGTGACCAGAGGCCCATTCCACACACTCGAGAGCATATAGCAGATGACAGCCAGAGCTATGTGGATGAAAAAACATGTGGAATATCTGAGGAGCAGGTAGACAGAGATCATACTCGGAGATTATCAACAATCTCGGATATGGAGAGGCTGGATGTGAAGCCTAAAGTTCATCCTCTCAGGCCAAAGACTGCTGCCAACAGGGTTGGCATATGTATAGGGGGCAGTGCGGTCAGGGATGTTTCTCCAGTTCGTCTGAATAGTTCAGCCAGGGCCAACAGAATGGGAAACTGGATTGGAGTATCTGGGGGAGAATCCCATCAGCCATACACCATCAGGCAGCGATTTGTCAATGTTTGGAGGCGATTGTTTGGAAGGAACAAGATAGCAGCAGCGTAACACTACTTCACTGAAAGCATCCATATATTCTAAATATCGTCCAGATTATATTGTAAATGAATAGGTACTACATCAATAAAATGTTCATAATGAAATAGTTGCTATGAAATGGTTATGTGATCGAATAACTAACTAGATCGACATCGCAAATAATTATTGTAAATGGTAGATGATGATGTTGATGAGCGACAGACCAGTGAGGGGTGAGGGTGAAATAGACTCCGGCGTTGGCGTAGGCAGTCATCAGCCACAGATCTGTAGAGTATAAATAGCAGAGCCCTAGTCTCACTCCTACTCACTCGCTAGGACTGAGGACTGTCGCACTCACTGCTAGGGTTGGAGTCGCCTCTCCTGTCCACGGTCAGGTTCCTGGACGACGGGTCGTAGCTGACGAAGCCTCCGGCGTGGTACGAGTACAGAGTGAGGAAACGGTGAGCCGTTGGCTACGAGCGGAATACGTGAAATGTACGCCACAGTGTGGGAGTGGAAATAGATTCAATAACTACTCACTTGTTTCCTCTTGCTGCCATGGAAGACTCCGGTATTCCCGATTGAAACCTTGTGATGTGATATAGCTGTAGTTGATTTGCTCATCTGTATTTATCTAGATCTAACCATGCTGGTATCGGTTGATATTAGGTGTGGGGCTCAAAGCTATGATGACTCAAGGCTGGGCAGAACCAAATGCGCACTATTCCTCAATGGTATATTGTATTGTCTGTCGCTTTGTGGCATCCAGTCAGTATGTTATCAGCAACTTGTACTGATTGGTGTGTGATCAAAGCTATGAGAGAGGTTTAGATGATAGTGGGAGTTGTGATCTCTTTCATCATCTCTGCTCTAACCAAGCATAAATACACCTACCTGGACTTACACGTGTAACGTACCATACCGGTAAGGTATGTCTCTATGCTGGGAAGACACTACTACTGAGAATTATGGGGAACTACTGGGGATTATAGGGAACTACTGAGAATTATGGGGAACTACTGGGGATTATGGGGAACTACTGGGAATTATGGGGAACTACTGGGGATTATGCAGTAATTTGAAGATTTGAAGCATTGGGTGAGTTTTATTATGCGATGTAAGTTGTTATTTCACGCCATGGAATGTATGGCAGTGTCCACATTTCAAGGCCTACGTACACAATTGTTACTATTCTGTCAGCATGATGTAGTTTCACAAATGGAAAACTGTGCTTCATCAGTATGTTGGTTACATATTATGACTCATATGTCCAAACCAAAGGTTCCGTGTCATGAAACGTAAATCCGTACATCAGTAATTGACGTATTCATAGCTGACAGCCGTCAGGATACTGACCTCCTACTCGTTGTTCTCCATCATACATTCCTTCCCTCTCACAATCCTCAATACTCACTGAATCGCTATGCAAGTTTGTGGATGCGTTGGATCGTGATTAGGGACTGATAGTAGTACACTGAACAAATACAAATACTCGGATTGAATAGAGGCTCCATTTTTCACCTCACCCTCAAACAGCATATCTCATACAATCCTACGCGGCGCTCTCACTGACGTCTGACTGAGTCAACTCATTTTATCAAGTCATTGAAGATTTTCAGTGATAGCACGCCTCTCATATCATTAGCTTGTATAGCTCGTAGCACTGCTCAACACTTGCATAGCCATATCACCCAGAGATAAGGCTTCTATTAGTTAGTGCTGCTCTTCTGTCACTTGACTCATGAATATGAGAGGTAGGTGGTTACTGTAATATAGTACTACATCTCTGTGTTACTTGTTTTGTATCACCATTATTCTCTCCACCAGCCTTCACTCCGCTCCTCGTTATACTTGCTGCTACACAATGCTTGGCTACCACATGCTTCAACTCCATGGACATAGAATGGGAACCTGTCGATCCAGCTGACTACGACAGGTAAACCACTCCAGGGGTCTCTAATTTTCAATCGCTTATGTGACTTGTATGTTTCTGGATAGTCGGCACCTACCATTTCTACATAACATGTACCGTCGCGCCGTATATCAAACACCTGAAATCCCTACTACTAAGTTATTCATGTGAAGGAAATAAACTTCATACAGGACGTTCAGTGAAATCACGGATGAGGACGCTAGACCACTGGGGTACAGCGTCGGCTACTTCAACTATAACCCTGATACTGCCCCTTGTGTGATAGTACGTGGGACAAGCAACCGTCTCATTGAGCTCAAGGTCAGTGCTACATTAGACTCAGTCACTAGTGTAGGTACGGCTACAGCAGGCAAGGTTATTCAGCCATGTATGTAGGTGGAGGCGGCCCCTCCGGCCACGATCTGTGCGCGCAGTGGAGAAACTGAGCAATGTAGCCAGGCTGATGGCACTATCACCATGTGTCAGGACTACACTGATGAAGGTTCTCAGGCTAGTAACTCGACTCGATTTGAGTTCTTCTGTAATGCCGAGTGTTCCGAGTCAGATGTGTCATTCTGGTACAGATTCACCATCAGTCCAGGCATTAGCGCGGGTAAGTGCAGCAGCAGTGCCTAGGCTAATGCTGGTGTTATACCATTGATGAGGAGTTACTAGTGTATGCTGGTGAGTGTCATAGTCAATGGCCAATCATTTAGATGATGATGAGCAATGGTGCTTCCAAAGAGATGAGGATGTACCGACAGATCTCATGAATCTGGATTTTATTCCTGAAAGACGAACGACCACAACAGAGAGGAGTGGCGCTGGCCTACTGACACCTAGCCTTGCACAACTAGTTGCCATGTTGGCTCTCGAGCTAACTCTCTCAGTGATCTACTTGTCTTAGGCATTGATCATCAGTACAGCAAACACTATAACCTATTTACACTTACCTATTTACACTTACCTATGTACACTTACCTATTTACACTTACCTATTTACACTTACCTATTTACACTTACCTTGGACTGATATATTTACATGTTCACAAAAGTAACTCTGCCGAAGAACAATATCCTTGTCCACGTCTGCTGAGTACTCAGCACACCTTCCAAACTTGCCGCAATAAACTCAGTCTATTTTTTAATTTTTATTTTATACTTTCTCTCTTAATTATGAACACTAAATCTCTCAGCAGCTCAGCAAAAGTCAAATTGAGCTTAATTATAGTAGAGTTGTCTTCTCCTTGATCTACTTTGACGTCCTGCCGGGTAGCTCTGGAAGCGATAGGCTCCGTAGCCGTTGGTCCGTTTCACCGAAATGTCTGTCCTGGCCTGTATGTTATGAAATAGATGACTCGGTTCAGGGGATTCACGAGAGCATAACGCCATGAACAGGAGGGAGAGTGCGAATCAGCTGAGACGGTGTGAAATCATCACGAGATCATGGCTCTATTGAGAAACAACTGATAAAACAGGGATTGTATCATATCTTTGTTAGAGATCTGTGTGGTAGATGGCGGCAGTGAGAGCGAACTATGACTCTTCCACCAAGTGGTTTGCGCCGCTGGTGCCGCCTGATCAGTATTTGGTTGGCAGTAGTGCAGCCGTTGCTATCAATCACTACTTGTGCTATCTCAGCTCTATTTTCACCAAGAGAGTCACAGTTTTGAGAATATGCACATTCGATTGGCAGTTCATCGCAGTCAGAGTCAGAATTGTATTCCATGTCAGAGTCTACCAGCTCATTCGGACAGCTACTGTCAGCGGCTCTCCCTGCCGTCTGCTCTCTATCATAGCCTGAATGTGACTCTCTCTCCAGAGCCTCCGAGAGTATGTAGATCGGGCTACGAATAAAGCCTTGGGGCCCATTTTGGATGAAATAAAGCATATTAATGACTATGATGAACACGATGAGTACTGCCACTTCTATCCAATAGCTGGGACTGAAGAACAGACTGTCCAAGTTGTGGCCCATGACGTTGCCGGCTGTGTTATAATGGCCAAGGGCTGATAGGAGCAGTGCGTAGCTGATACTGCTGACTACAATAGCTGAGAGTCTATTTTGTGTAGTTTGTAAGTATTAGGTCTCCTTTAGCAGGGTAGACCTACAAAGATATGCTTTAATTGACTAGAAGACAGAAGATTTCACGTACCCTTACAGCCATGCCGCATGAGAGAAGCTTAGCAAGTATCGGCACGACTTTATAGTAAAGTGTGAAGCTCATGACTATCATGAAAATGGTGTATGGCAGACAAAGTGGGCTCGTCATCCGGTAGATTATGTTTCTTGTCATGATGTACGCATCCATGATTACTTAGCTGCTCTAAAGAACACAGGCTACTGATAGACTGCATATCCTACAGCCGGCAATAACCAAGAATCCTTGGGAGTTACTTACTGCTGAGATTTTTTGTTCAGAGCAGAGCAGACCAGCTGCAGTTTCTCCACCAGTTTTGATTCTTGTGAATGCAGAAACTGATGATGTCATACCACCATATCAGAGCATTCAGTATTAGTAATGGTATATACATATATATTACAATAGTCTTAAGGTGAAAAATAAAAGTAAATTGCATGAAAAACTGATATTGAAATGTTAGCAGAGGATTTTGACATTAGAGAACTGTTCATTCAGTTCAGCCATATTGACCGCCTTGACGCCGTAGAGTTGGACACTCTCTACTGCGTCTGCATCAGAATTGAGAAGCTGTTTCACACCAACGTCTGATATTGGGCAGAAGTTCACTCTGAGCTCTTTCAGATACAGGCAGTTCAGACCAATGGCGATGAGAGACAAATTAGTGATAGAGGTCGAGCTAAGGTCAAGGTCTTCAAGCCTCTTGCAGTGAGTGATCAGAGTAGCTACTGATTCGTCGTTCACACAGTCCTTGCATGAGCTTACATCGAGAGCCTGCAGCTCTGGCAGCGAGCATGATATCTCCGTCAGTGATTTATAGGTCAACTTGGTGCAGTGAGATAGGTACAGGCGTCTGATGGACCTGCAGTGTTTGACTATGGAAATGACACATTGATCTTTGAGCTGCTTCAGTCCTTTTAGACTGAGGACCTGCAGACAGTGGAGTTGGCTGATTGAGGTGGCCAGATGGCTTGATGATAGTTTGTGGCAGAGACCTAGCCTGAGATCAATCAGGTTCTTACACATACTGACTACAGTCAAGGTCTGCTGGCTGATCTTAAAGCAGCCTTGAAGGTGGAGAGCGGTTAGCTGGTTGCTCAGGTCTGTACACAACTTCGTGAGGGATTTGTCAGTGAGACACTGATTCCCATTAGCTGAGAAGTGCTCCAGATGTTTGAAGCTGCTAGCAATGAGAAGGACATCATTATCTGATAGGTTGCACCAGCTAACATCCAGCACCTTGACTGAGGAACAGTGCAGTGCTGCATGATGCAGGGCCACCTCTCCTGACAGTGGGGGCAGCACGCAGCTGGCCACCGAAAGATGGGTGAGGCTGTTACCACAGCAACTGAAAAGCTTCATCAAACCATAGTTTGTCACCATATCTCCATTCAGCTTAGTACCAGTACATTGGACTAGAGAGAGGTTAGTGGGTCTCAATGTCCCAATCTTTAGCAGTTCGGCATCAGAAAGCTCCATCTTAGAGACGCTGATGATTCTCCACAGAGATGTGTCCTGAGCGAGTCGGTTGAAATCGTGGCAGACCATCATGAAGGAGTGTAGCTCTTTTGTGGTCAGGTAAGACAAGATTGATAGCCACACTTCATCGGGAAGACAACTCCAAATTGACACTTCTCCTGCTTGCACTTTGGGAGAGAGTTGACTGTATTTCTCGTAACTCCTGGAGGACAGTGGAATGAGACTATCTTTGTGGAGATAGTCAGTGTTTGTTCGAGTGTGGCTTTGCACTTCATAAGGTGTAGTTTTTTGGGGCTGTTTATCGTTATGCTGATTCCGTTGCACACGTCTCTTGATTTCCTTTGCGATTTCCTTTGGGCTTCCTTGCACCTTCCTCTTTATTTCTTGAGCAATCTGCCTTGAGCGACGTGAAGAATTTACTTGAATTTTAGCATCTGTCGATATCCTGGTCTTAAAGTCCTTTTTATGCCGTGCGTGTTTTGAGATCTGGGGTGAGAGCTGACTCAAATCTATAGGAGGTACTTGTGAAGACATATCTTCTGATCCCTGCAATATGAATTAATCACAGTGTAGTAGTAAAGGCTAAACTAGCCTGCAACTACCTGCTGCTAATATATAACCACCTGCCGTATTGACTTACCGAGGACTCGTTCTTGATAGGATCAATCTCACGGACTGTGGGAATCTCACTGTTATGAAAACACTTTGTGCCATCATCAACGGCTACAGGCTCCACGTGTGTGACATCATCTGACAAGTTATCCACGGCTTCTGGAGTTGCTTGCTCATGCCCGTCGTTCAATGACAGCTCCCTGTAGTTCATTGTGCTGCTCTCAGCTGACATGATTTCCTCAGTTCCATAGGTTACCGGCGACTGTAAGGTTATTGCTATACACTGAGTCTGTGAGGCTCCACTAGTGTGAGATAGACTGATGCTTCCTTCACTCACCTTAGGATATGCTGGCAGTGACAGACACTCCACTGGTTCTCGATCCATCGAAAAGTGGTCAGTCAATACTTGCAGGTGCTCCTCTGTACTTGGACTGTGCTCAGCTGCATTGTCATCTCCATGACGACCAGTTAATAACGTTGTTTCTTGCTTTGCCATTTCGCATAAAAGTTTATCTTGCAGTGAGTTTTCAGAGTCTATCCCATAATGGATAAGAGAAACGTCGTCATCATCATCAGACTCACTAGATGGGTATGAGCGCCTAGCTTCTTCAAACGTACAAAACTTCATATCCCTATTATGTCCTTTACTAGGAGCTTCTGCATCATGTGTTGACTTGTAATGGCTGTTACTCTGGGAAGTTGTTGAGTTCTGATATCTGTTACTCGCATAGAGAAAGTACTCCATCCCTGCTGCTGATGGCTGCTTGTAGTTTCCTCTAGTTGGATTGGTCACATCATTAAGTGAATCCTGTTTGTTCATCAAATCACTGGCTGGACTACTGCACCAAAAATTGTCACATACAGGTGTCTCTCTTTTTGGTGATTTGAGATCTCGAGATGAGAGCTTTTCCTGTTTGCTACCAGCCACAACACTCACGTTAGCCTTCTCATATATTTCAATCCTTGAGTATGCGATGTTTACCTTTTTGTTCCTCTGTTCATAGTTAGCTGTTTGACTTCGAGGCAAGGCCCACCAATTGTTCTCAGCACCATGTTGAGGAGAAGTAGAGAAATTCGAAATAGACGAAATCGATGATCTTACAGGCTCGAATGTTGGCGTCACAGCGCTAGGCCTGTGAGTTCTGAGCCCAAGCTCCACACTATATTGCCTGAGTGTATTCCTCTCCATTTTATCTCGAGAAATACCTTTGGATTTATCCATTTTATATCCATTAGATTATCCCTGCGGACGCTCGATGAAGAGAAAGTCACTCGCACACATTTTCCGGAAGCATCGTGGCTACCTGGCAACACCAAAGCGTTTACCAGAGATTTCGTAACGGATGTGACTACTATTATTACATTCGCTATTTAATCGGCATTATTACTAATTCTTCATATAAACTTCCGATATGTAAAATAGAAACGTCGAATATCAAATCAACGTAGGAAAGATAACTTCTAGTGTACGCTACGATGCTTGCACCGCTAATAGACACATACAACTATACTATACTATACAACGCGACGCTATCCACCAGTCATGATCTCATGGTCGAGTACCGTTACAGTACCGCAGAGCTTTACTGACTGCATTTTATAGGCTGAAAGTGAAAGGAGCTTAAGACTGTAGCGTTATGCTGAGGAGTTGAATGGTGGAAAAAGCAACTCCAACAAGAATGCAATACTATAGACTGGGAAATATTTCATATATTTAATACAATGACGCAAACCTGAGTATTGTTGGAAACAAATTGATGATGGGATTCAGTAAGGAACTGAAATGTCTTACAACAACCATTTTTGGAATTAGCAAAAATAGTCCTGATACTAAATTTCCTATTTCTGCTGTATCATCCATCCAAGTATCTTATATTACCAGAATACTGATGGTGAGTGAATAGCCGTAACACGTTTTATTTTTAATCAATCATAGAAGCAGCATTTCACAGAATCAGCGGGGAATAACACTTTGCTGGTGGATATTTAGCAGTGTTTTGGATGCTCCCGGCTTAAGATAGTCTAATGGAGTTTTCTCCTCCTTATTTTTCCGACTGATGTCAGCCCCATGCTGCACAAGACATCTGGCCACATCTAGGGCTTCATCCTGACAGGCAATATGTAGGGCGGAGTTACCCTCCGTGTCCGTGAAGTCCACTTCGGTGTTATACGTTAACAGCAGGTTCACCATATCAGTGTGACCTGCGACCAAAATAACAGAAAAAATTGAGTCATTCAGTTCACACAAATACTGATGACTAGCGAATAACTCCTGACACCTTTACTCGAAGCTCTGTGTAGTGGAGTTGTGTTCACCCAATCTCCGACTGTTAGATCTGCGCCATTATCTAGCAGCAGCTTCGCCAGCTCAATGAGGTTCTTGGACGCGGCGTAGTGCAGAGCGCATTGTCCTAGAGGAAACAATTATATTGACAAACTGTTATCACTACGAGTGTACTGGTAGTAGATATATGGTTGTCCAACCTGTACGATTTACAGCGTTGATTTTGGCTCCATTAGCCAGTAGCAATGACACGAGATTCATCCTGCCAGCACTGGTAGCGATTATAAGGGGTGTCCATTCAGATTCATCCATGGCGTCTATCTGAGAAACAAACGCTGATTTGAACTGTAAATATAGGCCAAGGTGACAAGCGTGAGACATGTGATCTAGAATGTGAGTAGAAAATTACTGCTGCCCCATAGCTGAGAAGGACACGAACAGCTTCTTCATTGCCAGCAGATGCTGCCCAATGAAGAGGTGTGCGGTCGGACTGGTCTTTCTTGTGTACTAGCTGTGAGTTTAACGAGACAGCTTCCTTCAACTTCGTGATACTTCCATCGGCTGCCCATTGACACACCTCAACATTTGAATTGATCATCGCACCTAAAATTAGTGGAAGCATAAAGTAGTGAAGTTGTGAGGAGACGTTTGACTAGTCAGTCTTCACATATGGGCAGTAAGAAGCAAGGGAACGTGGATGGGTAATATATGAGTCAAGTGGGGTTACCTAAAACTCTGTATTAGCCAAAGAAATGGTGATGTGTAAACTTCGGTATGACAGCTCCTGTATGAGCATGCAGAATTTGAGCATTTACTATAGTCCGAACTGCAGAAGCTCTATTGAACATAATAGCCTTACCAATGATTAGCAAGTAGCGATCGAAAGAGCGTTACTAATTAGGAGGTCAAGGACAATAACTACGGCGGTAACACTTTTACGGATTCTTCCTTCTTGATGCTTCCTTTTCGGTATCTATCGACACATACAGCCAGAGCTTTTATGGTTGTTCTGGCAGCTAATGCACAGACAGTAGTTTGATGCGCTGACCGATTGGAGGTGATATCATGTAATATTACTGTAGTGAAGCTGCATCTTCTGTAAATGACTGCAATTCAATATCGTTAGATAGAAATATTTTCCTCGAACCTCTTTGGAACTGTGTTTCTGTTAAGTGTCAATATGTCCATTCGTGAAGCAAAGGTCTTGCAAACTCGTGGCGAGCTATTGAGAGCGATAGACCTTCTCTCCTGCTACATAGAGAAATGTTTGAAGACTGCTTCTTCGTGCAGGTACAGTACATGTATATAACTCTGAAGTATATGCACTAACAGAATAGTGGTGAGGTAGAAATATAAACTTCGAGATGGATCATTGTATACATGTCATCTTAGGACAACGTGTGTGGTATTTATCTAGGACACAGCTGGAGAATGATATGTTTTGTAGTACTGATGACCTGGCGCAGGCATTCAACGAAAGAGGGTTTACCAAATACCTTCATGTAGACTTTGATAGTGCAGTGGAGGACTACACCAAAGCTTTAGAGCTAAAGAAGTCTCCAATATTCTACTACAACCGTGGTCTCATACATTACCGACTAGGTGAGCAACCTTCTCCTTGAGTAGGCAGAGTCAGTTTACTGTTTTACTATGATAAACATGGCTCGGTGCAATAACTGCCATTGTGTTACATTTACATAGAGTAGTGAGAGTAGCACTTTGTTAATATATAGATAGATAGGTATATAGATATAGATATACTTTATTTGTCACTTAGAGCATGAGACTAAAAGCGATAATCAAGTTATCATATCTTGTACAATTATACATGCAGTATATACGCGTACAATTATACATGCAGTATATACGCG
>ERZ1740065.2659-NODE-2659-length-11134-cov-12.034570_pt1 | contig 11134 bp, 9 predicted proteins | sample MGYA00581738_ERZ1740065 | MGnify/ENA primary metagenome ERZ1740065 (study PRJEB43018, sample SAMN04849749) | marine metagenome | isolation source: floating plastic debris | place: Pacific Ocean | collected 2008-09-01 | study: EMG produced TPA metagenomics...
CCTCCTTTTTCTTTCTCTTTTTTTTTTTTCCACCCCTGTCCTTCCTCTCCTTCCCTCTCCTTCCCTCTCTCTCCCTCTCCTTCCCTCTCCTTCCCTCTCCTTCCCTCCCTCCTACCACTACTACTTGATTTTGTTTGGCTGCTATGACTACAATTGGACCTACTGCTGGCAGTCTAGTGCTTGCCGTTATGCTCATCTTCCCACTTTTAGACAAACGCCGACCTGCAGCTGACCTTGAGGAGCTGGATCAGAAAAATATAATCAAAACCCAGATTATGGTACAGTGTTTACTTCATCTGCGGCTGCATCAATGACACCGTCTGTATATCGATATTTACCGACGTGCCGCTATCAGTCAAGTGTTATGACCGGACAACGCCATATGGATCCAACACTGATACTTCATACTGTAAACCCAAATATTTTAGCAACCTCATAATAATAGCTATAATAGTGATGGGAAGAAAACACTATTAAAGTTAAACATTATAGTCTTGATAGCTCTCTATGTTATATACAAGCTTGAAGGAAATCGCTAAAAATTCTAGGCGGTATTATTAAAAATATTGCTGATTTGAGCAAAACGATATAATATTTTCTCTTCAGGCATGACATCTTTTCTAGGGAGTGTAAATCCCAACAAGCATTACTGAGACTTTGGGTACTTCCTGCTGATGAACTGATCTTATGTCCATAATCTCACTGAAGATGTCATCACTGATGATGTCATCACTGATGGTGCCATCACTGATGATGTCACCATTGATGATGTCATCACTGATGATGTCACCATTGATAATGTAACCATTGATATCTGCAGAAGTTGGGTCGAGGCTTTAACAGGCAAGTTGATGATTCTGGCAGTTCAGGCGCCGGATCTGACGACGATGAAGACGATGATTATACCGCACGACCAACTTACCTCGTCCCCAATATTCGCAATCTACCTGTCTGCAGGCAATGTCCTGGATATCATGGTATATCCTCAGCTATACATGCGACTGCTCGTCTGCAATGATACGGCGATATTGATGTCGAGTGTTTCTATCTTCAGGCGGCAGGTACGCGGTTGGTACTAATCCCGCGACAGCATCAGGCACTAGTGCCACCGCCGCTGACCCCAGTTTCCAATGTACGCCTGGCAGTCAGCCCCACCTGGTCTGTTACTGCTGTATGCAGCCATTCCCAGACAGAAGGGCCACTCTCACCGTACCAGTTGAATGTAAGCTAGCATGTGATTGGTCAATTGGACTTGCTGTCCCTCTGCATTGATATATGCGGTAGGATTCTGTTGCAGGTTCCATCTGCCGAGGCATATTCTGTCACCAGTACTGGGGCTGCGGCATGGCCGGCTGCCAGGGGTGTCTAGGGAAGCTTAAAGGTAAGTCTCTTTACCTCACGTCAATCGTTGTTGCGTACTTCCGTAAGCAGACATTCAGTCGGCCAACTCCTCCAATGGTATCAGCTGAATGGTTCTATTCCCTCATAACGAACATTGCTGTCTTCAATGTTCATAAATCAGCCAATAGAATGATCGCAGCCAACATGATTGTATGAACGTCAAGTAGATTTCCAACCCCACTCTGGGAATCCCAAAGTGTTACCATGACATTCAGCCTCTACCTTCTTCTATTGTCTTGGCATCAAGTACCGTAGACTGATCATGGTGATGCACTCTTCTTCCATCTCCACATGTATCTTGCAATACTGGCAAGCTGTTTCTCATCTCTGACAGCCGATCATTTATTGCCCCCCTCTTGCTCATCTCCCTGTCATCTCAGCCTCAATGACCCTCCTTTCTATCCTCCATTCTCAGCTCGTATCCAACGAAGTCCCATTGCCTCCTGATTGTACTCTATAATTACATTCCTACCTCATCCAAAACTTCTTCGTTTGTCGTTGCTGCACTACCTGTTGTAAAATCTGATACAACGGACAATCCTGGCTGTTGGGATGTTTATACGTAACCGTGGTGATATCTCTAGCTTACTGATGATTGGTCTATACTTTATGTTTAGAGCTTAACTTTAATGCTGCTATATTGGATAATCTGCTGCTTCAAAACAGAGTCGAGTCTAACGTACTGAAGGTAATGTAGACACTTCCTTGTTGACTGGTCCAAAGAGCAAGCTGCACGCTATCTTAGACTGTTATTACTGTTATGCTAGGACTACCTGCAGTCCAACTCCAAGACTATAACAGATTTGCTATCAGATACCTGTCAGAGGCTTGATAACGGAGAATTTCAACTCAACAATGAGTTTGAAGGAGCTTTTCTCGGTAATTACTCCATCAGCCATCCGTTCCAGTCGTTGATTTCCATTTCTAGTGTACTATTGCATCACCTCTAGGCGTAGGTGTCACCGGAGATACAAACATGTGCTACAGATGTGGTACGAAAGCACTAAGGCAGCTGGCATACCAATATCGAAAGGACATACCCCACGATGACTTGCCAGGTAGGCTGACATCTCTCCACACGTCACAGCAGCCATTTGAGAGAACAGTACCTTAGCAGCTGGTTTGTATTTTACAGCCGAAATTCAGAGTAAGCAGAACTGTTACTGGGGTAAGAACTGTAGAACACAGAACAAGCCTCACCATGCGCAGTGAGTAAATCCGTCCCTCATTATCCAATGCGTTATGATATACTCAACTAGCTACATTGTCTTATTAATTTGTAGAAAATGGAACCATATCTGTGACCAGACGCGATTCTGATGGAGTGAAGTGCTCGAGTTACCAACGTGTGATACAAATAGGACTATCATTTATATTATATTATATCATACACTGATTTCGTTTTATTACAACGATTATTTAAAAAAACATTTGGAAATCTGTAATATATAAGTTAATATCCAACAACTCAGTGATTTAGTGATAGAGTGATAGGCATTGGCCAACAGCTTGTACTGCTGGCCCGTCACATGACACGACGTCACATGACACAACGTCACATGACACAACGTCACATGACACGACGTCATATCACAGGACATCACATGACATGAATCTAGGCAGCTATTGGATGATTCGTATGTAGCTGTCTATTTTAGCTCGGTGGCGCTGCGCCACACACTCCGATATCCAGACTATGTTCCTGATCTCCTGCTCCTTCAGCTTCACGTATGCGTAGAAAGCGCCAAACTGGAACTGGCGCATGAATGCGTTGATCATGAGCTTGACCTGATGACAAATGTACATGTATCAATTTATTGCGAACAGTAAAACGTGTGGGTTTTCCACGTCGGCTATGCATTACCTCATGCTCAAAGAACCTGTCCTCCAGAGTCTTCTCTCCTGGGTTGTTTCCAGCGCCATCAAACAGAGCTTTGTACTCCTGAAACAATACAACATATAATCAAACAACATTTCTATCAACCTAAATAGACCAGTTAAAATATCCCTAAATGGGGAGAGAAGAGCTGAGTCTACCACTACTACCCGCACTACATCATCCCGGCAATCATACATACCGCGTAATACTCAGCAACAGATCTGACTTGATCGTAGTCATCGGCTCTGCTGAGGGCGGCCAGACCGTCAGGGTACAGGCGTCCGCATGTCGGGTACAGCTTATACCTGTCGTCCTTGGTCAACTCTGTGTCAAACGAGTTGATGGTGATGATAAACGCTCTCCTGTCCGCCTCAAACTTAGAATAAAAACAAATAGTTGCAATGTCACGCAATATCATAACATCGCGATATCTGTGGTTTGGTACACAAAATGGAAGTGCATCTACATACAGCCAGCGCTTCACACATCACTTCAGCAGTCGTGCCTCCGAGTTCCTTGCAGTAATTGTAGAAGTCATCAAGGTATGCCTGAATAATATAGAATACATACTGGTAATGCATCGTCCTTATCATAAAACATGGCAGAACTATAAAAATCAGACGTTGCGATGGCCTGGCAGCAGACGGATTCCACTGATTAGGTTGAAATCTGTGAAACAGCTACTCATCATAACAAACTGAATTTGCAGCTAGGACTAGCCATAGACTGAAAAGCTGACTGCAAACAAAGAGATACATATGTAAAACCAAATTTTCTCTGAGTGTATAGTCGGGGCTATAGATTTTGATGTATCTCCTTTCAAACAAAACCCACGCTAGTTCAGTAAATGCTTAGGAGGCCAGAGATCTTCTAAGTGAAATTAATTATTAAATTATAATTTTCCATGATCCAAAAACGGTAAGAAAAGGATGGTCAAGAAGATTCTGTCTACACCAGTGAAAATGTGCAGATATGAAATTGAGCTAGAACAGAATTCTGAGGCATCAGAAGCAAACATAACAACTTGACAGAGGGAAAACAATCTAATGCCCTGATCTTATCTCTCAGCGTTTCATCATTCCAATTCCACAGTGAGTAAACAGCACAAAGGAAACAAGAAACTGACATCTTACAATGACATTTAGTTCTACTATTAATTCTACCTGTGGCACCGATCAGTCAATTTAACCTTCAACCTTTTTAATTCAATGCTGCTTACCTTGTACAGAGTGTTTCTGATGATCTCAATGTTCATCTCATCAAGATCCTGCTCTGATATGCAGTCAATGAAATATGGGGCTAGAAAGCAAATGATGGTTTTGAGATGGTGATATGGACATATGGCAGATAGATACCCTCACGCTGCCAGATATTCTATTGTAACCAACCAAGGGGAGTGTCGACCAGAACAGCGTTGTACAGTTCACTGGGAGTTGATGCCACGTGGATAGCTTCCATCTGCTCAAAACTGCCGAGCGGGTGGCATTTAGGAATCAGTTCAGACAGCGGTCTCTGGTGCATGGTGCCGGTCACGAGGAGCACTATGTTGTCAATCATGTAGCTGTACCTGCGAGAAGCAATGAAATAGATATATATTATTTGAACATCACCAATCAAGCGATTCTAGATCTCGGTTTATGGTTCTCACGTGATGTAATCCAAAAATCGAGATAGAGGTGGCAGGGAATGGTTTCGTAGATGTTCAAATTCCGCGACGAGCTTCTCTTTCAGCCTATCATCAATGACTGACACGGCTAGTGGACTGGGCTCATTAGCGAGGAAAGAGCCATAATCTGTGCTTTGTAAGCTCAGCTTCAGGTCTAGGTAAAACAGAACTATCGTACATATGGTATATGTTACGCGCAAGGCGAAGGGAACAAGATAGAAAGAGCATACTATACAAACAATGATAAAAAACTAGCCGATTCCCTTACATATGGAAGCATGGCTTAATATTTGTCTGGAGTTTTTGTCACTCATGATTGAATCATGAAAAGTCTGAGGAAATAGTCTAAGCTGAAGACGCATACCAGTAGACGTTCAAAAGATGAATTAATTCACGAAGCTTGTTACCTTCCAGTGTTTGACATTCAATCAGATTCTGATAGTCTGTGTCTCGTAATATTCCTGACTTAAAACCTCTGACTAACCCTTCCAGATATCCATGGTCGATGTTGAAATAAACATCACCCATCTTAGCAGCACAAGAGGTTCCCTGTCAGAGAAATCAATCGGATGTGAGGATGTCACATGACGTAAAGGTCTACTTTTCTAAAGTCTGGGATAAAGTATGGGGAGCCTGCACTATCGTCACTCACTAAAAACATTATTAAAACCTAGGAACACGCGCTAAATATTTGACCTTGAACTCACGTGCGCGTTCTTATATCATCAGCTGTACATTGTAACGGGGCGTATCGGAAAGCATCGTTAATGAAAAACAGCCTATGGTAGAACTCACTGGCCAATTGGAGTAAAGAATTCGGCGTCGCAAGCTAAATTATTTTCAACATCGGAGTTTCCTGTTTACATTAGAGACAAGAGGGAACGTTACTTGCTCAAGTTATATAGCTTCAATTCACCACTGCAAATAGCTACTGTCATTGGTTTTATTGACTATAAAGAGGTTGCAGCAACCGATTTAAAGCACGTATCTTTCTCTGGCACTATGGATAGAGCATTAGGTACTAAAGAAAAGAAGAAACCTAAGCTGAAGCCAACTGGTATAGCTAATAACAGCATCAAACAAGGTGACAAGTCCTCATCAAAGGTTAAATCAAAGAAGATACCGGGAGCTTCAAGTAGGCGAGATGAGACACCACTGCCATTACAGAATGATTATCCAAACCAATGGCTCGAGGATGAGAGCAGCATTGTAGATACAGGTGTGTATACAGAGCAGGCATAAAACTCCATCCCTGGCGCACGAGTTATATTTCTTATCATGTGTACTTTTAATGATTATAGACCACAAATCTTCAAAAAAGCAAAGTAATCGGGCAATCAGTCTGTCGCTGTTGTCACGAAGATGTTTGGGATCATCTTCGAATGACAAACCGCCAGAGCTGGTGTAAGTCATATGTGTGTATGAACTAGGCGTGAGACACTATCACTATGCGTTCTCCCAGTGTTTTATCTGAGTTCAAAAGCATTTGAATATGTTGTTAGGATTCAAGAACTAAACAAATTATCACACGTTCGTCTTGACCGAGAAGATATCCAGGTTATTGATGGTCTGGAGCTCTTAAGTATCTCTACGAGAAACCTTTATCTTCAGCACGTGAGTTCATCCTCCATTCTTGACTTGGGTTCAACTAAAATACTGACAAATTAATACTGTTTTTTATTTCAAGAATGAGATAAGCACTATAGAAGGCCTGGAAACGCTACAAGATTTGAAATTTCTGACTTTGAGTCACAACAACATCACACGCCTGGAAAACTTGAGATTTCTGAAGAACCTGGGATTCTTGGACTTGTCATACAATCAGATACAAACATTGGATGCAGGTCAGTATGTGATGGACAATAGAATGGAATCTGTGCAGCACTCCTCACCAATTCCCCATATTGTGCTGATATCATTGCTTCTGTTTGGATCAGCGTTACGAATTCCACCAGGCTGACCTTGACCTTGATCTGTATTTAATTCAACAACAATAATAGCAATGATAAGAATATTAAATAATAATAATGGTAACAATAATAATAAATCTCAGAGTGAAAACAAGAGTATCTGGATGGTTGGAGTAACCTACCTTATAGGTCATAGGTCATAGGTCATAAGTTATAAGTTATCAGAATATTACAGCGTTAGTCCAGCAGGCATAAATGACAAGTTTTGGACGTGTTTCAAACAAATTTCCGACTGCTAGCCAAACAAAAAATGACAATTACCCTCCCTTGTTGCCTAGCAAACGATACCAAGTTTGATCCATTGAGACCTGTAATTATACTGACCTCATAGGGTGCCAACTAGTTTCAACCATCTATTGCATGATACCTGGTAGTATTAGTCACTTGGTGGATATCAGGTATCGATTGTCATATTGACTTTCGCTTGTAGAGGAGCTGCCAGCCTCTCTGGTGATTCTCTCACTGGAAGGTAATCCGTGCCAGACTCAGCCCAACTACAGGAGTGCAGTACTCGAATACTGCACACAGCTCTGTCAGCTAGACGGCGAAACTCTAGGCAGCCAGGAGAGACGGGCTGCTGGCCACGAAGTTGACTCCGACAATGATTCCGATGGAGATGATAATGATGATGACAATGATAATGATGATGGTGATATCGGTGCTGGAATATCAAATCGACAGGATGCTTTTGACACAGAGATTATTGGTACAGTTCTGATGTTCAATATTTTATATCCGCTTTGCTGCTTGCCTGCTATACTATTAGTACACTTTTCATCATAGTTCTTTATTATCATTCTCATTCTTTCATTCTTTTACAACGGATCTACCGCCAGCAGTTTGTAATTCCGATGTTGTTCTTCTTATTTCCAGGAGTGTTTGATGACTTGTCAGATAACATATTTCTACGTTGTCAGTCGCGTATCCAGAACCTGTTCAGTCAGCACCGTGAACGGTTGACCAACATGGAGACCATACGGCAGGCGAATGGAATCAACGATGACGCCCAGTCCGTGGCAATATCCTCAACGTCATCACGACTGAACAGCCCAGACACCTCTGATAGCTCACGGCCAGCAACAGGCTCGCAGTCACTGCGCTGACTACTGTACAAGAGCCAGAGTTAAACTGCTTCACTACTGGCCATGCACTGTAAATAAATAGGTCAAATTCTCATTCTCAATTAGCACTATCACTCTTTAAAAGGTGAAAGGTGAAATAACAAAATATAATTAGAGAATCACAATTACTGCAACAGAGCAGATATAGCAGAATGGCGAGTGGAAGCTGCTATTGTTATGATGATAAAATGTACATGTATCATACATTTTAGTGAGCATAATCAAAACTGAGCAAGTGCATATTACAGCAGCACCTACAGTTTTCATAATCCAGTACAAATAAGACGTACAGACGTACAGCAACAAACTTATAGCTAGCAATCTACATTTAAACTTCAACAGCGGTTATTTTCACTCTGTACACTCTTACATCCCACGAACTGTCAAATAGGCTGAACTATTTTGTGACCTACATTGGACAGTGGTTTTTTATTTGTTTCCTGGATTAAAATAGAATACACGCACACTACTAGTGACTAGTGAGTAGTTAAATACATGCCAACCATTTTTCACTGCCGGGCTTTAAAAACTAGCTCTCATCTCACACATGACAGCTGAGTTTTATGTACTGAGAACTTTCTGTTAGTGGTTGAGATTTGAGTGTAGTTTAGCTCGACTAGTATGGAATCTGCAACCACCACACATGCACCAGTCTGCTGAAATGTCACAATGCTGTATCATAACCAGGGCTCAAATTGTAATTTTCTTTATAAGGGAACTCTAGTGGCCTTTGATAATTGTGTCAAGATCATCGTCGTGCATACATGCATAGTCAGTCATGGCGTCATTGAAACAAGGAAACTCTGATTCACAGGCAGCCAGCTGATGCGGTTGCTACACGCGGATGAAACTGTGAGCAGAAAGGACCTTATGTGGAAATTCTTTGTGGCAGAGACTGTGGCCTGCATTCCCTCTAGATGTGGCGGTAATTTTCTTACAGGAACTGCGTTCCCTCTAGTTCCCCCTGAATTTAAGCGCTGGTCATAACAGTATGTTACAACAATCTGCAACTCCGTGCTGCTCAGTGTATGGCGAGAATTACCAAGACAGTGTTTCCTAGGAGTTATCTGCCCATGCGCACTTGTATTTAAAGGCACCAAAGCTGAATGGATTGATTGATTTCAGTAGGTTTATTGAAGGCCACCAATCAATTTCTTCAATACGCGGTCATTCAACAGGCAATCGGTATGGGCTTCCAATAGAGTGCAGAATTCACTCTCAGGATTACTCCCTAATGCCATAGTCTCTGCCTCTCCGTCACACTGACATCTTGTTTGAAGTTGAGGGGATAATCGCGATGCTTTAGTGTGGCATCACAATAGCGTTGTAAATATGGCTGACTTTGGCGGATTGCCGCCACTCGGCAGCTCAGTGTATCAGCCGCAGAGGTCAGGGTCAGGTATGGGCTCTCGGCCGTCCAGCGCCGCTAGCAGTGTCAGCCATGCTAAGCCTCCAAAGAAGATGGCCACCTTTGGTAAGCAGATACTCTACATTAGTCAATTGGATTGGTTATGGACTCTTGAGCTACTAAGGCTGTATAGGTTACCATGCTGTTAGATAGCCTGGGTACCCTGGGCAGCACAGCCCTAAATGTTAGCAGGAAACATGTATGTCAGTACCAAGGTGCTGGTGAGAGCAGAAACTGATCGCAAAGATCAGCAAACTTCTTTGTGCTCGGAGGATGTGTGAGAGTGGTATCTGTAAAGCCTTCCAGTCATCGCTGCCGGCATGAGACTGGAGCCTCTTTCTGCTGCCAACAGCAGTTCTAATGCGTATCCACACACGCACTTTACCTGCAGGCTGCAACACCTTGACACAGGATGTCATTGAGCGCCAACAAAAGAGTAATATCATGGCTACTTGTGCGCAATTGTCCTCTGCAATATTTCCAATCCTAAGTGACTGAACTCTATACAGCATAGTGTCTCAGCATGTGCTAGGAGTATGGCGAGCTGGGGACTAGCAAGCTCGGGCTCTCTCCCAGCTGAAAGTAAGGTAAGCCCATATATGGGCTGCTAACGTTCTCTCGTTTGCTGCAGAGAGGCGGCCAGCTTTCAAGGACCAGACGAGGAGACCTAACACGGTCATGTCATTGCCTGACAGCACCAAGTCTGTTGGCTCAGTGAGTATGCATCGTGAATGTCAACTACTTGCACACCACACTATAGCAGCAAACGGATTTTGCAATGGCTGGGGGTGCGTTTTTAACCATTTAGTGGAGCTCCTTACTTGTTGAATCGAAAGGAAACATGAATTACTTGTGGTAATACGCATCTGCACTCGGTTGAATGCCCTGAAACAGTCTGTCCCGTGGTGAACCTGCCGATACTTATTGGTGTTCTATCAGAGATCTAATCAGAGTTCAATAAGGCTCTATATCATTATGCAACAACACCAATACAACTAGTGTTATTATATAAAACTATGGCAGTCAATAGCATTGCGCTGCCCATTGTACAAATGTGTTTACTGTTAAACTCCTTGACTAATTGGCAGTTTGGTCGCTAGCAACAGGGTCCAGAGTGCTAGAGAATCTTTTGTGCCTATCAACACTCGCCATTTGCTGCTCTCCTGCTCTCAGTTGATCATGAATCAAAGGACCATTTGTTTTGAGTTCCAAAAATGAATGAAAAATAGTCGGCCTGTAATGTTAATAGTGTAGCAAACGCTCCAAATAGTAATAGGACACTCATATCCCTGTTTTCGATTTCTGTTATGTGAATCAACCGGTGTGATGCACAGCGAAAACAGTAATGGAGAAGTTAAGTATGTACCAGAGCATGGAGTTCGTGTCAGCAATGCTGAGTAACAATACTGCTATACTTTAATATAAATATGGTGTGACGCCTCTCCCTCTCTTTCTCACCCCTCCCTACCTCCCCTCCCTCTCTCTTCCTCCCTTTCTCACTCTCACCCACTCTCTCTCACTCTTTTTTCTCTCACTCCCTATCTCTTCCCCCCCTCTCTCTCTCTCTCACCCTCTCCCTTGTTCTCTCACATCCTCTATCTCCCTCTTTATGTCCCTCCCTCCCTCTCCTCTCTCCTTCCCTCTCCCCATCCTTCCCTATCTCCCTCTTTCTCTCTCCCTCTCCATCCC
>ERZ1740065.2660-NODE-2660-length-11133-cov-3.948998_pt1 | contig 11133 bp, 9 predicted proteins | sample MGYA00581738_ERZ1740065 | MGnify/ENA primary metagenome ERZ1740065 (study PRJEB43018, sample SAMN04849749) | marine metagenome | isolation source: floating plastic debris | place: Pacific Ocean | collected 2008-09-01 | study: EMG produced TPA metagenomics...
GTCAAACAGTCAATACCAATAATAATGACAGCAGGCGTCAGGTACTTGTAATCGCTTGCAGAGAAACAGTAGGTGCATCGGCGGGTGGTGTCCCACTAGGGGGCGGTTCGGGTGGATCGACAACAGGGGTAGAGTCGTTCACCAGCTCCAAATTTAATGCGTAATCACCAAAGCTATTTAAGCCAAATTGTTCAAAGGTGACGCCACTACTTGATCCGGCGGCAAATGGATCGTAGGCATTAGTAGCAAAAAAGGTATCCGCATTCAAATAGGCGCTTATGCCTGCATAGTAAGTGCCTGCTTCAGAGACCGTATATTCAATGTAAGGTAGTCCAGAAATAAACGCATCCTCAGGGCCAGGGTTGGTGAAACTACCTTGGGCAATGTTGTTACCCTCGCTGTCAAATAAAATCAGCTCAGCAAAGTCAATGGGCTTAACATCACCAGATGGATCGAGATCCAATATGATAATATCCCCTGCCGCTAGCTCAAACCTATAGATATCGACATCTTCGGTGGCATCGACATCACGGTTGTTGTCAAAGTCAAAATTAATGGTGCCGGTTGCGATCGCTTTAGGGCTGCCTGACGATAGGGCAACAGTAGTTGCCGTACCAAGGGTATCGTTAGACTCTACTTCAGTGAGCTGAAAATAGCTGCTATCCATGGTTCCAATTTTGAAGTTGCGTGAAATTTAGAGTTTTTGTCCCCACTGCGGTCTAACCATTGATGCACAATGGTTTTAGATTTGACTGTAGTAGCTTGAATCCTATCGCGATTGCTTCGAGCATATGATCACAAGAGCGTCAATTTTTGATCACTCAAGCTGCAATTTTTTGCCAATAGCTCTTTAAAGCTCTCTAAGGAAACAAAATTGATTAAGCCTCACTACTGGATGTATAGACGTTCCATGGAACGTCTATACAGCATTAACTTTTAGACTTTATCCCTAAGGCTCTTTATTGAAATTCTCTCTGCTCTCAATTTCAATTGAGCTGTTTATTGAGCTGTTTTAAGTAGTCTCTAGGAGTGCTACCAAACTTACGCTTGAATGACTTGGCAAAATATCCCCGGTGAGAAATACCCACTCTATCAGCAACCTCACCCACACTTATCTGCTGAGTTTTAAGCAGCTGACGGGCGTACTCCATGCGTTCGCTATGCAAAACCGCAAATACTGTTGTGCCAAACAATTTCCGAAATCCTGTTTGGAGTCGTCGTTCGCTAAGACCCACTCGATGGGAAAGCTCTTCCAGGGTGGGTGGGGTCATCAAATTTTGCTTTAAAATCTCTCGAACTTTGTATAGCTGCTCAGTTTCTTGCTCTTCTAATGAGGCAACAGTCAGCGCAGTGGGTGAGCTGCACGGCTGACAAAACTGACCAAAGTACAGGGCAATAAGCTCTAACACCTGCCCTTCTAAATACACATTACGAATTTTTCCATGGTAAGGACACCGAATAATCTTATGCAGCGCCTTGGCCATCTCAGCAGATGTATCACAAAAATGAAATACCATCTGGGAGGCTTCTGATTGAACAGCTTTCTGTAAATTTTGGGGCAGCTGAGCCAGCTCCTGACCGATTAAGCTCAGCAATAACGCCGGAGAAAGCGTAATATCCACCAGATGTATTTGTTCTCCTGCCTTAAACTCAAGGGTCCCGGCAGCATAGGGGGTAGTATAAAATCCAGCTTCTTTGGCTTTCATCGTAATATTAGACTTAATGCCAGGAAAGGTGCTGGTAAACTGACCTGAGAGACAAAACGTCAAACTAGCGCAAGCGGCTTCCACAGTTAGGTTTTGACCATGCAGCAGCAAATCTGTTTTTAGGACATATTTTTGTACAGACAGGTCTAAGCCTTCACGCAGTCTAATGCCTCGCACATAGCCATTTCCTAGAGTGGGGGGAAACATTACCATGGACTCATTCGACTCAAGCTTTAGCTGGCTCCTATAGTCGCGGTTTAAATCCGCGATAGCCTGTTGAACGTCCTCAAATGAAAGCCTGGTTTTCATACTACTCTCTTAAGGTTTTGCGCAGCTCAATATCCATGGGCAACTATCTTGTCGCTATGTTCTAGGGTGACGCATCTTAGCTTTGAGCTTATTTAACTCTACTGATTTAACTCTATAAGTATGATGGCAAAGCGGATATCAAGAGGTTATCCAGACGACGATAGTCATCAATCCTTTACGCATTAGCCAGGGAAACCCAACGGACCAAGAATCCCATAATATTTTGCAGATCATGGCCCTCTGATCTGCTGCCAAATCTAACGCTTCTCGCAAAAAGCATTCTGCCCCCTCTGACTCTGTCAGTACTGGGTATTCTTATATTGAGAATATTTATCACTAACCATACAAACATCAATCATCTCAATCACACCCCAACTTAATCTTTTAGCCTCAAACACGGATTATTAAGGAGATCAATCTATCGGGCCAGGTCAATAAACCTCAATAACATGGCCAATGAAGTTTACTGACATTATTAAGAATCATTTTCTTTAGTATTGCGAATTATTCTCAATTAATGTATTCATAATTATGGAGTTACTGCACAAATAAGATTCAACATTCCCATCGAGCTAATGAATTTGCTATGCAAACATCATGGCTAGCTTGAGCGCTTTTAGTTGTCTTGTATTACAATCTTGACTTGAATAACGAGTAAGGAGTCTACATGGATAGTATTGTCTTTCTGCTTACGGATCCAAGGTTCTCTCTTGTTCTCTCGCCCATCGTAGCGTCCATTTACCTCTCGCTAATTGTTATGGACGTAATTGAACATACTTTTGACAAATAAGGGGATTGTCGTGTTTTGATTAGCTGTCTACCATAAATCGATTGAGACGATAGCCAGCTACTTTGCCACGAATCAGCCAGGGTGCCCAGCGAGTAAAAAATCTCATCGACCAGGGAGCATGCTGCATTAACTCATCCCCTGCATCTAGAAAGGTACGAGACTGGACTAATCGCAGGTTGGCCCAGCTTTCAATTTCGTGAGGATCGTCACAGGGCCAGCGAAACCAGCTTGCCTGGGGCATATAGCGCATGGCATCGTGGGTGGACTGACCATCGACCATTTTTTGAGACGTGGTATCGGTAAGCAGCCATGCCCCAGGAAAACGATGGGCAATCTGAGTAATGGCCTGTCGGGCCTGAGCGGGTTCAAGATAGATAATCACCGCCTCAGAAATAAAACACCAGGGACCGCCTGTCGCTGCAACGGTCTCCATCCAGTCAGTTTCTAAAACGCTGGCTTCTACCATGGTGCGACGGGGCTGATCTTGAAAAAACTGTCGCCGCAGCGCTAGTGAATCGGGGAGGTCTAAATCAAACCAGCGAGCCTGACCGTTATCTAACCGCTCAAATCGTGTATTGAGGCCACAGCCAATTTCAACTACGGTACCGGTCGGATGCTTTACTAAAAAAGCCCGGACGTCGTCATCAAACATGCGGGTCCGCACCGTAGCTCCGATCAGAGATTTAGATTTTTTCCATTTTGAGAAATCGTAATCCAGCGATTCAACAATTGTGACGGCTTTTTCATCTTGGATTAGGCCATTGCCTTTTTGGGTTTCTACGGCTCGTCCTAATAGGGGAATAAGCAGGGTTTCTTGCACCGGGCCAAGGTCAACGGTCACTTTTGACTTGATCATTACACTCCGTCGAACTGTGGACTATAACGCCATGATAGTCAGCTTTAGGATAAGTGATGATCGCAATCGAGGCACATAAGATCGCAGTAGCGCTCGTTAGGATGTCTTTATTGGAAAAAATTTTAGTTCAAATACGGTGGTAGCAAAGATAGGGTTACTATCGCAAAAAATAACAAGCTCGATCCGGTTTCCTCCTGGGACACATGCTGAATTTTAGTGTGACAGTACCAGTCCTTTTGCCATACAATCCCTCCAAACTTAATCAAGACTACTCCAAACGCAGCGGCAGTAATCGGCGATAGCCAGTGTACCTGCCATATTAAAGCAACAATGCCAGTGGCAACAGCGTGAAAAACAACCCTTGGCACAAGGGATGAGGTTTTGATTTTTTGCAGTTTGACCGTGAAAATAGCGCTGGAGAAAAACAGAGCATTAAGGAGCCACAGCCCCATCACTGGCCTGGTCACCATGCCCACCGTGGCAGCATAGGCCAGCGGAGCCGACAAACACACCGCAGCAAAGGTAATCAGCTCATTCCAAATGGCCCGTTGCTGGCGCTGCCATACTGACACACCATCCACTAGAGTTATTACCACAGCCATACCGTATATAGCCAGAAGAGACCAGTTTTCCGGATGTTGCCAAAATAACCAAAGTGCGAGCACCCCGGCAATACCACCATAGACACCAGTCCATAATAAAAATCGAGGTTTCCAACTGCGTCGCTGTTTAATTTGCAGCCCCAACGGATGCTCTGCTTGAAACCCGCAATAAGCACACGCCAGTGCCAGCGTTGTTGCTCAGGTCCACTGCTGGACCGCCGCTGCCCCAGTTAAAAAAGATAGCAGCAGTACCACATAAGCTCCATGTTCTGGAGAAACCGTCGGATGATACCATTGCTTTTGCTTACGACCGGCAGGCTTTGCAGCATTGGTTGATGTAGTTGTCATGCAGCCTTCTTCTTTCTGGCAAGATGGATGTAGCTCTATGTTAGTTGCTTAGATGCTTTAAATAATCCCTAGGGGTGGTGCCAAATTTTCGCTTAAAGGCGGTGGCGAAATAGCCCCGGTGAGAGATGCCGACGGCGTTTGCGATCGCACCCACCGTCATCTGATCCGTTTCTAATAATTGCCTGGCCCGCTCCATCCGATAGTCATGGAGAACGCCAAAAACAGTGGTGCCAAACAGTTCTTTAAAGCCTCTCTGGAGCTTACGTTCGCTTAAGCCCACCTGTTTTGCCAAATCAAGGAGCGATGGTGGGTTATCCATATTTTGTAACAGAATACTTTTGGCCTGGTGTAGGCTATCTAAATCTTTTCGTTTTATTGCGACTGTTTGTCCATTTGATGGAGCAGTTAATTCAGAAAAATAAAGGGCAATCAGCTCTAGAGATTTGCCCTCTAAATAAAGCTGCCGTAGCGTACCCTGATAGGGACAACGCAACATCTTTTGAAGAATCTGTGAGATCTCTTGAGAGATGCTGGTCAAGCGATAAAATGGTCTGGATGCTAAAGCTTTGAGCGCCTGTTGCCAGTCTCCCGGCATCGCGTTTAACTCTCTTTCGACTACTGTCATGGCAAACATCGGTGCCATCACTAATTCAACAACACAAATTTTCCGATCGGCTAAACGCTCTATAGTGCCCGTCGCATAGGGAACCGTAGAAAAGGTTGTTTGCCAGGATGAGACATGTATTTTATCTTTAATTCCTGGCATTGAGCCACTACAGTTCCCAGACACACAATACGATAGGTTAACAAATGAATTATCTAGCGAAAGTTTCTGAAAATCTAAGATAAGATCGCAGTCTAAGTCATATTCATAAATAAATAGATCGAGCCCTTCTCGTAGATTGATCCCACGCAGGTAGCCCTGGCCAATCACTGCAGGCATCAGTAAAACAGTTTCTCGACTGGCTAGTTGATAGTTGCCACCATAGGTTTGCTGAAAATCTTTAGCTACTGTTTGGATATCGTCAAAGGCAAGAGAAATGTCCATATATCCTCTTCTGTTATACGACAGTATACAAAGCATTAACCAAAAGCGATAACCCACAAGCTAAAACTGTTCTCTACAAGAGGAAAACATTGTTTAGCTTATGGGTACAGCCCTACAGATTAATGAGTGAGGCGATTTCCACGTGTTGATCTACATCGCTATGGATGCTGAGAGCGCTGTTTTTTGCTGAGAAACACACCTCCACCCACTAGCAATAACGCGATTAAACTAGCTGGCTCTGGTACCGTTTCAACCACGATCGTCGGTGATAATCCTGCGGTGGCACCGGCAGGATAAAAGCTAGCATAGCTGTTACGATCGTCGATATTAACATTGCCAAAGACACCGCTCAAGGCAATATCCGTGTCGGTGGTAGCGTCTGTCAACCACTGGCTCACAAGCGTTGTTATATCCCAACTATAAATTCCATCTGCCCCAATTGTTTCGGTGGCAATGGCATCTGCTCCATCTGCCCCAAACGCAATGGTATCGACATTCCCATTGACATTATCAAAGGGAGCCGTCAGACCGTAAACGCTGACGTTGACCGGTCGCGCTGCTGTCGCTGGGATCAAATTGGCGGGTTCAGTCAGCACTGAGTCATATTCGAGCTTTAATGTGGCGTTAAGAAAATCGTCTTGTATCTCTGGAGTTTGGAGAGCACTCAGATCAAATTGTAAAAATGAAATGGTATCAAACCCCTCAAAGCCAATGGCTGTAGCCTTATCAGACAGCAGGCGAATATCGCTGGAGCCGCTGATATTGCCCGCAAATGTGAAATAGGAATCACTGGCTGGCACGCTAAAAACAGCGGCCTCGGCCATGAGTGGAGCCATCATTGGAGTTGCGATCGCAACTCCCAACCCCAAAAGAGAGATATTAAAATGTGCCATTTTTCCATTCCTCATTAAATCTTTTAAATTTTCCCTATAACTGCACCCTGTCCCCGCAGACATAGACATCATTGCCTATATCTGCGGGATAGCCTTTAGATCAGAGCTAACGCCTGATCAGGATTGGAAACATCCGGTACCATAGCAAAGCTATCTGTGCCCAGGGCAGACGCTTCAACATTGTTGAGCACCGCTAGAACTTCGCCACTGTCGGCCACGCCCAAGAGAGTGTTACTGCCGTCTTGAGTTAGCGTGAGGTCTTCAAACACGAGTTCGCCTTCCACCAGGCCAATGCGGTCGATACCCACCTCAAAGTCGAGGATAGTATCGGTGCCATCGCCATTGCCAAAGACAAACAGATCGCTACCGCTACCGCCGGAAAAGTTATCACCCACGAGAATGTCGTTGCCAGTGACGCCCATTAGAATGTCATCACCTGCATCACCCCAAATCAGATCGTCACCCGCATCACCGCTAAGGATATCGTTACCGGCTTTGCCACCGATGGAATCATTGCCCGAGCCGCCAAAGATAATGTCGTTGCCACCGGCTTCACCATTTTGGGGAGAACGAGAGTTGAGATCGCCTCGCAGGATATCAGCACCTTCACCACCCAGGATGATGTCATTGCCAATACCGCCAGCGACAATATCATCTGCCCGCCCAGCATCTAAGGTGTTGTCGTCATCATCGCCAACCAAAATATCCGCCGTGCCCGCATCTCCTACAATTAGATTGGCCTCAAAGGTATATTCCCCTGTGTTGATGCCAAATCTGGGGAAGACACGACCGCTGCCGCTACCGGCCACGTTGGGATCGTAGGCGCGATTGCTCAGCATGGCAACACCCGCGTAGTAAGTGCCAGTTTCAGTCGCGGTAAATTCTACATAGGCATCGCGTCCGGATTCAAACAGCTCACCCGGTGCTGGCGCTTCAGTGTTGAGGACGAGCTCTTCACCGGCCTCATTAAAGATCCGCAGTTCGGTATCCACTCGCTGTTCACGATCAAACTCCTCTAGCTCGTAGGGAATCGAATCGACATCCAGCATCACCGTATCACATGCCTGAAGCGTAAAGGCATACATATCAACGAATTCAGAGGCGTATATCAGGTTGCGAGTGGCACGGGTAGAGTCAATCTCGGCTTGGATTATAAAGTTGGTGCTGTCGGCACTGAGTTCAGTGTCGGTCGCATTGGCAATGGTGTCATTTAACTCGACTTCAAAGGGAATAGCGGGCTCTTCACCACTGTCGCCATTGTCTTCACCGGGGGTGATTACGACAGAATCAGGATTATCGGCAATGGTTATGGTGATTTCGCTGGCCTCAGGTGCGATCGCATACCCCACACCCGGATTGAGCGTAAAGGTCAGCTCATCGATCCCCTCTAGCGCATTCTCTGGCGAAATAGCCGGATTGGTCGTCTCATCAAAGGCCGACAGCGTAATGGTCGCAGTCTGTTCGGTGATGGTGAAGAAGAAACCGCTAGCCCGGAAGTTGGGAGACGGGAAGTTACCGCCAACGATTTCAGCAGCAAATACATTGAACTCGCCCAACGCCGCGCGAATGCCGCTATCGAGGTTAACGGTGACGCCCTCAGCCGGAGGCGGAGAATCGAGGGTAAAGGTGAGAGTCGTAGTGTTGCCCTCGGACTCCACCAGCGCCGTTTCACTGACGGAGATTCCCACGGTGGGCACCGTGGGCAGCGCGGGCACGTCGTCTATGGTGTCATAGATGGTGGTAGAGAACGTATCGTCTCCGACCGTGTAGCCCGCAGCGGCCTCTAGGGTAAAGGAAACGGTTTCTTCCCCGTCGGTGGGTGCCTCATCTGGGTCATCCAAATTGAGATTAACAAAGCCGCTGTTGGCCGTCATGTTGACTCTCAGACCCACGGGTTCACCAGCCTCGTTAAAGACCGCTCCGATCACCTCAACGCCCTCTGAACTGAAAGGTGCACGGGTGCTAAACACGGTGGATAGGTCAATGTTGCTAGTGAGGAAAACCTCAACGCCCGCTTCCGGAATCGTACCCTCAACATCGAGACCCAGGGTCAAGATTGAAGCTGTTCTGCGCTCGGGTGTGAACTGCACCAGCGCATTGGAGATCAGGTTGTCACTGCTGTCGTAGGTGGCAGGTGTTGCCGAGAGCGAAACGGTGGGACCTGCACCAGTGCTGGCCGGAATCTCGGTTGCGTCTGCAGCAAAGTCTTGGTTCAGCGACATATTGAGAATATACCGGCCAAAGCTACGACCGGTGCCGCTGCCAACAACATTGGGATCGTAAGGATTGTTATTAAATCCAAACTCACCGTTGCCAAAGCTGCTGACTCCGACATAGTAGGTACCAGCGGCCTCTGCTGTGAACTCAATGTAAGAGTCCTGACGACCAGGGGCAAACAGCTCATCGGGAGCAAAGTCATCGTCACTTTGGGCGACCAAGTTTCCATCAGCGTCAAACACGCGCAGAATGGTATCGGTACTTTCTGAGCTATCAAACAGCGCCCGTGCATCCGTATCTAGACGTAATACATCCCCTACGGCTAGATCTACGGAGTACATATCCACATCTTCAGTGCGATCCACCGCCGGACTACGCTGCTGATCTAGCTCCCCCGTAATCGAAACAAGTTGATTATTGGTACTTAGACCACTAACAACGGCTGTTGCAATAGTGTCATTACTTTCAGAATCGCTGGGCGGTGCCGCCACCGGCTCATCACTCAGAGTAAACTCACCACCGCTGTCACTGGGGCTAACCAGATAGCCTGCTCCTGGCTGCAGCGTAAACGTAGCCGTTTCGATCCCTTCAGCAACACCATCAGCGGCAATGGGCAACTCAATGGTGGCATTTTGCGCTGTGATGTTGAAATCAAATCCAGTATCAGTCACACCGACAACTTCGCCACCGGTGACCGCAATCTGAGCCAGGTCAAACTCGCTTAGTTCAGGGGCCTCAACCGAGACTGTAATGCCCTCGGCGGGTGGTGCGGTGCTGACCGTAAATTCGTGCACCGAAACCGTGCCTTCAGATTCAGCCAGCACGGCAGGAGAGATTTCTAAACTGACTAAAGGAACAGAGTCGGCAGCATCAGCAATGGTATAACTGACTGACCCAGCACTGGCGTCAATGGTGTATCCAGGCCCCTCAACGATGGCAAAGGTAAAGCTCTCAATCCCTTCTACCGCAGCGTCTGGATCAATTTGGGGGTTGGTGGTTTCATCAAAGACGTCTAGCGTAATACTGGCTCCATCTTCAAATACTTTGAAATAGAAGCCGCTGCTAGCAAAGTTAGAGGAGGGAAATACGCCACCGCTACCCTCAGCGGCAAAACTGTAAAACTCTCCCACCGCTGCCCGAACACCGCTATTAACATAGACTAGTACCCCATCATCTGGAATGGCACCCTCAACATCGAAAGTTAGCTTGAGCTGATCGCCATTGGCTTCCACCAGCTCAGTGTTATCAATGCTAATGCCGACTGTGGGCGTAGATGTGGGCGCAGGTACATCGGCGATGGTGTCGTAATACGTGACAGTGGATACTTGGGCATCACCATTGATGGTGTAGCCTGCCCCCTCAGCCAAAGAGAATGTTAAAGACTCAGGCCCATCGGTTTCAGCAGTCTCAATCTGAGCAGCGGTGAATGAGAACAGCGCATTCGGACCGGTAACCAGGACTTTGATTCCCGCTGGGGTTCCATCTGCATCATAGACTGCTTCAAGCACCTCGCCACCAAGGCTAAAGGGCTGGCGACCCAAACGTGTAAAATACTGACTAAAATCACTGTCGCTGTCGATGACAACTTCGATGCCTGCAGCGGGAATCTCGCCGTCAACATCGAGCACCAGGGAAAGCACACTGGCACCGGGCTGGTCGCCGAGAAATTCAACTAGCTCTGACGATAGAACGCGATCGCGATTTTCATCACGCGTACCATCAAACGTACCAGTAATCGTTTGCAATGAAACGGTCGGAGTAGACATATGTTGTGCGTATTACAAAAAGAAAAAATCTAACAATCGCCAAAAACCTAACGTCTCCGCACATGCCCAGCTCTAGCAATCTAAACAAGCCATTCTGCTTAGCACAAACGTTCTTTTCTAATCAGAAAAATGTTAGACAAACGCTGCGTATATGAAGAGAAGTTAAAAGAAAGAAGTTGATCTTATTGAGATCTAATCTCAATAGCATGTCCCTATTATGCTAACACTGCCAGACAGTTTTATAAACAAAAAATCAGACTGTTCTCAGGTAAATCTCATAAAAAATCGGGTGTAAGCACTGTAGTTCAATCAGAAGAACATGATATCAAGAGCTTATTAAATGTAAAGATAATGGGCTTTCAAAAGAAAAGGGACACATCGTTGTGTCCCTTTGGGAGATATCGCTATAAACAGATGCTAGACCAGGGCCAGAACCTCGCTGGGATTAGACACATCAGGAACAATTGCAAAACTGCTCTGGGTCAGGGAAGATGCCTGAACATTGTTGAGAATGGCCAAGGTTTCGCCGCTGCTGGTAACGCCCAGTAGGGTATTGCCAGCTTCTTGAGTCAGGCTCAGGTCGGCAAACGTCAGCTCA
>ERZ1740065.2661-NODE-2661-length-11131-cov-4.397165_pt1 | contig 11131 bp, 8 predicted proteins | sample MGYA00581738_ERZ1740065 | MGnify/ENA primary metagenome ERZ1740065 (study PRJEB43018, sample SAMN04849749) | marine metagenome | isolation source: floating plastic debris | place: Pacific Ocean | collected 2008-09-01 | study: EMG produced TPA metagenomics...
CAAACCCCAAGCGACGAAAGCATTTGAAAAAGGAATTTCGGGCTTCAAAGTGTTCGTAATCAACACCTCTGACAGCATACAAAAACTACCCGCCCAAGATAGCAGACTCTACCTGAAACGACAGGTATTTTATAAAAACCAATGGAGGGATATTGAGTATTTGCCCAGCAGCTGGTGCGGCAACAGCTATCATAGTGTTTTCATAAAACCAAACGAATATTGGGACTTTACTGCACCTTGCCTGGTAGGAAAGATTGAATCCAAATTTCGATTTGAATTGTATGTCAACGATAAAATGACTGTTTATTCCAATGTTTTTGACGGTAGTTTTAATGAAAAACAACTCGTAAAAGCACAGGGGTACTCCCCTACCGGAATAATGGACCCTTATGAAAACTAGCGGTTATCCCATCAGATGGATTTGAAGGAAACGGACGGCACTTGAGACAACCATTCGGTCAAAAAATGCGTCTATTATAGTGCAACGTCATTTGACCTTCACCATGAAAAATTTCAACAAAGCATTATTTATAATACTAATATCATTCGGACTCTATTTTGCCTTGGACGATATGTTTTTCAAAGACCTTCGAAAATGGTTCTTTGACCAAACCAATCAATTGGGCATAAGCCATATGTTGGCCTATTTGATTACTGGAATCCCTTTAATCATGAGTACCCTATCCATTGGACGAGCAACGGATTTTTTTCAAAATTTGGGAATGGACCAGTCTATCATCAAAGGGTTTCTATTTGCACTAATTTGCACTTTGCCCATGTATCTCGGGTTTAGCGTGATGTTTGAATTCAATCCTAACCTAAAGCTCGATACCATTTTAATTGGTGTAGTTTCCGCTGGTTTTTTCGAAGAATTATATTTCAGGGGGTTCTTATTTGGATTACCCTTTAGAAAGACAAAACTTGGATTTATCCTTTCTGTTTTGTTTGGGGCACTTTATTTTGGCGCCTTGCACTTATATCAGAGTACAGAACTCAATGAGTTGGTGGGCATATTCTTAATTACCTTTTTGGGAGCCATCCTATTTGCTTGGGTGTATGTAGAATGGAATTTCAACCTTTGGGTCCCCATATTTCTGCATATGCTAATGAATCTGGCGTGGGAACTGTTTTCCGTAGATGATACCGCGCTTGGCGGGATATATTCGAACATTTTCCGCTTTTTGACCATTGCATTGGTAATTGTGCTAACCCTACTGTACAAAAAAAGAAAAGGAATTAACTTAACGGTGAACAAAAAGACGCTGTTTCTGCAATAGCAAAGTGAACCCGTCTAATGAGGGACTAGGATTGACAAGAGGGATTTAAATTGATTTCTTCTGAAGAAAAATTGACTTGAGCGATAATCATTTTGTTGCACTAGTCTTTTACACTCAATACCTTCCTTCACACCTATGCAAAAACGATATCCTAAACCAAACAATACTCTGGTATGCGAGTTCGTTATGATAAAAAGGTAACCTCTTTCCTATTCCAAATGCATCTACTGTGAAGCTCAAAAAACGCTGGAAACGGATTTTATTGGCACTCATTTTCGTTCCGATAGTGCTACTAGGAGCCTTATTGCTATACATTCAAAGCAACCAAGCCGAAATCATTAAAGGCGAAATCGCCAAACTGAATCAAGAACACAAAGGTCGTATCACGGTAGGCGATAGCGAGTTGGCCTTATGGGGAAATTTTCCCGATATCTCCATCAAAATTTATGATGTCCGGATTCTTGAAACCAAAGCGGATAATGCGCCTCTTATCGCCGATGTAAGAGACATTTATGTGGGCTTTAACCTCTGGGATATGCTGGAGGGAAACTATGACATTCGTTCCCTACTCGTCGAAGAAGGTGTATTTCATCTGGTCATTCATGAAGACAATACCACGAACATTCAAAACGCTCTTGAAAGTACGACCGCAGTGGATGGACCTACGACCAACATCCATCTGAAAAAAATCAAATTAAAAAATCTTGATGTCCACACCTTGGACGAAGCCACCCAAACAGACGTTGAAAAATATATCTACTCCGCTAAGGGTGGGTTTCAGCTAAAAGACAGCATCATTGCGGGGCATGTAGACACCGAGTTGGAGTTAAATGTCATTAAAGAGGGCGATACCACCTTCATACGCAAGAAGCATTTTGAAATTCATACCGATGTCGTATTCAATGAATATACGGGCATGCTCGACATCGCTCCTTCCGGTATTGTCATGGAAAATGGGGATTTTGAGTTGGAAGGCTCCATTGATACCAAAAACGATGTGGACCTCGACCTTTCCATAAAAGGCACCAAGCCCAATTTTGATATGCTTATTGCCTTTGCGCCTGCAGATGTGATACCTTTTTTGGAGAAATACAAAAACGCAGGCGACATCTATTTCAATGCCACTATCAAAGGGCCATCAAACCATGGGAATCGACCGGCCATCAATGCTGAATTTGGTGGTGGACAGGCTTTTTTGGAAAATACGGCAAGGGCCAAAAAAATTGATGAAATGGGCTTTAAAGGCCATTTTACCAATGGAAAAAACAGAGACGCCAGCACCATGGAATTTTCACTTTCCGATATGAGTGCATCGCTGGAAAAGGGGGAGTTCAAAGGTTCTCTTTTCGTAAAGAATTTTGAATCCCCAGAGGTAGATATGCAGGTAAATGCAAACTTCAATCTCGATTTTATTGCTGATTTTTTGGAACTGAAACAAGTTAAAGACGTATCCGGTGAAGTAACCTTAAAAATGAATTTCCACGATGTAATCGACATCAATAATCCTGAAAAAGCATTACGGCAACTCAATCAGGCTTACTTCGCCGAACTAAAAGTAGCAGACCTAAGCTTGGTCGCTGAGGAACTTCCCGCACCCTTGGACACTTTGAATGTAAATCTGGATATGCATGGCAAAGTGGCGACCCTGAAACAGTTTGATTTGACCATGGGCAATTCAGACCTCTCTATCCGCGGTTTTCTGTCCGACTTGCCCGCATTGGTCCATCATACCAATATTCCCATTGAAGCACATTTGGACATTACCTCCAAATCCCTCGACATTGCACAATTGACTCGCTTTTCAATTCAGGATTCCATTCAAACGGGTGTTGATGAACACATAGAAAACCTTCGTTTGGGGCTTTCTTTCAAAACGTCTGCTAAAACCGTTACAGAATCAAAGTATTTGCCGCGAGGGGAATTTTTCATTGATAGTTTATATGCGAACCTGAAGCATTATCCGCATACCCTACACGATTTTCACGCCGACGTGATTATCGATGATGAAGATCTTGAGCTGGTAGATTTCACAGGCTATATCGATGACAGTGATTTTCATTTTGACGGTATCATACATGAATATCCCTTTTGGCTGCAACCCGAACGTAATGGAGATGTAGATTTGGATATCAACCTTACCGCTGAAAAGTTAAAAATGGAAGACATCTTTTCCTACAAGGGCGAAAACTACGTTCCAAAGGAGTATAGACATGAGGTTTTTGATGATTTGGTCTTGCATTTTACCTCTAGCATGCATTATAAAGATTCCGCTTTGCAATCTATTGATGTAGCACTAGATAAGTTGGACACCAAAATGGAATTGCATCCACAGCGGTTTCATGATTTTCGCGGAAATATCCATTATGAAAACGACCATATTGTAATGAATGACTTCCATGGTGAAATCGGAAGAACGAACTTCAATGTTGACTTAAATTACTTTTTGGGCGATGACCCACAAGTGAAAAAGCGGGATAACTTTTTGGAGGTACGAGCAAACTACATTGATTATGATGCCCTTTTTGATTTTAATCCAAATCCGCCTAAATCCGTAGTAGTTAACAATTCAGACGCAGAAGATGTAAAAGAACATGCTAGCGCATTCAACATTTATGAATTGCCGTTTACGGATATGCGATTTAAGGTCGATATCGGTCATTTTATGTATCACAAGATTGACCTACAAAATATAAAGGCAGCGATACGAACAACACCGGAGCATTATGTTTATGTAGATACCCTGAGCATGGATGCCGCCGGCGGCAACATACGATTAAACGGCTATTTTAATGGTAGTGACCCAAAACACATCTACATGCAACCCGATTTGGTGATGGACAATGTCGATTTGGAAAAATTGCTTTTCAAATTTGAAAATTTCGGACAGGACCATCTCGTTTCTGAAAACCTCCAAGGAAAACTAACCTCTAGAATTGGCGGTAAAATTCGGGTATACCCCGATTTGGTACCAGATTTAGACCAATCCAACATTGAAATGGACGTAAAGGTGCTTAATGGCAGGTTGAAAAATTATGACCCTATGTTGGCGCTATCGGATTATATGGGAGACAAAAACCTCCGAAACATTCGGTTTGACACCTTGCAAAATAGCTTGGCCATAGACAAAGGTAAAATCAGTATTCCAGCCATGACCATTGAATCCACCATCGGTCATATGGAATTGTCAGGAACCCACGACAGCCAGCAGAATATTGACTATTATTTGCGCATTCCCTGGAAAACAGTGCGAAAAGCCGCTTGGCAAAAACTGTTTGGCGGCAAAAAGGACTCTGTTGTAGACGAAGGGCAAGTCGATGAAATTGTGGAAGTAGACCCCAACAGAAATACAAAGTTCCTCAATCTCAAAATTCAAGGAACCATAGATGACTACAAGGATTCATTGGGTAAAAAAAGGAAATAGTAGACCATTAGTTGGCAATCATCAAGTAAGGCAGAATTTTATTGAGAAGTTTTTCCATTTTAGAACAGAACCGATTTTATAAAGTAAACCCGCTACTCTTCCAAGAATAAGGTTCAACTTTCCCATTTTTGAACCAAATAGCTGTAACCTTTACAAAAACATACAGTATCTACATTTTAGCAACACCTCTGTTGACACTAAACTCAATACAAATGAAGATACTGAAACAACTTACCCTAGCGCTACTTTTGTTTTTCGCTACCGCCTGTAACGACTCCAAAAAGGAAAATCATCTTTCGGAACTAAAACGTGAGATTGACACCTATCTCACAAAGACCATAGAACTTCCTAACCTCCCTGGATTGGCTTTGGCTGTAATACATGAAGACGAAGTTGTGTATGAAAGTTACTTCGGAAAAGCCTCTTTAGAAGACAATACATTAGTCAATGAAAACACACTCTTCCGAATTTTTTCGGCAACAAAACTGATTACCACCACCGCAATCTTTCAACTGGTCCAACAAGGAGATTTGCATTTGGAAGATACCGTTTCAAAATACCTTACTAACCTTCCGGAACATTGGCGTAAAGTCCAAATCAAAAATTTACTTAGTCATTCTTCTGGCTTGCCTGACTTCAAACGATATGAAAGTTCAATATCCGACCAAGCATAGATGGCAAAGATATACGAAGAAGAAATGGAATTCGACACAAGAAGTCAATATAGATATAATAAAACCAACTATTGGCTACTGGCCCAGGTAATTGAACAAATTACTGGAATGCCCTTCCATGAATATGTCCTCAAAAATCAATTTGAAAATGCACGCAATGGCGTTTTGTTCTCTTCTAACGCCCAAGAAACCATTCCCAATCGCGCAACGCGATATTTTTTTAAGAATGGCACAAAAACCTTCGAAAAAGCCACCAATAATGATGGAACTAGAGGACATCCTGGAAATGGATTAAACATTACGTTAAAACGATTTATGGAATGGAACACGCATTTGGATGCTAACACCTTATTAAATGAAAACACCAAGGCAATGATGTGGTCTCCCTTCCCCTTTACCAACCAAAAAGACCAATTTTTACACGGTTGGGGAAACTATGCCGTAAACCATCTGGATTCCTATGGATTCACGGGAGGCAATCTAGCAGCATTCAGAAAGTTCACTCAGAATGACTTGACTATCATATTGTTATCAAATGGATACGAAATTCCAGCCTTTGACATCGTTGTCGATGATATTGCGCGAATTGTTCTACCTGAACTCAAAACAAAAGGAGTGACACTTGAAGAAGAGGTCATGCGCCATGTTTTAAACCATGAATTCAATAAGGCTAAAAACACATTTCAAAAATTGAAAGAAGAAAATCCAAATTCTGACTTCAGCAACTTAAAATGGAACATCAATAGCCATGGAAATTCTTATTTCTATCAGAATGAATTGGCGAAAGCCTTAACCATTTTCAGATTTAACACAGAAGTTAATCCCGAATGGTGGATTGCCACGATAAGTTTGGCGGAATGCTACGAGGAACAAAAGGATACGGTAAACGCAATCAAGTCTTATGAGAAAGCCATTTTACAAAATACCTCCAATGAATGGGACTATAACAATTTCATGAGAACCAAAGTGGACAAACTGAAAGGTAACTAGACTTGTGAAAATTCGTTACTTTTCATGATAAGAACCTTCACGGTAGCATTGAACCAAATTCAACCTTCATGAAAAGTGTTTTTTATGTCTTAGTTTTTGTTTTAGCACTCTCAAAAACCACTTTTGGACAACATGAGCAAATCACCCAAAACTGGAAAACCATAGCGATTGATGATGAATATCTGGGCAAGGTGGAGTATCATGTGTACAAGAATACGATTGATGCACGTAAACCCCTGCTGGTTTATCTTCAAGGTTCCACAAACCTTCCGCTGTACTTCCAAAAACCAGATGGAGGCTATTCCAGTGGCATCACCCTCAATACAAACGCACTGAGCAATGACTATCATATTGTACTGATAAGCAAACCCAACACACCCCTCGTTGACCGTATTAATATCACTTCTTCGGGCCGAAAGGAATATCCTATGCGAGAGGGGTATCAAGAAAAATATAGTTTGGATTGGCGGGCCAATTCGGCGGATTTGGTCATCAATGATGCGCTGCAAAAACTAAATGTGGACAGCTCCAAAATTATTGTTTGGGGCAATTCAGAAGGTTCACAGGTGGCTCCAGCCGTTGCGGTACAAAACAAAAAGGTGACCCATGTCATCGCCATGATGGGGAACGCTTTAAATCATTTATATGATTTTATCCTTATGGAAAGAATATCCGCCTTTATGGGTGAAAAATCAAATGAAGCTGCCCAAGCCAACATCGATTCGTTGTACATGGAATATGAAAAAATATACAAGGAACCGAAATCCACCACAAAAGAATGGTTCGGAGAAAGCTACTACAAATGGAGCAGTTTCAGCTTGATTTCTCCTCTAGAGAATATGCTCAAACTTGACATCCCCATTCTATATGTGGCTTGAGGAGAAGTCCGTCTTAGCATTTTGAATATGGACTACGCCATACTTGAGTTTTTGCGAATAGGAATAGACAATTTGACGTACTAGGTTTTCCCAAGTTGCGACCACTTTTTTTTAGAAACCAAAACGGATGAAACCGGTAAAAAGGAATGGATAGACCATTTGGGTGAAGTCAATGCATTTGCTTTGGAATGGGTTAGTCAGCATTGATGAAAAGCGTACGTAAACCGTTGTTAGAAATGACCGGGAGAACACCAATTTTAGAGAGTTCCATTGGGGTAAAACTAAGTTGCTTGGTTTTCTTGGTGTTTACTAGTTGTACCCCCATGGATAAAAAAATGAAAGGGGTCTCGGTAAAAGAATTCTCAAACTTCGTAGAGGAAACCAATTATGTTACAGATGCAGAGCGCTATGGCTGGTCATTTGTTCAAAAGACAGTATTTGAATATGATATAGTGCAGGGTGCTAATTGGAGGTTTCCCGACGGAAAAACCAAAGCCAAATCAAATAACCCCATTACGCAAGTGAGCTTAAATGATGCCCTAGCCTATTGCAATTGGATTGAAGCCAAACTTCCCACTTATGATGAATATTGGGTCTATGCAAATGAAGATAAAATGACCATAATCGCCGACACTACCCAACTATTCCCTGTGGCAGAAGCAAATGTTGTAGGCAACACTTGGGATATCACCACTTCAAAAAATATAAAAGGAGAAATTAGACTTGCTGGAGGTTCTTATCTCTGTAATGAGACTACTTGCAATGGTACCAAAAAGGAGAGAGTGCTTTATGTAAGTCCAGACACTGGCAATTCCCATATTAGTTTTTCCATCATCAGAAAAGAATGAAATATGAAAGCAGTTTTTACCTCAATTTGTATTACCCTGTTGGTTTGCTACTACGGAGACCAGACCAAGGAAATTCCTAAAAAAACTAAAAGGCCCAACATCATTTTCATTATGTCTGATGACCATGCTTATCAGGCCATCAGCGCGTACGGAAGTCAACTGATAGAAACACCCAATATCGATAAAATAGCAAATGATGGGATGTTGTTCACCAATGCTTGCGTGACTAACTCTATTTGCGCGCCCTCTAGGGCGACCATACTTACTGGAAAACACAATCATATCAACGGAAAAATCGATAATCATTTTCCGTTCGACACCACGCAGACCACCTTCCCACAAATCTTTCAGAAAAATGGATACAAAACCGCCATGTTCGGAAAGCTACATTTTGGCAACAGTCCCAAAGGGGTGGATGAGTTTATGATACTCCCCGGTCAGGGCAATTACATCAACCCAGATTTTATTTCCACCTCAGGAGAAGTGAAAAACATTGAAGGGTACGTTACCGATATTATCACGGATTTGTCTTTGGATTGGTTGAAAAGAGAGGCCAATAGCGAGGAACCCTTTATGATGATGTATCTGCATAAAGCACCGCACAGACCATGGTGGCCCAGAGCAGATAAATTTGCGGAGTTTTCTTCAAAAAAATACCCTGAACCCGCTTCTTTGTTCGATGATTACAGCAATAGGGGAACCGCAGCAAAAACAGCGGAAATGAACCTACTGAAGCATATGATGTACAATCACGATAGTAAAATAAAACCCGAAACCTTAACCAAAATGGGGGACTTGGTTAAACCAAAGGTGATTGAATTTCCAAATGGCTTTTATGGGCCTTACGGAAGAGCTACGGAAGCACAAAAGCAGGCGTACGAGCCAACGCTTCAAAAAATAAATCAAGAGTTTGAAGCACTATGGCCAAAAATGACAGAGGAGGAAAAAATGCGATGGAAATACCAAAGGTATATGCAAGACTATCTCGCAACCATTTCTTCTGTTGATGATAATGTAGGAAGGCTTTTGGAGTATTTGGAAGAAAGTGGCCTCGCCGAGAATACCATAATCGTTTACACCTCCGATCAAGGTTTTTTTCTTGGCGAACATGGTTGGTTTGACAAAAGATTCATTTATGACCAGTCCTTCAAAACACCATTAATGATAAAATGGCCAGGAGTTGTCAAACCCAAATCCATAGAGAACGAAATGGTACAGAATCTTGACTTTGCCCAAACCCTTCTGGAAGCAGCACAAATCACTCCTCCTTCCGACATGCAAGGCGAAAGCCTAATCCCGTTATTAAAAGGAGAAAAAGGCCAATGGACCAGAGACGCGGTGTACTATCATTATTATGAATATCCAGCAGTGCATATGGTAAAAAGGCACTATGGAATCGTGAACAAGCAATATAAATTAGTGCATTTCTATCACGATGTAGATGAATGGGAATTGTATGATAGGGCAAAAGACCCTCATGAAATGAAAAATGAATATCACAATCCCAAATATGCCCCTATCGTTAAAACACTCACCAAAAACCTGTATGACCTGCGAAAAAAATATAAAGACTCCCTTTCGCTAGATCAAAAGTTCATTGATATGTATGAGTTGAAATAAACCCGTAATGGGTTGGAATGATGAAAAGCAATCAATATCACGGAGCTGTGCTTTGAATTTCCAAGTCAATTCCACCCATGTGATTATTTTCTGTTTTTGGGATTCGTCCACACAACGAATGGTGATTGGAATCGTTTTATTGTTGGAAACCCATTAAACCCTTTTTGGTTTCCATAGTCTAATATAGAAATACGATGCTATGAATACCCAATCAACCCTTTGCATGTTGGCCTTGGCCTTAACAACTGTACTGTCTTGTAGTGATGATGAAGCAACCACAGTGTTTCCAGAAGCTCAGGATACATTAATAGAGCTAGAGTTTGCCAGCTCACCCATTAACCTTCAAGGGGTTGACGCCTTGTTTGCCCCAGACATATCATACGATCAATATGACAAAACCACGTTTGATGTTTTTCTGCCCAACAGTTCAAGTCCGACAGGTCTTGTGATTTTTATTCATGGAGGAGGATTTACAGGCGGCGACAAAGGTTTTATCTACAATGAAAACTATGATGAGCAAGTTGTTGCGTTACTAAGTAATGATATTGCGGTCGCGACCCTGAACTACAGACTTATTGAAACCGGAGATGGTGAGGGTGTTTTAAAAAGCTTGAACGACTCAAAAAGGGGACTGCAATATATCCGATACATTCATAACGAATTGAACATCGACAAGAACAATATTGTTTTGTTTGGTACTTCTGCTGGCGCTTCTACTGCCTTATGGTTGGCCTCCAACAATGATTTACGGGAGGCGAACAGCGCTGATTTGGTACTTCAAGAAAGTACAAGGGTAAAAGGAATTGCCTTGAATGCCACGCAATCCAGCTTGGATATCGAAACGCGATGGCTTGGAGATGTTTTTGATGAATTTGGAACTTCTTTGGACGACATCATCCAAGAAGTTGGAGCAGAAAGCGTATACAGTTTTTATGGAGCTACCACCCAAGAAGAGTACAATACCCCTGAAGTAGAGGGCTATCGGGAACAGGTGGATATGCTTGCGCTGTTGTCTTCAGATGACCCTGAGATTTGGGTCAAAAACACCGGTGGGCACAACAACGAACCGTTGACCACAGGTAGTTTCTATCATCATCCCTTTCATGCTAGGGAAATCAAAGCCTTTGCAGATGCCGCTGGTGTCGAGAATGTTGCTGTCTATGGAAACCCGATTTTGTTTGATGACACCAACGGCGAAGATTTCGTAGCATTCTTGATACGAAAAATCAGCGAATAGCAGGTTAAATACAATTGACACAACCCCTTTATGTCTAAAGGGAAGTCAATCAGAGCAGTTGTTTCCAGATTTCAAATAAGCCCGCCCACCCATCGGTTTTAAACTTTCTATTTCTGCCAAGGACAAAATGCAGAAAAAAGTATATTGCCACCCAAATCCGCTTACTGCGCTATCTAATTAGAAATA
>ERZ1740065.2662-NODE-2662-length-11130-cov-12.585824_pt1 | contig 11130 bp, 13 predicted proteins | sample MGYA00581738_ERZ1740065 | MGnify/ENA primary metagenome ERZ1740065 (study PRJEB43018, sample SAMN04849749) | marine metagenome | isolation source: floating plastic debris | place: Pacific Ocean | collected 2008-09-01 | study: EMG produced TPA metagenomics...
AGAGAAGGGATTGGGAGAGGAGAGAAGGGATTGGGAGAGGAGAGAAGGGATTGGGGCAGAAGGACAGATAGATGAGTAAAATATGGGTTGACTTACAATTCGTCTGACGTTTGCTATTGTGTTGTGTAGCTGACGCCATTGGTCGTCCAGCTTGTCAGTCATCTGCATCACCTCATCTTTCTCTGTCTGTCTCTCATACTATACAGCGCATGGTACTTCAGCAATCACTCAACGCTGACTAGTCATGCGGCTGTCACAGACTTCACAATGGTTACCTTTGCAGCCTTGGACTTGTGGATCATCTCTTCCATTCTATCCTTCCACGACTTCTCCTGATCATCTTCTTTCTTCTGAAGGATTCCGCCTCCAAAGTGTGTCTCTGACACAAGTTTGCCTAAATAAGTATATGGTGTATGGTGTACAGTGTACGGTGTCACTGCAGCCGAATTCCACTGACACTATTCTTGATGAGCCACATCCCTAGTGATGTGCACAGTATCAGGCAGTACCACTAGTCCGTTACCTGGCAGAGCTCCAGTTCCATCTTCATCATCACTCTCGGCGGGCCGATCAAACTTCTCTATAGTTTGTAGTGATTGGCCCATGTGTGTTAGTTCATCTGTGTCATCGTCCAGCTGAAAAATGCTCGTCTTCTCTGTTCGTACCTACTCAAATAGGTCCAAAAAGTAAATGCATGACCAAACAATTTGACGAACCATACATTACAAGAGTGTAATACAGTTATTTGAGTACCTTGTTCACTCTGGCAAATCGCTCAAGCATCACTGATTCATTATTCAAGTCAGTGTTCTTTTCTCCAATCCTCATATCGATTACTTTGTTGACTTTTCTTTTGTTCTTGTATTCGACAAGTAACGTTTCTTGCCTCTGAAATTGGGGGAAGAAATGACAACAACTGGACGTAAGAAATACAAACACAGAAACTACTAATAAATAGCTGAAACTCTTACCTTCTTAACAGCTTTAGATCTGGAGACACCTGGTATACCTTTATCGAACTTCGAAAGCTTCTTACCAACAACAGAGTGCTTTTGGCGATTTATTTTCATCTCAAACGGGTTTTTCCTTACGGCATCTGATACTCCCATCTGCCTCGATTGCTTTTTGCCTCTCACTTGATCAGCCAGACTTGTGGAGTTCTTAGATTTTCTTTTCTTAGACATAATTACAAGTGATATGCAAGTTACTTTCGTTGATGACAAACTACTTGACAGAAGGAGAGAATATATGAATAGCGTGTTAGCTCTTTGCTCACACCTTGCTTGGCTCAGTAGAGTGCAGCGCAGCTGAGTAGGATTCGCTCATCATTTTAAATTTATATCGATTACCTCGGAATAACATCTATAAATAGTAAATTTGCAGCAATTTAATTAATTTTGCCTTTTTAGGAGCAAAAACTTGTTAAAATGTTGAAATATGTTCGAAAATGCTCATTCCAGCTTAGCTCTATTTCTACACGACTGATACCAAAGTTTGCGGGTGATCTTCTAATAGATTCTGTGCGAGCTTTCCGTAATCTCGCCATAAGATAATTGACGGTAGTTGGGAACTCAGTGTAAATTTTCAGTCTATCTGAGAAAGAGCAGCAGGATCATTGGTCAAAGTTTCACTCTCTGGCTGGATGATCAGAACTTGTTAGTGTGTCACATGAATTTTCCATCGTAGATACTTCAATTGCTACTGCAGCTAACAGTACTTCATATTTTTGGTAAGTAAGTTTCCATATCCACGGGAAAACTTCATTGAAGTGACATTCATCATATTTTCTAACCCTTCCTCGTAGATATTTTCTATTCTGAAGGACTGTAACAGGAAATTCTCCATGACTCTGACTGTAGGATAGATTATCATTCGGTGTTTTGTTTTCATAATTGTTCAATGTCTCTCGAAACCGGGTATTGATGTGATTTCTCTTGAAAGAAATGGCTAAATGCTCATTGAGGCTCAGATCAGAAATGCGATATTGCTGACCTCATTATTACATTGCCCTCACATTTTCCTGCTAATAAGATAGTTTGATCCTGTTTTAGGTTGACTTCTGAACACTTTACAAATGTACTATCGCCTCAGCTTCAACTACATACGAATACATGAGTGACGAGCCAACTTCTGTCATTACGACACTGCTCAGGATTCATCACAGGGATACAAATGAATCACCAAGTTCCAGACGCTGAATATGTAGCCGAGCCATTCAAATTCAAACTATCGCCACCGAATTCGGTTGTTGATATGGTGTTACAAAGTAGAGATGGGTGCGTGACTAGTACTCCCAAATGCGATGGATCGCATAACAACCGGCTTCAGACATCTGCCAGGAAAAATCTAGTGTTGGACTTGAATGCATCTGAGCGAAGTCGCAATGAATCGGGACATCACACGTCAAAAGCGAAACAATCATGGCTACTCAGGTTGTTTGAATCTAAATTATTTGATATGTCACTGGCCATAACTTACTTGTTCAACTCCAAGGAGCAAGGAGTCCAAGTCTATATTGGTAAGGCGCCAGCTGCACACCGAGCATAGTTGAGGCTTGTAAGGGTATACTCCATCTAGCGCTGCTGTGTTCCAGGTAACCGGATGTTTACGTTCAACGATGAAGACGTAGATGTCTACTTACCTCAGTTGTTAAACATGTATGTACAGATGAGAGATGTAGCAGAAGCTGTCCATGCGTATATAGTAAGCAGGTGAGGACACAACCCCATACATTGTCCATGTAGCTATGACTTACATGAGTTTTGAGGCAACCAACGCAGTTCTTGACTACTGTAGGTGCCGATCTAGTGTTGAGTTTGCCATTAAGACAGCGTGGCTACTTGACGCGTTCACAGTCTACCTGCCTAAGACTAGCAGTCGTCAGTCTCAGGCTAGGAGGCTGCATCACGCCATAGTCAGCAACGAACTCAAGATGGCGACTGCCGCAAAGAGTCCTGGCTGCAGCGCCGTGTCTCAGTCAGTCAAACAGACTGTCTCAGAGCTGCAGCAGTCGCTCAACAAGTCCTTCAGCAAGGCTCACTCCAGGTCCCGGTCGGATGCTACTGGTAAGCCAACTGCCGTTACAGACGTGCCTCATGTACGACCGTCTCCGTCTGTGTTGATCGACTGCTTGTATTCAGGCCTATTGAACCACTGCTACTCGCCGAGAGAGCCAGCCATTGTGTCTCTGGCCACCAATAACAGCGCTGCTGGTGACTTGATGTCTGGGAAGGCATTTGATAATGGCTGCGTCTGTCGACCGAACACGCTGGAGAGCATGATGGAGAGCCTGCTCGGCCGCGCCAGCCATACCTGCACGTGCTGCGCTCCCCAGCTGCAGCCAGAAATGGAGTTTGTTAACGCACTGATGAACATTGGCGAGAAGCTCGGCTCCCTGGATACCAAAGAGAAGAGAAGTAAGTCGTGTTTGACTTGTCAGTGCTTAGACTGTGATCATGAACAGTTAGTCATGTAGTCCCAGTTCTCAGTCACGATTCACAGATGTGATCAGCCGCTCATTACGAGAAGGGGGATATCAGTGCCAGCTGCCAGCGAGGTGTGCGGCTATCAATGGCATGAGTTACAGTTTTCACATTTTTACTCTTTTCCGCAGGTGAAATATTTATAATGCTAGTATGTCACAGTCAGCAGTCAAGGGGGATAATTATACACGCTGCTGACTGCTGCACACTATGATACTGTGGTCACACTATGATCATAGTACAGTAGATTAACCGTGAGTTCTGACTGGCCCAGCAGAACGGCAGCCAACAAACAGTCGGTCAACTGCAGATCAAAGTTCATCTACTGGTCATTATACTGTATTGCTGGATGGTTCACTCTGTATGATAGTAGTGCCTGTGGAGTCATATGAAGGCGGTATAACAGCTTATGATATGTCTCCATCTCTCTCTCTCCCTGTAGCTCAGAGGCTGATTGCTGAGCTGGCCATGTTAAATCTGAACCTTCCTGCTCGAGTCTGGCTGCCAGTGCATTCGTCGAACCACATGGTGGTTCGTATCCCTCCCTCCAGTGCTGTTGTCCTCAACTCAAAGGAGAAGGTGAGAGTGGTGTTTAGTTACTATAGCACCAGTCTGGGCGACTCTCCCTGCAGATATTGTCTAACTGATTGCAGTGCCCGTATCTAATATACGTGGAGGTACTGGAGACAGAGGACATACTCTCTGGACCTGTGCCTTCTCGCATTCCCGAGTCACTGAAGATGAGCCGTTCGGACGAGGACATCTGCCCATCACCGACGGCTTATGGCGAGGCGCCTGCCAAGTACATGCTTCCAGTCAGCACCGAATCTGGCGATTTGATTGATGACAACGACTGCTGGTCTCAGGATGACGATGACATCATCACGGTAAGCTGAGCTGAATTTAGGTTTCCATGGAAAGAGGAAACGTGTGATGGGCGATGGGTTTGGAGTACTGGTCGCGCTGATATTGTGTTGCTGTTTTGACCAGTCATGCAGCCTACAGAATAAGATGGTACGTTCATATATACACACAGGCTCAGAAGATTCTAACGTCAGTAAACCATACTGCCTCGGGCTCCATAGTCGTTGTCATGATATTTATGTGGTTACGAGGTTACGGATGCTCATAGGATCGGCGCTGCCCAGTAACATGTCAATGACTCTTCCCACTCCGTCACTGTCTCCTAACACAATCATACTTAGCCTGACAATCTAGCTAACCAATGGCTCACGCCATACTAACAGTCATCCTGCCTTGGCACTGCTACTCTACCCTAGCCTACCACTATTATAAGTTCCCTCTCTCTGTGTATACAGTTCGCATTGAAGTCGAGGCCCAGTGACACTCTGTCTCAGTACAGCTACGAGAGCTCCCACAGCGCAGACAGCAAGGACGTCTACGTGTCAGCCAGTGACATCAGGCGACGCCTTATGGAGAATGTACTCAGACCCGGTAGTAGAAAGAACTTTAAGGTATGTCAGACACAAGTCCATCCGCTCGTCGTCAGTGTGTTGCTGATGCAACTCTTCCTGTATAGAGAGATCCTGAAGATCCATCAGCCGCTGCCATGAAAGAGCCTTGGGAGCAGAAAGTAGCGCGCATCCGAGATAGCTCACCTTACGGCCACCTGGAGAGCTGGAAACTGCTCGCATCCATAGTCAAGTGGGGTTATGATTTGCTACAGTAACTTCCCCCCCACCAAGGCCCCATCCAACTGCGGGGTTGGGGTCCCCCCCCCCCCCCCCCCCCCCCCCCAACTCCATCGCATAAATCTGTTTGTCTCTGACAGACCGTTTGACTTTTTTCCAACAGAAAATCTGGAAGCAAGAGCGAGTTCCTTTATGGCTGAGACCGTACAATATAACAGTTATCTCCCCTGACAGCGGGATGATAGAGCCAGTGTTGAACGCGGTCTCCATTCATCAGATCAAGAAGCAGAGCAAGTTGTCATTGCTCGATTACTTCATTCAAGAACATGGACCAACCAACAGCGAGGAGTTCCTGTCGGCCCAGCGAAACTTTGTCCAGAGCTGTGCTGGCTACTCCATTCTATGTTACCTCATGCAAGTCAAGGATAGGTAGGTCCTCCAATCAGCAACCTCTATCTGTGACAGCCTCGCTAATCACATCCTTACCAATTACACCATCTCCAATGACTGCTTGAAGGCATAATGGCAATATCCTTCTCACTGCTGAGGGCCATATCATTCATATAGACTACGGATTCATCCTCTCCATATCACCAGGAAAGAACCTGGGCTTTGAAAACTCGGCGTTCAAGCTGACACACGAGTTTGTGGAGGTTTGTTATAAGTCAACAGTAGAATTGATCACTGATAGAGCAAAGTGCAGAGTGGAGTCACTGTTGCTGTAGGTTATGGGTGGTACAGGAAGTGACATGTACAAGTACTACAAGATACTGATACTGCAGGGTCTGGTCACCGCCCGAAAGCACATGGACAAAATCATCCCCATAGTAGAGATCATGCAAGCGGGTATGCACCACTATTCTCTCCCAGTCATTTCTTATCTGCCGATGCTGCTATATCATCATGTGTTTCCTGTCAGGTTCTGATCTCCCTTGCTTCTGCAAAGGTTTCAGCGCAGTTAGAGGTATGAAAGACCGGTTCCATCTGAACCTTACAGAGGAGCAACTACAAGAGCTGGTGGAGAATATGGTTGAATCAAGTCTCAACTCTTTGACCACCAAACTATATGACGGTTTCCAGTATTTTACGAATGGAATATTGTAGCAAGGTGTTCAGTGCAGGCTTTATCAAGTGCAGTATATCGTTGCCATTGGTGTATCCGCTCATCTACGCTTACCCAGCTGTCGTGAAGGCGGTGTAGTATTTTGATATGTTTTTAATCTTAAGGCAGAATATTTAAGAGCTGGATTTCTCTGTGTCAAGTCCTTAAATAATCTCAAACAAGCAACTCAATGCAAACCAGTCCAGTCACAGTATATTATTTCAAATAAAAGTCTATTTCAAGTGAATGGTCACGCTTTACTGTTCCAGCTGTACTTTCAGCACTCATACACTTCACCACATAATTTCCTAGGGTAATGCAGCAGGTCAATAGGTATATGAATCAGTCCTGCTTAGACCACCATTTCTTCTCCTTCTGCTCGGCTTGCACGTCCTCCAGGTATGGTTTCAAGTAGCGGTCATCCTAAAATCGAATACAATTTGTTCGTGCAGTATGCAATCGACATTACAGGCTAGTACATGTCGGAACTCTCAGTGTTCCAGATGATGGTAAAAAAAACTCATACCTCCTCAAATTTTGTCCATTCTTCCCTGGGTAGAGTGGTCTTCTGAAGATTGAGCTGTAGTGCTCTGCTGATACGGAACTGGCGTTCATACAACTGCTCCTTAGGGAGTCGTCTTAGGGCTTCCTTTACATCAGGGTACTCGTGCAAACAGTCGTCGTATCTCAGACCTGTGCAAGGAGCAAAGATTTAATTTTCTCAACCACATGACAGCAGAGAATTCCATTATCACTATGTCACCTACCCAGTGCAGGAAAATAAGATTTATAATACAACCATCTTCGAACGGGTGTCAGCCAATCTGAAATTTAACAACACGAAATCAGCTGAGCAAGATAGTACATAAACTACACCGTGCATTAATACTTCCTACGTAAGATATTTAGCCCCCACAGACATCACAATCAACGGGAGCGCTATTAGGTTGATTCTAAGAAAAGTAGAGACTCACTGCTGGCCATGTTGGGTAGAACTACGCGGAGCCGGCTCTAGAAACGCTCTGACCAATCGAGTAGCAATATCTTTTTATGTCAATAAAGGCGTCTGGTTCGATTCATACCCCTGGTTTCGATCATAGTAGATTTTATTTTACTGATTCAAATCGTACCGTAATACCGTGCCGTGCGGTACCATAAGCGTGCCACGACTGCGGGTAACATTTGCCTTACGAAACGAAGCACCCTTTGACAAATCGAAATCTATTCCATATACACGGATCCGCGTTCGTGAGCGACTGGTCGCATCCTTGCATGCAATGCTACTCTTTTCCCAGGCTGCTCGCACTCTGATAAGTGATAAGTAAATAGAAATGCAGAATCATCAACCTACTATTCGTACAACTGGTCCTAGCATACAATACCCTGTATGAATGTATTCTTAAGTTATCAGAAGGAGCACGACTAGAAGATTGGTGACACCGGTGCGGCTCATTCTACAAGAGCTGACAACTCCATGGATAGTAGACAAAAATGAAATGACTGAACCACCGTGTGTACAATGTGTGTATATGGAGCGACAAGCTGCCCAGCAACAAACTTATGAGAATAGTAGGCATGAAATGAAGAGAGAGGTGCATCACACAGACAACTCAGCTGCTATCATAACCAACTAGAGTCAAGAATGATAACATTCAGCTTCCCTACTAGTGATAAGTGAATAATAATTAGCGATCACTTTTCTAGTTCGCCTTCCCTTTTCTCCAAATCTATTGAATAAGATCACAAACGGAATCAGCAGTAAACTAGCATAGGCACCCCTGTTTGCTGTCTCTCTGACTAGTATCATAATAGCATGGCTTGGCATCTCAAATCTTGACCATGACAGAGCACGATCCAGAGCCCATGTTCTCACATGCTTTACTTCAATACATAACATCAGTGTATGAAAGAATGATAGCAAGTAAATTATAGGCCAAGATAAACTCTCTCAACTGTCTAAGAAAAAATGCAGTAGTGAGTGATAGAGTGATGATTATCTTTGCAGCCATCAGACACTGCGTTATCTGATGGAGGTGTGTTTTGAAGGTAGAAGCGTTGTTTGCTATCAAGGTTTGGATAGTCTACCTAGAGAGCATTGAAGCTGTGGTGAGCATGGACTCCATCAACAGCAGCAGTAATCGAGAGGTAAATACAATCTTTCAGCAGCTGCTTGAACTCTAGTCTGTGTCCTGTGTGATGAGCAGTGTTGTTTACGTTTACTAACTACACGACAGAAGTCGTTTGCCTCTTTCACTTTACATGGTTTGGCGGTCAGCGGGTGTATACAGTCAAAGCCGTGCACTCACCTCATCCTAAAACACCCACAGCTACAGTACATCAACAAAGAGATGCAGGCACACAAAGCTGTCTACAGCGCCTTCGTTTCAAAATGGCATGGCTAGAAAAATAATTACGGGCCTTGGTGGCATGCCTCCAGCCAGTTATCGCACTCAGGATACTATTGATTTTTCCATAAAAAGCTTAGAGCGCGACTGAAGCTCATTACATAACCCGTGAGCTGGGTGGCATTGTGGCAGGCTGCACTGGTCTGCTGGTAGGAGAATGGGTCTCACCTAATCCCCTAACATCAGAGGAGTCTCTTTGTGGAAAGAACTCATTTACCAGCTCTAGAGTTCTCTCTTTGGTGTTAATAGGTTTCTAGCTGAATAGGCTTTAACAATATTTTCCATCTGTGTCGGGTAAAAAGGATACTTGAATGTAAGGCAGTTATTATGCGTAGTTAAGTTTCTTAACAAGCTGTTTTCCAGCATTTTTACTTGAGTGTAGGGCACAGCTAAATGGCCTAATACACTCTCTGAATGGCTGATTTTTTGCCCGTTGGCCAATAGTATTTTAGTATGAGGATTGAGACTGGATTTGTTTGTTAGAGGTATTATGTAAGAGAGACATTTAGTTTAAAGAAGCAGATGGCTAATGGTTTTTGTCAGTAGCCTTCTGAGCTGGACTGCATGGCACAGGAGCTGGTAAGCAAATATTTCACTTCACCTTGTATCTGACCACCAGTGTTTGTTGCTGCCTTGCTATCGGAATCAACCCGCTGTATGTCTAGTTAGTCTCAGTACAGACTAGCACCGAGGAACTGCACATGTGCTATCTAATAGACTTTGATCATGTGATCATGTAAATTTAAGTTGTGAGTAACGCAGAAAACTGATTGTTTTGTTTCTCCCTAGGATACGAGTTCATTTTATAATATAAGCCTGCATTATTAGACCAGGCTACCTGTAGGGGAGATGACAAGATGGCAGCAATTGGCAGCAGGCGGTAGTTTGACCATCCTATGCTCATTGATAGCGGCTGGGCCTGTCCTCACTTCATTGTTACATAACAGATGACCTGATTTTTAAATGTATCCTATATCCTTATCTGCGTTCCCACCACATCAAACTTTGGCCTGGTTTCAGAGCTGAGGGCGGAGCGCGTGAGTTGAAGGCTGTCACAGAAACATCCAGGCTGACAACATCTAAAAACAGTGTCGGCACCGCGTAGGGACTGCCACAGCTACAGCGGCACTACAGCGTTACATAATACCAGCTGTTTGATCAATAATTGCAGGTGAGAGTAGAAACTCTGCCATCTGTTTTGTTACACCAGTCTAGAAAAACACGTTCTGCTATGAAATAACGCCGCCGGCACAGCTGTCTCCATGTGGTCAGAGTTGTTATATAATAGGACTGGTGGTGTTGGGAGAGGGGACAAACTGACCCCCAGTCGATTGTAGCTGCCTATCAAAATGCCAATTAAAGATGTCTGCAGCTGACACTAGGCTGGTAACAGAATTGATTCTATCTCTGCAGTGATGATTTTGAAGCAGAGTTAATGAGATGTCTTACGTAACCTATTTTTCGTCTCATGAACAGCAGATGTGAGTAATTACAGTCAGTTTTCATATTCCCACAACCCAGCTATCTTTACTCGCAGTGTTTCTTTCTATGACTAGTCAAGTCCTCACAGGATTCTTCCTTCACAATTTCGTAATCATATGATATGAAACTCTTCAATGCTGCTCTGTCGTCAGAAAAATTGAATGGCTTAATTTCTTCCGTTTCATGTTGTCGGTTCTAGAATCGAACAGCAGCCATGATGTCTGCAGACGCATCCTTCAGTTATGATGAGCAGCAGAACCATATTGTAAATAATATGATGCAAGTGTCAATGGAGCTGTGCGTGGATGATGTGGAGGGGACTTCAGATGGTAACGGCAGGACTACTCACTGTGACCAGAGTGCAGCGGACGTCTCTCCAGATGACATGGACACCAGCAGCTCCAACCAAGAGATCTCCGAGACTGAATACAGCAGGCAGACTCAAGGTAAAGAACCACAGCTGCTGGGACCGCTGTACAACATGTTATTGTCATCGCACTGCACAGTTACAGGATTATAACCTTACCTGGATCATGAGAAGATTGTCCTGAGTCTGCTGACTGATTCAATTCAATTTGATTTTGTAGAAGTCAATTGTGAAGTTAACAGCTTGGTAGAGGAAGTCAATGATGATGGCGTCTTATTGCCGGAGAGCTCAAACGATCTCAGGATAGCTCCAGTCAAGGAGAATGGCAGGGACGTGTTTCATTGCTATCTCTGTAGCTTTCACAGTGAGTAGTTATTTCACTGTCCCCCTCAGACAACAAACTGGACCTTTGCTGCTCTCTGAAAGAACAGCGTACAGCTCCTTTGTTCCCACCTGCTAATTTTAAATCACAACTCTTTAGCTCCAGTACTTCGACTATAGCAATTTAAGGATTAGGAAAAGCTAGACTCAATTGTAGCTGGCCAAGAGAGAGAGAGAGGTAGAGGGAGGTAGGGAAAGAGACTGACAAGGAGGAGGCAGAGAATAAGGGAATGGATGAAGACAGCAGATAAGGAGCATT